>Ga0307499_10000618_pt1 | contig 11744 bp, 11 predicted proteins | sample 13_S_MG_FD_201363 | JGI IMG/M metagenome (GOLD analysis project Ga0307499, IMG submission 201363) | Soil microbial communities from Populus trichocarpa stands in riparian zone in the Pacific Northwest, United States - 13_S | ecosystem: Environmental > Terrestrial > Soil > Riparian zone > Trees... | reverse complement strand
GCCACCGGGGGAGGCAACCTGGCAGCGATCGGCATCACCTTCCTCGCGCTGGTGCCGGCTGCGGCAGTGCTCAGCGCCGTCTCCCCGGCGGTGGCGCACCTCCAGCTTCACGATCTGCGCGCGAGCGGGACCATCGTCGGCAGGCTCTCGGCCTGGGCGACGGCGGGTGCGCTGATCGGCACCTTCGGCACGGGGTTCGTGCTGGTGCCGCTGATGCCGGTGAGCAGCGCGGTCCTCGTGATCGGAGCGGTGCTGATAGTCACTGGTCTCGTGCTCGGCTTGGGCGCTCAACAGCTCTCGCTCGGCGCCGGGGCGATCTTTGTGGTCGCGGCTCTGGCTCTTGGCGGGCTGTCGGTATCCCGTCACTCGCCCTGCACCGTGGAATCCAGCTACAACTGCATCGTCGTCGAAGCCGATCCGGCTCGCGCCGACAGCTACAGCCTGCTCCTCGACGGGGCGCTCAACTCCTACGTCGACCTCGAGCGCCCGGCCTACCTCGAGTTCCCCTATACGCGCTGGATCGCTGACGGCATCGACGCCGTTTTCCCCCCAGGAGCCCCGCTAGATGCGGTCTTCGTCGGCGGCGGCGGCGTCACCCTGCCGCGCTGGCTCGAGGCGACCCGTTCAGGTTCGCACTCGGAAGTGCTCGAGCTCGATTCCGGCTTGATCGAAGTCGACGAAGAACGCCTGGGCCTGCGCACCTCTTCGGCGCTCGAGGTCCGGACGGGCGACGCCCGCATCGGCATGCTCGACGTTCCCTCCAACAGCGCCGACGTGGTCGTCGGCGACGCTTTCAGCAACAAATCGATTCCCTGGCAGCTGATGACCAGCGAGTGGCTGGCGGAAGTGCAGCGGGTCCTGAAGCCGGGCGGTCTCTACACCCTGAACATGATCGACTTTCCGCCCCTGGAATTGTTGAGCGCCGAGGCGGCGACTCTGCTCGGCAGCTTCGACGACGTCCGCCTCGTCGCCTATCCCGGACCCAAGGGAATCTACGGTGGCAACGAGGTCTTCTTTGCCTCGGACCGGCCCATGCCGAAGGCAACCGGCTCGAGCTTCAAGGGGGCGGCCACCTACGGCCCCGATGACGTCACGAGCCTGGCCGGCACGGCAGAAGCCCTCCACGACGACTACGCCCCGGTCGAACAGATGCTGACCCGCCCCAACTGAGGAGTCGCTAGCGTGAGGCGGCCAGGCTCGCCGCCGGCGCGACGACGCCGGGGCCGGGGAGGGCGCGGGCGTCGCGGGCGTGGAGGAGCTTGCCGCAGCGCTCGCAGATGCCGCGGTCGCTGATCTCGCCACCGCACTCCTTGTGGACGATCAGCATCGGCGGGCCGTCGGGCTCGGGCGAGTGGCGGTCGCCCCAGGCGAGCAGCGCGACCAGCGCCGGCCAGAGGTCGAGCCCCTTCTCGGTGAGGAAGTACTCGTAGCGCTCGGGGCTCGATTGGTAGGGGCGCCGTTCGAGGATGTCCTCCTCGACCAGGCGCTGCAGGCGGGCCGAGAGCACGTTGCGGGCAACGCCGAGGCCGCGCTGCAGCTCGCCGAAACGGCGGCTGCCGTTCATCACGTCGCGCACGATCAGCAGCGTCCAGCGCTCGCCGACGACCTCGAGCGCCTTGGCGATCGAGCAGATCTGCCCGGGGTAGTCGCTGCGCAGCATCAAGGTGATCTTCGCACACAAGGTTGCATCAAGCAACCGAGTCGGCTAGGGTGCGGCTGACAACGGTTGCTTGAAGCAACCAAGCGCGATTGGAGGCCCACGATGAGGCTGATTCACCGGCATAGGAGCTATCGCCCGAAGACCCCGCGGATCTCGATCTCCCAGGAGGAAATCGCCGCGGATCTTCACTACCCGGCCGGCCGTCAGCGAGCGCGCGGCGGTCAGGCAGTGCGTGCCAGGGGAGCCGGCAGGTGAGCGACGGCCCGGAGGGCGCGGTGGTCGCTGCGGAGGGTGCCACCGCGGTGGACGCCGCGCTCGCATTCGCCGAGGCCGATCCCACCAACAGCCGCGAGCGAACCCTCGTCTGGCAGGACCCGGTGCCGACGGCGGCGCTTGGCGCGACGATGACGGGCATGGAGTACATGGAAGCCGTAGTGGGCGGTGACGTCCCGCCGCCGCCGATCGCGGTGACGATGCGGCTGCGGCCGATCGAGCTGGGGGAGGGGCGCTGTGTGTTCGAGGGGGAACCGGGGGAGGAGCACTACAACCCGATCGGCGTCGTGCACGGCGGCTACGCCGCGACCCTGCTCGACTCCGCCCTCGGCTGTGCCGTGCACACCACCCTGCCGGCGGGCGTCGGCTACACCTCACTTGGTCTCGAGGCGAAGTACGTGCGCCCGCTCACCCGTGACACCGGCCGCGTGCTCTGCGAGGCGAACGTCGTCTACCGCGGTCGCCGCCAGGCCACCGCCGAGGCGAACCTCACGGCGGCCGAGAGCGGCAAGCTCCTTGCCCACGGCGTCGCCACCTGCATGATCCTCGAAGCTTAATAGCAGATCTGCTATATTTCAGGCGTGAAAACGCCTGGAGAACTGCTCAAAGAGGCTCGTGCACGACATGGCGTCAGCCAGAAGCAGCTGGCGATGCGAGCGAGCACGACCCAATCGGCGATCTCGCGGATCGAGCGCGACCGGGTCTCGCCCTCGGTCGAGACTTTGCGTGAGCTGCTCTACCTGCTGGGGGAGGATCTCGCCCTCGGGACTGAGCAACGGGATTTCGGGATCGACCGGACGTTGAACGCGGAGCGTTTGAAGACCTCGCCGACCGAGCGTCTCGAGTACGGCATGGCCTTTGCCAACCAGGTGATTGCAAGTAGCCCTCTACCCAAAAGGGATGCGTGGTGACTGAGGAGCGATCGCTCCCCACCAAGGCGCCGGAAGTGGGCAGGCTGCTCGGCCGTTGATCGCACACGGTGTCGATTTCGTCCTGATCGGTGGGCAGGCCGGAATCTCTCATGGTTCCACCTATCCGAGCTATGACCTGGACGTGCTCTATGCACGCGATCGTGACAACGTGGCGCGCTTGGTCGCGGCGCTGGGGGAGATTGGCGTTCGGCTCCGCGGGGCTCCCAAAGATCTCCCATTTGTCCTTGACGAGAGAACGATCGAGAACGACGCCAACTTCACCTTCATAACGCCATATGGCGATTTCGACGTGTTGGCCGACGCTGCGGGAATGCCCTCATACCAAGCGCTGAAGGCCGCGGCCGTCGAGAGCGAGGTATTCGGTCACCTCGTCAAGGTCGCCTCGATCGACCACCTGATCGCGATGAAGCGCGCGGCCGGTCGGACCAAGGACAAGCTGATGGTCGAGGAGTACATCGTGCTTGCCGACGAGCAGAAGCGGCTCGGCAAAGCGGACGAGTAAGGCCGATCAGGCGCTCGCGAGCTCGCGAGCGATCTCGACCAGCAGGCGGACGCCGAAGCCGCTGGCGTCGTTGCCGGTGTATGGGCGGCCGACGTCCCAAGCGGTGCCGGCGATGTCGACGTGGGCCCAGGGGGTCTCGCCGACGAACTCCTCGAGGAAGGAGCCGGCGTAGATCGTGCCGGCCTTGCGCTTCGCGGCGGCGTTGGTCAGGTCGGCGACGGTGCCCTTGGTCAGGTCCTTGTACTCCGGGTGGAGGGGAAGGCGCCAGACGAGCTCGCCGGTCGTCTCGCCGGCCTTGCTGACCTCGCCGGCCAGGTCGTCGTCGTTGGAGGTCACCGCGGCGTAGGTCGAGCCGAGCGCGATCAGCACCGCGCCGGTCAGCGTCGCCAGATCGACGATGCGCTCGGCGCCGAGCTCGACCGCGTAGGCGAGGGCGTCGCCGAGGATCAGCCGCCCCTCGGCGTCGGTGTTGTTGACCTCGACCGTCTTGCCGTTGTACATCGTGATCACGTCGCCGGGCTTGATCGCCGTTCCCGACGGCATGTTCTCGGTCGATGGGATGACCGCGATCAGGTTCAGCGGCAGCTTCAGCTCGGCGATCGCGCCGACCGCCTCGAGCACCGCCGCGGCGCCCGACATGTCCATCTTCATCTCGTGCATCGAGGCCGAGGGCTTGAGCGAGATGCCGCCGGTGTCGAAGGTGACGCCCTTGCCGACGAAGCCGAGCGTCGGCCCCGAGCCGCCGCCTTCGTAGCGCAGCACGATCAGCTTCGGCTCCTCCGCCGAGCCTTGGCTGACCGCGACGAGGCCGCCCATCGCCTTGGCGGCGATCTCCTCGCGCCCGATCACGTCGGTGCTGACGCCCTCGTGATGGGACGCGAGTTCGCGCGCCCGGCGCCCGAGGTAGGAAGGGGTGGCGACGTTGGAGGGCAGGCTCTGCAGGTCGCGGGCGCGGTTCTGCGCCTCGGCGCAGATGCGGGCGGCCTCGGCGGCCTCGGCGAGCGTCTCGGGCCCGACCAGGGTCAGCGACTCGATCCGCGGCGCGGGCGGGTCGCCGGGATCGCTGCTGAGGAAGCGGTCGAAGCGGTAGTCGGCGAGGATCGTGCCGGTGACGATCGCGGCGGCGCTCGCTGCATCGTCTTCGGACGCCGGGAGGCTCCAGGCGAGCGCGGCGGCTCCGAGCCTGCCCGCCTCCTTGCTGACGACCGCAGCGGCGAGGCGAAGGCGCTCGGCGTCGGCCTCCTCGCGCTCGCCGAGGCCGACCACGAGAACCCGCGCCGGGTCCTCGGGGTGGAGCAGGGCGAGCTTCTGGAAACCGTCCTTGGCGTCGCCGGCGCCAAGAGCGCCTGCCAGCTCGGCGGGCAGGTCGTCTCCCTCGTACAGCCCCACCACGACCAGATCGGCCCCGGTCCCGTCCAGCGGCTGCTCTTTCACCTCGACTCGCACGAAACCCCGAGTCTATGCGCACGGTCACGCAGTCACCGTCTCGCTCTCGCTATCGTCCTCCATAGGGCCATGCGGCCCACCGTTCGAGCCGAGATCCGGCACAAACCACGCGAAAGGACCGCGACATGCCCAGCACCGTCATCCTTGGAACTGCACGCACGCCCTTCGGCAAGATGGGCGGAACCCTCTCCTCGCTCGACGCCACCGACCTCGGCGGCCACGTGATCGGCGCCGCCCTCGAGCGCTCCGCCGTCGACCCCGGGCAGGTCGACCAGGTGGTCTTCGGACAGGTCCTGCAGGCCGGCCAGGGCCAGATCCCCTCGCGCCAGGCCCAGATCAAGGGCGGCATCCCGAAGGAGGTCCCTTCGGAGACCGTCAACAAGGTCTGCGCCTCGGGCATGCGCTCGCTTGGCATTGCCGACATGGCGATCCGCGCCGGCGATGCCGACGTCGCCGTGACCGGCGGCATGGAGTCGATGAGCAGCGCCCCCTATCTGCTGCCGGGCGCCCGCTTCGGCTTTCGCATGGGCGACGTCAGCGCGATCGACGCGATGACCCATGACGGGCTCACCAACCCCTTCACTGAAAAGCAGATGATCAACGAGGCGAGCGAGGTCTCCAACGAGCTTGAGATCACCCGTGCCGACATGGACAAATTCGCCGAGCGCTCGCATCGGCTCGCCGCCGAGGCGACCGACGCCGGCCGCCTGGCCGACGAGATCGTCGGCGTGACGGTCAAGTCGCGTAAGGGCGAGAACACGATCGAGGCCGACGAGGCGATCCGCGCGGACACCACGGTCGAGGTGCTCGCGAAGCTGAAGGCGATCGGCGGCGATGACGCGACCCACACCGCCGGCAACGCCCCGGGCGTCAACGACGGCGCCGGTGCGATCGTCGTCGCCTCGCAGGAGTGGGCGGAGAAGGAAGGCAAGACGATGCTCGGTCGTGTGCTCTCCTACGGCACCGTCGCCGACGATTTCCCCTATCTGGCCAGGACTCCGGCCAACGCCGCCAAGCAGGCGCTGGAAAAGATCGGCAAGAGCCCCGAGGACGTCGACCTCTGGGAGATCAACGAGGCCTTCGCCTCGGTCGCCCTCAACTCGATGCGGATGCTCGGGGTCGACGAGGACAAGGTCAACGTCAACGGCGGAGCGATTGCGCTCGGCCACCCGATCGGCGCCTCCGGCGCCCGCATCGTCGGCGCCCTGGTCCACGAGCTGGGCCGCCGCGGCGGCGGCCTCGGCGTCGCCGCGATCTGCTCCGGCGGCGGCCAGGGCGACGCCATCGTCATCGAGGTCTGATCGCGTGCAGCGGACGGCTGCCTTCTTCGACCTGGACAAGACCCTGATGGCGGGGTCTTCGGGGATGCAGTTCGCCCGCGTCGCCACTCGGCATGGGATCGTCAGCCGCCGCCAGCTCGCCAACTGGGCGGCCGAGCACCTGCGCTACCGCCTGCGCGGGACCACCGACGAGCGGACGAAAGAGGTCCTGCAGGTCGTCCAGGCGCTGATCTCCGGCGTCTCGGCCAGGTCGATCGAGCGGATGAACCCGGAGGTGATGGCGGCGATCCTGCCGCGCGTCTACCCGCAGATGCTCGACGAGGTCTACGCCCACCAGGACGCCGGCCGCGCGACCTTCATCGTCAGCGCCGCCGGCAACGGCGTGGTCGAGTCGTTGGCGGCGGTCCTGGGCATGGACGGCGGCATCGGCACCCGCTATGAGGTCGACGCGGACGGAGCTTTCACCGGCCGTTTCGACGGTCCCTTCGTCTACGGGCCCGGCAAGGTCGAGGCGATGCAGGCCTTCGCCGCCGAGCACGGCATCGACCTGTCCGAGTCCTACGCCTACTCGGACTCCCTCTCCGACCTGCCGATGCTGCGCGCGGTCGGCCACCCGGTGGTCGTCAACCCGGACCCCCCGCTGGCCGAGCTGGCGCGCGAGGAAGGCTGGCAAGCGATGCGCTTCGAGCGCCTTGGCCGCCGCCTCGTCGCCCTCGCGGTCACCCTGCTGGCGACGATCGCCGGCTTCGGCGCCTCGCGCGCCGCCGCGGCGCGCCGCAAGCCGCCGCCCCGTCGCCTCCCCCTGCGCCGGTAGCCTTCTGACATGGCGACGGAGCCGCGGCAGAAGCCGCTGGAAGAGCGCGAGGCCGAGTTCAGGACGATGTCGGGCCACCCGATCGAGCCGCTCTACGGCCCCGAGGGCGCGCCGGCGGACCCCGAGGAGTCGGTCGGCCGCCCGGGCACCTATCCGTTCACCCGCGGGCCGTACGAGTCGATGTACAGGGGGCGGCTGTGGACGATGCGCCAGTTCGCCGGCTTCGGCACGGTCGAGGAGACCAACGGGCGCTTCCACTACCTGCTCGACCACGGTCAGACGGGGCTCTCGACCGCCTTCGACATGCCGACGCTGATGGGCTACGACTCCGATCACGCGCGCAGCCTCGGTGAGGTCGGGCGCGAGGGCGTCGCCGTCGACAGCCTCGACGACATGGAACAGCTCTTCGACGGCATCCCACTCGGCGGCGTCACGACCTCGATGACGATCAACGCGCCGGCCGCGATCCTGCTCGCCTTCTACGTGCTGGTCGGCGAGAAGCAGGGAGTGCCGGCGGAGAAGCTCGGCGGCACGATCCAGACCGACATCCTCAAGGAGTACATCGCGCAGAAAGAGTGGTGCTTCCCGATCGAGCCGGCGATGCGCCTGGTCACCGACATGATCGAGTGGTGCTCGCAGAGCATGCCGCGCTGGCACCCGGTCTCGATCTCCGGCTACCACATCCGCGAGGCCGGCTCGACCGCGCAGCAGGAGCTCGCCTTTACGCTCAAGGACGGCTTCACCTACGTCGAGCGGGCGCTCGAGCGCGGCCTCGACGTCGACGACTTCGCGCCGCGACTCTCCTTCTTCTTCAACGCCCACGTCGACTTCTTCGAGGAGATCGCCAAGTACCGGGCGGCGCGCCGGATCTGGGCCCGCGAGCTGCGCGACACCTACGGCGCCAAGCGCGAGGAGTCGATGCGGCTGCGCTTCCACGCCCAGACGGCGGGGGTCTCGCTGACCGCGCAGCAGCCGCTCAACAACGTCGTCCGCACCTCGCTGGAGGCGCTGGCGGCGGTGCTCGGCGGCACCCAGTCGCTGCACACCAACTCCTTCGACGAGGCGCTCGCCCTGCCCACCGAGGAGGCGGTGCGAGTGGCGCTGCGCACGCAGCAGGTGATCGCCTTCGAGTCGGGGGTCACCAGCACGCCCGACCCGCTCGGTGGCTCATGGTTCGTCGAGAAGCTGACCGACGAGATGGAGGCCGCCGCCTACGACTACTTCGCCCGCATCGACGAGCTGGGGGGGATGGTCGAGGCGATCCGCCGCAACTTCCCCCAGCGCGAGATCGCCGACGCCGCCTTCACCTTCCAGCGCGAAGTCGACGAGCGGCGGCGGATCGTCGTCGGCGTCAACGACTTCGTCGCCGAGGACGAGCAGGAGACGCCGATCCTGCGCATCGACCCCTCGCTCGAACGCAAGCAGGTCGATCGCCTGGCGGCGACGCGGGCGGCTCGCGACGCCGCAGCGGTCGAGCGCACGCTGAGCGAGCTGAAACGGGTCGCGGCGACCGACGCGAACCTGATGCCGCCGATCATCGAGGCCGCCCGCGCCCGCGCCACCGAGGGCGAGATGATCGCCGCCCTGCAAGAGGTCTTCGGCACCTACACCGAGTCCCCGGTCTTCTAGACGCGGCTCCTGCAAACCGGCGCATCTCGGGGTCCTCGGTCGACTCGGATCGGGTCACGCACTGAAGTGCGCTCCCCTCACCTCGCTCCCTGCGTCCCCCGGCCTGCTTGGTTTTCGCAGCCGTGCGCGATTCCACTGGCCTTCCGCGGCGTCCGCCAGCGGGCCGAGCGCAGAGGCAACATTCCAGCAGCAAGGTGCGCTTGATCGCGTTCCAAGCCACGCTTCTGCTGGGACGCGGTGCGGTGGTATTTCAACCCGTCAGCCTCGATCACGATTCCGAGCTCAGGCCAGAAGAAGTCGACTTCGTAGCCGTTCACCCACGTCTTCGTCTTCGGGAGGGGGAGTCCGACGCCGCGTGCCAGTGGCCTCATCAGCTGCTCCAGCTCGGAGTCGCTGAGTCGGAAGGTGAGGGGGTCAAGGAGCTTTCGCAGTGGCGCCACGCCAGGTTGCCCGCGGTAGTCGCCAAGCGACGCATGCAGCACGTCCGCTCTCACGCGATCCAGCTTGTCGGCCTCGTTGACAGCGCGCTCGAGCTGCATCGGCCTCAGTCGCGTCGCCTGGTCGATCAACGTACGGACGGGCGAGGTGAGGGGACCCTTCGTGGACAGCGACTTCGCTCAGGACCGCCTCCGTGCGCCGGTAGGCGCGGACCCCATCAGTCGGGCGCGCCTTCCCGCCGGGACCGAGACTTCGATCAAATCCTGCTCCGATCCGATCCCCACAGTGCCGCCGCGCTGCTGTGGCTCAGCACCGCATCCGGCCCGCAGGTGAGTACCGCCGCCATCCAACACCCGTGTCTGTCCAGCAACGGTCGGCCCACCGCGTAGACGCCGCGCCACACGGGGTGGAGAGCCGCCCGGAGGCGATCCGCCGCTCGATCCGGCGGGGGGTGAGTCCCAGCTTCAAGAGCTGCCGTCGCGTGATCGCGCCGTGCTGCCGCCTCACCAGGGCCCAGATCGCGGCATCCTGCCCCCGGCCGTCCGTTGAGTGGTCGTTTGCCCCACGCATATGGTGGTCAAGGGCTCAGCGAGGCGATTTCTCCCCCGTGCCGCCGTCGGTCGTCTAATCTCCCGGCCGCAATGGAGGCAGCAATCGCCCGCAAGATCCGCGTCGTCGTCGCCAAGCCCGGCCTGGACGGGCACGATCGCGGCGCCAAGATCATCGCCCGGGCGCTGCGCGACGCCGGCATGGAGGTGATCTACACCGGCCTGCACCAGACGCCGGAGCAGATCGCCGAGACGGTGATCCAGGAGGACGCCGACGCGGTCGGCCTCTCGATCCTCTCGGGCGCCCACATGACGCTGGTGCCGAAAGTCGTCGAGCTGCTCAAAGCACAGGGCGTCGATGACGTCCTGGTCACGGTCGGGGGGACGATCCCCGCTGAGGACATCCCCGAGCTGAAGGAGCTCGGGGTCGCGGCCGTGTTCACTCCGGGGGCGGGCACCGACGAGATCGTCGATTTCATCCGCAGCGGCGCCGAAGAGCGCCACGAGCGGGACGAAGCTTGACTGGAGGGCCGCTTGCGGCTCTCCAGAGCGTGATTCAGGTCACGCGGAACTGCACATGTCCTGATGTATAGATAGACTGATTGACTGGTCAGTCAACCAGCCTGAGCAACAGCCAAGGAGGCTTGAAAGTTGAAGATCTGCGTCCTGGTCAAGGAGGTCCCGGACGCCGCCGTCCAGAAGCGCATCGACCCGTCGACGATGCGCTTGGACCGTAGCGGCGAGAAAAACCTCAACCCCTTCGACACCCACGCAATCGAGGCCGCCATGCAGATCAAGGAGGGCGGCGCAATCCCGGTCGAGGAGGTCGTCGCTGTGACGATGGGCCCCGACTCCGCCGTCCGCGCTCTGCACAAGGCGGTGGCGCTCGGCGCCGACCGCTCGGTGCACCTCTCCGACGCGGCCCTCGAGGGCTCGGACGTCTGCGCCACCGGCTACTCGCTGGCGAAGGTGCTCGAGGCTGAGAGCCCGGACCTGGTCCTGCTCGGCCAGCAGTCCGATGACGGCGAGTGCTACACGATCGGCGCCGTCGTCGCCGACCACCTGCAGATGCCCTCGCTGACGCAGGTGATCAAGATCGACGTCACCGACGGCAAGCTGCGCTGCGAGCGCCAGGCCGAGTACGGCTACGACACGGTCGAGGTCGAGCTGCCGGCCGTGATCAGCGTCGGCGACGCGATCAACGAGCCGCGCTACCCCAGCCTGAAAGCGATCATGGGGGCGAAGAAAAAACCGCTCGACGGCAAGGCGACCGGCGACGTCGGCATCGACGGCGGCATGGTCGGCGAGGGCGGCTCGAAGACGAGCGTGCTCGCGCTGAACCCGCCGCCCCCCAAGGAGGCCGGCGAAATCATCGAGGACGAGGACACCAACGAGACGGTCGAAAAGATCGTCGCGTGGCTCGACGAGAGGAAGCTGATCTAGATGGCAGGCATCCTGACTTACGCCCTCCACGACGACGAGGGCAACTTCAACAAAAACTCGCTCGGGGCGATCTCCGAGGCGGCCAAGCTGGCCGGCGAAATCGGCGGCGAGGCCGCCGCGCTGGTCGTCGGCGACATCGCCGACGACGCCTGCGCCGCGCTCGGCAACTGGGGCGCGGCCAAGGTCTACCGAGCCAAGAGCGTGCCCGAGGGCCTCGCCCAGCCGATCGTCGATGCGATGGCCAAGGTGATTCAGGACCAGGGCTTCTCCTACGCCCTGTTCGGCGGCGGTCTGCTCGGCTTCGAGATCGGCGCCGGCCTCACCGCGCGGCTGAACGCCGGCGTGACGATGGAGGTGACGCAGGTCAAGGTGCAGGACGGCAAGCTCGTCGCCGAGCGCCCGATCCTGCAGGACTCCCAGATCGCCGACGTCGGCTACGTCTCGGAGCCCGGCATCATCATCGGCCGCCTCAACGCCTTCGACGCCAATGAGACCGGTGGAACCGCCGAGGTCGTCGACGTCGAGGTCGAGCTCTCGCCCTGGTCGACCAGGGCGACGATGGTCCAGCGCGGCGAGCAGCGTGGCGCCGACGTCAACATCGAGGACGCCGACATCCTCGTCGGCGGCGGACGAGGCCTTGGCGCTGCCGAGGGCTTCAAGCTCGCTGAGGAACTGGCCGAGTCGATGGGCGGCGCCGTCGCCGCGACCCGTGCGGTCGTCGACGCCGGCTGGTACCCCTACGCGGCCCAGATCGGCCAGACCGGCAAGACGGTCGCGCC
>Ga0307499_10000617_pt1 | contig 11759 bp, 8 predicted proteins | sample 13_S_MG_FD_201363 | JGI IMG/M metagenome (GOLD analysis project Ga0307499, IMG submission 201363) | Soil microbial communities from Populus trichocarpa stands in riparian zone in the Pacific Northwest, United States - 13_S | ecosystem: Environmental > Terrestrial > Soil > Riparian zone > Trees... | reverse complement strand
GTGATTCTCTGGCTTAGCCAAGACCACGCAATCGACGAATATTCCGGGAATTTTGACTTGCCTTGGGTTGAGCGAACCGCGCTCGGCTATTCGTTCCACCTGTGCAATGACCAGCCCGTCGGAATTGCGTGCCGCCATCGCGATGGCCAGCGCTTCCAGGGTAAGCGCCTCCTTTTCCATAGTGACATTTCCATCAGGATCCGCCGTCGTGCCGCGGATAATTCCGACATCGATCGGGAACGCGCGATAAAAGAGAAACTCCTCGCTTCCGATGTCGATGAGGCTGACGAGATCTTCCTTGGTGCGTTCGTTGATCTTGCCACCGCCGTGGCGCGGATCGACAAACGTTTCAAGCCCCACGCGTGTAAGATGTCCGGGGCGCTTTGCTGCGATGTCGCGAAAAAGATGCGAAATGACGCCCTGAGGAAGATTGTAAGCCTCGATCTGATTGGCGATCGCCAATTGCTGCAGTTTCGGCACCAGCCCCCAATGCCCGCCGATCACGCGGCGCACCAGACCTTCGTGGCCAAGGTGATTCAGTCCACGGTCGTTGCCGTCACCCTGACCTCCGGCGTAGACCAGCGTGAGATTGCGAGGCTTGCCGCTGGCTGGGACTGGCTGATCACCTTTCGCGAGATACAGTGTCTCTATTGCCAGAGCGACTTCTTCGGCGAATCCGATGCCGACAAAACCACCTGTGGCAATCGTGTCACCGTCTCGAATGAGGCTGGCTGCTTCCTCTGCCGTGACAATCTTTCCGCTATCCAGTGCTTTGACGGGCGCAGGCGTTAGTCGAACCGCATTAGCTGACATGAGTCCTCCACAAGCGCTCTGCGGCTTTCTCAGTAGATCCCGGTCAAATAGAAGAACGCGATGGCAACGAACACCGCCGCGGTCTTCGTCAACGTGATCACGAACACATCCTTATAGGCTTGTCTGTGGGTCAGGCCTGTAACAGCAAGCAGCGTGATGACGGCTCCATTGTGAGGCAATGTATCCATGCCGCCGCTCGCCATGGCCGCGATACGGTGAAAGACTTCAAGCGGGATGTTTGCCGCCTTTGCAGCTGCAATGAATTCTTCGGACATCGCGGCAAGGGCGATGCTCATGCCGCCGGAAGCCGAGCCGGTGATGCCTGCGAGCACCGTCACGGTGACGGCTTCATTGACAAGCGGATTGGGGATCGCCCTGAGCGCAGCGGAGACCGCCGCAAAGCCCGGCAACAGCGCAATCACGCCACCGAATCCATACTCGGACGCGGTATTAAGCGACGCAAGCAATGCCCCGGCAACGGCTGCCTTGCTGCCTTCCGCGAATTTTGCGAGCACGGGACGCCAGGCAAAGAGGAACACCGTCGCTATACCAAGGAGCAGCGCGCCCTCGACTGCCCATATGGCTGCCACCGGACCAATCTGCGTAACGATCGAATGGCCGCCGAGTGTGATTTCATGCTTGGCGCCGTAAGCCCGCGGCACCAGTTGCGTCAATATGAAGTTCGCGACGCCCACCACGACCAGCGGCGCGACGGCGATCCACGGGTTGGGTAACTCCTCATCCTCGAACGGCTCCGGCTCGTTGAGAAGCTCCGTGCCGTAGCCTTCCCCTCGCTTCTGCGCCGCTCCTCGGCGGTTCTCGATATAGGCAAGCCCGACGCCAAAAACGAAAATGCTGCCGATGAGCCCGAGCACAGGGGCGGCCCACGTCGTCGTATTGAAGAAGGTCGTCGGAATGATGTTCTGAATTTGTGGCGTTCCCGGCAAGGCATCCATCGTGAAGCTGAACGCACCGAGCGCGATCGTGCAAGGAATGAGCCGTTTTGGAATATCGCCCTGGCGAAACATTTCCGCTGCGAACGGATAGACCGCGAACACCACGACGAACAGTGACACGCCACCGTAAGTCAGGATCGCGCAGACTACGATTATAGAGAGTACGGCGCGCTCCCGGCCGAGTACGCCTATGACGGCGGATACGATCGACTTGGAGAAGCCCGACAACTCAATGACTTTACCGAAGACAGCGCCCAGCATGAAGACTGGAAAATAGTTCTTCACGAAGCCCACCGTCTTCTCCATGAAGACGCTGGAAAACATTGGTGGGACCAGCGCGGGATCGGTCAGCAACACCGCGCCAAGTGCAGCGACCGGAGCGAACAGGATCACACTGTAGCCGCGGTAGGCCACAAACATCAGAAAGATCAGAGCGCCCAGCACAATCAGGAGATTCATGACGACACTCCCGTTCCAATGGCAAGCCCGTGGCTCCAGGCAGGCTCAAGCTGTTGACGTGAACATGGTCATGCGTTCGCGCTCAAGTTCGGCGATGACCTTGGCGTGGTGCTGGACTGCCTCGGCCAGCAAGTCACGGATCGAGATGACGGTTATGGGAGTTTTGTTCTCGACCACCGGCAGGTGACGAACGTTGTGCAGGTGCATCAGTTTCAGACAGTCCGCGAACGTCTTTGCAAGATCAATTGTGATGACATCCCGGACCATGATGTCCACTACCGGAGTAAGTTCTGGAGTTTTTCCGGCAAGCACAAGCCGCCGCACGCAATCACGTTCGGAAAGAATGCCCGCGATCGTCCCATGCTCCAGAACCACGACGAGGCCGATGTTTTTTTCGGCCATCAGACGCATTGCCGTGAGCGCGTTGTCCCTGGGGCCGACGGTCCACAGCGATCGCGGCTTCGTGGCGATGATCTGCTTTAATGACCGATACGCCAGAATTTCTTCAGGCCGTCTGAGCGGGTGATCCATGATGCCTCACTTGCCGTGAGCGACGGGCCTGGAGTGAGCTGATGACGTGGCTTGCTGAATACAGCACGCACCGCTCATCAAGCCGGAGCCTCGCTCCCGGCTTCCGAAAGAAAAAAGGTCGCATCCAGCGCGCCCGTGCTTGAGCTAGGGGCGGGTGGCCGGACCATTCGTTGATCTATGTCAAGCCGCATGCCGAGCGCGCAATAAAGGTTTTCGTTTTAGTTTGGTCGGTCGCTGTGACTTGGTGCGAAAATCCAACTCGACTGGTTAGCTGGCGCTACCGCCGCCAGCATACGAGCCGTTCCCGGAGGCTCACATGACTAGCTCGCCTACCCCGAATGGCTCCTCGGCATACCTTGAAAGCCTGATGCGAGCCGGCCAGCAATCAATGAAGCAATTTGACGATGCGCTCGTCAGCGCAATGGGCGTGGAGGGTAAGCCTCCCGCGGGTGGCGAACTATCGCCGTTTGCCTTCACGGCGAACTTGCAACGGCAGTTCTGGTCTCCGATTGTGGAGTTCTGGAAAGGCACCCTTGGCAACACATCGGCAGCAGGCTCTCAGCGGTCGGACCGGGACCGACGCTTCCAGGACGAGGCTTGGCAGAACTCGCCCTACTACCAACTCATCAAGAAATCCTACCTGATGACGTCAAAGCAATTGGCCGAGCTCGTCGATCAAGCCGAGGTCGACGAAAACTCGAAGCTGCAGCTTCGCTTCTACGCGCGTCAATTCATCGACGCGATGAGTCCGACGAATTTCCCTGCGACTAACCCGGAAGTCATTCGAACAGCAATCCGGACACGTTCAGGGAGCCTGGTGGCCGGGATGCAGAACCTGATCGAAGATCTCCAGAAAGGGCGTATCACCCGGGTCGACGAATCCGCTTTTGAGGTGGGTCGCAACCTGGCCGTAACGCCCGGGTCGGTCGTCTTCGAGAACGAGCTGATTCAGCTCATCCAATATACGCCGCAGACGGCCGAGGTCGAGAAAACACCGCTCCTGATCGTGCCGCCTTGCATTAACAAGTACTATTTGCTCGATCTCGGCACGGGAAACTCGTTTGTCGAATATGCCGTCGCGCAGGGACATCAGGTCTTCCTGATTTCCTGGCGAAGCGCGGTTTCTGAGATCCAGCATCTAAGCTGGGACGACTACCTGAATCTCGGGGTGCTCAAGAGCGTAGAGGTTGTGCGCGACATTGCAAATGTCGATCGGATTCATGCGCTGGGCTTTTGCGTCGGGGGCACCATTTTGAGCTGCGCCGCGGGGGTTCTGGCCGCGCGCGGAGAAGACAAGCTCGCAACGATAACGCTCCTGACCACGATGATCGATTTCGCGGATACCGGGGAAATCGGTCTGCTGATTGACGAGAATTCCCTCGCCCTGCGCGAAGCGACGATCGGGAGAGGCGGTATTCTGCCTGGCAAAGAGCTGGCCTTTACCTTCGGAACCCTGCGCGCCAATGATCTGATCTGGCGCTATGTTGTCGAAAGTTATCTAAAGGGTGCGCCGCCTGACGTATTCGATCTGCTCTACTGGGATTCCGACAGTGTCAGCCTGCCGGGGCCAATGTACTGCTGGTACACGCGCAACGCCTACGTTGAAAACAGGCTCAAGGAGCCCGGCGCGACCACCCAATGCGGTGAACGGATTGACCTCTCAAAGGTAAAGGTGCCGATGTTTTTACTGGCCTCTCGCGAGGACCATATCGTGCCCTGGCAGAGCGCGTTTCGCTCAAAGGACATCATGGGAAGAGAGCCGCGCTTCGTGCTCGCGGCCAGCGGTCACGTTGCGGGCGTGATCAACCCGCCGGCCCGCAACAGGCGGAGTCATTGGATCAATGACAATCTGAATTGCGACGCCAACAATTGGCTGGAAAACGCCGATGAGAAGCCGGGAAGCTGGTGGCCTGACTGGGATGGCTGGATGAAAGGCCATTCCAGCGACTCCGTTCAGGCTCCGGCGGAATTGGGCAACGATACTTTTCGCGTGATCGAGCCCGCGCCCGGCCGGTACGTCAGGCAAAAATCGAACTAGAGCATTATAAGTGACCGATGATCGTGGCCGCTAATGTAAAGGTAGACGAGGGCGTGTACTCATAGAATTATTCACGTAGCCCCGAGAAGCGGCGACACCATTTCGCCGCGGATGCGTCCCAGCCTCGCCCTTTGACTCTTGTTCCCCTGCTGATAGGTTGGCGCTGGGGAGCTGTTGTGAAAAGCGCATCACGCAAACGGAAGATTGGCATTGGGGTGGCATGGCTTGCTGCCTACGCGCTTGTTTTGAATGTCATTCTTTCGAGCGTACTGCATGCGGCGGCGCTCTCTCCGTTGACACTCGCGGCAGGACACATCGTTTGCGCCAATAGCGCTGATATCAGCGTTGTCCGGGACGATGCGGGTAAAAGCGATAAACGGGCTTCGGTGCACTGCCCACTTTGCGTTAGCAACCATTCGACGGTGGCATTGCCTCCGCCTCCGTCCCCGGTAATCGAACGCGCATCCTCGCGCACAGCAATCGTTGTATTGCTCGATACTGTATTTGTTGCGCTGGCACGTTTCTCCGAACATCAAGCCCGCGGGCCTCCGAGCCTGATTTGACGTCTGCGCTTCGGCGTACTCATGCATTCGTCGTTTCAGGTTTTCCGGAGTTTCTCCCATGTTGCCCGCCTTCACGCGGCACCGCAGCCTTTTGCTTGCGTCTGTCACGGCTTTCCTTCCCAATGCCGCGTTTGCTCAAACCAGTCCGCAATCCCAACTACCGCCTGTCACGGTCGATGCGCCTCAATCGAAGCGGACGACTGCCGCCCGTCCGGCCCAGCCCGCTGCAACGCGCTCGGCGCGGGTACAACGCGTTGCTCCGGCACCGAAGCCGCAGCCAAGCACGACTGAGCCGACGGCAACCGGCTTGGCGACACCGGCGGGTGCGAGCCTGACCGTCCCGACGATCGAGCAGGCGCGCGCCATCATCGACCGCATCCCCGGTGGCGTCGAGGTCGTCCCCGATACAGTGTACAAAAACGGACCCGCGAACACGATCAGGGACGTTCTAGGATGGGTTCCGGGCGTACTCACGCAGACCAGGTGGGGACCCGATGGCCGCGTCTCGATTCGCGGCTCCGGGCTGTCGCGCAGCTTCGGCAACCGCGGCATCAACCCGTTTATGGACGGCATACCGATCAATACAGCTGACGGACTCTTCGATCTCTTCGAAATCGATCCAACGTCCTACCGCTATGTCGAGGTTACAAGGGCGCCAACGCATTGCGCTATGGGGCTAATTCGCTCGGTGGCGCGATCAATTTTGTCATGCCGACCGGCCGGGATGCATCTCCATTCGAAGCGCGTTTCGATGTGGGCAGCTTTGGCTATGTGAAAACGCAGACAAGCAGCGGCGGTGCCTACGGACCAGCCGATTACTTCATAACCGCTTCAGCGCAACGCGAGGACGGATATCGCGAGCACAGCAGAACCGACACAGAGCGCCTCAATGCGAACTTCGGCTATCAATTTTCGCCGGACGCCGAGACGCGATTTTACCTGAACGCCGGCAGATGGCGCGCGCAAATTCCGGGCGAACTGACCAAAACCGGCGCACTTACCAACCCACAGGCGGCGAACCCAGACTTCGTATTGCAAAATCAGCAGCGGAATATCGACTCGGTGCGCATCGCCAATAAGACCACTCTGCGTTTCGACTCCACAACGGTCGACTTCGGTCTATTTGCCCTTGATCGTCACGTCGACCATCCAATTTTTCAATACCTCGACTTCATGGCGCAGGACTACGGCGGATTCGTGCGAGCGACCGATGACCGCTTCATTGGCGGCTTTCGCAACCGCCTAGTTACGGGCGTGAATGTTCAAAACGGCACAATCGACATCAACCAGTTTGTGAACCTGCCCGGCGCCGTTAAAGGTCCGCTCGCGTCATCGAATCTCTGGAAGTCCGAGAATGTCTCCGCCTACGGAGAAAACTCGTTTTTCTTCCTGCCGAACGTTGCGTTCGTCGCGGGCGGGCTGTTCATGCATGCAGTTCGCGATCAACAGGATCGCTTCCTGTCGGACGGCAACCAGTCAGGCCGGCGCACTTGGGATATCTTCAGCCCGAAAGTTGGCATGATTTGGGATGTCGACCCGGCATGGCAGGTGTTCGGCAATATCTCCCGCAGCGCCGAGGTACCCACGTTCGACGTGAACACCTTCGCCGCGCCGGCGAGCTCGAACGTCGACGCCCAGACCGCGACCACATACGAAATCGGCACACGCGGTCGCAGGCCCGACGTCACGTGGGACATATCGCTCTATCACGCCAACATTCGGAATGAACTGCAGTGCCTGACCGTGGTGGTCAACCCGTTTTTCACGAACCCTTGCGTGCAAACCAATGCGGACCGCACCGTGCATCAAGGCGTGGAAGCCGGGCTCGGCGTGGCCTTCGCCAAGTCGGTTTTTGCGCAGGAGGATCGGTTCTGGCTCAATGTAGTCTACAACTACAACGACTTTCACTTCGATAATGACGCCAGGTGGGGCAACAATCGCATACCAGGAGCGCCACCGTATTCGATCCGCACTGAACTGCTTTATAAGAATCCAAACGGCTTCTACGCCGGTCCAAACGTCGAGTGGATGCCGCAGAGCTTCTACGCGGACAACGCGAATACACTCACTGTCGACCCGTACGCGCTGTTAAACTTCAAGGTTGGCTACGACAAGGGGTCAGGCTGGTCCGGCTACATTGAAGGACGGAACCTGCTCGACACTCGCTACATTTCGACAACGGTTACCGTGGGAAGGGCGGATCCGACAATGGCGCTCTTTAATCCAGGCACCGGCCGAGCGATCTACGGCGGCTTGCGCTACCGGATGTGAGACGACGCATATGACATCTGACCAAACAAATCATGCAGTTCCACTAGCCGCGCAACCAGCTATCGATGGGGTGTTAGCTGCCTTTAAGAACCGGCCCCTTGTTGGCATAGGCGACTATCACGGGTTGGCGCAGCAATCCGCCTTCTATGCGGAGTTGGTGCGCGATCCCAGATTTGCACGCGATGTCGGCAATGTGGTTGTCGAGTTCGGCGGTGCAGCCAGCCAGAACATTGTGGACCGTTACGTGGCGGGTGAAACGGTACATTACGACGAACTCCGAAAGGTGTGGACTGACGTTGTCGGATGGGTGCCAACCGTTCTGGACCTCGGCTTAATTAGGTTTTACGCCGAAGTGCGGGCGGTGAATTTGCATTTGCCGCCAGACCACCGCATCCGCGTTTGGCTCGGCGAGCCGGAGATTGACTGGACGAAAATCAAGACTCGTGAAGAGCTGAATGCGTTCTTGGGCTCACGCGATAGCCACGCAGCAAAAATAATTACTGACAACATCCTGAGCAAAAACCGGAAGGCTCTTGTCATCTATGGGACAGGACATTTCCTGCAAGGTCTTGACCAGCCATCTCTTCGAGATCTGATCGAAACAGACTATCCTCGATCTCTCTTTCTTGTTGTGCCCTATACCGGTTTCGTAGATGCGGCCTCTATCGAGGCTTTTGAAAGCCAGTTTGGCAATTGGCCGACTCCGGCGTTGGTGTCTTTGATCAAAGGAACGTCTCTCCAGGACATGCTTCCGGGCTTTCAAGTCATCGAGGTCAGCAAAGCGCATGGAAGTCAGGAGTTGTCGGACGCCCAGCGTGTCCGGCTTGCGCGGCTTGAAATTGCTGTCGCAGGGTTCACTGCCGACGCACTGCTGTACTTAGGTCCTGCCGCAAGCCTCGCGGCATCCCCAATTGATCCGAGCATTTATCTTGACTTAGATTTCTTAAAGGAAATCAGTCGTCGCAGTGAGCTTCAAGTGGGTAAGCCCATTTCCCTGTCCGACGCGGTAAACACGGCCACGACGATGCCTCGCCAAATTCGGCATTTGCGCGGTTAGCCACCGTAGGAAGGTGGCAGCATGCGGCCGGAGGTGCTGTGAAGCAGAAACAGTCCAACGCCCGGCGACGAATGAATCGGCACCGGACGCTGGAGAACAAGGGCCGGGAGGCGGCCCTTGTCCGTGATAGTGTCTTGCTCTTGGCTTACATGTGCATGTTGGCCATCGCCGTCGCGGCGTCGTGGTGGCCGCCATCCGTTCCGCCATTGGGCAGCACGCCGTCGTCCTCCAGTTCGAAGTGCACGCCGGCGCCGAGCTCGTCCACCGACTCGTAGGCTCCGTACACCGTCTGGGTAACGGCGATATCGCTTTGCTTCACGAGGTTGCCGTAGACGGTGATGGTGCCAAGCAGATCTTCGTCATGCGCGCCGGCATTGCCTTGCTGGCTGATGACGGTGATCACGCTGTAGTCGTTCTTGCCGTCGCCATTGCTGTCCTTGTACTGGATCGACTGGACCTCTGCGGTGTGCGCCGAGATTTCAATCTTGTCGCCCTGGGCGCGATTGAAATCGCGGATCACGTCGTTGCCGAAGCCGTCGACCCAGTGGTCGTGCGTGGCGTTGTTCTCGCCGGTCACGCCGACCCAGTCGATGGTGCCGTCGTCGTTGACGTGCTTGGCAACGATCTCGTCCTTGGCGTTGACATTACCTTCGAAGCGGAAGGTGTCGCCGCCCGCGCCGCCGGTGAGGGTGTCGTTGACAGCCTTGAACGCCGCGGTTTCTTCCGCGAAGATCTGCGTCGTACCGTCCTGGGCTGCGACCATCTCGCCGGCATCCGACCGGCTGAGCAGGACGTCGTTGCCGGCACCGCCATCCATCCGGTCGGCGCCGAAGCCGCCAACCAGCGTGTCGGCACCGTTGCCGCCGGACAGGTTGTCGTTGCCCGAGCCGCCCCAGAGCTTGTCGGAGCCGGTGCCGCCGCTGAGCGTGTCATTGCCGGCCATGCCGGAGACGTCGTCGTCGCCCGAGCCGCCGAAAAGGTTGTTGCCGCCCGTCGACCCGTTCAGATGATCATGGCCGGAAGTGCCGCCGCCGATCCTGGCGAAGAAATCCTCGAAGCGGCTATTGTCGAGGAAGCCGTTCAGATTGAAGCGTGCCATTTATTCAAACCTCTTACTCAGAGGCCTCACGAGAAAAAAACGACCACCACGGATTTTGGGAATCGTGAAGTGATGCGCGCGGGGAGAACGTGAGGCAGGATTCCCTCACCCGCATCGAAGGATGAACAGCCAAACGGGTCCGTGGCTGGACGTGCACGCGGCGGATTTGCGCGCAGCAGGGGCAAGATGGTGACGCGAAAGGCGTTCGTGCGGCCGATCTTTAGGCGCGTGCCTCATTTCCGACGGCGATCAAAAACGTCTGCGGCAAGTCGCGCACGACGTTGTTCTGCCTTGTATGAAAGATGAATCCGCTCTCGGCGCGCATGTCGTGGGCAGTGTCATGGCGTGACGAAAACTGGCGCAAAAAGTGCCGGCCGCACAAAAATGACGCGATCCGTTTCGAGCACGATGGAAGTTGGCCGCCGTAACTTCGGAGTGCGCAATGGCGGCGATCGAAAGATCAGGGGCTGCAAATGTCGTGCGAATCGTGTTGTGCGATTCTCGGCAACGCGCACGTCTGCTGAATTCCCGTCTGTAGCGCGATATCCGTGCGAGGCGATTCTCGCGTTGGAGAAACTCCGTTGTCGATTGCCCATATTGTGACCGATGGGCGGCACTGGACTTCCGACGGCGAAGGTTACCGGGGCCTGGTAGCGCAGTGGCGCGGAATAAGCCCAAACAATGGTTGCCGCTACGCCACGATTGTTGCGTGACCGCAACAGTGGGCGAACATTTGGCTAATCGTGCGCCCGGCTCTTGCTTGCGCCGCTTTTTAGCCACACCCCTCTATGAAACCATATCTTTCATTGGATGGTTAATCACAGCGCCAACGAAGGCGACGGGAAAATTGCTCCCGAGACCGACCAAGGAAATGGGAAACAGGTTCCGCGGATGGACGTCAAGACCGACATCAAGAAGAGGTTGCCGAGCCGTCACGTGACGGAGGGGCCGGAGCGCGCGCCCCATCGGTCGTATCTCTATGCGATGGGGCTGACCACCCAGCAGATCCATCAGCCTTTCGTCGGCGTCGCGTCCTGCTGGAACGAGGCCGCCCCCTGCAACATCTCGCTGATGCGCCAGGCGCAGGCGGTCAAGAAGGGCGTCGCCGCCGCCGGCGGCACCCCGCGCGAATTCTGCACCATCACCGTGACCGACGGCATCGCCATGGGCCATGACGGCATGCGCTCGTCGCTGCCGTCCCGGGAGTGCATCGCCGATTCGGTCGAGCTGACTGTCCGCGGCCATGCCTATGACGCCCTTGTCGGACTTGCTGGCTGCGACAAATCGCTGCCGGGCATGATGATGGCGATGGTCCGGCTCAACGTGCCCTCGATCTTCATTTATGGCGGCTCGATTCTGCCGGGCAATTTCCGTGGCCAGCAGGTCACGGTGCAGGACATGTTCGAGGCCGTCGGCAAGCATTCGGTCGGCGAAATGTCGGACGCCGATCTCGACGAAATCGAGCGGGTGGCCTGTCCCTCGGCGGGGGCGTGCGGCGCACAATTCACCGCCAACACCATGGCGACGGTATCCGAGGCGATCGGGCTGGCGCTGCCATATTCGGCCGGGGCGCCAGCGCCTTACGAAATCCGCGACGCGTTTTGCACCGCCGCCGGCGAGAAGGTGGTGGAGTTGATCGCAGCCAACATCCGGCCGCGCGACATCGTCACCCGCCGCTCGCTCGAAAACGCCGCGGCGGTCGTTGCCGCCTCCGGCGGGTCGACCAATGCTGCGCTGCACCTGCCGGCCATCGCGCATGAGTGCGGCATTAAGTTTGACTTATTTGACGTCGCCGAAATCTTCAAAAAGACACCATATGTCGCGGATTTGAAGCCAGGGGGCCGCTATGTTGCCAAAGACATGTTCGAGGTTGGTGGCATACCGCTTCTGATGAAGACGCTGCTCGACAATGGCCACCTGCACGGAGATTGCCTCACCGTCACGGGCCGGACGATCGCCGAAAACCTCAAGA
>Ga0307499_10000614_pt1 | contig 11784 bp, 7 predicted proteins | sample 13_S_MG_FD_201363 | JGI IMG/M metagenome (GOLD analysis project Ga0307499, IMG submission 201363) | Soil microbial communities from Populus trichocarpa stands in riparian zone in the Pacific Northwest, United States - 13_S | ecosystem: Environmental > Terrestrial > Soil > Riparian zone > Trees... | reverse complement strand
CGGGCACTTTCAGCTTCAACTCCGGCAACGGCCGCTGCCCGACCTGCTCCGGCTGCGGCTTCGAGCACGTCGAGATGCAGTTCCTGTCCGACGTCTACCTGCGCTGCCCGGACTGCGACGGGCGTCGCTACCGCGGCGAGGTGCTGGAGGCGAGGATCGAGGGCAAGTCGATCGCCGACGTCCTCGAGTTGACGGTGCGCGAGGCGAGCCGCTTCTTTAGGAAGAGCGACGAGGTCCAGGCGCGGCTCGCGCCGCTCGTCGCCGTGGGGCTCGAGTACCTGCGCCTCGGGCAGCCCGTGCCGACGCTCTCGGGCGGCGAGGCGCAGCGGCTCAAGCTCGCCGGCCACCTGGTGGAAAGCGGCGACGAAGGCGCGAAGCTGTTCCTCTTCGACGAGCCGACCACCGGACTGCACTTCGACGACGTGGCGAAGCTGGTGCGCGCGTTCCGCCAGCTCCTCGCTGCCGGGCATTCGCTGGTGGTCATCGAGCACAACCTCGACGTCATCCGCGCTTCCGACTGGATCATCGACCTCGGCCCCGAGGGCGGCGACGCCGGCGGTGAGATTGTTTTCGCCGGAACGCCCGCCGAAATCCTGAAAAACGAAAGATCTCATACCGCAAAAGCACTGCGCGAATACGCCCAAGCGTTCAAGCAGCCGATCGTCGCGCGCGAGCCGCGCGGCGCCTACCTCGGGAACGCGATCCGCATCCACAAGGCCCGCGAGCACAACCTGAAGAACATCGACGTCGAGATCCCGCGCGGGCGCTTCACGGTGCTGACCGGCGTGTCGGGCTCCGGGAAATCGACGCTCGCCTTCGACATCCTGTTCGCCGAGGGTCAGCGCCGCTACCTCGAATCGCTCAACGCCTACGCGCGGCAGTTCGTGCAGGCGGCCTCGCGCCCCGACGTCGACGCCATCTTCGGCATCCCGCCGACGGTGGCGATCGAGCAGCGCACGAGCCGCGGCGGGCGCAAGTCCACGGTGGGCACCCTCACCGAGGTGCACCACTTTCTGCGGCTGCTCTTCGTCAAGCTCGGCACGCAGCACTGCCCGGACTGCGACATCCCGATCGAGCCGCAGAGCGAGGACGCGATCGCTGCGCGCATCCTCAAGGAATACCGCGGACAGAAGGTTTCGCTGCTGGCGCCGCTGGTCGTGAACCGCAAGGGCTTCTACACGGATCTCGCCAAATGGGCGCTCGGCAAGGGCTACTGGCACCTGCGCGTCGACGGCAAGCTCACCCCGACGCGCCCGTTCCCGCGCCTCGACCGGTTCAAGGAGCACACCATCGAGCTTCCCGTCCAGGAGCTCAAAGTGGAGGCGAAAGGGGAGAGGACCCTGCGAGAGGCGCTCGCCAAGACCCTCGACATCGGCAAAGGCGTAGTTCATGTCCTGAAGGACAAGGAGCTGCAGGTGTTTTCCACCAAGCGCGCCTGCCGCGCCTGCGGCCGCAGCTTCCCGGAGCTCGATCCGCGGCTTTTCTCCTACAACTCCAAGCACGGCTGGTGCGCCGCGTGCTACGGCACGGGGATCGCGATCGAGGACGTGGAGTGGACCGACGAGCGCGCGCGCACCGGCGCCGAGGACCACGTGCTCGACTCGTGGATCGAGTGGCTCGAGCTCGAGGAGGCGTGCCCCGAGTGCGCCGGCCAGCGCCTGAACCGCGAGGCGCTTGCGGTGCGCTGGCGCGGCGAGAACGTCGCGCAGTACGCCGGCCGGCCGATCGAGGCATTGAGAAAGTTTTTTTCTTCCACGTCCGTATCCGGCCGTGAGGGCGAGATCGCGCGCGACATCATCTCGGAGCTGAACGCGAGGCTCGGCTTCCTCGAGGAGGTCGGCCTGGGCTACCTGACGCTCGACCGCTCGGCGCCCACGCTCTCGGGCGGCGAGGCCCAGCGCATCCGGCTTGCGGCGCAGCTCGGCTCCAACCTGCGCGGCGTGTGCTACATCCTGGACGAGCCCACCATCGGCCTGCACCATCGCGACAACCGCATCCTGCTCGACGTGCTCGAGAAGCTCGAGGCCAAGGGCAACTCGCTCGTGGTGGTCGAGCACGACGAGGACACGATCCGGCGCGCGCACCACGTGATCGACCTCGGCCCGGGCGCAGGCAAGCTCGGCGGCCAGGTCATCGCCGAAGGCACGGCGGCGGACCTGATGCAGCACGCGGACTCGCTCACCGGCCGGTTCCTCAAGTCGCCGCTGCTTCATCCGCTGCAGCCCCGCCGCCGGGTGCCGCGCGCTCACCCTTGCATGGAGGTGCAGAAGGCGAAGCTGCACAACCTGAAGGGCATCGATGCGCGCATCCCGCTCGAGCGGCTCACCGTCGTCACCGGCGTGTCGGGGTCGGGCAAGTCGACGCTCGCCCGCGACGTGCTCTACAACAGCCTCAAAGAGCAAACGCACATCGGCTGCAATGCGATCACCGGGTCGAAGCCGATCGAGCGCGTGCTGGAAGTCGACCAGACGCCGATCGGCAAGACCCCGCGCTCGTGCCCGGCGACCTACGTCGGCTTCTGGGACGCGATCCGCCGCCTCTTCGCCGATACGAGCGAGGCGCGCATGCGCGGCTGGACCGCGAGCCGCTTCTCCTTCAACACCGCGGGCGGGCGCTGCGAGGGATGCGACGGACAGGGCATCAAGAAGATCGAGATGTCCTTCCTGCCCGATGTGCGCGTGACCTGCGAGGCTTGCGGCGGCGCGCGCTTCAACCCCGAGACGCTTCAGGTCCAGCTGCGCGGCAAGACCGCGGGCGAAGTCCTGGCGATGAGCGTCGACGAGGCGCTCGAGTTCTTCGCCGCGCATCCCTCGATCCGGCGCTGCCTGCAGCTCCTGCAGGACGTCGGTCTGGGCTACCTTACGCTCGGCCAGCAGAGCCCCACGCTCTCCGGCGGCGAAGCCCAGCGCATCAAGCTGGTCTACGAGCTCTCGAAAACCAGCGCCACCAAGACCCTCTACGTCCTCGACGAGCCCACCGTCGGCCTGCACATGGCCGACGTGGAGAAGCTGATCCGCGTGCTGCACCGCCTGGTCGACGCCGGCAATACCGCGGTCGTGATCGAGCACAACCTCGACGTCATCGCCGAGGCCGACTGGCTCATCGACCTCGGCCCCGAGGGCGGCGGCGGCGGCGGCGCGATCGTGTACCAGGGCGTGCCGGAAGGCATCAAGCCCGGGCACACCGGCGCCGCGCTGAAAAGCTTCCTCGCCGAGCGCACGGCCGCATGACGCGCGGCGCGGCGCTCGCGCTGATGGTCGCCGCGCCGGTGCTGTGGAGCAGCGCCGGCGTGGTGACGCGCCACATCGAGCGCGCCGAGGCGATCGAGCAGGTGCTCTGGCGCAGCTTCTTTGCTTTTGCTTTTGTCTGCGCCTTTCTCGCCGTTACCGGGAAAAATCCGGTGAAAGCGGCTCGTGCCGCAGGCCTGCCCGGTCTCTTCTCGGGGACGCTGTGGGCAGTGATGTTCACCGCGTTCGTGATCGCGCTCTCGCTCACCACCACCGCGAACGCGCTGGTGGTGATGAGCATCGCGCCGCTGCTCACCGTGGTGTGCGCGCGGATCGTGCTCACCGACCCGATTGCGTTGCGCACCTGGCTCGCGGCGCTCGCCGCGATGGCAGGCATCGCCGTCATGTTCAGTTCTTCCGTCGACAACGCAAAGCACGTGGGCGGAATGCTGGTGGCGCTGGTGATCCCTGTAGCGTCGGCGTTGAACGTGGTCGCACTGCGAAAGCACTCGGCGACGGTCGACCTGATCCCCGCGGTGATGCTGGGCGGAGCGCTGTCCGCGCTTGTCGCGCTGCCCATGGCGCTCCCAATTTCGGCTTCGGGGCGCGACCTCGCCCTGCTTGCCTTCCTCGGCGTGTTTCAGCTCGGGCTGCCGTGCATGTTCCTGGTGATGGCGAGCCGCGCGCTGCTCGCGCCCGAGATCGCCCTGCTGGGCCTGCTCGAGGTGGTGCTCGGGCCGCTGTGGGCGTGGCTCGGCGCGGGGGAGACCCCCGCAACCAGCACGCTCACCGGCGGCGCGCTCGTGATGGTCGCGCTGGCGGGTAACGAGGTTGCCGCGCTCAGCAGCCGGACACGCAGCGCCCGCTACCGTCAAACTGCATCGTCCTCCCGCTGAGGGGCACATGCACCGGCATCTTTGCCGCCTTCTGGAACGCGGCGGTCTTGCTGTTGGGAGCGACTTTGCCGCCGACGGTCGCCGGTTCGTTCACGTGGGAGATGATCACCGAGTTCGGCCGCACCAGGTCGTTCACGACGTAGGCCGCCTCGTCCGGACCGGTGGTGAACGGAAAGCCGCCGACATTCATGACCGCGAGGTTCGCCTTGTAGTGCCCGCGCACGACGAGATCCTGCTCCGCGGTAATGCCGGTATCGCCGGAAAGGTACGCCGTGAGCCCATTGCTGAAGCGCAGCACGAAGCCCCCCGGCGGTCCCACGTAGGCAGTCAGGCCGGCGGCGTCGAACAGCTTCGCCTGCTCGGGCGGCAGGAACGCCGGCGGCAAGCCATTGCTGTGCACCGCCGGGACGCTCGCCACCATCACCTTGCCGACCATGGTCTGGGCGCCGAAGCGCACCAGGCGCACGAGCTTGTTCGGATCGCCGCCGAGCGACTTCACCTTGACCGTGAGGAACGAGCCCATCTCGCCGCCGACGATCACAGGCGCCTGCTTCGCCAGCGCGATGTTCACGCTGTTCGAGTTGGGCGTGACGCTGACCGAGAAATCGGGCTTGGGACACGCGCCGGCATTGGCAGAAGGCTGGATCAGATCACCCAGGTGGTCGCCGTGGACGTGGCTCACCAGGATCGCGTCGATCTTTCCGAGGCGTGGATCGTTCGGCCCGCGCACCGTGCGCCCGGCGTCGTACAGGATGCGCGTGCCGTCGGGATCCTCGAAGACCAGCGCGCGGTCGAGCGGGCAGAATTCGCCGTCGTGGCTCCCGAGCGGCGTGATCTTTACCGTCTGCGTGGATCCCGGCTGTGACTGCATTTCGGCGCAGCCCACCAGCAAAGCAACCGCCCAAACAAACACTTGTTTACGCTGCATATTCTCCTCCCCGGAAAACCGCGTATAATACGCGGCAAGCTTTCTGTCACGCATACTTCCGGTTAGCGTTTCAGTCGTTGTTGGTTCAACGAGCGGCCCACTCCGGGCCGCCCAATAACAAGCTAAAAATAGCATCCGCCTGAACCGGTCGAAGGGGTCCCACCCTTCCCAGGCCGTGCTCAGGAGAAATCCATTACTACGTCGTTTGAATCACTCGGCCTGACGGCCGAGCTCTCGCGGGCAGTAGCCGACGAAGGCTATACCACCCCTACTCCCATCCAGGCGCAGGCGATTCCCGTGGTGCTCGCGGGCCGTGACCTGCTCGGCGCCGCGCAGACCGGCACCGGCAAGACCGCCGGGTTCACCCTGCCGCTGCTGCAACGCCTCGCGCCGAAGTCGAGCAACAGCTTTTCACCCGCGCGCCACCCGGTGCGCTGCCTCATCGTCACGCCAACCCGCGAGCTCGCCCTGCAGGTCGAGGAAAGCGTTCGCACCTACGGCAAGTACCTGAAGCTCAAGTCCACCTGCATCTACGGCGGGGTCGGCATGCAGCCCCAGGTCGACGCCTTGCGCGGCGGCGTCGACGTCGTCGTCGCCACCCCGGGACGGCTGCTGGACCACGTCCAGCAGAAGACCGTCGACCTGCGCCAGGTCGAGATCCTGGTGCTCGACGAAGCCGACCGCATGCTCGACATGGGCTTCATCAACGACATCCGCAAGATCCTTGCCCTGCTTCCGGCGCAACGGCAGAACCTGCTCTTCTCAGCCACCTTCCCGGAGGAGATCCGCAAGCTCGCCGCCTCGTTCATGAAGGACCCGGTGACCGTCGAAGTCGCGCGGCGCAACACTCCGGCCGAGCTGGTCGGCCAAGTGCAGCACCCGGTCGCCTCCGATCGCAAGCGTGAGCTCCTCGCGCACCTCGTGAAGACGAACGACTGGAGGCAGGTGCTGGTCTTCACCAAGACCAAGCACGGCGCCAACCGCCTCGCGCTGCAGCTCGAGAAAAGCGGCATCGAGGCCGATGCCATCCATGGCAACAAGAGCCAGAACGCGCGCGTGCGCGCCCTGGCGCGCTTCAAGGACAACGAGCTGCGCGTGCTGGTGGCCACCGACATCGCGGCGCGCGGACTCGATATCGAAGCGCTGCCGCACGTGGTCAACTACGACATGCCGCACGTCGCCGAGGATTACGTGCACCGCATCGGCCGTACCGGCCGTGCCGGCGTCGAAGGCGAAGCCGTCTCGCTGGTGAGCCCGGAGGACCGTCCGCTGATGGCGGCGATCGAGCGGCTGATCAATCGCAACGTCGAGCAGCGGGTCATCGAAGGATTCGAGCCCGGAACGCGCGGCGAAGCCCGGCAGGAGCAACCTCGCCGGGAACAGCAGCAGCAGCGCCGGCCGCAACAGCAGCAGCAACGGCATAGCCGCGGACAGCAGCAGCCGCGCCGAGGGGACGGCCAGCCGCAGCGCCATCGCGGCAACGGCCAGCAGCAACCCCATCGCGCCGACGGCCAGCAGCAGCCTCATCGCGGCAACGGGCAGCAGCAGCCTCACCGCGGCAACGGGCAGCAGCAGCCCCATCGCGGCAATGGCCAGCAGCAGGCGCGGCGAGGTCCCCAACAGCAGCACCGCTCCGGCCGCCGCGGGGGCACCCAAGGCTACATCAGCCCGGAATTGCAGGCTCAGATCGAGGAAGGCCGCAAGCTCGCGCGCCAGGACGTGCGCGAGGATCCGGTTGAGACTCTCGAGCCCGCCCAGGCGCCTGCGCCGCGGCGTGCGCCCACGGTCACCCACCGCGCGACCCGCGGGATCCGCCGTGTGCTCGGCTCGCTGCTCGGCGGCAAAAAGGACGACAACGAGTCAGGCACATAGCTTGCAACCTCCCTTCATTCGAGCGAAAGGAGGACAGCGTGCAACAACTGAGAAGGATCACCGACCGCGTAGCGAAGACCAGCCAGGCGGCGACCGATCAGGTCGCCGAGCAGCTTGCCGTGATGAGCAAGCGCGGTAACAAGGCCGCGAAATCGGCTTACGGCTACGTGATGAACCATCCGAAGTCTGCAACCGCAGTGGTGCTCGGCACCGCCGTTACCGCGGGACTGCTGTGGTTCATGCAGCGGAACGGCGGCTACAACGCAACGCGCAAGCAGGTCCTGGAGCGCGTGCGCGGCGCGGCCTCGCGAACCGAGAAGCAGGTTGCGACCTCGCCCGAATAAGGGCTAGCTCTTCGGTAACCCGAACTGCAGCAGCAGGAGAAGGAAGACGATGGCGCCGAGCACCGCGCACGCCGTCCTCCAGAAGGCCACCGGATTGCGCGCGATGAGTGGCGCGCTGCGCAGCAGTTCCGAGTTGGGGTGCCGCAGGTCGTAGACGAATTCCGACAGGGCCTCGTAGCGCCCGAGCGGCTCGGGGTGGACCGCCTTCCTGAGCGCCGCGTCGATCCACGGCGGGACGTCGCGCTGCGCGTCCCGCTGCTCGTCCAATAGCGTGGCATACCGGAGCTTGCGCTGGGCCGCACGCGTGCGCACCCTGGCGGCCTCCGCGTCGTACGGCAGCCGCCCCGAAAGCATCTGGTAGGCAATGACTCCGAGCGAATACAGGTCCGCGCGCTCGCTGCCGGCGTCGCCGACGAAATATTCCGGCGCCGTGTACTGCAGCGTGCCGAGGATCCTGGAGGGCTCGTCCGGCGACGCCCGCTCGTCCACGCCCGCCACGCAGACCGAGCCGAAGTCGATGATCTTCACCGTCCCGGTCCTGTCGATCATGATGTTCTCGGGACGCAGGTCCTGATGCAGCATCTCCATGCGATGAAAGGCCTGCAGGCCGCGGGCGATCTGCTCGACGATGCCGCGCACGGTCTCGAGGTCGGGCTGCGGGTTGTCGGTCATCCACTGCGCGAGGGTCTGGCCCTCTACGTATTCCATCGCGACGTACACGAAGCGGCGCTCGCGCGTCCGCGGATAGGGCTTCAGCACGTGCGGGCTGTTCAGGCGCCGCGCAATCCATTCCTCCAGCATGAAGCGCTCGAGTAGCTCCGGGTCGCCCTGCAACTCGGCGGCGGGCGTCTTCAGCACGACGCGCCCCCCGGTTTCGACATCCTCGGCGAGGTAGAGACGGCTGCGCGCCGAGACGTGGATCTCGCGCACGATGCGGTAGCCGTCGATCTCGGCGCGCGCCTCGAGCAACGGCGGCGGCGCGAGCCGCGCCAGCTGCTGATGCAGCCCGCTCCCCTCCTCCGGCAGGTCTTCGACGGACACGATCTGCACGGTCAGGTTGTCCGCGCTGCCCCGGCGGTACGCCTCCGCAACGATCGCGCGCGCCGCGTCGTCCAGGTTGCCGCACGCTTCGCGGATCGCCCGGGTGACGAACGCCGCGTCGACGTGCTCGTAGACACCGTCCGTGGCAAGCACGAACACGTCGCCGCGCTCGATTTCCAGCGCGTCGTAGTCGATCTCGAGCTGGGAATTGAAGCCGACGGCCCGGCTCAGGTAGCTCTCGTCCTGCGCCACCCGGACGCGGTGGTCCTGCGTCAGCTGCTCGAGCCCGTTACCAAGCAGCGGGCCCTGCAGCCGATATACCCGCGTGTCGCCGACGTGGAACAGGTGCGCGGTGGTCCCCTTCAGCACCAGCCCGCTCAGCGTGCAGACGTAGCCGCGGTCCTTCTCGTAGCGGTACGAGCTGTGGTAGGTGCGCGAGTGGAGCCAGGAATTGGCCGCCGCAAGCACGCGGTCCGCGGACTTCCTCACCGACCAGGTCTCCGACGTGGAGTAGTAGTCGTCGAGGAAGGCCATCACGGCGAATTCGGCGGCCACCTGGCTCACGTCGCTCGAGCCGATGCCGTCGGCTAGCGCGATGGCGATGCCCTTGGACGAGAGCAGCGGCTCCGCGGGGGCACGCCAGCCGTAGAAGTCCTGGTTGACCGCCTTGCGGCCGCGGTCGGAGTGCTGCCCGACCGCGACCTTCAGGCACGGCTCAGGCAGCGCGTCGGAGAACACTCTTACTCTTCGGCGCGGTCTTTACGTGCGTGGCGTACAGCGTCAGGCCGGTGAACGACAGGCCGCCGACGAGGTTGCCCAGCACCGTCGGGATCTCGTTCCACAAGAGGTAATCGATCCACGTGAAGTGCGCGCCGAGCAGCAGGCCCGCGGGGAACAGGAACATGTTCACGATCGAGTGCTCGAACACCATGTAGAAGAACACCATGATCGGCATCCACATCGCGAGCACCTTGCCGCTCACGTTGGTGGAGATCATCGCGCCCACCACGCCGGTCGAGACCATCCAGTTGCACAGCATGCCGCGGATGAAGAGTGTGAGCATGCCGGCTGCGCCGTACTTCGCGTAGCCGAGCGTCCGGTTCTCGCCGATCACGCCGAGGGCCTTGCCGACCGCGCTCGGCTCGGTGGAAAAGGCGTAGGTGACGTAGATGGCCATGAACACCGCGACCGTGAAGGCGCCCGCGAAGTTGCCGCAGAACACCAGGCTCCAGTTCCTCAACACCCCCTTGAGCGTGACGCCGGGACGCTTGTCGATCAGCGCGAGCGGGGTGAGCACGAAAACACCCGTGAGCAAGTCGAAGCCGAGCAGGTAGAGCATGCAGAAGCCCACCGGGAACAGGATCGCGCCGACGAGCGGCTGCCCGGTGCTGACGGTGATGGTGACGGCGAACCAGGCGGCCAGGGCGAGGATGGCGCCGGCCATGTAGGCGCGGATCAGCGTATCGCGCGTCGACATGAAGACTTTCGATTCCCCGGCGTCGACCATCTTGGTGACGAACTCCGACGGCACTAGATACGACATGGGCTTTCTCCCGTTTTAAGAATTTGAATGTCTGCGCCCTCCACTCGTGCCCGATAGACCGGGACACTTACCGATGGGTCCTCGATGCAGCGCCCGCTGACGAGGCTGAAATGCTGCTTGTAGACCGGCGAGGCGACGACCAGCTCGCCGTCGAGGTCGCCGACGATGCCGCGCGAGAGGACATTGGCGCCCGAAAAAGGGTCGCGATTCCCGATCGCATAGACTTCCTGGTGAATTCGAAAAACGGCAACCTGCTCGCCGCCGACGAGAACGCAGACCCCGGTGTCGGGGACGATGTCGTCGAGGCGGCAGACTTTCATGCGCCGGGGCTCATGCAGGTATCGGCTGGCCGCGTTCTTCGACGAACGCCACGCCGCTGTCGGGCTCGTCGCTGTTCACGAAATGGCGGAAGCGCCTGAGGATCTCCGGCGTCTCGATCGCCTGCTTCCATTCGCAGGCGTACGTTTCGACGTGGCGCTGCATGTCGGCCTCGAGCTCGGCGCCGATGCCGAGCGGGTCTTCGCAGACCACCTTGCGCACGTAGTCGATGCCGCCCTCGAGGTTCTCCAGCCAGGTGCTGGTGCGCTGCAGGCGGTCCGCAGTGCGGATGTAGAACATCAGGAAACGATCGATGAACTGAATCAATTCCTTTTCCGACAAGTCTCTTGCAAGCAGATCGGCATGCCGGGGCTTCATGCCGCCGTTGCCGCAGACGTACAGGTTCCAGCCCTTCTCGGTGGCGATGATGCCGACGTCCTTGCCCTGCGCCTCGGCGCACTCGCGGGTGCAGCCCGACACCGCCATCTTCAGCTTGTGCGGCGCGCGCAGGCCGCGGTAGCGGTTCTCGATGTTGATCGCCATGGTCACCGAGTCCTGCACGCCGTAGCGGCACCAGGTCGAGCCGACGCAGGACTTCACCGTGCGCAGCGCCTTGCCGTAGGCATGGCCCGACTCGAAGCCGGCGTCCACCAGCTCCTTCCAGATCAGCGGCAGCTGCTCGACGCGCGCGCCGAAGAGGTCGATGCGCTGCGCGCCGGTGATCTTGGTGTAGAGGCCGAACTTTTTCGCCACCTCGCCCATCGCAATCAGCTTCTGCGGCGTGATCTCGCCGCCCTGCACGCGCGGCACGATCGAATAGGTGCCGTTCTTCTGCAGGTTGGCGAGAAAGTGATCGTTGGTGTCCTGCAGCGGCGCGTGCTTCGGCTGCAGGATCATCTCGTTCCAGCACGAGGCGAGGATCGAGGCGACTGCCGGCTTGCAGATATCGCAGCCTCTGCCCTTGCCATGCTTTTTCAGAATCTCTTCAAAGGTTTTCAGCTGTTCAATGCGAACCAGGTGAAACAGTTCCTGCCTTGAAAAACCAAAGTGTTCGCACAGGTGGTTGCTGACCGCGACGCCCTGCCTCTTCAGCTCGGCGTCGACGATGGACTTGGCGAGCGGCCCGCAACCGCCGCAGCTGGTCGCCGCCTTCGTTTTTGCTTTTAAGGAAGAAAGAGTCCTGCAACCTTCTTTCACTGCTGCGCAGATCTGGCCCTTGGAGACGCTGTTGCAGGAGCACACCAGCGCGGACTCGGGCAGCATGTCCACGCCGATGCCCTTGCCGCCTGCATTTCCTCCGGCGATGCGCAGCGGCAGGATCAAATCCTCCGGGTGCTCCGGCAGCGCCACGCCGTTCAAGGCGAGCTGCAGCAGCGGACCGTAATCGCCCGCATCGCCTACAAGGATCGCGCCCAGTAAATGTTTCTTGTCTTTTGTAACTACAATTTTCTTATAGATAGCGGACGCTTCGTCGGTGTAGACGTAGCTCAACGCGTCCGGGGTGCTGCCGTGCGCGTCGCCGATCGAGGCCACGTCCACGCCCATGAGCTTGAGCTTGGTGCTCATGTCTGCGCCGAGGAACTGCACGTGCGTCTCGCCGGCGAGATGCCGTGCC
>Ga0307499_10000612_pt1 | contig 11875 bp, 10 predicted proteins | sample 13_S_MG_FD_201363 | JGI IMG/M metagenome (GOLD analysis project Ga0307499, IMG submission 201363) | Soil microbial communities from Populus trichocarpa stands in riparian zone in the Pacific Northwest, United States - 13_S | ecosystem: Environmental > Terrestrial > Soil > Riparian zone > Trees... | reverse complement strand
ACCTCGTTGGGCAGCGCTTCCATATCATAACGGAAGATGGAACGGTTATCGGCGTACGCATTAAAATTGAGGTCGCGCCCGGCCGACCCCAGCTCGTATTTCACCGCGCGCAATAGCTCATGGCGGCTCACGGCGAAAGGATTTTCTCCCGGCCAGACCGACTGGATGATTTCCAGGCCCGGATCCTGCCCGTGGGAGTGAATTCCGATCAGCCGGCCCCCTGCCCGCAAGCTCCTCGCCAGCGGTGCGATGATCCGCTTGGCGCGGAAATTCACAGAGGATTTTGCCCGATAGGGCTGAGACGCGATCACCAGATCGAAATTGGCCTCGGTCCGGCCCGCCCGGGGGATGATCGAATCAAGCAGGAACCGGTGGTCTTCCCGGTACACGACCAGCGCGACGGGGCGTTCATAGATCGGCATGCCCGATCTGGGACCGATATTGGCTCGCCAGTTTTGTTCCAGAAACGGGCCCAATTCGGCGATCTGGGTCTCGAATTCGCCCGAGGACGCGCCACGAAGGGCGACCTCGTGCCAGATCATGCCCGCGGCCGCGGTGGGCGAGGCCGGCGTCAGCCAGGGCGCCTCGGCGTAATGCATGTTGGTCAGGACGACGACGGTCGCCGGATGCTCAAACAGCCGGTCCGGCACCTTGTCGAGCGTCAGCCGGACGTCCTCCAGGCTCAACTCCTTGCCGGCGATATAGAACGGCATGTGGGGAAAGCGGCCGTGCATCGAGCGCATCACCCGCGCCAGCACCGTGCCGTCGCCGACGCCGGCGTCGAATACCCGCAGCGCCGGCGGCCGCGGATGCAGGCTGGCGAGTTCCAGCCCCACCCGTTCCGCAATGACCCGCTTCTCGCTGCAGGTGTGGACGAACAGCAGGTATTTCTGCCGGTTTTCGAAAAAGCGAAAATTGCCTCTGGGATCGCGCTTTTCGGGCGGCACTTCGAGGCCGCGCGGCGGCGGCAGGGTACCGGTGGACGTCGCGATATAGGCCTGGATGCGATCCAGCGTATCGACGGTGATGCGTTTGCCCTCGCGCAACCGATGCACCAGCTTGCCGTCGTTGACCGAGCGGCGGCCAAACGTCGTCTCCGCCATGTCGGAGTGTCGGCAGAAGTCGGTGATCTGGCTGAGGATCTGGTCGTTCTTCATCGGTCGGGAGTATTGGGAGATATTGGTGGGCAACGCCAAGTGACCGGCGCGTCCTACCACGACCTGCCCACCAAGGAAACCCCCTGCCGCTGGCGCCCGGCATGTCGCGGGGCGGGCCTTGAACCCCCGGTCCGCGGCCGGCAACAAAGGGTTATCCGCTGCTCGCGACCGCCATTCACGGGGACCTGATGCGCCGCGCAATCCTGATACTTGCCCTGCTCGCCGCCGCGCTGTGGTCGGCGCCCTCGCTCGCCCAGCCGCGTAGTCAGCTTGGGCCGCTCTGCACCACCGACAGCACTCCGGCCGATCAGATGATCGACGCCTGCGGCAAGATCATCGCGCTGAAAGTATTCTCCGGCGAGAAGCTCGCGACGATCTACTTCTGGCGCGCGGTCGGCTGGAACAAGAAGGGCAACTACGCGCAGGTCATCGCCGATGCCGGCGAGGCGATCCGCCTGCAGCCCAGCGCCGCCGCCTACAATCTGCGCGGCTCCGCCTATTACGACAAGGGCGAATACGACATCGCGATATCAGATTTCAACGACGCGCTGCGGATCGGGCCGCCAAGCGGCATCATCTTCCACAACCGCGGCAACGCCTGGCGCGGCAAGGGCGAATACGCCAAGGCGGTCGCCGACTACGATCAATCGATCAAGGCCGGACCGCCGTCTGCGTTTTCCTGGCAGAACCGCGCCATATCGAAGTTGGCGCTCGGCGATCTCGACGGCGCGCTGGCCGACATCAACGAAGCGATCCGGCTCGACCCGTCACTGCCGCAGCCGCTGACCAACCGCGCGGTGATCTGGCGCGCCAAGGGCAATCTCGATCGCGCCATCGCCGACTCGACCGAGGCGATACGTTTGGCCAAGGCAAAGGCGCCGATCAACATCATGACGCCGCCCGGCAGCGTGCTGATCTCGGCCTACGCGCAACGCGCGCTCGCCTACGAGGCCAAGGGCGATATCGACCGCGCCAAGCTGGATTATGCCGCCACGCTGCAGGGTCAGGCTTCCGACGCCGGCAGCAAGGCCAACCAGGCCACCGCAAAGGTTCGTCTGTCGCTGTTGTCGGAGCCGCTACTGCCCGCGCCGCGAACGACAACCGCGGCACCACCGCCACCTGCCAGCATAGCGGCACGATCCAGGCCGGCGGGCGCCGCGAGCCCGTCGCAGCCCGCGCCGGTCGCGGAGGAAATGCGCAAGCGCGCAGAGACGGAAAAAGAAACCGTCAGACGCGTCGCGCTGGTGATCGGCAACAACGCCTATGCGCATGTCAGGCCGCTGCCCAATCCGGCCAACGATGCGCGCGCGATGGCGAAAAGCCTGCGCGACATCGGCTTCGTGGTGACGGAAGGCACCGACCTCGACCGCACGGCGATGCAGACGACGATCCGCGACTTCCTGCGCGATGCCGCGCGGTCGCAGGTGGCGGTGGTCTACTACGCGGGCCACGGCGTGCAGGTCGACGGCCGCAATTATCTGGTGCCGATCGATATCGAGTTTCGAGCCGGCAGCGGCATGACGGAAGCGATGATGGACTTGGATACGATCATGGCCGGCCTCGACGATCAGGTCCGCACCAACATCCTGATCCTCGATGCCTGCCGCAACAACCCGATGGCGCCGAAGCTTGCTTCCGCAGGTCCCACCCGTGACATCGGAGCAGGTTCGGGGCTGGCGGCGCCCGCCACGCTCGGCGCCGGCTCGACCCTGGGCGCGGGCACGCTGATCGCCTTTGCGACCGCGCCCGGTCAGGTCGCGCTCGACGGCGAAGGCGCCAACAGCCCGTTCTCGGCCGCGCTGACCCGCCACATCGGTACGCCCGGGCTGGAAGTGCAGCAGATGCTGACGCGGGTCCGCGCCGAGGTGGTTGCGGCGACCAAGGGCAAGCAGGTGCCGTGGTCGAACTCGTCGCTGCTCGGCGACGTCTATCTGGCGGAGAAATGAATTTTCCGTCCGTCATTGCGAGCGCAGCGAAGCAATCCAGCCATCCATGCTCGCTGAAGCATGGATTGCTTTGCTTCGCTCGCAATGACGATCAGAGCGTCACTTCCCCCACACCTCGTTGGCGACTTCGACTGCGAGGCTGAGCTTGGCCCACTGCTCTTCCTCGGACAGGATGTTGCCTTCCTCGGTCGAAGCAAAGCCGCATTGCGGCGACACCGCGAGCTGGTCGAGCGGCGCGAATTTGGCGGCCTCTTCGAGACGGCGCTTGATGTCGTCCTTTTTCTCGAGCTCACCGAATTTCGAGGTGATGACGCCAACCACCACCACCTTGTTGCCCTTCGGCAGATAGCGCAGCGGCTCGAAGCCGCCAGCACGGTCGGAATCATATTCGAGGAAGTAGCCGTCGTAATTGGTGCCGGCCAGCATGGTCTCGGCCACCGGCTCGTAGCCGCCCGACGAGATCCACGTCGAGCGGAAATTGCCGCGGCAGACATGGGTGGTGACCACCATGTCGGCCGGACGCTCGGCCAGCGCGTAGTTGATGACGCGCGCGTAGATTTCCTGCAACCCATCCGGGTTGTCGCCGCGATCGCGCGCCTTCTGCAGCTCCTCCTGCGAGCACAGATAGGCCCACACGGTGTCGTCGAACTGCAGGTAGCGGCAGCCGGCGTCGTAGAACGCCTTCACCGCCTTGCGATAGGTCTTGCCGAGGTCGAGGTAAAACTCCTCGAGGTCGGGATAGACCTCCTTCGAAATCGACTTGCGGCCGCCGCGAAAATGCAGCACCGCCGGCGACGGGATCGTCATCTTCGCCGTGACGTGCGCCCTGTCGGCATGTTTTTTCAGGAAGCGGAAATGATCGAGCATCGGATGGTTGTCGGGGAAATCGAGCTTGCCGATCACGCGGACGGCGTCATGGCGGGTCTCGACGCCCGCGAACTGAATACCGGTCTCGGGGTGGAAGAGCTCGCAGCCGCCGAGCTTGGCCAGAAAATCGAAATGCCACCAGGAGCGGCGGAATTCACCGTCGGTCGCGAGCTTCAGGCCGATGGAGGCCTGCTTGTGCACGACCTTTTCGATCTCGAGGTCCTCGGCCTTGCGCAAATCCTCCGCTGTGACCTCGCCCTTCTCCAGCTTCGCGCGCGCTTCCTTGATGCGCGGTGGCCGCAGCAGGCTGCCGACCTCGTCGGCGCGGAACGGGGCTTTGGTTCTCTGCATGGTCTCAACTCCCATCAAATCTAGTGCGCGGCGGCGCCGGCGACGCCGAGGTAGCGTTCGAGCACCGCGGGATCGGCCTTCAGCGCGCGGCTTGCCGCATCATGCACAATGGCGCCGCGTTCCAATATCACAACCCGATCGGCCAGCCCCAGAATCTTTTGCGCGTTTTGCTCGACGATGATCGAACAGATACCACCGGAACGGGTGATGGTGCCGAGTGCCCGGAGCAGTTCCTCGACGATGATGGGCGCCAGCCCTTCGGTCGGCTCATCGAGCAGCAAAACCTTGGGATTGAGCGTCAGCGCGCGGCCAATCGCCAGCATCTGCTGTTCGCCGCCCGAAAGCTGGTTGCCGAAATTGCTGCGGCGTTCCTTCAGCCGCGGAAACATTTCGTAAACCTTATCCACGGTCCAGGGCCCCGGCTGGGCCACGGCGGTCATGTTTTCCTCGACCGTCAGCGAGCGGAAGATGTTGCGCTCCTGCGGCACCCAGCCGATCCCTGCCCGCGCCCGCTGGTCCGGCCGCATCGCCGTGATGTCCTGCCCTCCGACCGCAAGCGTACCGCCGAAGCGGCGGGTGATACCGACGATCGAATTGATCAGCGTGGTCTTGCCGGTGCCGTTGCGGCCCAACAGCGCGAGCACCTGGCCCTCGCCCAGCGTCAGCGACATCGAAGGCAGCACCACCGCTTCGCCGTAGCCGGCGCGCAAGGCATCGATGGCGAGAAGCTCAGACATCGGCGGCCTCACCGAGATAAACCGCCTTGACCTGCGGATCCCGCGCCACCTCGTCGGGCGGGCCCTCCACCAGCATGGCGCCATTGACCAGCACCGAGATGCGGTCGGCAAACGAGAACACCAGGTCCATGTCGTGCTCGATCAGCAGCACCGTGACGTCGCGCGGCAGGGCGGCAACGGCGGCCAGAATATCGTGGCGTTCGCTTTCGGGAACACCAGCGGCGGGCTCGTCGAGCAGCAGTACGCGCGGCCGGGTTGCGATCGCGACCGCGATCTCGAGCAGGCGCTGCTTGCCGTAAGGCAGCGTCGCGGTGAGTTCGTTCATCACGTCAAGCAGATGAAAGCGCGACAGCGTTTCCGCTATCTCTTCGTTGACGTCGGCGCGCGTGCCCATCCGCCGCCACCAGTCGCCGCCGCGGCCAAGACGCTCGGAAACTGCGAGCCCCACGGTTTCGAGCGGGGTCAGGTCGGCATAGAGCTGGTTGATCTGGAAGGTGCGCGAGAGTCCGCGCAGCACCCTTGTGTGAACCGGCAGATCGGTGATGTCGTTACCTTCGAGCAGTATCCGTCCCCCATTGGGCTTGAGCACGCCGGTCAGGAGGTTGATGACGGTGGTCTTGCCGGCGCCGTTCGGCCCGATCAGGGCGTGGCGGGCGCCCTGCTTCACCTGCAGCGACAGGTCGCGCGTAACCTTCAAACCGCCAAAGGATTTCTCCAGTCCCATGGTTTCCAGCGCGATCGTCATGGCGCCTCGCTTTCGGGAACGGTCACGACGGCCTTGCGTCCGGTCACTTGCCGGATCACGAGGTTGGGCAGCCACAGCGCCCAGCGATGCATGCGGTCGCGGCCGACCAGCACGATCACGACCAGGACAAGGCCGATCCAGAACAGCCAGTATTGCGGCGTGATGGTCTGGAACACCTCCTGAAGCATCTTGAACACGACAGCCCCGATCAGCCCGCCATAGAGATAACCGGTGCCGCCGATCACCAGCACCAGCATCAAATCGGCGGATTTTTCGAACGCGAACACATCGAGCGAGGCCAATGCCGTGGTCTGGGTGAACAGCGCCCCGGCGATGCCGGCATAGAACGCCGCCACCGTATAGATTGCGATCAGGCGGCGGTTGACGGGCACACCGATCGCGGAGGCCCTGAGCGGATTATTCTTGATCGCGCGCAGCGACAGGCCGAACGGCGAGTTCACGATCCGCCGCGCCAGCAGAAACAGCAGGAACAGCACGATCAGCGAGTAGAAAAAGCCGGTCTTGCCGAACATGTCGAACGCAAACAGGCCGAGGATCGGTTGCATCTCGATGCCCTGCAGGCCGTCGGTCCCTCCGGTGATGTTGGAGAAGCGTTCGCCCAGCGCTTCGAGCAACAGCGCAATGCCGAGCGTCACCATCAGCCGGGTCAGGTCGACGCCGCGGATAACGAGAAAGCTGGTCAGAAAGCCGAGCGCCATCGCGATGAGGCCGGCTACGACCAGCGCAATGACCGGCTCGTTGATGATCCCGTGCAAGGCCATCAGCCCTGCCGAATAGGCGCCGACGCCGAAGAAGGCGGCGTGGCCCAGCGAGACGATGCCGGCGTAACCGAGGATCAGATCGAGCGACAGCGTGAACAGCGCCAGCCGAATGATGTCGGTCATGATCAGGTAGCGAGACGGAAACAGGAACGCGCAGGACGCCGCGAGAACCCAGAACGCGATTTCGGCCGGGCGCCAGCGGGCGCGGGCCATGGCATGGGATGAAACATCGGAGACTGCGGTCATCGCCGGCTCACCGCGCAGCAGTGCGGCCGAACAGGCCGTTCGGACGCCAGATCAGGATCACGATCATGATGGTGTAGATGACGAACGGGCCCATCTTCGGCACGTAATACTTGCCGGCGACGTCGCCGATGCCGAGCAAGAGCGAGGCGAGGAACGGCCCGGTGATGCTGGAAGAGCCGCCGACGGTGACCACGATCAAAAAGTAGATCATGAATTTCAGCGGAAAATACGGATCGAGCCCGAGGATTTCAGCGCTGAGCGCGCCACCCAAGCCGGCAAGGCCGCAACCGAAGGCAAACGTGAAGGCAAAGACTTGCGGGACGTTGATGCCGAGGCCGCTGGCGGCGCGCGGATCGTCGACGGCGGCACGCAGCCGGCTGCCGAAGCGGGTTTTCGCCAGGATCAATTGCAGCGCCACCGTGAGCAGGCCGCAGATCACGATGATCATCAGCCGATAGCGGCCGATGCCGACGCCGAAGAAATCGAACTGGCCCTCGAGCGCCGCCGGCAGCTTGATGAAGATCCGCGACGATCCCATGATGTAGTCCACCGCCGCCACCGACATGAAGGTCAGGCCGATCGTGAACAGCACCTGGTCGAGATGGCTGCGGGTATAGAGATGGCGGTAGAGCGTGCGTTCCAGCGCCACGCCGATCGCCGCGGCCGAGACAAAGGCGAGCGGCAGCGCCGCGAAAAACGGCCAACCGGAATTGTTCACCAGCACCGCGCAGATATAGCCGCCGGTCATGGCGAAGGCGCCATGGGCGAGGTTGACGAAATTCATCAGCCCCAGCGTCACCGCCAGCCCGCAAGCGAGCACGAACAGCAGCATGCCGTAGGCGACACCGTCGAACAGGATGGTGAAAAGCGTGGTCATGGAAAGAACTTAGCCAAGGTCTGAAGCGAACTGAAACTACGGCGTCATGGCCGGGCTTGTCCCGGCCATCCACGTCTTGTTTTGCGACTTGCCGCGAAAGAAAGTCGTGGATGCCCGGGACAAGCCCGGGCATGACGTGGAGAGAGCAGTGGGTCGCGCTCTCCACGCATTCGGCGTCACTTCTTGGTCTTGCCGGAATCCTTCACCGCCTCAAAAGTCGCGAATTCGACGTTATAGAGCTCGCCGTCGACCTTCTCGACCTTGCGGATGTAGATGTTCTGCACGATGTCGCGGGTTTCGGGATCGATCGAGATCGGGCCGCGCGGGCTTTCCCACTTCATGCCCTTCATCGCCTCGATCAGGGCATCGCCATCGGTCTTGCCGCCGGTCTTCTTCAAGGCCTCGTAGATCAGGCGGATGCCGTCATAGCCGCCGACCGCCATGAAGCCCGGGCGCGAGCCGAAGGCTTTCTTGTAGGCGGCGACGAATTCCTTGTTGGCCGCCGAGGGATGCGCCGCGGAATAGAGATGCGCGGTCACCGTGCCGAGCGCCGCATCGCCCATGCCGTTGAGCAGGTCGTCGTCCATCACGTCGCCGGGGCCGATCACCTTGATGCCGGACTTGTCGAGGCCGCGTTCGGCATATTGCTTCATGAAGTTGCCGCCCTGTCCCGCCGGCACGAACACGAACACGGCGTCGGGCTTGGAGTCCTTCATGCGCTGCAGAAACGGAGCGAAATCAGGGTTTTGCAACGGCACCTTCACTTCTTCGACGATCTCGCCGCCACCGGCGGTGAAGTTCTGCTTGAAGAAGTTGAGCGCGTCATTACCGGGCGCATAGTCGGAGGTCAGCGTCGCGACCTTCTTGATGCCGTTCTTGGCGGCCCAGTCACCGATGATGGTCGATGACTGCGCCAGCGTGAATGAGGTGCGCACGATATAGGGCGAACGCTCGGTGATGATCGAGGTGCCCGCCGCCATCACGATTTCCGGAACCTTGGCCTGCGTCGCCAGGGGTGCTGCGGCAAGGGCTGCCGGGGTCACGCCGAAGCCCGCGATGAAACTGACCTTGTCGTTGACGATCAGTTCCTGCGCCAGGCGCTTGGTGTTGTCGGGGACCGCCGCGTCGTCCTTGAGGATGATTTCGATCTTCTTGCCGGCGACGGTATCGCCGTTCTGCTGCATGTAGAGTTTGACCGCGTTGTCGATCTGCTTGCCGGTCGATGCCTGGCCGCCGGTCATCGGCAGGATCAGGCCGATCTTGACGGTCTCCTGGGCGTGAGCCGGCGCGAGCCCCAGCAAGCCGGCGACGGCGCTGGCGGCGAGCAACATGTGACTGCGAATAGACATGAGTATCATCTCCCCCTGATCGGCCTTGTGTCCTCGAACCGAGTCCCCGGCCCTTGATCTCTCACCATAACCCGGATTTTTCGGCCGGGCAGCGCGGCAACATGGCGTCCTTGGTCGCCCTTTTGTCAATCGGACCATTGGCGTGCTGCGGCGAAGAGACCCGAGCAGCTTGAACCGTCGTGTAATAGGCGACGGTATTATAATATGATCCGGTCTTGCCGTCCGAAACCTTCTTTGATGGGTCGCTATTTGTACGATTGTACAAATTAACTGGTCCTGTCAACAAAGAAGCGCCCTTCACGATTCCCGGAGGTCGCGCCCTAAATCCATCATCCTTAAAGAGTGAGGCTGTAACCTTCTGCCGATGCCAACCAGCGCGCGCCACATCTTTACGATCCTCACCGTTGCCCTCGCCGGCTGGGGCGTGAGCGGCTGCGGCACGATCAACGAGAAAATCGCGGCCGGTGTCAGCGATGCCATCCCGGCGGCGATCGGCGGAATGCCCGCGGACGCGCCGCCGCGTCCCGGCACCGCGAAATACGACGAGTACATGCGGGAGCGCGAACGAAAGCGCCTGCTGCCGGCTTCCGAACGCGGCGAGGAAGCCAAGCCCGCGCCCGCCGCACAGGACGCGGCGCGCTAGTCGTTATTTTTTAACGCGTTTTCTTCACGCGAACCGGTACCCACTTCGCTTGAAAACGCTATGTCAGTCCATAAACACCACGGTCTTGCGCCCGTTGAGGATCACGCGATCCTCCAGATGATGACGCATGGCGCGCGCCAGCACGCGGCGCTCGATGTCGCGGCCCTTGCGCGAGAGATCTTCCGGCGTGTCGCGGTGGCTGATGCGCTCGACGTCCTGGTCGATGATCGGGCCTTCGTCGAGGTCGCGGGTGACGTAATGCGCGGTGGCGCCGATCAGCTTGACGCCGCGCTCATGGGCCTGGTGGTAGGGACGCGCGCCCTTGAAGCCCGGCAGGAACGAGTGGTGGATGTTGATACAGCGCCCCGACAGTCTTGCCGACATCTCGTCCGACAGGATCTGCATGTAACGCGCCAGCACCACGAGGTCGGTGTTGGAATCCTGCACGAGCTTCCAGACCGCATCTTCCTGCTCGCGCCTGGTTTCCTTCGTCACCGGCATGTAGTGGAACGGGATCTCGCCGAAATCCAGGTTGCCGTAGGTCTCGCGCGGATGGTTGGAGACGATGGCGGTCGGGATCATCTGAAGTTCGCCGGTGCGCCAGCGATAGAGGATATCGACCAGGCAGTGATCCGATTTGGAGACCAGCAGCATCACCCGCCGGCGGCTGGCGCGGTCGCGCATCTGCCAGTCCATGCCGAAGCGGTTGGCGATCGCGGTAAAGCCGGTCTGCAGCGCCTGCAATTCGACCGCGAGATCGGCGGCGGTGAACACCACCCGCATGAAGAATTTATTGGTCTCGATGTCGTCGAACTGCTGGGCGTCCAGAATGTTCTGCCCGTTATGGGCAAGAAAGGTCGACACCGCGGAGACGATGCCGGGGCGATCCGGGCAGGACAGCGTCAGGACGAACTGGTGATCGGGCATGGCAAAGCTGACTACAATTCGGGCAGAAGGGTGAAGCGACGATTTGCGCCCTGCTCTATCACCGCGCCTGCGCTTGCGCCAATCCCGAAACCGGGGTCAGGATGAACAAAGCGCAAAGCTGAAGCGTTGGAGCGAGATCATGGCTGACAGATTGAACGGTTACCGCATCCTGATCCTGGAAACGCGCGAGGAAGCGCAGTTTTCCCGCCTGCTCACCGAACAGGGCGCCGACGTGCTGCAATGTCCGATGTTCACCATCCACGACGCGCCGGACCCGGCGCCGGTCGAGGCCTGGATCGTGCGGGCCATTGAAAGGCCGCTGGATGACATGGTGCTGCTGACCGGTGAAGGCCTGCGCCGGCTGATGAAAGTGGTGCGGCTCATCGGCGTCGAAGAAGCCTTCGTCGCCTCGCTCGGCAAGGCGCGCAAATTCGCGCGTGGGCCCAAGCCGGGCAAGGCGCTGCGCGAAATTGGCCTGGAGCCGCAGATGACGACGGAAAAGCCGACTTCGGAAGGCATAGCCGAGATGCTGTCACGCCTCGACCTCGGCGGCCGTCGCCTCGGCCTGCAGCTTTACCCGGACAAGGATCACAGCGTCCTGATCGGCGCGATCAAGGCGCAAGGCGCCGAGGTCGATACCGTGCTGCCCTATGCCTATGACGCGCAGGCCGCCGACGCCAACATCATGTCAGCAATCGACGAGATGGCGGCCGGCCGCATCGATGCGATTGCGCTGACCAATCTCGGCCAGATCCGCCGCCTGATCGAAGTCGCCCGCACGCGAGGCTGCGAGGACCGGTTGCGCAAAGGACTCGAACAGACGCCGATCGCTTCCGTCGGCCCGGCCGTATCCGATGAACTGAAGTTGCACGGGCTGAGCACCGACATCTATCCGGCCGAGGACGCCTTCTTCATGCGGCCGCTGATCTCGGCGATGGCGATGGCGCTTTCGAAAAATCCGCCGCGCGCCGCGGCGAGAAACTGACAAGTTCATTTGGACTACCTGCGACCGGGCAAAACGCCCACTTTGCCGAAACGACACTCTTCAGGATTGTGCTACAGTTTCGGTCTTAACCATTGATCGAGCTGTAAAGTCCCGCGCCGCTATAGTAGACGAATACACACTGGAGAAGACTCCGTTTATCGATCCGGACCTGGCCCACGTGACCAAATCTGAACGACAATCCGAATCCGTCGAGACCAACGAATTGCTGGCCTTCATAGCCCAGAACGCGTTGGCTGACGGTG
>Ga0307499_10000611_pt1 | contig 11880 bp, 6 predicted proteins | sample 13_S_MG_FD_201363 | JGI IMG/M metagenome (GOLD analysis project Ga0307499, IMG submission 201363) | Soil microbial communities from Populus trichocarpa stands in riparian zone in the Pacific Northwest, United States - 13_S | ecosystem: Environmental > Terrestrial > Soil > Riparian zone > Trees... | reverse complement strand
GAGGTCGGCACAGATCCGCCGGGCCGCGTTGTGGCCGGCCACGCCGATCACCGAACCGGCCGGGAAGCAGCCCGCCGCGCCCGCGTACACGCCCGGAACCCCCACGGCGTATGGCATCCGGTCGGTGAACGAGATCGAGTTGTCGACGTGGAAGATGTTCGCGCTGGTGATGCCGAAGTGGTCGCGGATCTCCGGCGGGGTCAGCGCGTGCACGTCCACCAGGATTTCGCGGGTGCCCGGGGCGTACGCCTCCACCAGGTCGAGCAGGCGGTCGGTGTAGGCGGCCTTCTCCACCGGCCAGGACGAGCCGGCCGGCTCGTGTGGCACCCCCTGGACGAACAGCGCGGACGAGTGGTTGCCGGCCTCGTCCCGCATCGCCGGGTCCACAGTGGAGTGGATGTACCACTCCAGCGGCGGCGTGTCCGGCAGCCGGCCGGCGCTGGCGTCGTCGAACGCCCGGCGCAGCGCGGTCAGCACCGAGCCGTCCGCGGCCGGCGGCGGTAGCAGGTGGACGGTCGTGCCGTGCTGGCCCCGGTCCGCCGGCAGCGCGGCGAACCGCGGCAGCCCGCGCAACGCCAGGTTCACCTTCATCGTCTGGCCCGCCGACCGGGCCGCGTAGCCGTCCACCCGGGCCACCAGGTCGGCCGGCGCGGCCGGGCCGAGCAGCCCGGGCAGCCGGTACGCGTCGGTCGCCACCAGCACCGCCCGGGCCGGCAGCTCCTCGCCGTCCACTGTGGACACACCGGCGGCGGCGCCGGCGGCCAGCACGATCGAGTCCACTTCGGACTCCAGCCGGAGCTGGGCGCCGGCCCGGGTGGCCAGCTCGGCCAGCCGGGTGGTCACCGTGCCCATCCCGCCGCGGACCACCATCCAGGTACCGCCGGCACCGGGCAGCCGGCACATGTTGTGCACCAGGAAGTTGTGCCCCGAGCCGGCCGTCCAGGGCGAGCCGGTCAGCCCGGGCATCCCGTCGGTCACCGCGTACATCGCCAGTACGGTCTCGGACGCGAAGCCGAACCGCTGCAGGTAGTCCATCGCGCTGCCGGTGACCAGGTTGACGAAGGTCTCCCGCAGCGCCGGCCGGATGTACCGCTCGGCGGTATCGGGCACCGGTAGCGGCTCGGTCAGCCAGGCCGGCGCCAGGTCGTCCCGCAATGCGCCGATCTCGGCGCCCAGCGCCTCGTCCGCCGCCGCGTCCCGGTCGCTGAAGAACTCGGCGAACAGCCGGCGCGCCTCGGCCCGGTCGGCGCCGAGCAGCAGGTGCCGACCGTCCAATGTGGGCAGGAAGTAGTGCGGGTCGCGGCGGACCAGCGGCAGGTCCAGGCCCAGCGTGGTCAGCAGTTCCGGCGGCATCAGCCCGAGCAGGTACGCGCCGGTGGACGCGGCCAGCGCCGGCGCCTTGCCGAACGGGTGCTCGGTCCGGCAGGCGCCGCCGACGACGCCGGCCCGCTCCAGCACCGTCACCGCCAGCCCGGCCCGGGCCAGCAGGGTTGCCGCGACCAGCCCGTTGTGCCCCGCCCCGATGACCACGACGTCCGCCATGCCACCTTGCCTATCACATCGGCCGGCCCGGCCCGGCCCGTTCAGTCACCCGGCCCGTTCAGTCACCCGGCCCGTTCAGCCGGCCCGGCCCGTTCAGCCGGCCCGGCCTGTCCAGCCGGCCCGGCCTGTCCAGCCGGCCCGGCCCGTCCAGCCGTCCCGGCTCGGCCGGCCGGCCCGGCGAGCCGCCCGCGCAGCCGGCCGTCGCGGCGGCGGCCGGGGTGGTGCCGCCGCGGCCGGCCGGTCAGCGGTCAGCCGGCCGCGGCGGAGTCAGGAGACCTTCGTGGCCGGCCGCGGCGCCGCCGTGACGCCGGCGGGTGCGTCCATCGGCCCGGGGAAGACCAGGGACGCGCCCAGCGGGGTGAGGCTGTGCCGCACCGAGCCGCCGTGCCGCTGGGTGCAGATCAGCCCGGCGGCCCGCAGCACGGTCGCGTGCTGGCTGGCCGACGGCGCGGAGATGCCGACCAGGCGGGCGAGTTCGGTGGTGGTGCAACCGGCGTCCACGGCCAGTAGCACCGCCGCCCGGGTCTGGCCGAGCAGCGCGGCCAGCGAGTCGGGCCGGGTGCTGCCGGGCTCGGTCGCCGCCTGCAACCCCGGGTCCGGCCGGATCGGGTAGATCAGCACCGGCGGCCCGCCGCCGGTCGGGAGGAACGGCACGGTGCCGCCGAAGGCGGACGGCACCAGCAGCAGGCCGCGGCCGTTCGGGTGCAGTTCCCGGCTGGCCGGGATGTCCACTTCGAGCACCGGTGGCCGCCACCGCAGCAACGGATGGAAGCTGGCCAGCAACCCTTCGTAGCCGCCGTCCAGCAGGGCCCGGGCCCGGCGCGCCCGGTCGGACTCCACCTGTGCGGTCAGTTGCGGCCAGAGCGGGGCCAGCACGCCGTCGAAATAGCAGCGCAGCGCCTGGATCAGCCGGTCCACGGCGGCCCGGTCGCCGGCCGCGAGCCGCTGCGTCCAGGCCGGCAGCAGATGGTCGGCGGCCACCAGGGCCAGGTCGGCCCGGATCCGCTCCGGGTCGGCGTTGCGCACCGCGGCCAGCCCGTCGGCCAGGCCACTGATCCCGTCCGGCGGGACCAGGAAGCCGGGCACCGGGCCGCTCGGCGGTACCAACGGCAGCAGCACGCTGGCCCACCGGTCGGCTGTCCGGGCCGCGGCCCGGCGCCAGGCCGGCTGCCCCGGCCAGGCCGCCCGGCGCTGCAGGCAGCGCAGGCTCAGCACGATCTCCCAGAGCACGTTCGGCCCGGGCGCAACCCTGGTACGGGCCAGGTCGTCCAGCGAGACGTGGATACGCAATCGGGACACCCCGGCCGGCGCCGGGCGGGCGAGCCGGCTGGCGGGGACGGCGGTCACGGAGCCTCCAGCAGGATCGGCCGGCCTCCCGGCGGCAACCCGGGAGGGCTCACGCTAGGAGCGGTCGGCCTGGGCCCGTTCTCGTCCCGGTCTCGTCCGGGCCGTACCGCCGTGCGGACCGGCGACCGGCCCGTGGTTACCCTTTGACAACCCGGTCGCGAAAGGTCACCCCCGCATGACGAGCGCGGACTTCCGGATCCTCGGTCCGCTTGAAGTGTGGCTCGACGACAGCCGGCTGCAACTGCGCGGCCGGCGGCAGGCGAAGGTGCTGGCCGCGCTGCTGGTCGAGGCCGGCCGGGTGGTGCAGCTGTCCCGGCTGGTGGACGCCGGCTGGGAGGGCGACCCGCCGGCCACCGCCCGGCACCAGGTGCAGGATCTGGTCGCCCGGCTGCGCCGCGCGCTGGTCGCCGGCGGTGCCGCGCCGGACGTGCTGCGCACCGAGAGCGGCGGCTACCTGCTGGACGTGCCGGCCGAATCGGTGGACGCGCGCCGGTTCGAGCGGCTGGTCGGCACCGCCCGGGAACTGGCCCGGGGCGGCGACCCGGCCGCTTCGGTGGTCGTGCTGCGGCAGGCGCTGGCGCTGTGGCGTGGCCCGGCGCTGGCCGGCATCGGCAGCACCGCGCTGGCCGCCGCGGCCGCCGGCTGGGAGGAGCGCCGGCTGGCCGCCTGGGAGGACTGCCTGGGCCGCGAGCTGGAGCTGGGCCGGCATGCGGACGTGGTCGGCGAGCTGGCGGAGCTGGCCGAGCGGCAACCGTACCGGGAGCGGCCGGTCGAGCTGATCATGCTGGCGCTCTACCGCAGCGGCCGGCGGCCCGAGGCGCTGGCCGCCTACCGCCGGCTGGCCGACCGGTTGCGCGAGGAACTCGGCCTGGACCCGAGCACCGAGCTGCGCGGCCGGCACGAGCAGATGCTGCGCGGCGACAGCAGCCTGGACCCGCCCCCGCCCGACCCGACCCCCGCGGGCGCGCCCGGCCCGCCGCCCGGCCGGCTCCAGCCGCCGGGCCGGCCCGGCTCGCCGGCCCAGCTGCCCGCCGACGTGCCGACGTTCACCGGCCGCCGGGCCGAACTGGACCGCCTGGACGAACTGCTCGCCGCCGAGCAGTCCACCGCGATGCCGATCTGTGCGGTGATCGGGCCGGCCGGGGTCGGCAAGACCGCCCTGGCGGTGCACTGGGCGCACCGGATCGCCGGCCAGTTCCCCGCCGGCCAGCTCTACGTCAACCTGCGCGGCTTCGGCCCGTCCGGTACGGCGGTGCGGCCGGCCGAGGCGGTCCGTGGGTTCCTGGACGCGCTGGCGGTGCCGGCCGAGCGGATCCCGGCCGACCTGGACGCGCAGGTCGGGCTGTACCGCAGTCTGCTCGCCGGGCAGCGGGTGCTGGTGCTGCTGGACAACGCCCGGGACGCCGAGCAGGTCCGGCCGCTGCTGCCCGGGGCCCGCGGCTGCCTGGTCGTGGTCACCAGCCGGGACCAGCTGGCCGGCCTGGTCGCCGCGGCCGGCGCGCTGCCGGTCGACCTGGATCTGATGACCGCCGACGAGGCCCGCCAGCTGCTCACCCGCCGGCTCGGCGCGGCCCGGGCGGGCGCCGAGCCGGATGCGGTCACCGAGATCATCGACCGGTGCGCCCGGCTGCCGCTGGCGCTGGCCGTGGTCGCCGGCCGCGCCGCCGCCCGGCCCAGCTTCAGCCTGACCACGCTGGCCGGCGAGCTGCGCGAGGCGCAGGGAGGGCTGGCCGCGTTCGCCGGCGGTGACCCGGCCACCGACGTCCGGTCGGTGCTGTCCTGGTCGTACCACGCGCTGTCCGCACCGGCGGCCCGGCTGTTCCGGCTGCTCGCCGTGCACCCGGGCCCGGACATCGGGTTGGCCGCCGCGGCCAGCCTGGCCGGCCTGGCCGCGGCCGAGGTGCGGCCGGCGCTGGCCGAGCTGACCCGGGCGCACCTGGTCGAGGAGTACGCCCCGGGCCGGTACGCCTTCCACGACCTGCTCCGGGCGTACGCCGCGGAGCTGGCCGGCGCGCTGGACGCGGACGCCGAGCCGCGCTCGGCCGCGCACCGGCTGCTGGACCACTACCTGCATTCCGGGCACGCCGCCGACCGGCTGCTCTACCCGCAGCGGGAACCGATCCGGCTGACCGATCCGGCCGCCGGGGTGACGCCGGAGCGGTTCACCGACCCGGAGGCGGCGGGCGCCTGGTTCGCGGTCGAACACCAGGTGCTGCTGGACGCCGTCGACCTGGCCGCCGACCACCGGCTGGACGAGCGGGCCTGGCGGCTGGCCTGGACGCTGCAGACCTTCCTGGAGCGGCGCGGCCGGTGGACCGACTCGGTCAGCACCTGCCAGGCCGCGCTGGCCGCCGCCCGCCGGCTGGGCGACCGGGCCGGCGAGGCCCGGGCGCACCGCAGCCTGGCCACCGCGGAGACCGCGCTGGGCCGGCCGTACGAGGCGGACGCGCACTGCCGGCAGGCACTGGGCCTCTACCAGGAGCTCGGCGACCTGGCCGGGCAGGCGCACACCGAACGCAACCTGGCCGCCGTCAACGACCGGCTCGGCCGGCACCCGGAGGCGCTCGTGCACGCGCTGCGCGCGCTGGAGCTCTACCGCGAGGTCGGTGACCAGCAGGGGCAGGCGTACGCGCTCAGCACCGCCGGCTGGTGCCACGCCCGGCTGGGTGACCAGCGGGCCGCGCTGACCGCCTGCCGGCAGGCGCTGGCCCTGTTGCACGAGGTCGGCGACCGCTGGGGCGAGGCCGCCACCCTGGACAGCATCGGCTACGCGCAGCACCAGCTCGGCCAGCACGATCAGGCCCAGCAGAGCTACCGCCGGGCGCTGGCGCTACTGCGCGACCTCGGCGACCGGCACCGGGAGGCGATCGCGCTCGGCCACATCGGCGACACCGCGCTGGCCGCCGGCGACCCGGCCGGCGCGCACCAGGCCTGGCGGGACGCCCTGGACATCCTGCTCGACCTCGACCACCCGGACGCGGACGAGATCCGCGCCAAGCTCGCCCCGGTCCCGACCGGAGGCTGAGCCCTGGGCCCGGCCCGCGGCCCCAGCCCGGCCCGCGGCCCCAGCCCGGCCCGCGGCCCCAGCCCGGCCCACCAGCCCGGTCAGGCCCACCAGCCCGGCCCGCGGCCCCGGCCCGGCCCGGCCCGGCCCGCGGCCCCGGCCCGGCCCGGCCCGGCCCGCGGCCAACCCGGCTCGCGGCCGGGCCGGGTTCAGTCCTCGTCCGGGACCCGGGCCTGGCGCAGGTGCGGGGCGGCGGACCGGGCCGCGGATAGGTGCCGGGCGGTGTTCACCAGGGCCAGGTGGCTGAAGGCCTGCGGGGTGTTGCCGAGCTGCCGCCGCACGATCGGGTCGTACTCCTCGGACAGCAGCCCGACGTCGTTGGCCAGCCCGCCGAGGCGCTCGAACAGGGTCACCGCCTCGTCCCGCCGGCCGATCCCGTGCAGCGCGTCGGCCAGCCAGAAGCTGCAGGCCAGGAACGCACCCTCGGCACCGGTCAGGCCGTCGTCCGAGCTGCCCTCGCCGGGCCGGTAGCGCAGCACGAACCCGTCCTGGGTCAGCTCCTTGGCGATCGCGTCGACGGTGCCGACCACCCGCGGGTCGTCCCAGGGCAGGAACCGGACCTGCGGCAGCAGCAGCAGCGAGGCGTCCAGCTGCTTGGAGCCGTACGCCTGGGTGAACGTGTTGCGCTCGGCGTCGTAGCCCTTGCTGACGATGTCCTGGAAGATCGCCTCGCGGGTGGCCCGCCACTTGACGACCGGGCCGGGCTGGTCGAACTTCTCCACCGCGGTGACCATCCGGTCGAACGCCACCCAGGCCATCACCTTCGAGTGGACGAAGTGCTGGCGCGGGCCGCGCATCTCCCAGAGCCCGTTGTCCGGCTCCTGCCAGCGGCCCTCCAGGTAGTCCAGCAGTGCCTGCTCCAGGGTCCAGGCCTCCCGGCTGCGGCGCAGGCCGGCCTCCCGGGCCAGTGACAGGCCGTCCAGCACCTCCCCCCAGACGTCCAGCTGCAACTGCTCGGCGGCGGCGTTGCCGACCCGCACCGGCGTCGACTTCTGGTAGCCGGCCAGCCAGGGCAGGCTGTACTCGGGCAGCCGGCGGCTGCCGTCCAGGCCGTACATGATCTGGAGGTCGGCCGGGTTGCCGGCCACCGCGCGGAGCAGCCAGTCCCGCCAGGCGGCGGCCTCCTCGACGAACCCGGCCCCGAGCAGCGCCTGCAGGCTGAGCGTGGCGTCGCGCAGCCAGCAGTAGCGGTAGTCCCAGTTGCGCGGGCCGCCCGGCCACTCCGGCAGCGAGGTGGTGGCGGCCGCGACGATCCCGCCGGACGGCTGGTACGTCAGCGCCTTGAGCGTCACCAGCGACCGGCGGACCAACCCCTGCCAGCGGCCGTCGTACTGGCAGCCGGCCATCCACTCGGCCCAGAACTCCTCGGTGTCGTCCACCGCGCGCATGCCGTCCACCGGGGCCGGTCGCTCGGCGTAGGACGGCGCCCAGCTCAGCACGAACGGCACCCGCTCGCCGGCGGTCACCTCGAAGTCCGCGTAGGTGGTGAGGTCACGGCCGGTGAGCGGCACCGGGGTGCGCAACCAGAGCGAGTCGGGGCCGGCGATCGCCTGCAGCGCCCGGCCGATCCGGCGCACCCACGGCACCACGTGCCCGTAGTCGAACCTGATCTTCAGCGTGCTGCGCATCGACACCCGGCCGGACACGCCCTCGACCACCCGGACCAGGTCCGGCGCCTGGCCCCGCGGCGGCATGCAGTCGACCACCCGGACGGTGCCCTCCGGGGTCTCCCAGTCGGACTCCAGCACCAGCGTGTCGCCGCGGTACCGGCGCCGGGTGCACACCCCACCGGCCGCCGGGGCCAGCGTCCAGTGCCCGTTGTCCTCGTCGCCGAGCAGCGCGGCGAAGCAGGCTGCCGAGTCGAACCGGGGCAGGCACAGCCAGTCGACCGATCCGTCCCGGCCGACCAGAGCAGCGGTCTGCAGGTCACCGAGCAGCGCGTAGTCCTCGATCATCCCGGCCATTGCTCGACTGTCCCGTACCGTGCCGCCGCCGGCCAGTCGAACCACACGGAATCGCTGCCGGGACCCGATAGCCTCCGATTCGTGACCACGGCTGGATACTCAGGCACCCCGCTGCCGCGCAAGCTCGGGATCAAGCCCGGGTCGCGGGTGCTGCTGGCCGGCGCTCCGGACGGGTTCGCGCTCGGCGAGTTGCCGGCCGACGCGGTGCTGCACCGGCGGGCCGGCCCGCAGCCGTACGACGTGGTGCTGGCCTTCTGCCCGGACCTGGCTACGCTGCGGGCCCGCTTCGGGCCGATGATGCGGCGGCTGACCCCGGCCGGCGCGCTGTGGATCGCCTGGCCGAAGAAGGCCAGCGGGGTGCCCACCGACCTGACCGAGAACGTCGTGCGCGACTACGGCCTGGCCGAAGGCCCGGTGGACGTGAAGGTGGCCGCGATCGACCCGGTCTGGGCCGGGTTGAAGTTCGTGGTCCGGCTGCGCGACCGCTGACCGATCCGCCCGGACTACGCCGGGTCCGGGCAGGACGGGTCGGCCGGCTGCGGCGGCACGCTGATCGCGTCCCAGGCGGCCCGGACGGTGTCGAAGGCGGCGCAGTCGCCCGGGGAGAGGGCCTTGGCCGAGTTCAGCGTCGCGGTGCGGTACGCCAGGTACGTCATGCCGGGGGTCTTGCTCAGCATGGCGTTGTAGAAGATCCGGGCCGCGATCGGCATCCCGACGCCGGTCACCACACTGCCGTCGCAGGTCGGGCTGGCCGGCTGCCCGGCACCGGCGGCGCTGCCCTTGGCGACGAGCGTGAACCAGTGATCGAGCGGCCCGGCGGCGGCGTGCGCGTCCATGAACGGGACCGAGCTGGAGTAGCAGTTCGGGGCGCCGAACAGCGAGGGGTCGTACATCTGCCGGTACGGTCCGACGCCGACCAGGTTGACCTCCTCGCCGATGCTGAAGTCGGGCGGGTCGTGCCGGTCGTTCGCGAAGAACTCCAGCGCGGTGCCGATGATGTCGCCGGTGGCCTCGGAGACGCCGTTGGCGGACCGGCCGCCCGGGGTGGTGGCGTCCAGCGCGTGCCCGAACTCGTGGCCCACCACGTCGAGCGCGCCGATGTACCGGTTGGCCGTGTTGTATCCGATCGCGACGTACGAGCCGCTCCAGAAGGCGTTCACCTGCCGCAGCCCGACCAGCACCGGGTAGCCGTGGCCGCTGCCGTCGATGCCGCTGCGACCGAACCAGGCGCCGAACATGTCCCACAGCCGCTGGACGCTGTAGAGCGCGTCGACGCAGCCGGTCTCGATCCGGGTGCCGTCGTAGTTGCCCCAGACGTCGTCCCGCCCGGCCAGCACCGCGCCGCTGGTGTAGTTGCGGCAGGACAGGCCCGCCCGGGTCGGGTCGGTCATCGAGAACGTGCCGTCCGGGCGGCGGTGGGTCTGGATCGTCACCGTGCGGTAGATCCCGCCCCGTCCGGCGCCCGCGGACACCCGGCCGTGCGGGCCGGGCACCGCCGCCGCGGCGTCGTCGGTGCCGGGCCCCGTCTGTCCACTCGGGACGGTCTCCCAGCCTGGCGGAACGGCCGGTTGCCGGTCGGGACCGGGCACCGCATACAGCACGGGTTCGCCCGCCACCGGCGCCGGTATCGGGCGGACCGGCGAACCCGGCCGGGCCGGCAACGACGTGGCGGCTGCCGTCGGGGCGGCGGCGACGGCAGCAGCCGCGCCAAGGACCACGATGCGTCTCACCGGACTTCCCTTCGCCGGACCGGCAGCCCGTTCAGCGGAGCCGCGCAGCAATTACTCTTCGTATTCAAGCTGCTACTCTACGCGACGACGACGCCATCAGGGGCCCCTCTCCCCGGGTGATCTAGCGCCCGCCGAGCTACATCTGCAGGCAACTACAGGAGAGAGGCACGCATGCGCGTCCCGGGAACCATCGGCCGCCGCACGGTCCTGCTAGGGGCCGTGAGTGCGCTGGCAGTGGCAGGCGTGGTCATCACCGCCGCCCCTGCCTTCGCCGCCACGACACCGCTCACCCTGAACTCGATCGGGGGGCCCAGCGAGGGCGGCAACGTCATTACCGGAACCGTCACGTCGGCGGTCTTCACCGCCGGCGACCCGACCAAGTCCTACGTCCAGTTCCAGTGGCGGACAGGTTCGAACCTGACCTGTACTGCGGCCTTCGGCGTGGCGGCCCCGATCACCTACGCCAGCGGCCTCCAGACGGCCGGCATCATCGATGTACCCACGACGAGCGTGACGGTTCCGGACGCCCAGACCCTGAACATCACCGTCCCGAGTGCACTCCTGCTGGGTGGCGCCGTCGGTCTCTACAACGTCTGCGTCTATCCGGGCACCAACACCACCACGAGCCTCCTGATCGCGGACACCGCAACGGCTGTGGGGTACGGCCTCAGCCCGTACAAGGTCGGTCTCAGCGGATACCAGGGCCCCGCCGGGGGCGGCAACATGATCATCGCGACAATGACCGGCGCCACCTTCGCGGGTGCCTTCGGGGTGCAGTTGCAGAACGCCCTTGGTGGATACTGCCGACCGCTCTACGGCACCGCGGTGTCCATCGGCGCAGCGGCCGGTGTCCTCCCCATAACCTCAGACGTGACTGTGCTGGTCCCGACCAAGGTGGCCATCACGATCCCGTCCGCGCTTCTCCTCGTGGGCGTGACGACAGCGAACTACAACCTCTGCATCTACAGCAGCACGGACGCCACCACCGGCACGCTGATCGCGGGAACGGCGCTGCCATACGTCATCGCCGCGGCCTCGACCGTCACCGGCGTCACCCCGACCTCCGGTCCCGCCCAGGGCGGCACGCTGATCACAGTGACCGGCACCGCCTTCGCGGCCGGCATGACCGTCATGCTCGCCGGCCAGCCGCTGACCGGCTACACGCTCTCCGGCACGACCAGCTTCACCGTCCGGACCCCGCCGCACGCGGCCGGCGGGCCGTTCAGCCTTCTCGTCACGACCGCGGCCGGTCCGGCGGCGGTGGTGCCTGCGGTGGGCAAGACAACCAACTTCGTGTACACGAACGGCATCACCGTGGTGCCGACCACGGCGGCGAACAGCTCGTTCGCGCGCACCTGGATGGACATCCAAGGGGTTGGCTTCGCTGACCTGCAGTTCACCACCACGACCGGGACAACGTCGAACGATGCCAAGGCCCATGTCTACCTCTCCAAGGGAGCGTATGACCCCAAGCCGACCACCGCGACGCCACCCGTGAAGACCAACCCCCAGACGCTGGAGTGCGTCGACGTCGTGCCGATCAGCGACACCGAGCTCATCTGCGGGCTGTACCTGGCCGGTAACCAGACGTCGACCACCACCACCCGCACGGTCACAGGTTGCACCGCCACGAGCGGCTCGACGGCGCTGATCGGATCAGCGTGCCTGTTCACCGCCGCTGACATCGGCATGGCCGTCACCGGTACCGGCATCGCTCCGAACACCGGCACCGGCACTCCGGCTCCCAACGCCAGCACCACCATTCTCTCGGTCGGTTCGACGGGCGCCACGCTGTCGAAGCTCTCCACCGCCGCGGTCTCCGGAAACCTCACGCTGACCTCGTCCCGGACGCTCTCCGATGTGGTTCTCGCGTCTCCCACGACCATCACTTCGACCCTGGTCCCGTTCAACGCCGCCGATGTCGGCAAGGCGGTCAGCGGCACCGGAATCCCGAATGGAGCGGTCATCACGGATGTGACCGGTGTTATCGCCACCCTGTCGGTCACGGTGACGGCAGTCTCCGCCCCGGCGGTGGCAGTCTTCACGCCGTACCCGGTCCCGATCGCGACCTACACCATCACGGTCGTCAACAACGGGACGGTGAACGCGCAGGCGACCGCCGGCTACAGCCAGTCGATCATCTCCAGCGGCTCGACGTTCACAGTCGCTGACTACCTCCGGTAACACCTGATCGGCAACGGCGGCGCCGCGGCCCGGGGCTCCACGCCCGGGC
>Ga0307499_10000610_pt1 | contig 11901 bp, 7 predicted proteins | sample 13_S_MG_FD_201363 | JGI IMG/M metagenome (GOLD analysis project Ga0307499, IMG submission 201363) | Soil microbial communities from Populus trichocarpa stands in riparian zone in the Pacific Northwest, United States - 13_S | ecosystem: Environmental > Terrestrial > Soil > Riparian zone > Trees... | reverse complement strand
GCCGCCGGCCGGCTGCTCTCCTCGCTGGTGTTCGGCTTCGCCTGGACGATGCTGGGCAGCCAGACCAGCGCGCTCGGCATCTTCGCGGTCGCCCTCGCCGTGGCGATCCCGATCGGCGGCTCGCTGCTGGGCATCAGCCGCCGCCCCGCCGCCGGAGTGGGCGCGGCCAAGGCGGCCACCGACAAGCTGCCCACCGACCGGGCGCCCGCCGCCAAGGAGCCCGGTGCCGAGGTGCCCGGTGCCAAGGCGCCCGCCGCCAAGGTGCCCGGCGACACGATGCCCGACGACCGGGTGCGCACAGATCGGGTGCCCCCAGATCAGGAGCCCCCAGATCGGGTGCCCAGCGACGAGGAGCCTACGGACGGGATGCCCACCGATGCCTGACTCCGCCGCCCGTCCGGCCGCGCCGAAGGCCGCCACGAAACCGCCGGTCAAAGCGGGTACGACGGTGCCGAAGGTGGCCGGGAAGCCGGCCGGGAAACGGTCCGAGCCGCCCGCTCCCCCGCCGCCGCGCGGCCGCCGGCCGATCCCGGTCCGGATCGTGATCTTCGCGGTGGTGGTGCTGATCGCGCTGGCCGGGGCGACCGGGTACGTACTGCACCAGGCCAGCGACCGCCGGCAGGCCGAGCAGGCAGCGGCCCGCGCCGATGCGGCCACCCCGCGCCTGGACCCCGCACAGGTACTGGCCGTGCCGCACCTGGTGGTCCGCAACACGGCGCTCGGCCCGAACTACGGCCGGCTGGCGCTGGTGCCGCGGAGCAACCCGGGCGGCCCGCGGGCGATCACCGACACGTTCTGCGACCGGGTGTACTCGAACGCGTCCGGCGGTATCTGCCTGTCCGCCGACCGGGGCGCGATCACCACCTACAACGGGCACGTGCTGGACCCGGCGCTCCGGCCGACCGCGGCCGTGAAGGTCGTCGGCAGCCCGAGCCGGGCCCGGATGTCGCCGGACGGCAGGTACGTCGCCAGCACCGTGTTCGTCGCCGGCCACTCGTACACCGACGTCGGTTTCTCCACCGTCACCGAGATCGCCGAGGCGGGCAGCGGGCGCGGCCTGGGCAACCTGGAGACCTGGCAGGTCGTCAAGGACGGCCAGCGGTACAAGAGCGTGGACGTCAACTTCTGGGGCGTCACGTTCGGCCCGGACGACAACACGTTCTACGCGACGGTCGGCACCAAGGGGACGACGTACCTGGTCCGCGGCGACATCGCGGGCCGGCGGCTGACGACGGTGCACGAGAACGTCGAGTGCCCCTCGCTCTCCCCGGACGGCAAGTTCATCGTCTACAAGAAGGCGACCGGCAGCGCGTCCGGCCGGCACTGGCGGTTCACCGCCCTCGACCTGGCCACCGGCGCGGAGACCCCGCTACCGGAGACCCGCAGCGTGGACGACCAGGTCGCCTGGCTGGACAACAGCCACGTGCTGTACGCGGTCCCGCGCGGCAGCGTCGGCTCGGGGCGCACCGATGTCTGGGAGAGCCCGGTCCCGCCGCTGGCCACCGGCGCCCCCACCCTGCTCATCGCCGACGCCGAGTCGCCGGCCAGCGTCCCCGGCTGACCGGCCGGACCCGGGGCCGGCCGGCCGGACCCGGGCCGGCCGGGACCGGGGACGACCGGCCGGACGCGGGGCCGGCCGGGACCGGGGCGACCGCTCGGCGCGGTCCGGCGGCGGTAGCCGACCGCTGGGCGCCGCGACGGGACGCGCGACCGCCGGGCAGCCGGCAGGAGGGATGCACAGGACCGCGGTCGTACTTGCAGCGAGCACAGGTCGCGAGCCGCACCGAACCGCCGGGACGACCCCGGCGGCGGATCGCGACACCGTCACGCCGGCGCCGGAGCCGGCCACCGAAGGGAGAGCTCATGTCGCGCCTCACCGTGGGCAGCGAGAACAACGCGGACATCGAGATCTACTACGAGGACCACGGCAGCGGTCAGCCGGTCGTCCTTATCCACGGCTACCCGCTCAACGGTCGCTCCTGGGAGCGGCAGGAACGCGCGCTGCTCGCCGCCGGCTACCGGGTGATCACGTACGACCGGCGCGGGTTCGGCCAGTCCAGCCAGCCGACCACGGGCTACGACTACGACACGTTCGCCGCCGACCTGAACGCCCTGCTGGACCACCTCAACCTGGCCGACGTGGTGCTGGTCGGCTTCTCGATGGGCAGCGGCGAGGTGACCCGCTACCTGGGCAGCTACGGCTCGGGCCGGGTGCGCAAGGCCGCGCTGCTGGGCGCCATCCCGCCGTTCCTGCGCAAGACCGACGACAACCCCGAGGGCGTGGACATCTCGGTGTTCGAGGGCATCCAGGAGGCGATCGTCGCCGACCGGTACGCCTACTTCGCGAACTTCTTCGCGAACTTCTACAACACCGACGTCCTCGGCGGCACCAGGATCAGCGACCAGGCTGTGGCGGCCAGCTTCAACGTCGCCGCCGGCTCCTCCCCGTACGCCACCTACGCCTGCGTCGCCACCTGGCTCACCGACTTCCGCGCGGATCTGCCCAAGATCGATATCCCGACGCTGGTCGTGCACGGCACGGCCGACCGCATCCTCCCGTTCGAGGCCACCGCCGCCCGGCTGCCCGCCCTGATCAAGGACCTGGAACTGGTCCCGGTCGAGGGCGGCCCGCACAACATCGCCTGGACCCACCCGGACGAGGTGAACCAGGCCCTCCTCACCTTCCTGGCCAAGTAGCCCGGCCCGGCCGGCCGGGAACCCCGGCCGGCCGGAGCCGCGGGAACGGCGGACCGCCCGCGGACCCGGCTCGGCCGGCACGGCCGGTGCGGGCCGTGCCGGCCGGGCGGATCCGACAGCCAGCGGTGTTACGCCGCGGACGGCGGGATGTTCTGGTTGAGGCAGAAGAGGTTGTCGGGGTCGTAGCGGTCCTTGACGGCGACCAGTCGCTGGTAGGTCGCCGCCGGGTAGGCGGCCTGCACCCGGTCCGGGGCCGCTTCGCCGGTGAAGTTGACGTAGGCGGCGCCCGCGCCCAGCGCGGCGACCGCGGTGCGGGCCCAGGTCCGTACGGCGTCGAAGCCGTCCGCCGCCGGCGTGCGGGCCACCGCGTTCACGATGAACTCCTGGTCGCGGACGGCGAACGCGGTCGCGTCGGCGGGAACCCGGCCCAGCGCGCCGCCGAGGTGGTGCACGTGCAGCTCGGACATCGGGTTGGGTACCTGCCGGTAGGCGGTGGTCAGGGCCTGGGTGACGTCCTCGTCGAGGGCCGGGACGAACGTCGAGGTGAAGTAGTTGTGCAGGCCGCGCGGGTAGAGCGGGTCGATCAGCGACTGCATCGCCCGGTACGGCATCGGGCCGAAGAGGTCGACGATCGGCTCGGCCAGCTGCCGGAACGGGCGGGTGGCCGCGTCGCCGTCGTCCGTCGCGCCGGACCACATGCCGAGGATCGCGACGACCGGCTGGCCGTGCACCGCCTCGGGGAGGAACGGTGCCGGCGGAGCGGTGGTGAGGTTGAGCACGGTGGTCAGCTGGTCGGCCGCGCCCGCGCATGCCTCGCGGTAGCCGGCCAGCACCTGCTCGGCCGCCGCGCCCGGGTAGAAGACAGCGCCGGCGAAGACGGTCGGGCCGACCTCGTGCAGGGCGTACTCGAACGAGGTGACGACGCCGAAGTTGCCGCCGCCGCCGCGCAGCGCCCAGAACAGCTCCGGGTGCTCGTCCGCGCTGGCGTGCACCAGCTGCCCGTCCGCGGTGACCAGGTCGGCGCCGACCAGGCTGTCGCAGGTCAGGCCGCAGTTCCGGACGAGCCAGCCGAGGCCGCCGCCGAGGGTGAAGCCGGCGATGCCGGTGGTCGACACCAGGCCGCCGGTGAGGGCGAGCCCGAAGGCCTGGGTTTCATGGTCGAGGTCGCTCCACAGGCAGCCGGCCTCGGCAACCACCCGGCGGGCCGCCGGGTCGACCCGGATCCCCTTCATCGGGGAGAGGTCCAGGACCACCCCGCCGTCGGTGGTGGAGAAGCCCGGGATGCTGTGGCCGCCGCCGCGCACCGCCAGCGGGAGGCCCTCGCTGCGGGCGAACTCCACGCCGCGGATCACGTCGGACACGCCGGCGGCGCGGATGATCGCGATCGGCCGGGCGTCGTGCGAGCCGTTCCAGATCGACCGGGCCTGGTCGTAGTCGTCGCTGGCCGAGGTCACCAGCTCCCCGCGTAACACCTCGGCCAGCTCCGCCAAGGTGGCGGTTCCGACCGTCCGCTCGGTTCCGGTTATGGTCATTGCGTTCTCCTTTGGCCGTTCCGCAGTGTCGCGGTGTGCGTCGCCGCCGACGCTAGGCAGGCCGGCTGAGCACGGCCTTAGCGAGCCTTAGCGGTCTGCGCCAGCGCGGCCGCGCGCTGCTCGCCCGGGCGGCAGCCCATCTCGGCGAACAGCCGCCGGGCCGCCTCGGCCTGCCGCCGCGCTGCCGGGAGGTCGCCGTCGTGTGCGGCCAGCTGGCCGGCGAGAGCGAGCACCAGCGCGTCCATCCTGCGGTAGCCCTGCCGGCTGTAGAGGCTGACCGCGTCGCCGGCCAGGGTGCGCGCCACGTGGATCTCGCCGGCGATCAGCTCGACGATGGCGAGGTTCAGCATCGTGCCTGCCTCGCCGGGCCGGTCCTCGATGGCTTCGACCTGGGCCAGCGCCGCCCGCACGGACGCCCGCCCGCGCTCGGGCTCACCGGCCGCGGCCTCGGCCAGGCCCCGGTTGGCCAGCGTCAGGGTGACGGCGCGCCGATCCCCGATCTGCTCCCGCAGCCGCAGGGCCTCGGCCAGATGTCCGACCGCGGCGGGGTCACCGAGGTCGCGCTCGACGCAGCCGAGGTGGTTCAGCGCGAGAGCGAGCCCGGCCGGGTCGTCGAGGGAGTCGAAGGTCCGCACCGCGGCCTGCACCGACGCCAGCGCCGCGGCCGGCCGCAGCGCCAGCCGGTGCGCGGCACCGAGGGCGCTCTGCACGTAGCCGACAGCCTGGTCGGCGCCGACCCGGCGGCCGAGCAACGCCGTCTCCTCGAACACCGGCACCCGGTCCGGGCCGACCTGCATCAGCGACAGGGCGATCGACGCGCCGGGGAAGAACGGCAGCGTCGCGGGGTCGACGCCGGCCAGGCAGCCCAGGCAGTCGGACAGCCGCTGCTCGGCGGTGTCGACGTCCTCCTGGAACAGCGCGGCCAGGCCGGCCAGCCAGTGCGCGGCGGCGTGCAGGTCGGGGCGGCGGAGCCGGGCGGCGACCGCGGCGGCGTCGGTCGCGACCGTCATCGTGGCGTCGAAGTCACCGGCCAGCCAGGACAGGAAGCCGCCGAACAACCGGGCGGAGACGACCTCCGGCTCCGCTCCGGTGACCAGTTCCGGCAGGCCGATCGCCTCGGCACCGAGCTCCGCCGCCCGGCCGATCCGACCCAGCCTGACCTCCAGCACGGCCAGCGCCCGCAGCGCCTCGGCGCGCAGCCGACCGGCATCGGGGGCCGCCCGCAGCGCCCGGCGGAGCCAGTCGGCGCCCTCGACGTAATGCCCGCGGGCCATCCAGAACCGCCAGAGGCTGACCGCGAGGGCCAACGCGTCGTCCGGCTCCTCCCGCAGCGAGCGGGCCAGCGCGGCACGGAGGTTGTCGTGCTCGATGTCGAGCAGCTGCGGCCGCTCCACGACCACCCCGGCGGAGCGGTCCGGGTCGTTGGCGGCGGCGAGGTCGCGGAAGTAGCGGCCGTGCGCGGCATGCAGCCGATCGCTCTCGGCGGCCTGCCGCAGGCGCTCGGCGGCCAGCTGCCGGACCGTGTCCAGCAGCCGGTAGCGCGACCGGCCCGCCCCGCGCTCCACCTGCACCAGCGACTTGTCCACCAGCCGCCCGAGCACGTCGAGCACCGCGCCGCGCGGCACCAGGTCGTCCGCGCAGACCCCTTCGGCGGCCGCCAGCGTGCAGCCACCTTCGAAGACCGCCAGCCGGCGCAGCAGGCACTGCTCCTGCGCGCCGAGCAGATCGTGGCTCCATTCCAGCGCGGCGCGCAGCGTGGCGTGCCGCGTCGCCGTGCCCGGTCGGCCGAGGACCGACAGTGCGTCACCGAGCCGCTCGGCGATCTCCGCCGGCTCCAGGTGCGCCATCCGCGCCGCCGCGAGCTCGATCGCCAGCGGCATCCCGTCCAGCCGCCGGCAGATCGCCACGACCGCGGCGGCGTTCGAACCGTCCAGCACGAAATCCGGCCGGAAGTCCTCGGTCCGGTCCACGAACAGCCGGACCGAGGCCAGGCCGGCCAGTTCCGCCGGGTCGAGCGCGGCGTCCGGCTGCGGGAGCGCCAACGATGGGACCCGCAGCACCACCTCGCCCGCGACGTGCAGCGGCTCGCGACTGGTCGCCAGCACCGACACACCGGGGCAGCCCGCGCACACGGCCGCGGCGACCCGGGCACATTCCGCCAGCAGGTGCTCGCAGTTGTCCAGGATCAGCATGAGCCGCCGGTCGGCCAGTTGATGCACCAGCGCCCGCAGCGGGTCCCGCCCGGCGGCGGGTGGCAGGCCGACCGCGGTCGCGACCGAGTCGGCGACCAGATGCCGGTCGCGGACCGGCACCAGGTCGACGTACCAGGCACCCTCCGGCATCGTCCCCGCCTCGTGCCGGGCCGCCACCTGCGCCAACCGGGTCTTGCCGGCGCCACCCGGGCCGGTCAGCGTGAGCAGCCGGGTGCGTTGCAGCAGCCGGTGTACTTGGGCGAGTTCCCGGTCGCGGCCGACGAAGCTGGTGACCGTGGCCGGCAGGTTGTGCACACCGGCGCCCGCCGGGGCCCCGGCCCCGGCCGCCACGACCTGGCCGCCACCGACCAGGAGCTCGCGGTACAACCGCCGGGTCTCCGGATCCGGGTCGGTGCCGTAGGCCGCCCGCAGGTCGTCGCGCGCCTGCTCGTACCGCTGCAGTGCCGCCGACCGGCGGCCCTGCCCGGCCAGCACTCGCAGCAGCGCCCGCAGCGCCGGCTCGTGCAGCGGGTCCCTGGCCAACGCGGTCTCCAGCGCCGCCTCGGCCTCGGCGGGCTGCCGGGCGACCCGCAGCCGGTCGCCCAACCGGACGAGGACATCCCGGTGCAGCGCCTGAAGATCATCGCGGGGGCCGCGGGCCCACGGCTCGTAGCGATCCTCCGGCAGCAGTTCCCCCAGGTACGCGGCCTGCGCCGCGCGCAGCCCCGGCAGGTCGCCGCTGTCCAGGGCGTCCCGCGCCAGCGCCCGGAACCGCATCGCGTCCACCTCGACCAGACCACCGGCCCGCAGCACGACCATCTGGTCCCGAAGTTCGAGCAGGCCGGCGGTCTCCTCGCCGGCCAGCGCCCGCCGCGCCGCGTGCAGCGCCTGGTGCAGGTTGTTCGCCGCCGCCGGGGCTGGCAGGTCCGGCCACAGCAGGTCGAGCAGGTACTCCCGGTGCAGCCGCTGGACCGGCTCCAACGCGAGCAACTTGACCACGGTCCGTGCCTTGCGCAGCCGCCAGCGCGCACTGTCGACCCGCCGGCCGTCGACCTCGACGCCGAACCCGTCAAGCAACTGCACCCGCATCCGGCCCCCTGGCAGAGCAGCGCCACCGCACAGCGAGGACCGGCCGAACCAGCCATGACACACCTGCGTCACGGCGACGCACCGCACCGCTCCTGCCCCCGTACACACCTACCACGCCCCCCACCCACCCGCCCGCATCCGCCCTTAAACGCAGCCACCCAGAGTGACCGCCAGAACCACCACCACCCGCCAGCAAGCCCCCGCAGGCCCACAGGGGCGACCCCATCCGAACCGCCACCCACCGCACCGCGGGGCCCGCGGGGGCTCGGCCCCGCGGCCAACACACGAAACACCCCTCGTCCGCGCTCCCCGCGGACAAGGGGTGCCCAGGTGTGGACGTTCAAGACCACTACTCGAACCGCCGGCCGCCGGAACGCGGGGCCCGCGGGGGCTCGGCCCCCGCGGCCAGCATGACGAGTGGCCCCTGACCCGCGCGTTCCGCGGGTAGGGGCCACTCAGGACACTCGTGGAGGTGGCGGGAATCGAACCCGCGTCCTTCGGCGACTTGGCAGGGCTTCTCCGGGCGCAGCTCGCCTTGCCTCTACTCGGCCCCACCGGTCGTACGAGCAAGCCGGTGTGACAGGCCCAGCCGCTGTGAGATGTCCCGCCCGGCCCCGCGGCCGGTCCGAGCGGTGATCCTCCTTACTGATGCCAGGATCCGGGCCGGAGGCGCTCCCGGGCTGACAGACCCGCTACCGCCTAGACGGCGAGAGCGAAGTCAGCGCGACTATTGTCGGCGCTTGATTCGTTTGCGACGGGTGGATTAACGAGATCATCGTCGCCTTCCTCGGCCCGCTTCCCCTGCCTCGACGTCCGAAGTCGAGACCAATCACCCCCTAGGTGTTCCCGACCAGGGTAGCGCGCCGGCGCCAGCGGGTTCATCCGCGCTGGTCAGCCGATCGGCCGGAGGTAGGTGATCTGGCGTTCCGCGACGGCGTAGCCGTGCCGCAGGTAGAGGCCGAGCGCGCCGGAGGCGTTGCTGGTGTCGACGTTGAGCGCGGCCCGCTGGTAGCCGGCGGCGTGGAAGGCGACCAGGGCCTGCTCGAGCAGCACCGACGCGAGGCCGCGACGGCGCCAGGCCGCCCGGGTGCCCAGCTGCCCGATGAAGCCCTCCCGGATGCCGGTCGCGGCGGCTTCGGCGGCCCAGAAGTAGGCGAGCAGGTACGCGGCGATCTCGTCGCCGTCCAGGATCAGGAAGCTGCCGGTGGGGTCGAACGCGCGCCCGCCGGTGAACCACTGCGCCCACTCGGCCTGGTCACGCTCGCTGGACCCCCAGTGGCCGGCGAACGCCTCGTTGTGCGCCTGCCGGACGGCGTCGTCGTACGCCGGATCGAAGCCGACGAGGCGCAACCCGGCCGGCACGGGGTGCGGATCAGCCGGCGGGCCGGGGATGTCCTGCCGCATCACGTTCCACCAACGCACCGGCCGGTAGCCGGCCCGCTGGTATAACGCGATCCGGCCGTCGATCTGCTGGTACGTCTCGACCTCGTACTCGCCCGGCAGTTGCGGGTGCCGCTCCTGGTGGGCCTGCGCGGCGCGCTGCTCGAGCCAGTCGAGGAGGCGGCGGCCGACGCCCTGCCGGCGCCAGGCCGGGTGCACGTGGCCTTGCAGGAAGATGCGGTCTTCGTCGCGGGCGACCCGCGGCACCCGGACCAGGCCGGCGCCGGCGAATTCGCCGTCCGGCCGGACGATGGCGACGCTGTCGCGGGCGAGGTCGAGCCGCTGGTCGCCCAGTTCCTCGGCGATGTCTACCTCGCCGTAGTGCTCACCGCTCTGATCGGTCTCTTCGGCGGCGGCGATCAGCCTGGTCAGTGCGGGAGTGTCCGAAGTGGTCAGTGGCCGCCAGGTGAGCGCTGTCGGCTCGACCACCACTACGCTGCGTGCCCCGTTGTCGCCCATGGTCGGCGACGGTACCGGGCCCGGCCGAGCCACCGCCGCTCATTTTCCGGCGGCAGCCGCGCCGCTGACGGCCTCGTCGGCGGCCGCCGACGGCCGGGTCAAGCCCGCCAACCGTGGCCGGTCCGGCTGGGCGGCCGGGTCCGGCCCGCTGCCAGCGGCCGGGTCGAGTTGGCCGCCCGCGGTCAGGTCAGGCTGGCCGCCGAGGCCGGCGCCCGGCGGCCGGAGACCGCCGACGGGCCCGGGCCGGGCGGTGATCGAGTCGAGTCGAGCTGGCGGCCTAGTCGCGGCCTTTGAGCCGGCGGCCGGTGACCCGGCCGATCTCCCGTTCGGCGTCCCGGCGGGCCAGGTCCTGACGCTTGTCGTAGGTCCGCTTGCCGCGGGCCAGGGCGATCTCGACCTTGACCTTGCCGTCCCGGAAGTACATCTGCAGCGGTACCAGGGTCAGCCCGCTCTCCCGGGTCTTCCCGATCAGCCGGTTGATCTCCTCCCGGTGCAGCAGGAGTTTGCGGGTACGGCGCGGTGTGTGGTTGGTCCAGGTGCCCTGGGTGTACTCCGGGATGTGCACACCCTGCAGCCAGACCTCGCCGTCCTTGATCGTGGCGAAACCGTCCACAAGGGACGCTCGACCGGCCCGCAGCGATTTCACCTCGGTGCCGGTCAGCGCCAGGCCAGCCTCGTACGTGTCGAGGATGGTGTAGTCGTGCCGAGCCTTGCGGTTCTGCGCGATCACCTTGTGACCGGTCTCGCGGGGCATGGCGAACTGCCTACAGCCGGACGTACAGGCGCAGCGTGACGTACGCGGCGACCACGGCCAGCCCGACGCCGGTCAGCCCGATCCAGGGGCTGACCAGGACGATCGAGTTGTAGTCCACCGGCGGGAAGATGCCGGACTTGATCGGCCCGGCGAGCACCTTGTCGACGAACAGCACCTTCCCCAGCACCAGCCAGCCCATCGCGAGCAGCGCGCCGGCCAGGCCCGCGACGGCCGCCTCGAGCATGAACGGTAGTTGCGTATACCACCGGGACGCGCCGACCAGCCGCATGATGCCGGTCTCCACCCGTCTGTTGAACGCGGCGATCTGGATTGTGTTGGCGATCAGCAGCAACGCCGCGAGCGCCTGGATCATCGCGACGAAGATGGCGCCGTTACGGATCCCGTTGAACAGCGAGAAGATCCGGTCCAGCGCCACGGACTGGCCCTCGACCTGGGCCACCCCGGGTTGGCCGGTGAACTGCGCGTTGAGCACCGTGTAGCGCTGCGGGTTCTTCAGCCGGACCAGGTAGGTGGCGGGCAGGTCCTCCGGCGCCGCCACGCTGACCAGGTTCGGGTTGCTCTGGAACAGCTTCTTGAACCGCTCGAACGCCTGCTCCTTGGTCAGGAACTGGTAGTCGGCGACCTCGGGCGAGGACTCCAACTCGGCGCGCAGGCTGTCCCGCTGCGGCGGGGTGATGTTGTCGTCCAGGTAGATCGAGACCTGGAGCTTGTCGAAGTACAGCTCGCGCATCTGCCCGATCTCCCGAGCCGCGAGCAGGCTGCCACCGAAGAAGCCGAGCGAGATCGAGGTGGTGATGATCATCGCGATGGTCATCGTGAGGTTGCGGCGCAGGCCGGTCGCCACCTCGGAAAGGACAAAGTTGGCGCGCATGGGTTCCTAACGGTTCTCGGCTGGGGGGTCAGCGTCGGTGCTGCCAGCCTCGCGGGCAGGTGCGGCGGTCATGCGGCGGACGTCAGCGTCCGACGCCGTACACACCGCGGGCCTGGTCGCGAACCAGCCGACCAAGGTCCAGCTCGATGACGCGGCGGCGCATCGAGTCGACGATGTTGTTGTCGTGTGTGGCCATCAGCACGGTGGTGCCGGTGCGGTTGATCCGCTCCAGCAGCTGCATGATGTCCTGGCTGGTCTCCGGGTCGAGGTTCCCGGTCGGCTCGTCGGCGAGCAGCACCAGCGGCCGGTTGACGAACGCGCGGGCGATCGCGACGCGCTGCTGCTCGCCGCCGGACAGCTCGTTCGGCATCCGGGTGGCCTTGCCGTCCAGGCCGACCAGCTCCAGCACCTCCGGGACGACCTTGCGGATCGTGTGCGCCGGCTTGCCGATCACCTCCAGCGCGAACCCGACGTTCTCGGCCACGGTCTTCTTCTCCAGCAGCCGGAAGTCCTGGAAGACGCAGCCGATGGTGCGGCGCAGCGCCGGCACCTTCCACTTCGACAGCCGTCCCAGGTCCTTCCCGGCCACGTGCACCCGCCCCCGCGTCGGGCCCTCTTCCTTCAGCAGCAGCCGTAGGAACGTCGACTTCCCGGACCCGGATGGGCCGATCAGGAAGACGAACTCACCCTTCTCCACATGCAGGCTGACATCGTCGAGGGCCGGTCGGGCGCTCGTCGGGTAGAGCTTTGTCACTCGATCAAGGCGGATCACGGACGACGAGTCTACCGTTGTCTCAAACAGGCCTACGCCCGCTAGCCGGGTAGCTGTCCAAAAAGGTATTTGTC
>Ga0307499_10000609_pt1 | contig 11911 bp, 9 predicted proteins | sample 13_S_MG_FD_201363 | JGI IMG/M metagenome (GOLD analysis project Ga0307499, IMG submission 201363) | Soil microbial communities from Populus trichocarpa stands in riparian zone in the Pacific Northwest, United States - 13_S | ecosystem: Environmental > Terrestrial > Soil > Riparian zone > Trees... | reverse complement strand
ACATCCAGAAGATCAGCAGGTAGCCGCCCGAGGAGACGTCGCCGATCTGCTCGACGACCGCGATGTAGCTGGCGAAGTACATGACCCCGATCCCGACCAGGTAGATGAACGGCAACGCGATCCAGGCACCGAGCAGGCGGGTCGCGGCGAGGAAAGCGACCGGCGGGATCCCCATCACCTCGAGCGCGTCGATCTCGTCGGAGATGCGCATCGCGCCGATCTCGGCGACTATCCCCGTGCCGACCTTGGCCGAGAGCATGTAGCCGAACGCGTAGGGCAGTCCCTCGCGCAGGTCGCAGTAGGCGGAGAAAACGCCGGCGTAGGCCGGGGCGCCGATCGAGCGGTTGAAGTAGGCGCCGATCACGCCGCACTGCAGGCCGAGGATGAAGACGAAGGCCCAGATGACGACCGCCGAGCCGAGGATCAGGATCCCCGCCTGGCGGATGCTCTCGCCGAAGTAGCGGCCCACGCGGCCCGAGCAGACGAGCCCGGCGACCTGCGTGCCGAAGCGGGCGACCTCGCCGAAGGAGTCGAGCCAGCCGCGGGGGACGTCGAGCCAACCGATCACGGACGCCTCACCGGATCGACTGCAGTTCCGGGTTGCCTGCAAGCAGGACGGCGGTGAAGACGTAGAGGAAGGCGAAGACGCCCATGAAGGCGATCACCACGCCTTGGTTGACCGCTCGCCCGACGCCCTCGGCACCGCCCGACGCCGTCATCCCCTTGTAGCAGCAGACGACCGCGATGATGCCGCCGAACACCGAGCACATCAGGACCGAGCCCCAGACGTCGGTGGTCAGGGCATTGGTGAAGAGGGTCGCGAAGAAGCCGCCGAGCGGCTGCTTGTAGATCAGCTCGACCGCGATCCCGGCGGTGAGGCCGAAGACGATCGCGAAGACGTCGAGCAGGCCGGTGATGATGATCAGCGCCAGGAAGCGCGGCACGACGAGGTTCTTGATCGGGTCGACGCCGAGCACCTGCAGGGCGTCGAGCTCCTCGCGGATCTTGCGCGCCCCGAGGTCGGCGGTGATCGCGGTGCCGGCGACGCCGCCGACGACGATCGCGGTGACGATCGGCCCGATCTGGCGCACGGCGATGACGACGAAGAAGCCGCCGAGCCGGTCGAGCGCACCGAACAGGTTGAGGATTCCCGCCGCCTGCAGGCCCGGCGCCCCGAGGCAGAGGGCGAAGGTCGAGATCGACATCGGGAACCAGCAGAGCTTGAGCACGAAGAGGAACTGGCCGACCAGCTCCTCGCCGTAGGGATACGGCGGCCGCACCGCGGCGACCAGCGTCTTCGCGGTCAGGATCATCATCTCTCCGACCTGCTCGAAGAGCACCTTGGCGGGCAGGAGCGCCCGCGTTACAGCCTGTGCCGCCACCAGCTCATCGCCTGCTCGAGGGGACTGGCGCCCTGCCGGCGTTCGCGCCCTGCCCGGCGCGCCCGCTGCTCGGCCGCGCGCTGCGCCGCCGAGAGCTGGGCGATCAGGGTGTCGCGCGTCTGCTCCAGCTCCTCGACGCCAGCGACGTGGGCGTTGGCTCGCGGCGGCGCCGTCGGCAGGTCGCGCGGCAGGTCGGCGGGGTAGGAGGCGAGCTCGGCCTCGAGGCGGGCGATCTGGCGCCGCAGCTCCCGGCGCACCTCGATCGCCTCGCTCTCCCCCGCGAGGTCCGGCAGCTCGGCGGGCGGCCCCGCCGGCTCATCGAGCGCGCCGGGCATGCTCGCGCAGGCGGCGGCGACGATCGCCAGCGCGCGCGGGCTCAGCCCCGCGTCGTGGGCGCGGCGCAGAGCGTCGGTCGCGATCTCCTCGAGTTGAGCCGCGGCCTCGATCCCCTCGGCGACGAAGGTGCCCTGCCCCTGGCGACTGACGACCAGGCCCTCGCGCTCGAGGCCCGCGTACACGGCGCGCACCGTGTTGACGTTGACCCCCGCCCACTCGGCCAGGCGACGGAAGCTCGGCAACCGCTCACCCGAGGCGAGCCGGCCGGTGGCGATCAGCGCCCGCAGGCGCCAGGTCAGCTGCAGGCCGACCGGCAGCTCGTCGCCGGGATCGGTCGAGAAGGGGTTGGGATCGTGCGCCTGCTGTGACTGTGCCATTCAGACATCACAGTAAACCCTCGCTGTGTGTCAGTCAACTGGCACAGCTGGTCTGCGCCGGGGGTCGGGACCGGTCATAGCCGCGCCGCGCCGCCTGTGAGAGTCGCCGCGGGGCGATCGTGCTGCAGATCCCGGCCGTCCAGCGCTGCTCTTCGTCGCGCACCAGGAAGAGCCCGATCGCATGCGGCTGCCGGCGCGGCAGCCCGCAGGCCGAGGCACGGCGGGCGCTGCGCACCGAGATCACCTCGCCCCCTTCGATCATCCGCGCGCCACGGTAGACACGGCGTACCCGGTACCGGTAGTCGGCGCGCTGCCGGCCACGTGGGATCACCTTGACCAGACGGGCGACGACCGCGGCGTCGGAGCGACTCAGGGCGTCGACCGGGCCACGCGGCGCACAAGAGCAGGCCTGGGCGCTCCCGGTGAAGACCAGGGCGCCCAGGCCGACAATCGCCGCGACTGCCAGGCGCCTCAACCGCACCTCACCACTGTAGAGAGAAACACCCGATTTCACAAATCGGGCGGGTGGGCTTCATCACGAGTGGTCACTTTGCCCCCGGATTCGGTGGCAAAGGGTTCAGTCGAGCCTCTCCACTAGGGCGTGAGGACGACCTTCAGCGCTTCGCGGTTGTCGTAGAGCTCATAGGCCTCGGCCGCCTGGTCGAGCTTCATCCGGTGGGTGACGAGCGGCGAAGGGTCCAGCTTGCCCGCCTCGAGCAGGCCGAGCACGCGGTCGACGTGGGCGATCACGTTGGCCAGGCCGAGGCGCAGGGTGAGGCCCTTGAGCCAGGCGAGGCCGAGCGGGACCTCGCCCTGGCCGGCGTAGGCGCCGATCCCCGAGACGGTGCCGGCGTCGCGCGCGAGGCTGACCGCCATCGCCAGCGGCCCCGGATCGCCGACGGCGTCGACGACGACGTCGACGCCGCGCCCCTCGGTGGCGCCGCGGACGGCGCGTTTCGGCTCGTCCTCGCTCAGGTGCAGCGGCGTCGCGCCGAAGCGCTCAGCCATCGCCAGGCGCTCCGCCACGGAGTCGATCGCGAAGACCCTCGCCGCTCCCGCCGCGAGCGCCGCCTGCGTGGCGCAGAGCCCGACCGGGCCGAGACCGAGCACCGCGACCGTGTCGCCGGAGCGCATGCCGGCGTGGGCGATCGCGTGATAGCCGGTGCCCATCACGTCGCCGGCGAACAGCGCCACCTCGTCCGACATGCCGTCGGGGACGCGCCGCAGGGTCAGGTTCGCGCGCGGCACGAGCAGCAGCTCGGCCTGCGCGCCCTGAAGGTCGCCGAGCTTGGAGCCGTGGCCGAAGGTGCGCCCGTGCTCGCAGCGGTGGTAGTCGCCGCGCAGGCAGGCGACGCAGGTCGCGCAGGCGGTGTGGAAGCAGCCGAGCACGCGGTCGCCGACGGCGACCCGATCGACGTCGTCCCCCGTCTCCAGCACGGTGCCGACGAACTCGTGGCCGATCGTGAAGCCCGGCTCGACCGGCACCCGCCCGTGGTAGATGTGCAGGTCCGAGCCGCAGATCCCGCTCGCCTCGACCCGCACCAGGACGTCGTCGGCGGCGGCGATCCGGGGATCGTCCTTCTCCTCGACCCGGATCTCGCCGGGCTCCTGAAGCGTGACCGCGCGCATCGGGCGAACCGTACCCGACGCCTGTCGGACAGGCGCTCGGACTAGCCGACAGAGACGCCGGCGACCTGGAAGCGGCCGGCGCCGCCCTCGGGGCTCGCCGTCTCGGCGATCCGCGCTTCCAGCGCCAGCTCGCGCTCGAAGTCGGCCTCCTCGCCGTGGCGGAAGGAGACGTCCTCGCCCTCGAGCAGCTCGATGAAGACCTCGACGAAGCGGGCGTCGAGCTGCTTGCCGGCGACCCGGCGCAGCTCCTGGATCGCCTCGTAGCTGGAGGTGGGCGTACGGTAGGAGTCGCGCGCGGTCATCACGTCGTAGGTGTCGGCGACGGAGATGATCCGCGCCAGCTCGGGGATGTCGTCCCCTTCCAGGCCGCGCGGATAGCCTTTGCCGTCGATCCGCTCGTGGTGGGCGAGGATGATCTCGGCGACCGGCCCGTAGCCATCGAGCGAGGAGACGACGCGCGCGCCCTGCTGGGGGTGGCGACGAATCAGCATCCAGTCTTCGTCCGTCAACGGCACGTTGGCCTTCAGAATCCGATCGGGCAGGATGAACTTGCCGATGTCGTGCAGCAGCGCCGCGATGTGGACGAGCTCCTCCTCACGCTTGGAGAAGCCGGCGCGCTGGGCGATCGCGCGCGAGTAGCGGGCGACGGCGGCGCTGTGCCGGGCAGTCATCTGGTCCCGCAGGTCGAGCGTGCGCAGCAGGGCGCTCAACATGCCGACCTGGAAGCTGGCGAGCTGCTTGGAGCGCACCTCGAGCTCGCGCGCCCGGTCCTGCGACTTGAGCAGGGCGCCGAGCAGGTACTGGAAGGTGACGAGGACGATGCCGAACAAGGCGACCCCCGCGAGGCCGATCTGGATATAGATGAAGGCGACCCCCACTGCCATCAACGCCGCGGCGAGCTCGGAGGGAAGCAGCGGGAACATCACTTTGCGCACTTTCTCGATGAAGGAGCTGCGCTCCAGGTAACAGGCGTCGAGTGCGATCATCGAGAAGTTCATCGCCAGGGCGGCGAGGAAAGCGCCGAAGACGAGCACGTAGAAGGCCGGGTCCGCGGTGGTGATCTGGGAGTGGGCGATCGTTTCGCGGAAGGCGACGCCGACCACGAGGGGGAAGGTGATGTAGGTGACGAGGTTGACCAGGAGGTCGTGAAGGTTTTCGCGGAAGCGGAACAGCCAGCCGGCGCAGATCCCGGTGACGCCGATCACCGCCGCGGGCGTGCCGCCGAGCAGGACCATCGCGAGGACGAGGGCAAGGAAGCTGCCCGAGATCTTCAGCCGCGATTCGGTTTCGATTGCCGTAACGTCGCTGAAGACGGAGAAGCCGAGCAGAATTGCGAAAAGGGGCAGGCTCCAGTCCGCGTTGGGAGCCCGCCAGACCGCAGCCGCGCAGGCGACCACCAGCGCGGAGACGAGAAGAACCTGGTTCCAGCGGGTGGGTCGATCGTTTTCCATGGTCGGGCTCTTGGCGATCGTTGCGCGCTCGCCTCAGGCAGGGATTCCACGAAAAGGAGAAAGCCCCTGCGACCGGGCATTGCGCACGCGAGTCTGCAAAATCACCGTAGCCCCTGGCCACAGCCCGAGCAAGGCTCTTAGATCAACTGGCCACAACCTTGCAGACCGCGAAAAAGCCGCAATTTGGTTCCAAACCCGCCCGTAAAAAGCGCGAAAGGCACCCATCGGGTGCCTTCCGATCCTGCTGGCGACACCTGCTGGCATGTCGCCCTACATCCTTTACTTCCGAAGCTTTCTCTACTTCTTCCAACCCATGAGACTGGTTCCTTTCGTCGAAGCCCGAGCGGGGTATCTCGCGCAAGACTCGGCGAGACGGAATAGTTGCTGGCAAGTTTGTAGCACAAGTTGGCGAAAACCTGTGCATCTGCAACGAAACTTGTGCAATAAACATGCGGGGACCTCGGTGAAAATTGGGTAAATCAGCCTCAGAGAGGGCCCAATCGGGCCTGCGCGACCCGTTGCGGCGTCCGGCCTTTCGCCGGTTGGCGCTTTCCTACGCGCTCAATGAGCTCGGCGACTGGCTCGGCATCATCGCCCTCTCGGTGCTCGTCTTCGAGCAGACGGGGAGCGCGATGGCGACGGCAGCGCTCTTCCTCGGAACCGGCTTCCTGCCGGCGTTGCTGACGCCGATCACCGTGGCCCGCCTCGAGCGGCCACCGGCGCGCTTCGTCCTGCCAACGATCTACGCGGTCGAGGCGGGCGCCTTCGGCGCTCTGGCATTGCTTGCAAGCCACTTCTCGCTCGCGGCGGTTGTCGCGGTGGCGACCGTCGACGGCGCGCTCGCGCTGACGGCGCGGACGCTAACCCGGGCGGTCTCGGCCGCGATGCTCGAGTCCGAGGGCGAGCTGCGTGCCGGCAACGCAATCCTCAACGTCGCCTTCACTGGGGGCGCCGCGCTCGGGCCGGCAATCGCCGGCGTCGTCGTCGCGGCGCTCGACGTGCAGTCCGCCCTGCTGCTGAACGCCCTCTCCTTCTACCTGATCGCCTGCATCCTGCTCACCGCGCGGCCGCTGCCGCAGCCCGAGCCGGAGGGCGAGGCCGGCCTCGGCGAGCGGGTCCGGGCCGGGCTCGGCTACATCCGCCGCAATCCCTACCTGCGCCGCCTGATCAGCGCCCAGACCGCCGCGATCGTCTTCTTCTCCGCCGTAGTCCCGATCGAGGTGATCTACGCGAAGGAGACGCTCGGCGCCGGAGACACCGGCTACGGCCTGATGCTGGGCAGTTGGGGCGCCGGCATGCTCGTCGGCAGCGTCGTCTTCGCCACCCTGCGACGGGCGCCGCTGCCGGCGCTGCTCCTCTTCAGCAGCCTCGCGATCGGCGCCGGCTACCTGGGCATGGCCGCAGCACCGACGCTGGCGGTCGCCTGCGTCGCCTCGGCAGCTGGAGGCGCCGGCAACGGGGTGCAGTGGGTGGCCGTCGTCAGCGCAGTGCAGGAGCTGACGACAACGACGATGCAGGCGCGCGTGATGGGCACGCTCGAATCGACCACCTCGGCCGCACCGGGCCTCGGCTATGTGCTCGGCGGTGCGATCGCGTCCACCTGGAGCCCGCGCGCAACCTTTCTGGTGGCGGGAGCGGGTGTGATGGCAATAGTCCTCGCCTCCGCCCTCCTGCTGGGCAGGAATTGGCCTCTGGAGCAGGGAAAAGAACGTCCAAGGAGCGTTGACGCCGCCGACGAGCTTATGGTGGAGTTAATTCCCGCAGAGCCCCTGCCCAGTCTAGATCGGAGGTCGTGACGTGAGGAAGCTGCACACAGCGCTGGCTGTGTTGGGACTGGTAGCGGCGGTGCTTGTCCTCTCGTCGTGCGGCGGCTCTGGCGGCAAGGAAGGCGGGACGCTGTCCGGCAGCTACGCGTCCTTCCCGGAACTGGACCCGACTATCGCGTTCAGCGTCGAAGGTTGGACCGCGATGTATGGCACCTACCTGCCGCTGCTCACTTACAAGCACGCCAACGGCGACGAAGGCGCGGAAGTGGTGCCGGCGCTGGCCGAAAGCCTGCCGAAGATCAGCCCTGACGGAAAGACCTACGCGCTGACCCTGCGCAAAGGCCTCAAGTACTCCGACGGCGCCTCGGTCAAGGCCTCCGACTTCACCGCCTCGATCGAACGCGTCTTCAAGCTCAACTCCTACGGCTCATCCTTTTACACCGACATCGTCGGCGCTGAAAAGTTCGCCGAAACGAAGAGCGGCGGGATCCCCGGGATCAAGACCGACGACAAGACTGGCAAGATCACGATCGAACTGGTCAAGCCGCGGGGCACCTTCACCAACGAGCTCGCGCTGCTCTACGCAACTGTGCTCCCCGCCGGCACGCCGGCGAAGAATTTGACCGACGACCCGCCCCCGGCAACCGGGCCTTACGAGATCGTCAACGTCGAACCGGGTCGCGGTTGGACCTATAAGCGAAACCCTCAATGGGCGAAGAGCAACGCCGCAGAGATCCCCGAGGTGCCGAGCGGACACGTCGACGAGATCGATATCTCGGTGATCCGCAACCAGGCGACCCAGGTCAACGAAATCGAACGGAACAAGACGAACTGGATGCAGACGGTCGTCCCGGCCGACCTCTACAACAAAGTCAAGGACCGCTACGTTGGCACTCAGTTCCGAGTTGAGTACCCGATCAACGTCTACTTCTTCTGGCTGAACATGTCGAGGGCCCCCTTCGACGACCTGAAAGTGCGCGAAGCCGTCAACTACGCGGTCGACCCGAAGGCGCTGGAACGGATCTACTCGGGCACGCTGGCGGCGGGCCATCAGATCCTGCCGAAGGGCGTGCCCGGCCACGAATCCTTCGATCTCTATCCGCACAACATGGCGAAGGCCAAGGCCCTGATCGCCGAAGCCCACCCGTCCGACCGTGAAATCACAGTCTGGACCGACAACGAAAGTCCCAATGACGATGCGGGCGCCTATTACGCGAGTGTGCTCGAAGAACTCGGCTTCGACGTGAAGCTGAAGACGATCAGTGCCGACGTCTACTTCCAGCTGATCAGCAACCCGTCGACCTCGAACCTGGATACGGGCTGGGCCGATTGGTTCGCCGACTACCCGCACCCGAACGACTTCATCGAACCGAACTTCTCCGGCAACAACATTGGCAGCACCAACCTCTCCCACATGGACGTGCCGAAGCTGACTGAGAAAATCGAAAGCCTCGGGGAAGAACAGCTCGGCCCACAGCAGGAAGACGAATACGCCTCGCTGGACCGGGAAATCATGGCCCAGGCGCCGTGGGTGCCCTACGGCACGATCATCGTCTCGACCTTCGTGTCCAAAGAAGTCGACCTCGACGAAGTGGTATTCAACCTGCTCCTCGGTCAGGATCTCACGAGCTTCCAGCTCAAGTAGATGAAGGGCCGCAGCCCCTGGTATCTGGCTTACCGGCGGCTGCGTCGCAACCGGGCGGCATGGGCCTTCGGCGGCCTGCTCGTCGCGATCGTCCTCTTCGTCCTCGCCGCGCCATTGTGGTCGCATGGCCCTGCCGACACGGGTCCGAACGCGACGCACACCACCGAGAAGGTCGGAGTCGACGGCGAAACGCGCGAAGTCGTAAACCGCGAAGGCAAGCCGATCGGCCCACTCTGGCTCGGCGCCGGCGGCAAGTTCTTCCTCGGCGCCGACGGCCGGCTCGGGCGTGACGAGATGGTGCGGCTGATGTACGGGGGGCGCACCTCGCTGCTCGTCGGCGTCGTCGCCGCCCTGATCACGGTGCTGCTGGCGACGGTGCTGGGGCTGCTTTCCGGCTACTACCGGGGCTGGATCGATGCTGTGATCGCACGAGCCCTGGACGTCGTCTGGGCGATTCCGGTAACGCTGCTGGGCGCCGCGCTTGGTCTCGCGCTTGCGGTCGGTGGACTTCGGATCGGGCCACTGGCGCTCTCGGGTGACTCGCTCTGGATCCCGATCCTGATCATCGGCATCGTCTACACGCCCTACGTGACGCGACCGATACGAGGCGAAGTCCTGGCACTGCGCGAGCAGGAGTTCGTCGAGGCGGCCGTGTCGCAGGGGGCGGGACCCCTGCGAGTGATGCTCGGCGAGCTGCTGCCAAATCTGCTGTCGACGATCATCGTCTTCTTCGCGATCAGCATTGCCAACAGCATGCTGCTCGAGTCGCTGCTCTCCTTCCTCGGCGTCGGCGTGCAACCGCCCAACACCTCCTGGGGGACGATGATCGCCGAAGGCTTCGAGCTGATAACCAGCTCACCCCAACTCACCGTCATCCCGGGAGTGATGCTGCTGCTCACCGTGCTTTCGGTCAACGTCTTCGCCGACTGCCTGCGCGACGCGCTCGACCCGCACGCGAAGCTGCGCCTCGAGGCACACGCGGGCAGAACCGAGCCCGAGGGAACCGCCGTCTGATGGGACGCTTCATCGTCAGGCGCCTTGCCGGCATGGTCGCCGTGCTGTTTGCCGTATCGGTCCTCGTCTTCACGATCTTCAACGTCATCCCCAACAACGACCCGGCGCGCCAACTGGCCGGCCGCTCCGCGAAACCGCAGCTGATCGCGTCGATCACCGAAGAATGGGGCTTCGACGAATCGCTTCCAAAGCAGTACCTCACGATGATGGGGAACATCTTCACCGGCAAGGTGATCTCCTACGAAACGCGGGAAAACGTCGACGAACGAATCGTCGAAGGGATCCCTGAGACCTTTTCTCTCTGCATCGGCGCAGCTGTGCTCTGGATGTTCTTCGGCGTTCTCTTCGGCTACCTCTCGGCAGTGCGGGCAGGCGGGCTGCTCGACAGGGTGCTCACCGTGGTCGCCGTGACGGGGATCTCGATCCCCGTCTTCTGGTTGGCCGCGATCCTGCTCAACTACCTCACCTACAAGCTCGAGCTGTTCCCCTCGGGCGACTACGTCCCCTTCACCGAAAACCCAATCGATTGGGCATACCACCTGGTCTTGCCCTGGGTGACCCTGGCCGTCGTCTACGTCGGCTTCTACAGCCGCGTGCTGCGCTCCAACATGCTCGACGCGATAGACGAGGACTACGTCCGCGCGGCGCGCGCCAAGGGGCTAAGTGAGCGTCGCGTGATGACCCGCCACGTGCTGCGCAACTCACTGGTCCCGATCGTCACCCTGTTCGGGCTCGACTTCGGCGCCCTGCTGGGCGGGGCGATCGTGGTCGAGGGAATCTTCAGCCTCAACGGCATCGGCCAGTACGCCTACGAATCGCTGATCAACCTCGACCTGCCTCCGATCATGGCGATCACCCTCTTCGGCGCTTTTTTCATCGTCCTCTTCAACACGCTGGTCGATATCGCTTATGCCTACCTCGACCCGCGGGTAAAGCTGGGAGAGTCCGCGCAGTGAGGGGGCGCACGGGATGAGCGAGAAGCTGCTCAGCGTCAGCGACCTGCGGGTGAGTTTCACCACTGAAGGCGGTGTCGTCCAGGCCGTCGACGGCGTCTCCTTCGACCTCGCCCAGGGCGAGGTGCTGGCGATCGTCGGCGAGTCGGGCTCGGGCAAGAGCGTCACCGCGCAGACGATCGTCGGGCTCACCCGCTCGCCCAACACCCGCATCGAAGGCTCAGCCCACCTCGGCGACCAGGAGCTGATCGGCGTCGATGACGCGACGCTGCGCGAGGTCCGAGGCGAGCGGATAGCGATGGTCTTCCAGGACCCGATGACCTCGTTCAACCCGGTCTACAGGATCGGCCGCCAGCTGACCGAGGCGATGCGCGCGCACCGCCCGAAGGCGACGGCAGCCGAGGCGCGCGAGCGGGCAATCGAGCTGCTCGGCGCGGTCGGCCTGCCAAACCCCGAGCGACAGGTCGACCGCTACCCGCACGAGCTCTCCGGCGGGATGCGGCAGCGGGCGATGATCGCGATGGCGCTGATGCTGGAGCCGGACGTGCTGATCGCCGACGAGCCGACGACGGCGCTGGACGTGACGATCCAGGCCCAGATTCTCGAGCTGCTGCGCCGGCTCAATCGCGAACGGGGGCTGGCGACGATCCTGATCACCCACGACTTCGGCGTCGTCGCCGAGATCGCCGACCGGGTGCTGGTGATGCACGAGGGCCGGATCGTCGAGCGTGGCGGCCTCGACGACGTCTTCTACTCGCCGCAGGATCCCTACACGCGCAAGCTGCTCGGCGCCGTCGTCCGCCTCGATCAGGCGCCGCCGCTGCGCCCGTCCAAGGGCGAGCCGCCGCTGTTGGAGGTGACCGACCTGGTCAAGCACTTCCCGGTCAAACGCGGCCTGCTGGTCGACCGCGAGATCGACCGGGTGCACGCGGTCGACGGCGTCAGCTTCAACGTCGCCCGCGGCGAGACCCTCGGCCTGGTCGGAGAGTCGGGCAGCGGCAAGTCCACTCTCTCACGCACGATCTTGCAGCTCCTGCGACCGACCTCGGGCTCGGTCCGCTTCGACGGGCGCGAGATCGCCGGGCTCTCGCGCCGCCAGATGCGGCCGCTGCGGGCACAGATGCAGATGATCTTTCAGGACCCCTACTCCTCGCTCAACCCGCGGCGGCGGATCGGCCAGATCGTCGGCGAGCCGCTGCGGCTGCAGGGCCGCGCCTCGCGCGCAGAGCGGCGGCGGCGCGTCGGCGAGCTGCTCGAGCGGGTCGGGCTCTCTGCCACGCACTACCACCGCTATCCGCACGAGCTCTCGGGGGGACAGCGACAGCGCGTCGGGATCGCCAGGGCGCTGGCGCTCGAGC
>Ga0307499_10000608_pt1 | contig 11940 bp, 10 predicted proteins | sample 13_S_MG_FD_201363 | JGI IMG/M metagenome (GOLD analysis project Ga0307499, IMG submission 201363) | Soil microbial communities from Populus trichocarpa stands in riparian zone in the Pacific Northwest, United States - 13_S | ecosystem: Environmental > Terrestrial > Soil > Riparian zone > Trees... | reverse complement strand
CGGATGGCTGCGATCGCGGTGACCGGCGCGAACGGGAAGACCGGCCGGGCAACGGTCGTCGAACTGCTCGCCCACGACCACACGGTGATCGCGATCGACTCGGCCGGCCGGCCCGGCGGGGCCGGCGACCTGGCCGGGATCGGCGCCTCGCTGCTGCGGGCGGACCTCACCGACTACGGCCAGACGGTGCAGGCGCTGCGCGGCGCGGACGCGGTGGTCCACCTGGCGAACATCCCCGCGCCGGACCTGTTCACCCCGGCGCACACGTTCACCGCGAACACCGCGATGAACTCGAACGTCTTCCTGGCCGCGCAGGAGATCGGGCTGCGCCGGGTGGTGTGGGCGTCCAGCGAGACGACGATCGGGCTGCCGTTCGACACGCCACCGCGGTACGCGCCGATCGACGAGGCGCACTTCCCGTACCCGACCAGCACGTACGCACTGTCCAAGGTGGTCGGTGAGACGCTGGCCGAGCAGATCAGCGGCTGGTCCGGCATCCCGTTCGCCGGGCTGCGACTGTCCAATGTGCACAATCCCGACGAGTACGCCCGGTTCCCCGGCTACTGGGCGGACGCCACGCTGCGCCGCTGGAACCTCTGGGGGTATGTGGACGTGCGCGACGCCGCGGCCGCGTTCCGGCTCGCGCTGGACGCGCCGCTGGAAGGTTCGAACAACTTCATCATCGCCGCCGCGGACACGGTGATGACCCGCCCGTCGGCCGACCTGCTGGCCGAGGTCTACCCGGACGTGCCGGTCACCCGCGAGCTGACCGGCACCGAGACGCTGCTGGCCATCGACCGCGCCCGCGAGGTGCTTGGCTACGCGCCGAAGCACTCCTGGCGTGACCACGTCGGGTCAAGCGGAACGCCCGAAGGGGCACAACTCAGCTGACACCACGGCGGCGGGTTTACGATCGCGCCGCCCGGCTCGGTCCGGACGGTCGGGGAATCAAGGAGGCAAACGATGGGGCTGGTCGACAAGCTCCGCGGCGAACTGATCGACATCATCGAGTGGCTGGACGACAGCCGGGACACGATGGTGTGGCGTTTCCCACGGTATGAGAACGAGATCAAGATGGGCGCCAAGCTCGTCGTCCGGGAGTCGCAGACCGCGGTCTTCGTCAACGAGGGCACGGTCGCCGACGTGTACCTGCCTGGCACGTACACGCTGGAAACGCAGAACATGCCGATCCTGTCGACCCTCAAGGGCTGGAAGTACGGCTTCCACTCCCCGTTCAAGGCCGAGGTGTACTTCGTCACCACCCGGCAGTTCACCGGGCTGAAGTGGGGCACCCAGAACCCGATCATCCTGCGGGACGCGGAGTTCGGCATGGTCCGGATCCGGGCGTTCGGCGGGTACTCGGTCCGGGTCGCGGACGCCGGCATGTTCCTCAAGGACATCGTCGGCACCGACCCGCAGTTCCGCACCGAGGAGGTCGCGGACACGCTGCGGCAGATGATCGTCGGCCGGTTCTCCACCGCGCTGGCCGCTGCGCACATCCCGATGCTCGACCTGGCCTCCAACCAGGACGCGATCGGCAACAAGCTGGCCGCGATCATGAGCGTGGAGTTCCGCCCGATGGGGCTGGAGTTCCCGCAGTTCGTCATCGAGAACCTGTCGCTGCCGCCCGAGGTCGAGCAGGCGATGGACAAGCGCACCCAGATGGGCGTGCTGGGCAACCTGAACCAGTACACCCAGTTCCAGGCGGCGAACGCGATCGAGGCCGCGGCGAACAACCCGGGCGGCGCCGGCGAGGGGGTCGGGCTGGGCATGGGCATGGCGCTCGGCCAGCAGATGGCGCAGTCGCTGGGCCAGGCCAACGCGGCAGCGCAGCAGCAGCCGCCGCAACAGCAGCCGCAGGGCCCGCCGGGGATGGCGCCACCGCCGCTGCCGACCGCGCCGCAGTGGTACCTGGGCGTCGGCGGCCAGCAGGTCGGCCCGTTCGACGTGGCCGGGCTGCAGGGCGAGGCGGCCGCCGGCCGGCTGACCGCGTCCACCCTGGTCTGGCGCGCCGGGCTGCCGCAGTGGACCGCGGCCGGCCAGGTCGGCGAGCTGGCCGGGGTGCTGCCGCAGCTGCCTCCGCCGCTCCCCCCGCAGGGCTGACCGCAATGACCGAGCAACAGGCCGCCGCGACGACCGGGCACTTCCCCTGCCCGTCCTGCGGGTCGCGGGTGGAGTTCGCCCCGGGCACCACCGTGCTGCGCTGCCCGTACTGCGGGTTCGAGCAGGCGGTGGCCGCCGCGGCCACCGCGATCGAGGAGCACTCCTACGAGGCGTGGGCGGCGGTGCCGCGCAAGCCCGTCGCGCAGCTGGGCCAGTACGTCTACAAGTGCCAGGGCTGTGGCGCGCAGACCGAGACGAGCGACCTGTCCAGCCGCTGCCAGTTCTGCGGGGCGCCGCTGATCGCCGACCCGGGCGCGCTGCAGCTGATCGCGCCGGAGGCGGTGCTGCCGTTCCAGGTGCCCCGCGAGCGGGTCCGCGAGGTGTTCAAGAAGTGGGTCACCTCGCGCTGGTTCGCCCCGACCAGCCTGAAGAAGGTCGCCTCGACCGAACAGCTGACCGGCACCTACCTGCCGCACTGGACGTACGACAGCTCCACCGCCACCCGCTACACCGGGCAGCGCGGCGAGCACTACTACGTCACCGAGACGTACGTGGAGGACGGCCAGCAGAAGAGCCGGCAGGTGCAGAAGACCGCCTGGTACCCGGCCGCCGGCACGGTCGCCCGCGACTTCGACGACGTGCTGGTGCCGGCGACCACCACGGTGCCGGCGAACCGGCTGGCCAAGTTGGGCCCGTGGGTGCTCAGCCGGGCCGTCCCGTTCCAGCGCGACTACCTGTCCGGCTACCGCACCCTGCGCTACGACGTGGAGGCGGACAGCGGCCTGGAGTCGGCCAAGCAGCAGATGCAGAAGGTGATCCACGAGGACTGCGAGCGCGACATCGGCGGCGACGAGCAGCGGGTCAGCTCGATGAACACGCACTACGCGGCGCTGATGTTCAAGCTGATCCTGCTGCCGGTGTGGATCGCCGCGTACCTGCACGCCGGCAAGAGCTGGCAGGTGCAGGTCAACGCGAGCACCGGTGAAGTGATCGGCGACCGGCCGTTCAGCGCGATCAAGATCGCCGCCGCGGCGGTGGCCGCGATCATCGCGATCGTGCTGATCATCGTGCTCGTGCAGGTCGCCAAGAACTGACCCGCGCCGCCGGCGGGTCAGCCCAGGCTGACCCGCGCCGGCGGGTCAGCCGAGGAACGTCGAGTACAGCAGGAAGACGTTCAGCACGATGATGATCGCCGCGATGCAACTGGTGGCCGCGGTGGTGATCGGGCGGTTCACGAACGAGCCCATGATGTCCCGCCGGCGGGTCAGCAGCACCAGCGGCACCAGCGCGAACGGGATGCCGAAGGAGAGCACCACCTGCGAGAGCACCAGGCTGTCGGTGGCCGGCAGGCCGAGCCCGAGCACCACCAGCGCCGGCAGCATGGTCAGCCCGCGGCGTACGAACAGCGGGATCCGCCGCCGGATGAAGCCCTGCATCACCACCTGGCCGGCGTACGTGCCCACGCTGGACGAGGACAGCCCGGAGGCCAGCAGCGCGATCGCGAACGCCAGCGCCGCGCCGCCACCGACCAGCTGGCCGAGCCCGGCGTGCGCGGCGTCGATGCTGTCCACATCGGAGTGTCCGGTCCGGTTGAACAGCGAGGCCGCGATCGCCAGCATGGACAGGTTGATCAGGCCGGCCACGCCGAGCCCGATCAGCACGTCCAGCCGCTGGAACCGGAGCAGCTCGTGCCGCTCGGCGTCGTCCCGGCAGTACACCCGCGACTTGGTCAGCGCCGAGTGCAGGTAGACCACGTGCGGCATCACGGTGGCGCCGATGATGCCGGCGGCCAGCAGCACGCTGTCCTCGCCGCTGAAGCGCGGCACCAGGCCGGCCGCCAGCCCGCCCGGGTCGGCGCCGACCGCGATCAGGTCGTAGGCGAAGCCGAGCAGCACCACGCCGAGCAGGCCGCAGATGGCCAGCTCGAACCGGCGGTAGCCGCGCTGCTCGAGCGCCAGGATGCCGAACGCGACAGCCGCGGTGAGCAGCCCGGCCGGGAACAGCGGCACGTGGAAGAGCAGGTTCAGCCCGATCGCGGCGCCGACGAACTCGGCCAGGTCGGTGGCCATCGCGATCAGCTCGGCCTGCACCCACAGGCCGCGGGCGACCGGCCGGGGCAGGTACTCGCGGCAGAGCTCGGGCAGGTCCCGGCCGGTGGCCACGCCGGTCTTCGCGGACAGGTACTGCACCAGCATCGCCATCAGGTTCGCCGCGACGATCACCCAGACCAGCGCGTAGCCGAACTTGGCGCCGGCGGAGAAGTTGGTGGCGAAGTTGCCCGGGTCCACGTACGCGATCGCGGCCACGAACGCCGGGCCGAGCAGCGCCACCACCCCGCGGAGCCGGCCGCGGGAACGCAGCACGGCCAGCGCGCTGCGCTGGTCCGCCGCCAGCTGGTCGGCCGCCAGCCGGTCGGCCGCCAGCCGGTCGGCCGCCAGCCGGTCCGGCCCCGGACCGGCCGGCGACCCGGCCGGCCCGGGTACCGGCCGGCCGGCCGGCAACGCGACCGCCTGCGCGTTGCCGGCCGGTACCGCGACCGCCGGTTCCCCGCCAGGTGGGGCCATGCTCAGCCGACCGACGGGCCGAGACCGAGCGACTGCGGTGTGCTGGAGTCCGGCGACGGCTGGTGCAGTCCCTCGTCCAGCGGGCCGAACTCGGTCATCAGCGCCCGGCTGCCACCCCAGGGCGTCTGCTCCTCGGCGATCAGCGTGTTGGTGGTGAGCAGCAGGCCGGCCACCGAGGCCCCGTTCTGCAGCGCGGACCGGGCCACCCGCAGCGGGTCGACGATGCCCATCTCGATCATGTTCCCGTACCGGCCCTCGAGCGCGTCGAACCCCTCGTCGGTGCCCATCGAGGCCAGCTTCGCCACCACCTCCTGGCCCGGGTAACCGGCGTTCGCGGCGATCAGGTACGCCGGCTCGGTCAGCGCCCGGCGGACGATCTCGACGCCGATCGCGTGGTCGGCGGAGACCGTCATACCGTCCAGTGCGGACTCGGCGTGCAGCAGCGCCGCGCCGCCACCGGCCACGATGCCCTCGGCCATGGCCGCCCGGGTGGCCGACAGCGCGTCCTCGACGCGGTGCTGCAGTTCCTTCAGTTCGGCGTTGGTGGGCGCGCCGACCCGGATCACCGCGACCTGGCCGGACAGCGCCCCGATCCGCTCGGTGAGCACGTCCTCGTCCACCCCGAAGGTGGCCCGGCCCAGCTGGGCGCGCAGCTGGGTGACCCGGAACTGGACGTCGTCGGCCGACCCGCCGCCGCCGAGGATCGCGGTGCCCTCGCTGGTCACCCGAACCTGGGCGGCCCGGCCGAGGTGCGCCAGCGTCATCGTCTCCAGCGTGAAGCCGGACTGCCGGCTGCACACCTCGCCGCCGGTGATCGCGGCGATGTCGCCGAGCTTGTGCAGCCGCCGGTCGCCGAACCCGGGTGCCCGCACCGCGACGCACTGGAACACCCGGTTCACGTGGTTGTGCACCAGCATGCTCAGCGCGCTGCCCTCGACGTTCTCGGCCACGATGACCAGCGGGCGGGGCTCCCGCATGATCTTGTCCAGGATCGGCATCAACTGCTGCACCTTGGTGATCTTCTCGCTGCACAGCAGGATGTACGGGTCGTCCAGCACCGCTTCCAGGCTGGCCGGGTTGGTCACCAGGTACGGCGACAGGTAGCCGTTGTCGAACTCGAAGCCCTCGATGAACTCGACGCTCATCCCGTGTACCGGGGATTCCTCGACGGTGACGATGCCGCCGTCGCCGACCGTGTGCAGCGCCTTCGCGATCACCGCGCCGACCATGTCGTCATCATTCGCCGAGATCGCCGCGACCCGGGCGAAGTCCGCCTCGGTGACCACCGGGTGCGCGACCTGGCGCAGCCGTTCGACCAGCCGGCCGACCGCGAGGTCGATGCCGCGCTTGACCAGCACCGGGTTGCCGCCTGCGCCGATCGCCTTCATGCCCTCCCGGACAATGGCCTGGGCCAGCACGGTCGCGGTGGTGGTGCCGTCGCCGACGATCTCGTTGGTCTTGATCGCCGCCTCCTTCACCAACTGCGCGCCCATGTTCTCGAACTGGTCGCTCAGGTGGATCTCCCGCGCGATCGTGACGCCGTCGTTGGTCACCACCGGCGAGCCGGTGATCTTCTCCAGGATCACGTTGCGGCCCTTGGGCCCGAGCGTCGACTTCACCGCCTCGGCGAGCTTGTCGACACCAGCCAGCAACAGGCCCCGAGCTTCTTCGTCGAAACGGAGTTCCTTGGCCATCGCTTCTCCTCGGGACTGTCCGATGTGGACTTATTAGTGCGGACTGCAGTGCAAAGTGGACGGTCGAGCCGGCGCCGCTGGCCGCGGCGCCGGCGGCCGGCTACGGGACGAGGATGGCCCGGCCGCGGACCCGGCCGGCGTCCAGATCGGCGAACGCCTCGACGGCGGCGTCCATCGGGTAGCTGCGGGTGTGCAGGGTGACCTTGCCCGCCTGGGCCAGCACCATCAGCTCGGCCAGCTCCGGGTAGGTGCCGACGATGTTGCCGACGATGTTGCGCTCGGTGGAGATGATGTCCAGGGTCGGGATCTGCACGGTGCCGCCGTAGCCGATCACGTAGTACGAGCCGGCCCGCCGGGTCATCGCGAAGCCGTCGGACTCGGCGCCTTGTTCGGCCACGAAGTCGAGCACCACGTCGGCGCCGGCACCGCCGGTCAGCTCGGCCACCGCGGCCACCTGGCCGCCGTCGGCCACCACCGTGTGGTCGGCGCCCAGCTGCTCGGCCAGCTTCAGCGCGTCCGGGTTGCGGTCCACCACGATGATCTTCGTGGCGGTCAGCGCGGCCAGGCATTGGATGCCGATGTGGCCCAGGCCGCCGGCGCCGATGACGACGCACGCGGTGCCCGGGTAGAGCAGCCCGATCGCCTTGCGCACCGCGTGATAGGCGGTGATGCCGGCGTCGGCGAGCGCGGCGACGTCCCGCGGCTGGGTGGCCGGGTCGAGCTTGACGCAGGCCCGGGCCGACGTCAGCAGGTACTCGGCCATCCCGCCGTCCCGGGACAACCCGGGGAACTCGCTGTTCTCGCAGTGCATGTCGTGCCCGGACCGGCAGGGCAGGCACAGCCCGCAGGTCGGCGTCGGGTGCAGGATCACCGTGTCGCCGACCGCGACGTTGGTCACCGCTGACCCGATCTCGTGCACCCAGCCGGCGTTCTCGTGCCCCAGCGTGTACGGCAGCTCGACGCCCATCGCGGCCGCCCACTGGCCTTCGATGATGTGCAGGTCGGTGCGGCAGACGCCGGCCCCGCCAACCCGGACGATCACGTCGAACGGGCCGGACACCGTCGGTTCCGGCACCTCCTCCACCACCGGTTCCGAGTGGTATGCGTGCAGCCGGACGGCCTTCATGCGTCCTCCTCGCCTTGGCCCCTGGTCTGATACCTGTGCTGCAGCATTCCCCGGCAGATGCCGGTGTTCGCCTCGATGTTGACCCGGGTGGTGCGGGCCTTGCGCAGGTGCAGCGGCACCGCGTCGACCGGCACCGGCCCGCCGGTGGCCGGATCGACCAGCAGCGGGGCGCCGTCCCCGGCCGGCAGGCCGAGTTCGGCGCGCCGCTCCCGCAGCCGGGTCAGGTCCGGCGACGGCGGCACCTCCCCGAGGGTCAGCGCCGCCAGCGCGGCCGGCTCGACGCCGGCGCCGACCAGCGGCCGGCAGACCAGGTCGGTGCCGGCCAGCACCGCCCGGCGGACGAAGTCGGCGCGCAGCCCGTCCAGCTCGCCGACCGCCTCGCCCTGGAACGAGCCGGCGAAGCCGGCCCGGGCGGCCACCCCGTCGTTGATCGGCCCGGCCGCGAAGTGGTCGGTCAGCACCACCTCGGCCCGCCGCACACCATCCACTGCCGACACCGCGTCGTAGGCGTCGGCGACCATCAGGTAGGCGAAGTTGGGCGCGCAGAAGTAGGTCGGCAGCCGGAGCTCGACCCGGGCCGCGCCGGCCGGCGACAGCGTGGCGGAGGCGACGAAACCGAGCGCGGTGATCGGTTCGTCCAGCTCCGGATCCCGCACCGTCGCCAGCGCGGCGAGCACCGGGCCGGCATCGAGAAGGGTGGTCATGTCGTTACGGGACCAGGGCGGCGTCGTCCTGGGCGGCCGGGGTGCCCTCGCCCGGGTCCAGCCGGTACTCGGCCGGCACCTCGATGCCGTAGAGCTTGGCCGCGTTCAGACCGAGGATCTTCTTCTTGGTCGCCGTGGTCACCCGCGGGAAGTCGGAGAACTCGTCACTCGGGTAGTCCCAGTCGACGAAGCCCTCGATCTGCCACTTGGGCTCCCAGATCCCGTAGTCGCTGCCGAAGGTCATCTTGTCCTCGCCGACCCAGAACAGCAGCTCGCCCATGACCTTGGCGAAGAACTTCGGCCGGGCGTGCATCAGGCCGCCGATGACGACGGACAGGCCGGCGTAGACGTTGGGCTCCTGCGTCGCCATGAAGCAGAAGTCCTCGATCCGGGGCAGCCCGACGTGCTCGACGATGAAGTTCAGCTCCGGGAAGTCGGTCGCGGCGTGGTCCACATCGGACACGTCGAAGGCGTCCTTGTCCAGCGGCCAGATCGTCGGTCCTTTGTGGACGTGGATGTTCCTGATGCCGAGCTCCCGGCAGGCGTCCAGGTAGCGGTACGCCTCGGCGTCCTTCAGCGTCCAGCCGCGGGAACCCTGGCGCCATTCCGCGGTGTAGAGCTTGACGCCGCGGCTGCCGTACTTCTCGACGTTGTGCCGCAGTTCCTTGAGCCCGTCGTCGCCGTCCCGGGGGTCCCACCGGGTGTTCAGGATGAACTTGCCCGGGTACTTCTCGGCCAGCAGGCCGTTGCGCTCAGTGGTGTTGAAGCCCTCCGCGTACCACTCCTTGAGGTAGGTCGGCTGGAAGACCGCGACGTCGACGTAGCCGTCGGTGAAGACGTCGCGCATCAGGTCTTCCTCGGAGTACTTCATGAACTTCTCGATCGGCCAGTGCGTCTCGGCCGGGCCGAGCCCCTGGTATGCGTGGAAGCACTCGATCCAGCCTTTGGCGTACTGCTCCGCGCCGGGCACCCAGTTGTCCGGTGCGGCGTTCCAGTAGTGCATGTGGCTGTCGACGACGAAGTACTTCTCGCCATCCTTCTCGTACACGATGCCTCCTACTGGCTTCTACTCGGCCTGGCCGGTGCTGGCAAGCAGGTCGAACCCGATGTATTCGGCGGCGTCCTCGGGGTTGGCGAACATGATCGTCCGGTCGTCCTCGTGGATCATCCGGCCGTAGTGGGTGGACATGCTCTCCTCGAACTCGGCGGCGTCGAAGAAGCCGGGCTCCTCGCCGAGCGCCTCGGAGATCTCGTCGTAGACGAAGTCCATCCGGTTGACCGCGTCGACCCGGATCATCGATGGCAGCGGCATCACCCGGACGCCCGGCTTGTCCTTCATCACCTCGGCGACGACCACGCCGATCTGGTTGTTCATCAGCGTCACGCCGCACATGTTGGACGCCGTGTTGTCCGACTTGAACGGGCTCTCGGTGGTCTTGAACCTGGTCACTGGGCGATCTCCTTCGGGGTGTCCAGACCGAGTTCGTCGAGGATGCCGGTGAACCGGTTCTTCACCCGGTCCAGGCCGTCCTCGAAGCGCGGCGGCCGCGCGTCCGGCTGCGACCACAGCGGCTGCAGCGTGCGGGCCGCCACGATCGCCCGCGGCACCCAGGCGGCCAGCCAGCCGGCCATGATCTCCTTGTTGTGGTCGGCGAACTCGCGGTCGTTGGTGAGCAGCACGAACATCGCCTTGGTGTAGCGCAGGTCGCGCTCGGCGAAGTCGTACTCCTCGGCACCGACCACGGTCGGGGTGACGAAGTCGCCGTTACCCGGCGCGGCCTGCTGCACCAGCTGGCTGCGGAACAGCTCGCCGACCAGCGGCTCGAACACGACGTTCGCGGCGAAGATGGCCTCGCACCAGTCGTCGATCGCGGTCAGCTGCTCGGCCACCTGACGGACACCCTGCCAGGCCGGGTCGTTGTTCCACGCGTCCAGGTGCGCGGTGCCGTCGAAGCGGTCGATCTCCTCGCTCAGCGTCAGGTTGTAGAGCGCGAGGTCCTGGGCGGCCCGGATCCGGTGCATGCTGTTCACCGAGATCGCGTTGTTGTGCATGTTCGTCGGGGCCCGCCGGTTGGCGTTGGCGAACAGGTAGAGGCCCAGGCCCTGGTCGACATGCATCCACGCGCCGACATTGCGGTCTACAAAGGACACCCAGTTGGTGTTCCACTGGTCGAACGCCTTGGACTGCCGGGCCGCCTCGATGTTCTGGGTGAGCTGCCGGACGACGTTGGAGTTGTACCGGTAGAGGGTGAGTTCCCACTCCTCGTTCGGGTCGCGGAACTCGTGCCAGCCGTGCGCCGGCCAGTCGTAGCCCTTGCCGCCGGAGCCGGGGAACCGCTTCGGCTCGGGCCGGTCCGAGCCCCAGGCCTTCAGCGCGGTCCAGTCCAGCGGGTAGCCGCCGCGGCCGTCGGAGAAGCCGTACAGCCAGCCCTGGCTGAGGTAGTGCCGCGGGTCGGGTTGGACCTCGACGGTCACGTCCTCGTAGTGGGTCTGCTTCCGCTTCTGCGGCGTGTAGTAGTTGTACCGGCGGGAGCCGGAGTCCGGGAATTCCTTGGCGCCGGCCTCGGCGTCGGTGAAGACAGGTTTCGGCACACTGCGTTCGGGCGCGGTTGTCATCAGGCCGTCCTCCGCACTACTTCTCGGTGTTGCCGGTCGTGGTGAACTTGTCGAAATAGATGCGCTTCTCGGCCACGCCGAGCCGGGTCAGCAGCGCCACCGCGGCCTCCACCATCGGCGGCGGCCCACAGACGTAGGCGTGCGCGCCGGACAGATCAGGCTCGTTGCGCTGAACCACATCGGTGATCAGGCCGACCTCGCCGTCCCACGGCTGCGCACTGTCCGGTTCGGACAGTGCCGGGATGTACCGGAACCCGGGCAACCGCTCGGCCAGCGCGCGCAGCTCCGGCTCGAAGCACAGGTCCCGGCTGCCGCGGGCGCCGTAGTAGAAGGTGGCCTTCCGGCGCAGACCGCGCTCGGCCATCGACCGCAGCAGCGCCAGGATCGGCGCCATCCCGGCGCCGCCACCGACGAACAGCAGGTCGGTCTCGAACCCCTCGCGCAGCGTGAACACACCGAACGGGCCGGTCAGGTCGAGCCGGTCACCGACGGCCAGCCGGCTGTCCAGGAAGTGCGAGAACAGCCCGTCCGGGTAGACCTTGATGACGAACTCCAGCCGCCCACCGTCCCGGCTGGACGTATTCGCCATCGAGAACGAGCGGGTCACCTCGGTGCCGGGAACCGCGATGTCGACGTACTGGCCGGGGAAGAACTTCAGTTCGGTCGGCTCGATCAGGCGCAGCACCAGGTGCCGCAGGTCATGGGTGACCCGGTTGATCTCGACCACCTCGGCCACCGCCTGCTGGATCGGCAGCCCGGACCGGATCATGTCCTCGTCGTAGTTGAGCAGCTCGATGGTGAGGTCTTCGTAGGCGTGCGCCCGGCAGAGCAGGGTGAAGCCTTCCTCCCGCTCGTAGTCCGGCAGCGCGAAGGTGGAGTAGCGGTCCAGCTCGATGTCGTCGCCGTCCAGCACGAACGACTTGCACGCCGCGCACTGGCCCTCCTTGCAGCCGTGCATGAGCTGGACGCCCTGCTCGGCCGCGGCGCGCAGGATGGTCTGGTCCTCGTCGACCTCGATCTCGATGCCGACCGGTTCGAACCGGACGACGTGCTTGTCACCCAACTGATCTCAAGCCCTTCGGCTCGTGCGGATGAGGTGCCCCATGGAACGGGCGGGGTACGAGCAGGGCCTG
>Ga0307499_10000607_pt1 | contig 11946 bp, 11 predicted proteins | sample 13_S_MG_FD_201363 | JGI IMG/M metagenome (GOLD analysis project Ga0307499, IMG submission 201363) | Soil microbial communities from Populus trichocarpa stands in riparian zone in the Pacific Northwest, United States - 13_S | ecosystem: Environmental > Terrestrial > Soil > Riparian zone > Trees... | reverse complement strand
TCGACGGTCAGCGGCTCGAAGTAGAGGCGATCGGAGGTGTCGTAGTCGGTCGAGACCGTCTCCGGGTTGCAGTTGACCATCACCGCGTCGCGGCCGAGCTCGCGCACCGTCATCGCGGCGTGCACGCAGCAGTAGTCGAACTCGATCCCCTGGCCGATCCGGTTCGGCCCGGCGCCGAGGATGACGACGGAGTCGCGATCCCCGCGGCGCACCTCCGAGGCGACGGCGCCGTTCGCCCCGGGACGCTCGTAGGCCGAGTAGTAATAGGGCGTCGCCGCCTCGAACTCTGCCGCGCAGGTGTCGACCGACTTGTAGGCGCGTGAAAGGCCCTCGGCGCCGTCGCCGTCCAGGGCCAACGTCCGCAGCTCGCGCAGGAACCAGCGGTCGACGAGGCAGCTCTCGTGCACCGCCTCGACGTCGACGCCGCGGCGGAAGGCCTCGAGGATCAGGTCGAAGCGCTCCGCACAGGGCACGGCGATCGCCTCGAGCAGCTCCTCTTCGGCCGCGGGCGGCTCGGCCGGCGAGTCGAGCTCGCGCGAGCGCATCGCCTTGGCGAAGGACTCGCGGAAGGTGCGGCCGATCGCCATCACCTCGCCGACGCTCTGCATGTGGGTCGAGAGCCGGCCCTCGGCGCCGGGGAACTTCTCGAAGGCGAAGCGCGGGATCTTCGTCACGACGTAGTCGATCGTCGGCTCGAAGGAGGCCGGCGTGGCGCGGGTGATGTCGTTGGGGATCTCCTCCAGGGCGTAGCCGACCGCCAGCTTCGCCGCCATCTTGGCGATCGGGAAGCCGGTCGCCTTCGAGGCCAGCGCCGAGGAGCGCGAGACGCGCGGGTTCATCTCGATCACGACGATCCGCCCGCTCTCGGAATCGACGGCGAACTGGACGTTGGAGCCGCCGGTCTCCACTCCGACCGCGCGGATCACCTGGATCGCCTGGTCGCGCAGGTCCTGGTAGAGGCGATCGGTGAGCGTCTGCGCCGGGGCGACGGTCACCGAGTCGCCGGTGTGCACGCCCATCGGGTCGACGTTCTCGATCGAGCAGATGATCACCACGTTGTCGTTGCGGTCGCGCATCACCTCGAGCTCGAACTCGCCCCAGCCGAGCACCGACTCCTCGACCAGCACCTGGTTGATCGGGCTGGCCGCGAGCCCCTCGGAGGCGACCTGGCGCAGCTCGGTCTCGGTCGCCCCCACGCCGCCTCCCTGGCCGCCGAGCGTGAAGGCCGGGCGCACGATCGCCGGCAGCGAGATGCTGCCGTCGGCGAGCCCGGCGTCGAGCTCGGCAAGGCTGCCGACGGCGATCGACCAGGGAATGTCGAGCCCCGCCTCGTTCATCGTGCGGCGGAACTCCTCGCGGTCCTCGGCACGGCGGATCGCCGCATGGTCGGCGCCGATCAGCTCGACGCCGAGGCGCTCGAGCGTGCCGTCCTCGTGCAGGGCCATCGCCAGGTTGAGCGCCGTCTGGCCGCCGAGCGTCGGCAGCAGCGCGTCGGGCCGCTCCTTTTCGAGGATCTTCGCCACCGGGCCGGGCAGCAGCGGCTCGACGTAGGTCGCGGTCGCGAACTCCGGGTCGGTCATGATCGTCGCCGGGTTGGAGTTGACGAGGACGACCTCGTAGCCCTCCTCGAGCAGCACCTTGCAGGCCTGCACGCCCGAGTAGTCGAACTCGGCCGCCTGACCGATCACGATCGGCCCCGAGCCGATCAAGAGGATCTTCTCGATGTCGGTGCGCTTAGGCATGCGCCAGCTCCAGGAAGCCGTCGAAGAGGTGACGGGCGTCGTGCGGGCCGGGACCGGCCTCGGGGTGGTACTGGACCGTCGCCGCGGCGACGTCCTTGAGCACGAGGCCCTCGACCGTGCGGTCGTAGAGGTTGAGGTGGGAGAGCTCGGCGACGCCGAAGTCGGTCTCCCAGCGCACCGGCTCGTCGGCCTCGATCCGCAGCTCGCCCCCGGGTCCCTGGACAGCGAAGCCGTGATTCTGCGAGGTGATCTCGATCGCCCCGCTCGCCAGGTCCTTGACCGGGTGGTTGGCGCCGCGGTGGCCGAAGGGGAGCTTGAAGGTCCCCAGGCCGACGGCGCGGCAGAGCAGCTGGTGGCCGAGACAGATGCCGAAGAGCGGCTTTTTGCCAACCAGCTCACGCACCGTCTCGACGATGTAGCCGAGCGCGCCCGGATCGCCGGGGCCGTTGGCGAGGAAGACGACGTCGGGGTCCTCGGCCAGGACCTGCTCGGGCGAGGAGGTGCAGGGCAGCAACGTCAGGCTGCAGCCGCGGGCGCGCAGCTCGCGCACGATGTTGAGCTTGACCCCGGTGTCGATTCCGACCACGCGCGGGCCATCGCCCTCGAAGCGCACCGGCTCGGGCGGCGTGACCGTGCGCGCGAGGTCGGCGCCGTCCATGCTCGGCTCGGCGGCGACCCGTTCGCGCGCCTCGGCTTCCGGGGTCGCCGCGCTGAAGATGCCGCCGCGCATCGCCCCCCGGTCGCGGATGTGGCGGACGACGGCGCGGGTGTCGACGCCGCCGATTCCCGGCACGCCGCAGTCGGCGAGCCAGTCGAGCCAACCGCCCTCGGCGGTGGCGGCGTCCTCGCCGTTCTTCGGCTCGCGCATGACGACTCCGCGGACGTGGACGCGGTCGGACTCCATCGCCGCCGCGGAGACGCCGTAGTTGCCGATCAGCGGATAGGTGAAGACGATGATCTGGCCGGCGTAGGAGGGATCGGTGACCGACTCCTGGTAGCCCGTCATCGCGGTGTTGAAGACGACCTCGCCCGTGACCTCGCCGTCGTGGCCGCAGGGGACGCCGTCGAAGCGGCTGCCGTCCTCCAGCAGCAGGTAGCCGGCGCTCATTCCGCGACCCCGAGGCTGAAGCTGCGCAGCCGGTAGGCGACCTGGCCGCCGGCGAGGGTCATCACGGCGCGGCCGGTCAGCTTGCGCCCGGCGCACCACGAGTTGGCGGAGCGGCTCTCGTAGCCCTCCTCGCCCACGGTCCACTCGGCGGCGAGGTCGCAGAGGGCGATGTTGGCCTCGCTGTCAGGCGCCAGGCTCGACCGCTCAAGGCCGAAGGGCGCGGCGCCGCCCGCCAGGCGCTCGACCAGCAGCGCCAACTCGATCGTGCCGGGCAGGACGAGCTCCGTATGCAGGGCGGCAAAGGCCGTCTCCAGCCCGGTCACCCCCATCGCCGCCTGCTCGAAGGGCAGGTCCTTTTCCTCGGCCGCGTGAGGGGCGTGGTCGGTGGCGATGCAGTCGATCGTGCCGTCGAGCAGGCCGGCTATCAGCGCCTGCCTGTCGGCCTCGCTGCGCAGCGGCGGGTTCATCTTGAAGCGGTGCGGGTCCAATGAGCGCACCTCCTCGTCGATGAGGCAGAGGTGGTGCGGGCTCGCCTCGCAGCTGATCTGCACCCCGGCCGCCTTGGCCGCGCGCACTGCCTCGACAGACTCGACGGCGGAGAGGTGCTGGACGTGGATCCGCCCGCCCTCATAGCCCGCAAGGGCGGCGTCGCGGGCGATCATCGTCGACTCCGAGACCGATGGGACCCCGGTCAGGCCGAGCGCAGCGGAGACCGGGCCCTCGTGCATGACCCCGTCCCCGGAGAGCTCGGGGTCCTCCTCGTGCAGGGCGATCGCGCCGCCGCAGAGCCGCTGGTATTGCAGGGCGCGGCGCAGCACGCGAGCGCTGCGGATCGGCAGGCCGTCGTCGCTGAAGCCGAGCGCGCCGGCGTCGCGGATCGCGCCCATCTCCGTCAGCTCCTCTCCCGCCATGCCGCGGGTGACGGTGGCGAGGAAGCCGACCGGGACCGAGGCGGTCTCGCGTGCGTCCGCCCGCAGCGCCTCGATGTCCCCGGGAGTGCTGACCGGCGGATCGGTGTTGGCCATCGCGACGATGCCGCAGTAGCCGCCGGCAGCCCCCGAGCGCGTGCCCGTTTCGATGTCCTCCTTGTGCTCCTGGCCGGGCACCCGCAGGTGGACGTGCGGGTCGAAGAAGGCCGGGAAGGCGTGCAGCCCCGCGGCGTCGACCTCCTCCAGGCCCTCGGCCGCGACCCCGGGCGCCGCCAGCTCGGCGATCCGCCCGCCGCGGACGACGACGTCGTGGACACCCTCGATCCCGGCGCCGGGATCGAGCACCGAGGCCCCACGCAGGATCAGGTCGGCGCCCTCGCCGGAGCGCATGTCGAGCGCCTGCGCCAGGCTCACGCGGGCTGTCCGATCGGAGTCGGGGCCTGCTCGGCCGGCGCCGGGCGCTCGCCGGACGCCAGCAACTCGTAGAGGATCGCCATCCGCACGACCAGGCCGGAGGCGACCTGCTCGGCGATCAGCGACTGCGGCGAGTCGACGACCTCGCCCGAGAGCTCGACGCCGCGGTTGACCGGGCCCGGGTGCATCAGCCACTGGCGCGGGCCGAGGCGGCGGGAGTCGATCTGGAAGCGGGCCGCGTACTCGCGGATCGAGGGGATGAAGCTCTCCGCCATGCGCTCCTTCTGCAGGCGCAGGGCGTAGACGACATCGGCCTCCTCGATCCCGTCGAGCGAGTAGGAGACCGTGCAGCCGAGCTGCTCGATCCCGCGCGGGATCAAGGCCGGCGGGCCGCAGAGCGTCACCTCGGCACCCATCGCCTGGAAGGCGATCAGGTTGGAGCGCGCGACCCTGCTGTGCAGGACGTCGCCGACGATCCAGATCCGCCGGCCCTCGAGCGAGCCGAGACGGCGGCGCAGGGTGAAGAGATCGAGCAGCGCCTGACTCGGGTGCTCGTGCTTGCCGTCGCCGGCGTTGACCACCGCGGCCTCGCTCCAGCCGGCGACGAGCTGCGCCGCCCCGGCGTAGGGATGGCGGATGACGATCGCCGCCGGGTCGTAGGCTGAGAGGGTCGCGCACGTGTCCTTCAGCGACTCGCCCTTGTCGACCGAGGAGCCGGCCGCCTTGAGCGAGATCAGATCAGCCGAGAGCCGCTTCGCGGCGAGCTCGAAGGAGGCGCTGGTGCGGGTGCTCGACTCGTAGAAGAGGCTGACCACGGTGCGGCCGCGCAGGGTCGGCACCTTCTTGATGTCGCGGCGTCCGACCTCGGCGAAGCTCTCGGCGCGGTCGAGGATCGCCTCGATCTCGTCCCGCTCCAGGTCCTCGATGGCGAGCAGATGCCTCATGCGGCCACCTCCGCGGCCTCGGAGATCGTCACCTCGTCGACCTCGTCGGTCTCCTCGAGACGGACGTTGACCCGCTCGCTGCGAGCCGTCGGCAGGTTCTTGCCGACGTAGTCGGGGCGAAACGGCAGCTCGCGATGGCCGCGGTCGCAGAGCACCGCGAGCTGCACTCGCTGCGGGCGGCCGTAGTCAAAGAGGGCGTCGATCGCGGCGCGCACCGTGCGACCGGTGAAGAGGACGTCGTCGACGAGGACGATGGTGCGGCCCCCCAGGTCGAAGTCGACGTGGGAGGCGTGGACAACCGGCTGCGCGGCGGGCGACCTGGCGCCGACGTCGTCGCGGTAGAAGGAGATGTCGAGGTCGCCGATCGGGATCTCGGCCTCGGTCAGCTCGCCGATCAGAGCGTGCAGGCGGCGGGCGATGACGGCGCCGCGGGTGTGGATGCCGACGATCGCGAGACGCTCGGGCTCCGGGTTGGCCTCGGCGATCTCGTGGGCGATCCGCCGTAGCGTTCGCCGTAGGTCGTCGCGCTCGAGCACGACCTTCTCGCTCACTCTTTGCTCCTTCCTGGCCTCTCTGGACCCGGTTAAAGGACGAGGCAAGAGTAGCAGCGGTTGGTGACGATCGGTTCGCTATTCCGCAGACTGCGACTCGGCGGCCGGCTGCGGCTCGGCACGCTCGCGAGCGCCGTTCTGGACGAGCTGCGGCTCGCCGCGCTCGGGGAAGGGAATCTCGATCAGGTCGAAATCGCGCGGAGCGACGGTGGGTTCGAAGGCCTCTTTGGCCTCCTCCAGGACCTTGCCGACGTGGTAGCGGGAGGAGATGTGGACGAGGGCGAGGAGCTTGACCTCTGCCTCGCGGGCGACGGCGGCGGCCTGGCCGACGGTGGAGTGGCCGGTATCGGCAGCCCGCTGGGCCTCCTCCTCGGCGAAGCTGGCGTCGTGGACGAGCAACTCGGCGCCTCGCGCGGCGTCGACCGTCGCGTGGCAGGGGGCGGTGTCGCCGGTGACGACGAGGGTTCGGCCGGGGCGCGACTCGCCCATCACGTCGCGCGGGTCGACGGGCCCGAGCGAGCCCTGGACCGGTTCGCCGCGCTGGAGGACGGCGAAGTCGGGGCCTTCGCGGATCCCGAGGCGCTGCGCCGTCTCGGGGTCGAAGCGGCCGGGGCGCTCCTCCTCGACCAGCGCGTAGCCGAAGGCGCGGGCGCTGTGCTCGACCGGGAAGGAGCGAACCTCGGCGTCCTCCAGCGGAATCGCGTCGCCGGGCTCCAGCTCGATCAGCTCGAAGCGATAGCCGACCCTGCCGATCACCCGCGCCATGCTCTGGAAGAGGTCGCCCAGGCCACGCGGGCCATAGATGGTCAGCGGCTTCTCGCGCTCGGTCAGGTCGTACGTTTTGAGCAGCCCCGGCAGGCCGAGGAAGTGGTCGGCGTGGAAGTGCGTGAAGAAGATCGAGTCGACCTGGACCAGCCCCAGCGAGCGCTGCATCTGCCGCTGCGTCCCCTCGCCGCAGTCGAAGAGCAGCCGTTCCCCGCCACGCGCGACGAGCACGCTTGCCGTATTGCGCCGCGCCGACGGCACAGCGCCGCCAGTGCCGAGAAACGCCACTGAGAGGTCCATGGTCCGCGAGCCTACGCGAAGCGTGCAGCGGGTTCCGCGACGGATAAGCTGGACCTCTGAGCGCCCGTAGCTCAGCTGGATAGAGCGCTGCCCTCCGGAGGCAGAGGCCGCAGGTTCGAATCCTGCCGGGCGCGTTGATGGACGCCATCACCGAGACTCGGCCGCCGCGGGGGGTGGTCATCGTGGTCGTAATCGGCTTGATCGCCACGCTCGCGGCGGCGCTGCTGGCGACTGAATCGGCCGGGGGATCGTCGATATCGCTCGAATTCGAAAAGGAAGTGACGATCCCCGACTCGCGGCCGGCGGCGATTCCCGGCGGCGGCTCGATGCAGCTCGACGAAGCCGAGCTGCGGGCGACCGAAGAGAACGTCAACGGCGAACGGGTCTATCGCGCCAGCGCAGTCCTGACCATCGACGCGGGCTCGGCCGTCGGCCAGGCGCGGATTCGCTGCCGGATGCGCGGCGGCCCCGGCTCCGAACTCGGCCGCACCGTCAACAGCCGCGGCGCCTTCCCCCGCTCGAGCGGCGAATACAACCTGACCAAGCAGGATGTGCCGGGGAGCGTCGGCATCCGCCTCCCCATTCAAGGGGCCGAATACGCGTCGCTGGAATTCGAAGACGCCTTCGAAGCCTTCACCGAGCTGCCCGGCGTCGTCGTCAGCTGGGCGCCTTACAAGCCCCACCTGCAGGAATGGCAGTGGGGCCTGCCCGAAGGCCGTCCCACCAAGCCGCTCTCACTGGGCCTTGCCTCTTTCTGGCGCGCGAGTGGGACCCCGGAAGCGCATATCTCCTGCCGGCTCGAAAACGACGCCGGCGCGGCGAGCGTGAGCACCTCGGGCGGCTTCAGCCAGTAGGCGCGACCAGCAGCTCGGGTCCCTCGATCCCTTTGCCGACTTTGTTCAGCTTCGGGTTCGCGGGGGCACCTTCCATGCGCGCCGCCGGCAGCGGTGCGCACATCGCGATCGCATCCTCCGCGCTCAGGTCCGGGCGCAGCCAGGCAGCCTCGGCCTCGGCGCTGGGCAGGATCGTCGGCATCCGGTCGTGAACCGGCGCAACGACCGCGTTAGGCGTCGTGGTGATGATCGTGCAGCTGTAGAGCCAGCCGTCCTCGAAGCCCCGGTCCTCATCGTCGTCCCACTCCTTACGCGTACAGAGCCCGGCGAAGGCGAAGGGCTCGCCGCCGTCGACAGTGAAGCGCCAAGGCTGGCGCGGCTGCTTCGGGTCCTCCGCCTTCATCCACTCGTAGAAGCCGTCGGCGACAATCAGGCAGCGGTGGCGGAACTTGCCGACCAGCGGCGCATAGGCGCGGCTGGAATCGAGGTTCTCAGCTTTGGCGTTGATCATCCGGTAGCCGACCTTGAGGTCCTTCGCCCAGCGGGGCACAAGCCCCCAGCGCATCATCCGGGCCTCGCGCTCACCGGTCGCCGCCTCCTCGGGATCGGGCGAGGAGCGCACAGTCAGCACCTCCTGCGTCGGCGCGACGTTGAAGCGGCCCAGGCCTGATTCGGCTTTCTTCGCCCGCTCTTTGCTCGGCGGGGGCGCCTCGCCGGAGGAGCTGCGCTCCAACGAGCGTTCGAGCTCGACCTGGAAGCGATCGGCGATCGTCTTCGTGTCTTTGGCCGTGACCGTGAAGCGCCCGCACATGGCTTCGCCCAGACTAGCGACGCGGTAGAGGTTTGAATCTCATACCGGTTCAAACCTCAACCGCGGTCGGGTGGGGCCGGGCCTCCGGGTGCTCCCGGTACCACTCGAGAGTCCGCCGCAGGCCCTCCTCCAGCTCGACTTCGGGGCGCCAGCCGGTCAACTCGCGCAGCTTGGCCGAGTCGACGAACTGGCGGTCGATCTCACCATCGGGGCTGCCCGCGCCCCGGAAGTCCGGCTCGATGCCACCGCCGGCTGCCCGCGCGATCAGGTCGACCACTTCGCGCACCGAGTGCGGCCGCTCGCCGCCCGCGTTGAAGGCCTCCCCCGCCGCCCCATCGTCGAGTGCGGCGGCGATCGCCAGGTAGGCGGAGACGGCGTCGTCGATGTGGAGGAAGTCGCGCTCGGGGCTGCCGTCCGAGCGGATCACCGGCGGCCGGCCGTCGAGCACCGCGACCACGGTCTCGGGGATCAGGCGCGAAAAGTTGAGGTCGCCGCCGCCGTAGACGTTGGCGAAGCGGGTAACCGCCAGCGGCAGGTCATATGCGTTGGCGTAGCTGCGGGCGATCGTGTCCGCCGCCGCCTTGCTGGCGTCATAGGGATAGGCGGCGCGCAGCGGGAAGTCCTCGCGGTAGGGCAGCTCGGGGCTCGTGCCATAGGCCTTGTCGGAGGAGGCGAAGACAACCCGCTCGACTCCCGCCGCCCGGCAGGCTTCGAAGACGTTCCAGGCGCCCCGCACGTTGACCTCGAAGGTCTCCAGCGGCGATTCGCGGGCAACCCCGACAATCGTCTGCGCAGCCAGGTGGAAGACCGAGTCGGCGCCCCGCACGGCCGTCGCGACCGCGTCGGCGTCGCGAAGGTCGGCCTCGACCAGCTCGACCCCGTCCCGGATTCCGAGCAGGTCGAGCCCCGAGAGCCGCTCGCCGCCGACGTCGGCGAGCCGCGGCGCCGGGCGATCCAGCACCCGCACCTCCTCCCCCCGCTCCAGCAGCGCCCGCGCCAGGTGCGAGCCGACGAAGCCGTGGGCGCCGCTGACCAGAGAGCGACTCATCGCGGTGCTCCCGATTGCAGCTTTTTCCCCACCGGAGAGGGGACAAAGCTGCGATCGACGAGGTACGTCGCCCAGGGCGCCTCTCCGGCGGCCCAGAGGTCGTTGAGCTCGACCGCGTCCTTGTAGGTGTCCATGCAGTCCCAGAAGCCCTCGTGGCGGAAGGCCCGCAGCTCGCCGGTGGCGGCGAGGCGGGCGAGCGGCTCGCGCTCCAGCACGCTGTCGGCCTCCAGATGGTCCAGCGCACGCGGCTCGAAGCAGAAGAGGCCGCCGTTGATCCAGTGCTCGCTGCGCGGCTTCTCGGCGAAGCCCTCGACGCGATCACCCGGCCCCAGCTCGGCCACCCCCCACTGCAGGTGCGGCCGCACGACGGTCATCGTTGCGAGCGCGCCGTGGCCGGCGTGGAAGTCCAGCAGGGCACCGAGGTCGATGTCGGCGACCCCGTCGGCGTAGGTCGCGCAGAAGGTTCCCCCGTCGAGGCGATCGGCGAGCGCCGAGATCCGCCCACCGGTCGGCGTGTCGAGCCCGGTGTCCACGCACTCGATCTCGACCCCGCCGGGCCATGCTTCACCGGCGACGAAGTCCTCCACCGCCTCGCCCAGATATCCCGTGGCGAGCAGGAAGCGCTCGAACCCCTGCGCCGCGTAGATCCCGATCACGTGCCATAGGATCGGCATCCCGCCGATCTCGACCAGCGCCTTCGGCACCGTCTCGGTCCGCTCGCGCAGCCGCGTTCCCCTGCCCCCACAGAGGATTGCGACCGGCGGTTTCAGCGCTTCCGACATTGACCCCACTCCAGCGTGGTCAATATCCGATGCGCGATTCAGCCACCCGCTACTGCGGGAAGGATCGTCACTTCGTCGTCCTTCGCCACGGCGGTGTCGAGGCCCTGCTGGAAGCGGATGTCCTCGCCGCTGACGTAGACGTTGACGAAGCGGCGCAGGTCGCCGTCCTGGGTGATCCGCTCGCGCAGCTCGGTGTGGGCGTCGAAGACCGCGTCGAGCACCTCGCCGACGGTCGAGCCGGACACCTCCACCTCGGCGTCGCCACCGGTGGCGGCACGCAGTTGGGTCGGGATCTTCACGGTGACGGACATCAGGCGACTACCTCCTGCTGCTCGAACGCAGACTCGAAGCTCTCGAGATCGGGGTCGATCTCGTGCATGTGGAAACTATCGCGCACGGCGTCGAGCGTCTTCAGCCCCTCGCCGGTGATGTAGAGGACGACCCGCTCGCCGGCGCCGATGTCGCCGCGCTCGGCCAGCTTGGCGAGCACGCCCACGGTCACACCGCCCGCGGTCTCGGTGAAGATCCCGGTCGTCTCCGCCAGCAGGCGGATGCCGGCGCGGATCTCGTCGTCGTCGACCGAGTCGATCGCGCCGCCGCTGCGGCGCGCCTGCTCGATCGCGTAGGGCCCGTCGGCCGGATCGCCGATCGCCAGGCTCTTGGCGATCGTGTCGGGCTTCTGCGGCTTGCAGACGTCCCAGCCTTCGGCGAAGGCGGTGGCGACCGGGCTGCAGCCCCGCGCCTGGGCGCCGTTGAACACCGGCTGCTCGCCGGCGATCAGGCCGAGGTCCGTCCACTCCTGGAAGCCGCGCGCGACTTTGGTGAACAGCGAGCCCGAGGCGATCGGGCAGACGACCCGGTCGGGCAGCTCCCAGCCAAGCTGCTCGGCGGTCTCGTAGGCGAGCGTCTTCGACCCCTCGGCGTAGTAGGGCCGCAGGTTGACGTTTACGAAGGCCCAGGGGCGCGTTTCGGCGAGCTGCGCGCAGAGCCGGTTGACGTCGTCGTAGTTGCCGCGCACGCCGACCAGGTTGGTGCCGTAGATCCCGGTCGCGAGCAGCTTCTGTTCCTCGAGGTTCGCCGGGACGAGGACGTAGGACTCGAGCCCGGCGGCCGCGGCGTGGGCCGCGACCGCGTTGGCCAGGTTGCCGGTCGAGGCGCAGGCCACGGTCTCGAAGCCGAGCTCGCGCGCCTTGGCGACCGCGACCGCGACGACGCGGTCCTTGAAGGAGTGGGTCGGGTTGGCGGCATCGTTCTTGATCCAGATCTCGGCGTCGAGGCCGAGTCGCTCGGCGAGCCGGTCGGCCTTGACCAGCGGGGTCAGGCCAGGCTCGAGCGGATCGCGCGGCGGGCCGGCGAAGGGCAGGAAGTCGACGTAGCGCCAGATCCCCTGCGAGCCGGCCTGGATGCGCCGCTTGACCTCGGCCGCGTCAAGCTCCGAGTAGTCATAGGCGACTTCGAGTGGGCCGAAGCAACGCTCGCACGCGTAGCTGGCCCCGGATTCGTAGGTCTCCCCACACTCCTTGCACTTCAAGCTCTCGACTGACATCCGATCCTCGATCTCCTTTTCTCCTAAAAGAAAACCTCCGCCTCGTGGGGCAGAGGTCCGATCGGACGCCTTCCCCACATCTCCCAGGCCACTGCGGCCTGCTGGACTTGGCACCTCTCCCGGACCGAGGTCCGGGGCGGTTGCCGGGGCTTCGTAGGGCCAGTCCCTCCACC
>Ga0307499_10000606_pt1 | contig 11965 bp, 10 predicted proteins | sample 13_S_MG_FD_201363 | JGI IMG/M metagenome (GOLD analysis project Ga0307499, IMG submission 201363) | Soil microbial communities from Populus trichocarpa stands in riparian zone in the Pacific Northwest, United States - 13_S | ecosystem: Environmental > Terrestrial > Soil > Riparian zone > Trees... | reverse complement strand
TCCTCTGCGCCGCTGAACTTGGCCGGATCACCCCCGGTGGCGACCCGGTGGCGCTGATCGCTGCCGGCGCGACGCTCGCCGTCCTGACCGGCGCCATGCTGTTCCTCGCCGCGGTGCTGCGCCTGGGCTTCGTCGCGAACTTCATCTCGGAGCCGGTGCTGACCGGCTTCAAGTCCGGCATCGGCCTCGTAATCGTCGTGGACCAGATCCCGAAGCTGCTCGGCGTCCACATCCACAAGGAAGGGTTCTTCCGGGACCTGCTTGCGATCGCGGGCCAGATCCCGCATGTCTCACTCGTCACCTTGGTACTCGCGGTCACGCTGTTCGTGCTCATCTTCGGCCTCGAGCGCTTCACGCCGCGGGCGCCGGTGCCGCTGATCGCGATCGCCGTCGCCATCCTGGCATCGGGGCTGTTCGGGCTGAACGACGTCGGCGTTGCGACCGTCGGCAACGTCCCAGGGGGCCTGCCGGCGCTGGTCTGGCCGCGCCTGGATCTTGCCTTCGAAATGTGGCCCGCCGCAGCCGGCATCGCGCTCATGAGCTTCACCGAGACCATCGCCGCCGCGCGTGCATTCGCCGCGCCCGCGGAACCGCGGCTGGAGCCCAACCGGGAGCTCGCGGCGCTCGGCCTCGCCAACGTCGCCGGCGGCTTGTTCGGCGCGATGCCCGCAGGCGGCGGCACTTCGCAGACCGCGGTCAATCGCAAGGCCGGTGCGCGCACGCAGGCGGCCGAGTTGGTCACCGCGGCGACCGCCGTGGCGACCCTGCTCTTCGTCGCACCGATCATCGCGCTCATGCCACAGGCGGCATTGGCGGCTGTCGTGGTGGCCTACTCGCTCGAGCTCATCAAGCCGGCGGAATTCCAGGAGATCCGCCGCGTGCGCCGCGTCGAGTTTCGCTGGGCGCTGATCGCCTTTGCCGGCGTGGTGCTGCTCGGCACGCTGAAAGGGATCCTCGTCGCAGTGATCGCCTCGCTCCTCGCTCTCGCCCAGCAGGCCTACAACCCGCCGGTCTATGCGCTCGGCCGCAAGCGCGGCACGCAGGTGTTTCGCGCGCTGACCAGCGAGCATCCGGACGACGAGACCTGGCCGGGCCTGCTCATCCTGCGCACCGAAGGGCGGCTGTTCTTCGCCAACGCCCAGCGCGTGACCGAAAAGATGCGATTGCTCGTCGACCAGGCGAAGCCGCGCGTCGTGGTGCTCGACTGCAGCGCCGTGATCGACGTCGAGTACACCGCGGTCAAGATGTTCACCGAAGCGGAGGAGCGGCTGCGCGGCGAGGGTATCACCGTGTGGCTCGCCGCGCTCAACCCGGAAGCGCTCGCGGTGATGCAGCGCTCGAAGCTCGGTGCGAGCCTTGGCCGCGAGCGCATGTTCTTCAACCTGCAGGCGGCGCTCGAGCGATATGAGAGGGATATGAGATGAACCGGAAGAAGAAGGGCAACGGCGGCGCCAGCGCGAAAGACGCCGCGCCGACTGAAAAACTCAAGGGCAAGGCCTACGCCAAGCAGCTGTCGAAGCTGCACGTCGAGCTCGTCAGGCTGCAGGAGTGGGTCAAGCACAAGGGACTCAAGATCTGCATCGTGTTCGAAGGCCGCGACGGCGCCGGCAAGGGCGGCACCATCAAGGCGATCACCGAGCGCGTGAGCCCGCGCGTGTTCCGCGTGATCGCGCTGCCCGCTCCCAGCGAGCGCGAAAAGAGCCAGATGTACATCCAGCGCTACCTGCCGCACCTGCCGGCGGCGGGCGAGGTGGTGATCTTCGACCGCAGCTGGTACAACCGCGCCGGCGTCGAGCGGGTGATGGGCTTCACCTCGGAGGAGGAGGTGAAGAAATTCCTCAAGGCGGTGCCGGGAGTCGAGAAGGCGATCGTGGATTCCGGCGTCATCCTCATCAAGTACTGGCTCGAGGTGAGCGAAGAGGAGCAGACTCGCCGGCTCGAATCGCGCATCGACGACGGGCGCAAGATCTGGAAGCTCTCGCCGATGGATCTCAAGTCCTTCAGCCGCTGGTACGACTACTCGCGGGCACGCGACGACATGTTCGAGGCGACGGATACCGACTTCGCCCCTTGGCACGTCGTGCGCTCGAACGACAAGCGGCGCGCGCGCTTGAACCTCATCAGCCACCTCCTCGACCACATTCCCTACAAGACCGCGCCGCGCGAGAAGGTGAAGCTGCCGAAGCGGCAGAAGCGCGGCGGCTATCGCGAGCCGGACTATCCGTACAAGTACGTCAAGGAGCGGTACTGACCGTGGATGTCACCCTGAAGAAGGCTTCGGCTTCTCCTCCGTCAGGCCGAGCACCTCCCGCACCGCGATCACCACGCAGTCGGGCTCGAACGGCTTGGTGATGTAGCCGTCGGCGCCGGCTTGCAAGCCTTTGCGGACGGCCTCGCGCGTCGCCTCGGCCGTGATCATGATGACCGGCATGGCTTTCAGGACGGCGTGCTGGCGCATCCGCGCGAGAATGTCGAAGCCGTTTGCATCCGGCAGCTCGACGTCGAGAAGCACGAGATCCGGCATCGGCGCCTCGCGGAACGCAGCCATGATCTCGTCGCGCCTGATCGCGGTGCGGACGGTGAAGCTCTCGAAGCGAAAGTACGTGCGGATGAGCTTCACGAGGTCCGGGTCGTCGTCGATGACGAGAATCGTCGGCTGCCAGCCCTCCTTTGCGGCGCGCTTCTGCGGCGCGCGGCGCGCGATGCGAACGTAGTAGCCCTTGCGCTTGAGCGATGCCGCGCCTTGCTTGGCCTCCGGCTCGGTGGCCGCGCCGCCGCTGAAGAATCCCGGCGGCACGGCGATGCTGAAGAACCCGGTGTCCAGCGCGCTCGTCCCGCTCGCCGGAGCGATCAGGTGCTTGTCCACAAGCTTCTGCAGAACCTGCATGACTTCCGCATGCGGCACGCTCGCCGAATTGCCAGCGATCTCGCCGGCGGTGGCCGTGCCATCGACGAGCACCAGAACCTCCAGCTCGCGAGACGAAAGCGACGTGCCGGCGGACTTGAGCTCCGCATTGCCTTGGCTGGTCAGGGCGTAGACCTCGCCATCGGCCGGCGTTCGCGCTGGCTTGGGCATCAAGTCGGCGTAGCCTCGGGCAACACCTGTTGGCGCAGAAATTAGGCCGCAGGTTGCGCCCAGCAGCCCACGCTGTCAAACGACCTGGCGGGACAGAGTCGATCTGCTTTCTAGAGGGAGCGTTGGTGGCCAAGGGCGGAATTGAACCACCGACACACGGATTTTCAGTCCGCTGCTCTACCAACTGAGCTACTTGGCCGTCCGGGAAGGCGGCAGGACACCGCGCTTTTCGAAGGCGCGAATTATACCTCCCGGCAAGCGAGGCCCGGCGCCGCTACGAGCCGCGGCTGATCGGCGCGGCCGGCTCCTGCTCCACGGGCTCCTGGCCCGCGGGCTTTTCGAGGCTGTAGCCGAGCCCGCGCACGGTCACGATGCGCACGCCGCCGGGCTCGAGCTTCTTGCGCAGGCGATGCACGTAGACCTCGATCGCGTTCGGCGACACCTCTTCGCCCCATTCGCACAGATGGGACACGAGCTGGTCCTTGGAAACGAGTCGCCCCGCGCGCTGGAGGAACACCTCGAGCAGGGAGAGCTCGCGCGCCGAGAGCTCGAGCGCTCTGCCGTTGAGGCAGGCGCTGCGGCCGACCTGGTCGTACGTGAGGGCGCCGTGCTGGCGGAGCGTCGGGCAGCCCGCCATCCCGCGCCGCGTGAGAGCGCGCACCCTCGCCTCGAGCTCGGCGAGGTCGAAGGGCTTGGCGAGATAATCGTCGGCACCCGCGTCGAGGCCGCGCACGCGGTCGCTCACGCCGTGGAGCGCGGTAAGGATGAGCACCGGGAGCCGCGAGTCGCCCGCGCGCAGGCGCTTGAGGACGTCGAGCCCCGAGCGCTTGGGCAGGCCGAGGTCGAGGATCAGGAGATCGAACTGGTTGGCGGCGAGCGCGCTTTCGGCCTCGGCGCCGTTCTGCACGCGGTCGACCGCGTGGCCGGACTGGCGCAAGGTTTGCGTCACGCCTTCGGCGAGGACCGCATCGTCCTCGGCCACCAGTATCCGCATCTGCCCTCCTCGAGGGCAGTTTAATACAAGGCGCAGGACAAATAGAAAAGGGCCCTTTCGGGCCCTTTCCCTTTGCTGCCTCTTACTTTCGAGAAAAGCGCGTTACATGTCCATGCCGCCCATGCCGCCCATGTCGGGCATGCCGCCATGGGAGTGGCCGGCGCCGCCCTTCTTCTCTTCCACCAGCTCCGCGACCATCGCGTCGGTGGTGAGCATCAGGCCGGCGACCGAAGAAGCGTTCTGCAGCGCGGTGCGCGCGACCTTGGTCGGGTCGATGACGCCCTGCGCCACGAGATCGCCGAACTCCTCGGTCTGGGCGTTGAAGCCGTAGTTGCCCTTATTCTCGAGCACCTTGTTCAGCACCACCGAGGGCTCGGCGCCGCTGTTGTCGACGATGATACGCATCGGCTCTTCGAGCGCTTTCATCACGATCTTGATGCCGGCATCCTGATCGTGGTTCTCGCCCTTCAGCTTGCCCTCGAGGGCCTGCTTGGCGCGGATGAACGCCACGCCGCCGCCCGGGACCACGCCTTCCTCGACCGCCGCGCGCGTCGCATGCAGCGCGTCCTCGACGCGGGCCTTCTTCTCCTTCATCTCGACTTCGGTCGCGGCGCCGACCTTGATCACCGCCACGCCGCCGGCGAGCTTCGCCACGCGCTCCTGCAGCTTCTCCTTGTCGTAGTCGCTGGTCGCCTCGTCGATCTGGACGCGGATCTGCTTGACCCGGGCCTCGATCTGCTTCTTGTCGCCGGCCCCGTCGATGATGGTGGTGTTCTCCTTGCCGGCCTCGACTTTCTTCGCGCGGCCCAGGTCCTTGAGGGTCACGTTCTCGAGCTTGAGCCCGAGCTCTTCCGAGATCACGGTGCCGCCGGCGAGGACCGCCATGTCCTCCAGCATCGCCTTGCGGCGGTCGCCGAAGCCGGGCGCCTTGACCGCGACGGTCTTGAGGATGCCGCGGATGTTGTTCACCACCAGCGTCGCCAGCGCCTCGCCTTCCACTTCCTCAGCGATGATGAGCAGCGGCTTGCCGGCCTTGGCCACCTGCTCCAGGATCGGCAGCAGCTCGCGGATCGACGAGATCTTCTTGTCGTGCAGGAGGATGTAGGGATCCTCGAGCACCGCGATCTGCTTCTCGGGGTTGTTGATGAAGTAGGGCGAGAGGTAGCCGCGGTCGAACTGCATGCCCTCGACGAGGTCGAGCTCGTTGTCGAGCGACTTGCCGTCCTCGACCGTGATCACGCCTTCCTTGCCGACCTTGTCCATCGCGTCGGCAATGATCTTGCCGATGTTGGCATCCGCGTTCGCCGAGATCGAGCCGACCTGCGCGATCTCCTTCGAGCTCGAGCAGGGCTTGGAGATCTTCTTCAGCTCATCGACCACGGCCACCACCGCCTTGTCGATGCCGCGCTTGAGGTCCATCGGGTTCATGCCCGAAGCGACGAACTTCATGCCCTCGCGCACGATCGCCTGCGCGAGAACCGTCGCGGTGGTGGTGCCGTCGCCGGCGACGTCGGAGGTCTTGGACGCCACTTCCTTCACCATCTGCGCGCCCATGTTCTCGAACTTGTCCTTCAGCTCGATCTCCTTGGCGACCGAGACCCCGTCCTTGGTGACGGTCGGGGCGCCGAACGAGCGCTCGAGCACGACGTTGCGGCCCTTGGGCCCCAGCGTCACTTTCACGGCGTCGGCCAGGATGTTCAGGCCATGAACCATCTTGACGCGCGCACCTTCGTGGAAACGTACTTCTTTGGCTGGCATTGCTGCTCTCCTATCTAGAAAACCTGGTTACGCGCCTTCGATGACGCCCATGATGTCTTCCTCGCGCATGACGAGGAGCTCATCGCCTTTGACCTTCACCGTCTGCCCCGAGTACTTGCCGAAGAGGACGCGGTCGCCGACCTTGACGTCGATCGGAATCAGCTTGCCCTGGTCGTCTTTCTTGCCTTTGCCCACGGCCACGATCTCGCCCTGGTCGGGCTTCTCGGCGGCAGTGTCGGGAATGACGATGCCCCCAGCGGACTTGCGCTCTTCCTCGATGCGCTTGACGATCACGCGGTCATGCAGCGGACGGATTTTCATGCGATCTCCCAAATCAAAAAGAGAAAAACGATGTATTACAATGGCTTAGGGTTGGACTCAGGTTGGACCCTACCCCCCCGCAGCCGGGATAACCGGGACTTCAGCCTCCTGCTAGCACTCAGTCCGGACGAGTGCTAATGATAGTGACGATGCCGAGGCTTTTCAAGATATTCGCCGCCTTTTTCCTGGCGGTCTCCTCCTGGAGCGCGTGGGGCGAGCTGCCGCGGCCAGTGCTGCAGGCGCTCAAGACAGCGGGGATTCCGACCTCCAGCGTCGGCGCCGTGGTGCAGGAGGTGAGCACCGGGCGATCGGAGCTCGTCCACGAAGCCCGGGACAGCATGAATCCGGCCTCGGTGATGAAGCTCGTAACGACCTATTCGGCGCTCGAGCTGCTCGGACCCGCCTATCGCTGGAAGACCGAGGTCTACGTCGACGGCAACGACGTGGTGCTCAAAGGCTACGGCGATCCCAAGCTGAACCTGGAGAGCTTCTGGATGCTGCTGCGCGCTCTTCGAGGGCGCGGGCTGCGGGACATCCGCGGCGACCTGGTGCTCGACCGCTCCTGGTTCGGCGCGGTAGCCGACGGGCGCATCGACGACGACGCGTTTCGGCCCTACAACGTGGCTCCCGACGCGCTGCTCGTGAACTTCAAGTCGCTGCGCTTCACCTTCCTGCCGGCCGAGTCGGCGGTGCGCGTCTTTGCCGAGCCGGCGCTGCCCGGGCTCGAGCTCGTCAATTCGCTGAAGCTCGCGGAAGGCGGCTGTCCCGAGGGCAAGGCGTTCCGCAGCCTGATCCAGGCCGATTTCCGCGCGAAGCCGCCGCGCGCATCGTTCACCGGCGCGTATCCGCTTTCGTGCGGCGAGAAGGAGCTCAATGTCGCGCTCTACGAGCCGCAGGAATACGTCGCAGCGATGGTCAAGCAGCTTTGGGCCGAGATGGGCGGGAGCTGGGCGGGCGTGGTGCGGCAGGGCTCGGCATCGCCCGCCGCGCGCCTGGCCTACGTGCACGAATCGGAGCCGCTCGCCGAGATCGTGCGCGACATCAACAAGTTCTCCAACAACGTGATGGCGCGGCAGCTCTACCTGACCGTGGCCGCCGAAATGGGAGGCGCGCCTGCGCGCCCGGAGCTTGCCCTGGTTGCGATCAAGCAGCTTCTGGTCCAAAGAGGCATCAAGGCGCCGGAACTGGTGATGGAAAACGGCTCCGGGCTGTCGCGCCTCGAGCGCGCGAGCGCCGCCACCATCGCCGCCGTCCTTCAGGCGGCCTGGAAAAGCGCCGTGATGCCGGAATTCGTGTCGTCGCTGCCGGTCGTCGCCGCCGACGGCACGATGAAGAAGCGCCTGCTCGGGGCCGGCGTCGCCGGGCACGCGCATATCAAGACCGGCTTGCTGCAGGACGCGCGCTGCATCGCAGGCTACGTGCTCGACCGCCATGGGCAGCGCCATCTCGTGGTCATGCTCATCAATCATCCCCGCGCGAGCTCGGAGGGCGAGCCCGCGCTGAACGCGATGCTCGAGTGGGTCTACGAAGGCGCGGGAGGCAAGGGCGCGGCTACAAGCCGAGCCCCGGCCAGATCGAATCGACCTTCCGGCGGACTTCAGAGTCCATGACGATCGGGCGGCCCCAGCGGCGCCCGGTCTCGCCGGGCCACTTGTTGGTCGCGTCGATGCCGAGCTTCGAGCCGAGCCCCGCCACCGGGCTCGCGAAATCCAGGTAGTCGATCGGCGTATTCTCGACCAGCGTGGTGTCGCGCGCAGGGTCGACCCGCGTGGTCATGGCCCAGACCACCTCTTTCCAGTCACGCACGTCGATGTCGTCGTCGCAGACGACGATGAACTTCGTATACATGAACTGCCGCAGGAAGCTCCACACCCCGAACATCACGCGTTTTGCGTGACCAGGGTACTGCTTCCTCATGCGCACGACCGCAAGGCGGTATGAGCAGCCTTCCGGCGGCAGATAGAAATCCAGGATCTCCGGGAACTGCTTGGTGAGCAGCGGTACGAACAGCTCGTTCAGCGCCATCCCGAGGATCGCCGGCTCGTCGGGCGGCTTGCCGGTATAGGTCGAGTGGTAGATCGGGTCGCGCCGCATCGTGATGCGCTCGATCGTCATCACCGGAAAGCGCTCGACCTCGTTGTAGTAGCCGGTGTGATCGCCAAAGGGTCCTTCGTCCGCCACATCCTCTGGTTTGATGATTCCTTCCAAAATCATCTCGGCAGTGGCCGGAACCTGAAGCTCGCTGCCGATGCACTTGGCGAGTTCGGTGCGCGCCCCGCGCAGCAGGCCGGCGAACTGATATTCACCGAGGGTGTCCGGCACGGGCGTCACCGCGGCAAGCGTGGTGGCGGGGTCGGCCCCGAGCGCCACGGCGACCGGAAAGGGGGTCCCCGGGTTCGTTCTGTGGTGGTCCTGAAAGTCCAGGGCGCCGCCGCGGTGGGCGAGCCAGCGCATGATGACGCGGTTCGGGCCGAGCACCTGTTGCCGATAGATGCCCAGGTTCTGGCGCGGCTTGGTCGGACCGCGCGTTACGGTGAGGCCCCAGGTGATCAGGGGGCCGGCGTCCCCGGGCCAGCACGTCTGCACCGGCAGGCGCGCGAGGTCGACCTCGGTTCCCTCGAGCACGATCTCCTGGCAGGGCGCGCTCGAGCGCACCCGCGGCGCCATGTTGAGGACCTGCCGGAAGAGCGGAAACTTGTCCCACAGGTCGCGCAGGCCCTTCGGCGGCTCGGGTTCCTTGAGGTGCGCGAGCAGCTCGCCCATCTCTCGCAGGCCGGACGCGTCGGCGACGCCCATGGCGGCGGCGATGCGGCGCACGCTGCCGAAGAGGTTCGCGAGCACCGGGATGCGGTGCCCGGCGGGACGTTCGAACAGCAGCGCCGGCCCGCCGGCGCGCAGCACCCGGTCGGAGATCTCGGTGATCTCGAGACGCGGCGAGACCTCGGCGACGATGCGCTTGAGCTCCCCCGCGCCTTCGAGTTGCGTCAGGAATCCGCGCAGGTCGGCGTAGCTCACCGCCGCCGCCTACCTCTTCAGCGACATCAGCCGCTCGCAGACCGCCTCGGAAAAATCGAGCAGCCCCGGATTGCGCCCACGCACCGGATACTCGCGCTGCGAGCCGGCGAGGTCGAGGACAAGCGTGGTGCTGCCGATCCAGCCCAGGGCGCCGAGCGCGATCCCGCCGAGAGCGATGAGGACGCCGACGAATGGCAGCGCCCTCGCAACTGCACCAAGGAACCCGAAGGCTCCCTGCAACACGCGCGTGACAGCGTTCGGTTCGGTCTTCGCCATCTCAGCCGCGTGAACGGCGGCGAATCCGGCGATCGGCCCGGACACTGCGAACAGAATGAGCGCGACGACCAGGAGGGCGACGCCCCAGCCGATCCTGCGGGCGTTGCGCTCATAGGCCACGCGGAGTGACGCGATCGCCGCGAGCGGCAAGGTCTCGAGGTGGTTGTCGCCGCGGTGCGTGAGGCAGGTGGCGTAGAGGGTGAAATGCGTGTCGCGCAGCGCGCCGCTGGTGAAGTCGTAGCGCGTGATGGCGGGGCCGGCGTCGCTCGTCACGCCGGCCAGCCGAGGGGAAGACTGCAGACGATACCGGCGAACACCGCGCCGCCGACCCAGTTGTTGTTCATGAAAGCCTTGAAGCAGCCGTCGCGGCTTCGGCCGCGGATCAGGGTCCAATGGTAGACCATCATCACGCCCGCCGCTGCAAGCCCGGCGTAGAACGGCCACCCGAGGCGCGCCTTCACGCCCACGCCGATGAGGAGAAGAAGCATCGCGGCATAGCTCGCGATCACTGCGGCGACGTCCCAGCGTCCGAGGGTGAGCGCCGAAGTCCGGATGCCGATCCTTGCGTCGTCTTCGCGATCGACCATGGCGTACTCGGTGTCGTAGGCGAACGAATAGAACACGTTCGCCGCGAGCAGCATCCAGCATTCCGGCGGCAGGTGCCGGTGCACCGCCGCGTAAGCCATGGGGATGCCGAAGCCGAACGCGATACCGAGGTAGGCCTGCGGCAGCGAGATGTAGCGCTTGCTGTAGGGGTAGGTCGCGGCGATCGCGAGCCCCAGGAACGAGAGCAGGATGGCGAAGCGGTTGAGGAACAGCACCAGCACGAAGGCCGCCAGGGCCAGCGCCGCCGCGATCACGAGCGCCTCGCGCGGCTCGATCTCACCGGCCGCAAGTGGCCGCGTCCGCGTGCGTTGCACATGCGGGTCAAAATTCCGGTCGGCATAGTCGTTGATGGCGCAGCCCGCCGAGCGCATCAGCACGGTGCCGACGAAGAAGATCAGGAAGTGGTCGAGCCGCGGCGTGCCGCGCGAGGCTAGCCACAGCGCCCACAGCGTCGGCCAGAGTAGAAGCAGCGTGCCGATCGGCTTGTCGAGACGGATCAGGCGCTCGTAGGCATCCAGTCTCTTGGCAACGCTGGCCCAGGTCATACCCTAGGATAGCCTACGCATGGATCAGCTCGCGTTTCGAGCCCAGCCAGCGCTCGACATGGGCCCGCGCCGCCGCCGGGTCGGCCTCGATCAGCTGCGCGGCCGCGCGGCTTGCCGACTCGATGAGCACGCCGTCGCGGCTTAGATCGGCGAAGCGGAACAGGGGGTCGCCACTTTGCCGCTCGCCGATGTACTCGCCGGGTCCCCGCAGCTCAAGGTCGTGGCGCGCGATCTCGAAGCCGTCGCTGTTCTCGCGTATCACCTTGAGCCGTGCGCGCGCGGTATCCGACAAGCCTTCCCCGAAAAGAAGGATACAGACGCTGTCGCGCGTGCCGCGCCCGACGCGCCCGCGCAGTTGGTGCAGCTGGGCCAGGCCGAAGCGCTCGGCGCTTTCGATCACCATCAACGACGCGTTCGGCACGTCGACGCCCACCTCGATCACCGTGGTGCACACGAGAAGATCGATTTTCCCGGTCTTGAACGCGGCCATCACCGCGGCTTTCTCCGCAGCCGCGAGCTTTCCGTGCAGCAGACCGACCCGGAGCCCCTTCAACTCGCCTCCGAGCGTTGCGTACGTGTCGAGCGCGGTCTGCAGATTGCCCTCCTTCGATTCTTCGATCACCGGGCAAATCCAGTAGCACTGCTCGCCCTCGGCGCACGCATCGCGGATGCGGCCGAGCACCTCGCCGCGGCGCTCGGCGGAGACGAGGCGCGTCGACACCGGGCGCCGTCCGGGCGGCAACTCGTCGATGACGGAGACGTCGAGGTCCGCGTAGTACGTCATCGAGAGCGTGCGCGGGATCGGCGTCGCGCTCATCATCAGCTGATGCGGCCAGACTTCGAGAGCCTTGCGGCGCAGCTTCAGCCGCTGGCCGACGCCGAAGCGGTGCTGCTCGTCCACCACCGCGAGCGCGAGGCTCGCGAACTCGACGCCTTCCTGCACCAGGGCATGAGTGCCGATCACCACTTGCGCCCGGCCCGATGCGATGTCGTCCAGCGCTTCCTTCTTCTGCTTGCGGGCGAGCCCCCCGTGCAGCCATGCCAGCCGGATTCCCAGGGGCGTGAGCCAGTCATCGAATTTGCGCCAGTGCTGCTCGGACAGAATCTCGGTGGGCGCCATGACGGCCGCCTGGCGAGCCCCGTCGACCGCGGCAAGGCAGGCGATGGCCGCGACGATGGTCTTGCCGCTGCCGACATCTCCTTGCAGCAGGCGCTGCATGGGGTGCGGCTGGGCAAGGTCATTGCGGATCTGCGCAAGCGTTTTGGCTTGGGCGCGCGTGAGCTGAAACGGCAGTGCCGTCTGCAACTTCGCAGCAAGCTTGCGCGTACCTACGAGGGCAGGCGCCTGCGCACTTCGACGCTTGCGATAGTGCA
>Ga0307499_10000605_pt1 | contig 11967 bp, 10 predicted proteins | sample 13_S_MG_FD_201363 | JGI IMG/M metagenome (GOLD analysis project Ga0307499, IMG submission 201363) | Soil microbial communities from Populus trichocarpa stands in riparian zone in the Pacific Northwest, United States - 13_S | ecosystem: Environmental > Terrestrial > Soil > Riparian zone > Trees... | reverse complement strand
CGCGGTCGAGGCCGCGCGGGGCATGGGCATGAGCGACTTCCAGGTCATCCGGCGCGTCGAGCTGCCGCTGGCGGTCCCGACGATCATGGGCGGAGTCCGCACGGGCGCCATCAACATCGTCGCCACCGCGACGATCGCGCCGCTCGCCGGCGTGCTCACGCTCGGCGACTTCATCATCAACAACAACGTCTACGGCCAGAACGGCCTGCTCGCCGGCGGCATCCTTGTCGCCCTGCTCGCGCTCGCGCTCGAGTTCCTGCTCGCCCGGCTGCAACGTCTGCTCACTTCGAGAGGCTTGCGGCTGAGCGAGGCCTGACCTGTTCCGAGAAGCAACCCCCATGCAACCGACAAGAGAGGAAGTCCAGTGAGAACGACCACCAAGAGGGCGCGCGCCTCCGCAGCGGTGCTGCTCGCGCTCTTCCTCAGCATCGGAGTCGCCGCCTGCGGCTCGAGCAATGACGACAGCACGAGCGGCGAAGAAGGGGGCGGCGCGATCGTCTCCAACCCCGCGAACGGAAAGGTGACGCTGACGATCGGCTCGAAGAACTTTCCCGAACAGGAAATCCTCGGGGAAATCTACGCCCAGGCGCTGAAAGCGGCCGGCTACAAGGTGAAGAGCGCGCTCAACCTCGGCTCCGAAACCGTCGCCCACAAGGCTGTCACGTCGGGGCAGATCTCCGGCTACCCCGAGTACGCGAGCACGGCGCTGACCTCGTTCTTCGGCCTCGAACCCGAAGAAGTCCCCGCCGACGCCCAGGAAGCGTATGAAAAGGCCAAGGCCGAATTCGAAAAGGAAGACCTGACGGCCTTCCCGCCAACGCCCTTCGCCAGCGCAAACGCGGTCGGCACGCTGAAGAAGACGGCCGAAAAGGAAGGGCTGAAGACGATCTCCGACCTGCAGGGCAAGTCGGAAAACCTCAGCCTCGACGGCTCGCCCGAGTGCCGCCAGCGGATCGACTGCCTGGCGGGGCTCGAAAAGTACTACGGGCTGAAATTCAAGTCGTTCACCCCGGTCGACATCGGCCTCCGCTACAAGGTGCTCGAAACGGGCCAGGCCGATCTCTCGATCCTCTTCACCACCGACGCGCAGCTCTCGGCGGAGAAGGACAAGTTCGTCATCCTCGAAGACGACAAGCACGTCTTCCCGGCGGGCAACGTCATCTTCGTGAGCAAGCAGTCGACCGTCGAAAAAGCCGGCCCGGACTACGAAAGGACGATCGTCCAGGTGCAGAAAGGCCTCTCCCTGCCGGTTGTGCAGGAGCTCGACGCCCGGGTCGAACTCGAAAAGCAGTCGCCCGCCAAGGCGGCCGCGTCCTACCTGAAGGAAGCCGGCTACACCGGCTGAGCCTCCCGGTTGGCTGATGAGACTTGCGTTCGCTGTTTGTTGCCGTCGGCGCAACAAACAGCGAACGCTCTCGCCTCCATCCGCCGAAAGGACGTGCGGGCGGCCCAGGCCGCGGCGAAGCCCGAGACCGCGGCGACGAGCAGCGCGACGCGCGGGTCATATGCCTGCGAGAGCCAGCCGGTGAGCGGGCCGCCGATCGGGTTGGAGCCGAGGAAGACGACCGAGTAGAGGGCCATCACCCGCCCGCGCATCGCCGGCTCGACCTCCAGCTGCAGGGTCGAGTTGATACTGGCCGCGAAGGTGACCGCGGCGGCGCCGAGCAGGGCGAGCACCGGGATCTCGAGCGCCAGCGCGGGCATCAGCGCGGCGAGCAGCGCGGAGGCACCGAAGGCGAGCGCCGCGGCGGCGATCAGGTGCGGGCCGGTCCGCCCGCGGGCGCCGGTGACCAGGGCGCCGGCCACCGAGCCGACCCCCATCGCCGAAACGAGGACCGCGTAGGTGCCGGCGCCGCCGTCGAAGCTGAAGCGGGCGAGCAGCGGCAGCACCACCTGGAAGTTGAAGCCGAAGGCGCCGACGAGCGCCATCAGCCCCAGCGGCACGATCAGGGCGGGCGTGCGCTTGACGTAGCGGAAACCGGCGCGGATCGCGCCCGGCTCGCGGCCCGCGCCGGGAGCGCTGTGCAGCTTCGAGGGGTCCATCCTCCAGAGGGCGACGATCATCGCGGCGAAGCTGAGCGCGTTGACGCCGAAGCAGGGGCCGACGCCGAAGACGGCGATCAGCAGGCCGGCGATGGCAGGGCCGACGATCCGCGCCGACTGGACGATGACGCTGTTGAGGCTGACCGCGTTGACGACGCGCTCCGGCCCGACCATCTCGATCACGAAGCTCTGCCTGGTCGGGTTGTCGACGGCGTTGACCGCCCCCATCGCCAGCACCGCCAGGTAGACCATCCAGGGCGCGACCACGCCGGCCTCGGTGACGGCGAAGAGGCCGATCGCGGGCAGCGCCATCAGGGCCTGGGTGACGACCAGCAGCCGCCGTTTGGGGAAACGGTCCGCCAGCAGGCCGCCCCAGGCGCCGAAGAGCAGCATCGGCAGGAACTGCAGCGCCGTGGTCAGGCCGACGGCGACGCCGCTGCCGGTGAGGTCGAGGATCAGCCAGAGGGCGGCGACCGTCTGCATCCAGTTGCCCGAAAGCGAGATGACCTGGCCGGTGAAGTAGCGGCGGTAGTTGGCGACGGTGAGCGAGTGGAAGCTGCGCCGCACCGCCGCGCTCAACTCGTCACCCCGCGCTGCGCCGGCGCTTCGCGCTCGAGGATGCCCTCGAGGATCTCCGCCGCCCGCTCGAGCGTCGCGACGTCCTCCACCGGCAGGTCGCGCATGCGACGCGCCAGGTAGGCGTTCTTGCGACCGCGCAGGCGGCGCAGCCGCTCGCGCCCCCGCGCGGTGACGCTGACCAGGGCGCTGCGGCCGTCCTCGGGGTCGCGGGCGCGCTCGACCAGGCCGGCCTCCTCGAGCGCGCGCAGGGTACGCGTCGCCGTCGGGCGCTTCACCCGCTCGATCTCGGCCAGCTCGCTCGGCGTCAACGGCCCGTGCCGTTCCACGGTAGCCAGCGCCGAGGCGCCGGTCGGCGTCAGGGCGTTCGCATCGCCGGCCGCCTCCTGGCGCAGCCGCCGCGCGGTGCGCACGACCGCCAGCCGCAGTTGGGCGGCTGATTCGGTGAGCGTCGTGTCGACGGTCTTTAAGGTCATTAGCTTAGGTAATTAGTTTAGCAAACTATCTAAGATGTGCGTTTGCATCCCCCCATGCGGGCCACAAACGCAGATGAAGAGGCTCGACGGCGGCACGCGGCAGTCCGGGTAGGCACGCGGCCGTTCGCGTCGAAGTAGGCGCGGATGAGCCCCCTGGCAACCGAGGAGCCGGTCGTCTGCAAGCCGGGCATGGACGCGCGCAGCACGCGGGTCGCCGAACGGCTCAACACGCCGATGCTGATCGCGTCGGCGCTGACGATCCCGGCGGTGGCGATCAACGAGTCCCATCCGGGCGGCGCGCTGCAGGACCTCGCCTACGCCCTCAACTGGGTTATCTGGGTCGCCTTCCTCTTCGAGCTCGTCGTGATGCTGTCGGTCGTGCCCGACCGGCGCACCTGGCTCCGCCACAACCCGCTCGACCTGATCATCGTCTTCTTCACCCCGCCGGTCCTGCCGCCGGGCCTGCAGAGCCTGCGCGTCCTGCGCCTGCTGCGCCTCCTCCGCCTGCTGCGCCTGGCGCAGCTCTCGCGCGAGGCCTTCTCGCTGCGCGGGCTGCACTACGCGGCGCTGCTCGCGATGCTCACGGCGCTCGCCGGCGGGGCGCTCTTCGTCGGCTTCGAGAAGCAGAGCCAGCACCTCAACGCCTGGGACGGGATCTACTGGGCGGTGACCTCGATGACGACGCTGGGCTCGAACATCTACCCGACGACCACCGGCGGCGAGATCGTCGCCGTGGTCGTGGTGATCGTCGGCATCTCCTTCGTCGCCCTGCTCACCGGCGCCGTCGCCCAGCGCTTCCTCGGGCCGGAGATCGTCGAAGTCGAGGAGGAGCTCGCCGCCGAGCAGCTCTCCGCCGAGGCGGTCGCGCTGCGCGAACTGCGCAACGTGCGCTCCCAGCTGCAGGCGCTCGAGGTCGCGGTCGAACGGATCGCCGACGAGCGCGGCCTGAGCTGACGATCAGCCTTCGGCGTCCTGGCGGGCGGCGATCTTCGCCTCCAGCTCGTTCATCACGCCGGGGTCGCGCAGCGTGGTGACGTCGCCCAGCTCGCGGCCCTCGGCGATGTCGCGCAGCAGGCGGCGCATGATCTTGCCCGAGCGCGTCTTCGGCAGGTCGCCGGACCAGATCACCCGCTTCGGCCGGGCGAGTTTGCCGATCCGCGCGGCGACGTGCTCGGAGAGCTTGGCGACCATCTCGTCGTCACCCTCGAGGTCGCCCTCGAGCGTGACGAAGGCGCAGATCGCCTGGCCGGTGTCCTCGTCGGTCTGTCCGATCACCGCCGCCTCGGCGACCTTCGGGTGGGAGACGATCGCCGACTCGACCTCCGCGGTCGAGAGGCGGTGGCCGGAGACGTTGACGACGTCGTCGATCCGCCCCAACACCCAGAAGTAGCCGCCCTCGTCGCGTCGCGCCGCGTCGCCGACCAGGTAGGTCTCTTTGCCGAAGCGCGAGAAGTAGGTCTCGACGAAGCGGTCCTCCTCCCGGTAGAGGGTGCGCAGCATGCCCGGCCAGGGGCGGCGCAGGACCAAGAGGCCCTCGCCGCCCATCTCGACCGGCTCGCCGTCTTCGTCGAGGACGGCGGCATCGATCCCCGGCAGGGGGTGCGTCGCCGAGCCCGGCTTGGTCGCCGTGATGCCCGGCAGCGGCGAGATCATGATGTGGCCGGTCTCGGTCTGCCACCAGGTGTCGACGATCGGGCAGCGCTCGCCGCCGATCACCTTGTGGTACCAGAGCCAGGCCTTGGGGTTGATCGGCTCGCCGACCGAGCCGAGCAGGCGCAGCGAGGAGAGGTCGTGGCGCTCGGGGTGCTCGGCGCCCCATTTCATGCAGGCGCGAATCGCCGTCGGCGCGGTGTAGAGGATCGTCACCCCGTAGCGTTCGACCAAGCTCCACCAGACGTCCTTGTCGGGATAGTCCGGCGCCCCCTCGTACATCACGCTGGTCGCCGCGTTGGCGAGCGGGCCGTAGACGATGTAGGAGTGGCCGGTGACCCAGCCGACGTCGGCGGCGCACCAGAAGACGTCCTCGTCGGGCTTCAGGTCGAAGACGCAGCGGTGGGTGAAGGCGACGCCGGTCAGGTATCCGCCGGTGGTGTGGAGGATCCCCTTCGGCTTCGCGGTCGAGCCCGAGGTGTAGAGGATGTAGAGCGGGTCCTCGGCGTTCATCGGCTCGGCCGGGCACTCGGCCGCGGCGGCCTCCATCGCGTCCTCGAACCAGACGTCGCGTCCGTCCTGCATCTCGCATGCCTCGCCGGTGTGCTCGACGACGAAGATCGTCTCGATCGAGCCGACCTCCCCCATCGCCTCGTCGACTTTCGCCTTGACCGGCGCCGTCTTGCCCTTGCGGCGCGCGCCGTCGGCGGTGATCAGCGCCTTCGCCTCGGAGAACTCCATCCGCTCGCGCACCGCCTCGGCCGAGAAGCCGCCGAAGACGACGTTGTGGACGGCGCCGATGCGGGCGCAGGCGAGCATCGCCACGACCACCTGCGGGATCATCGGCAGGTAGATGCCGACCACGTCGCCCTTGCCGATCCCGCGGTCGCGCAGCGCGTTGGCGAAGCGCTGCGTGTCGGCGAGCAGCTCAGCATAGGTGACGTCGCGCTCCTCGCCCTCCTCGCCGCGCCAGTGGTAGGCGACCCGATCTCCGAGCCCCGCCTCGACGTGACGGTCGAGGCAGTTGGCGGAGACGTTGAGCTCGCCGTCGGCGAACCACTTGAAGAAGGGCGGATTCGACTCGTCGAGCGCCTGGCTGGGCTCCGTTGCCCAGTCGAGCAGCTCGGTCGCTTGGCGCAGCCACCAGGCCTGCGGGTCGGCCGCCGCCTGCTCGTACACCGCAGGGTCGCTGAGGAGCGCGCTGGCGGCGAACTCCGCCGGCGGCTCGAAACGCTCGACCTCGAGCAGGGCCTCCAGCTCGCCCTCGAGTCCGGTCAGGTCTCGCGTTGCCATCCTCGCTCCCTCCTCCTCGTCAGCGACGCAGCGGGCGGACCGGCAAAACGGTCCGATCGAAGGTCGAGTTGGTGACCGCCGCAAAAGATGCATACCAGGCGGCGACCGCCGTTGCCAGCCCGAACCAGCCGCCCGCTTCGACCACGCCGGTGGTTTCGCCGGCGTTGCCGCGCACTTCTCAAACACCGACCCTTTACCCGGATAGCCTCCATTCCATGTTCTTCCGCCAGATAGTCCACGAGGATCTCGGCTGCGCCTCCTACCTGGTCGGCGACCCCGGCGCGGGGGTCGCGGCGGTGGTCGACCCGCAGTGGGACGTCGACCCCTATCTCAACCTCGCGCGCCTGCACGGGGTGCGGATCGAGCACGTCCTGGAGACGCACAACCACGCCGATCACGTCTCCGGCCACGGCCGCCTGTCGCGGGCGACCGGGGCGACGATCCATGTCAACGGGCTGGCTGAGGCCGAGTACGAGCACGATCCGATCGCCGACGGCTGGACCCTGGACCTCGGTGGGGGCGTGACGATCGAGGCGATCCACACCCCCGGCCACCGCCCTGAGCACACCTCGTTCCTGCTGCGCGACGCCGGTCGCGGCGGCGACCCGGTGGCGCTGCTGAGCGGCGACTCGCTGTTCGTCGGCGACGTCGCCAGGCCCGACCTTGCGGTCGAACCGCGCGAGGGCGCCGCCGGGATCTTCCGTTCGCTGCACGAGCGACTGCTCTCGCTGCCCGACGAGGTCGAGGTCTGGCCGGGGCACCTCGGCGGCTCGCTCTGCGGCAGCTCCGGCATCGACCTCAAGACGTCCTCGACGATCGGCTTCGAGCGCCGCCACAACCGGGCGCTCGCGCTCACCGACGAGGCCGAGTTCATCGAGGACGCGATCGCCAGCATCGGCGAGCGGCCGCCCAACGTCGAGCACATCGTCGAGCTCAACCGCGGCCCGCTGGTCGAGTCGATCGGGGCGCCGGCGCGGCTGACGCCGCGCCGCTTCGAGGCGGCGATCGCCGCCGGCGCCTATGCCGTCGACTCGCGCACCAACGAGCAGTTCGACGAGGCCCACATCCCCGGCGCGATCAGCGCCTCCGCCTACGACACCGGCTTCGCCACCAAGGTGGCCCAGGTGGTGCCGCCCGACGGCGAGGTGGTCATCGTCGCCGCCTCGGACGGCAACGAGCTCGAGGCGGCGGAGCTGCTCGCCGCCGTCGGCCTGCAGGTGCAGGGCTTCCTCGGGGGCGGGATGAGCGCCTGGCGCGCCGAGGAACGCCCGGTCGCGCGGATCGAGCCGATCGGCCCCGACGGCCTGGCGGAGCTGCTGGAGGGCGACCCGCCGCCGCTGGTCCTCGACGTGCGCGCCGCCGGCGAGTACGCCGAGGGGCACATCCCCGGCTCGCTCCACATCCCCTACGGGGAGCTGGCGCGGCGACTCGACGAGCTGCCGCGCGACCGCGCGCTGGCGACGATCTGCAAGGGCGGCAAACGCAGCGGCCTCGCCGCCTCGGTGCTGCAGCGCGAAGGCTTCGAGACGATCCACGTCGCCCGCGGCGGAGTCGGGACCTGGCAGGCCGAAGGGCGCACGGTCGAGTAGCTAGCGGAGCCTAAGCGGCGCGGGTGCGCGCCGAGGGCTCGAGAGCCGCCGCCAGGGCGCCGGCCAAGGACGCGGCGTCGACCGGGGCCAGCGAGCTGATCGTGACTCGGATCGCCGGGGGCGCCTGGAGGCGGAACCGGGCGCCCGGGGCAACTGCCCAACCGGCCGCCTCAAGGGCTTGGATGACCTGGGTCTCGTCGGGGACCGGGATCCAGACGTTGAGTCCGCCGAGGGACTCGGCGCCGCCGATGCCACGCTCGGCGAGCGCGGCAAGGAGGGCCTCGCGGCGTTCGGCGTAGGTCGCCGTCGCCCGCTCCAGCAAGTGGGTGACCTCCCCATCCCCCATCAGCTCGGCGGCGATCCGCTGCAGCAGGTGGCTGGCCCAGCCGGGGCCGACCGCCTGACGGCCGCGCACGCGGCTGATCGTGTGGGCGTCGCCGGCGAGAACCGCCAGGCGCAGGTCGGGGCCGAGCGACTTGGCCAGCGAGCGCGCCGCCGCCCAACACCGCCGGCCGCCGGTCAGCGTGTGGCGGGGAGCGCCGGCGATCGGGCCGAGGTGGTCGTCCTCGAGCACCATGACCTCGGGATGGCGCTCGAGCACGGCGCGCAGCTCCCCGGCCCGCCCCTCGTCCAGCGAGGCACCCGTGGGATTCTGGCCACGCGGGTTGAGCACAACCGCTGCGGCGCCGTCGTCGAGCGCGGCGGAAAGCGCGGGGGCCGTCATCCCCCTGGCGTCGATCGCCACCGGGCGCAGCGCGTAGCCGGCCGCGCGCAAGAGGTCGAACAGCCCGGCGAAGCCCGGGTCTTCGACCGCGACCACGTCGCCGGGGCGCAGCCGTGCCGCGAGCGCGCGCTCGATTCCGTCGAGGGCGCCGCTGACCACCGCCGTCTCCTCCGCCGCGATGCCGTCCCGCGCCAGCTCGGCGCCGGCCCGCTCTAGCAGCAGCGGATCGGCCTGCTCGCCGCCGTAGAGCTGACGCGGCGGCTCGATCCGCCGCAGGACCGGGACGATGTCGGGCAGCAGCTCGGGGTCCGGATTGCCGCTCGCCAGGTCGCGGACGCCCTCGCGGGCGGGAGCGGAGGACCAGGCGCTGGCGACCGCCGGTCGCCAGCTGACGAAGGCGCCGCTGCGCGCGCGGGTGACGACGAGGCCGCGCGAACGCAGGTCCCTGAAGGCCGCCGCGACGGTCGTCGGGCTGACCCCGAGCTCCGCGGCCAGCGAGCGCACCGCGGGCAGCGGCGAGCCCGGGGGCAGCTCGCCCGATTCGATCCCGTGCTCGACGCTGGCGGCGATCCCCCCCGCGCCGGTCCCGGATATTCGATACTGTATCAGTGCACTAGCAATATCTGTATTGTAACAGATCAAAAGGAGTGGCGATGGCGGGTGGGTCCGATATGAGCACGAGCACGAGGCCGCGAACCAAGGTCACGCGAATGCCCAACCGGGCCGCTTACGATCGGCGGGCGATCGAGGCGATCCTCGACGAGGCGATCGTCTCTCACCTCGGCACGGTCGCCCCTGCCGGCCACCCCGTCGTCATCCCCACCCTGCATGCCCGCACCGGCGAGTGGCTCTACGTCCACGGCTCGGCCGCCAGCCCGACCCTGCGTCGTGCTAGACAGGCGGAGATCTGCCTGACCGCGACCCTGCTCGACGGCCTCGTGCTCGCGCGCTCGGCGGTCCACCACTCGGTCAACTACCGCTCGGTCGTCGTCTTCGGCCGGCCCGAGCCGGTCGAGTCCGCCGCGGCGAAACGCGACGCGCTGGAGGCCTTCACCGAGAAGCTCGTCCCCGGCCGCTGGGCCGACGTGCGCCCGCCGACCGAACAGGAGCTGAAGGGCACCGGCGTCCTCCGCCTCCGCATCGACGAGGCCTCGGCCAAGGTCCGCAGCGGCGGTCCATTGGACGACGAGGAGGACTACGAGCTGGCGATCTGGGCGGGAACCGTCGGCCTGCGCCTCACCGCGGGCTCCCCCGAGCCGGACGAGAGGCTGTCCCCGGACGTCCCCTGCCCCAGCTATCTGACTGGGTGATTCCTTGTTAAACACCACGCGGTCTGCAAGCCTTCACCTCGCTGATGGTCGATGCGCACTTCCATGGGGAGCACTCTTGAGGCGCCTCCCGTCTCGCCTGATCGCGGCTGTAACGGCGGCCCTGCTGCTGACGCTTGCCGTCTGGGCCGGAACGGCCTCTGCGAAGCCCAAAATCTACAAATCGGTTCCAACCCGGGTGCAACTCTCCGTCACGCGGGCAGGTGACGGCACGATCACCGCCAGGGTCAGCTACCTCTCGAATGACCCACGGTGCCTGGCGGCGAAACGGTTCAAACGAGCCGGGGCGAAAAACCTCTATCCGAACATCTCGAGCACCCTGCTCTTCGGCGGTCCCTACACGGCGAACGGCGAAGAATTCCCGGCTGGAGCGAAAGGGTTCGCGAGGCCGCCGAACGAAGGCACGTTCGATCCTGTCTCGTCCTTCGGCAAGTCGCCCTTGGTCTGGGAGAACGTGATGCCGGGCGACACGCCGCTGGCCGTCACGAATCCACAGAGCAACTCCGAACGCCACTACACGGCGACGGTCGCCGATGCCTCAGAGCTTCAGGTCTTCGTCGCAGCGCCGGTCAGCAAAGGACAAGGGCTCCCCTACTTCAAAGTCGCCTACAACCAAGGGGGCAAGCGAATCATCGAGAAGTGCGAACCGTTGGCAAAGGCGACGATAGAAGGCTTTGCCGGCAAGTACCTGGAGAGGGATTTCCTCTTCTAGTACCCGGCGGGGTGGCGGGCGATGAAGCCTTCGGGGGAGTCGACGAGTTCGGGGTGCCAGCGCGGGCCGGGGCCGCCGACGGTGTCGAAGGCGAGGCCGGCGATGATCATCCAGGCGTGTTCGGCATTGGCGTAGACGGTGATCCACTGGCCGGGCCCGGGTTCGCCCCAGGTCTCGAGGCCGGTCGAGTCGAGCGGGCTTTCGAGCAAACCGCCGCCGTGCAGAGCGAAGCTGACGGCGCCGGAGCAGTCGTAGCCCGACGATTCGAAGGAGCCGTGGCCGCCGCCCCAGATGTAGGGGGTGGTGGCGATCGAGTTGGCGGCTTCGATCGCCGCCTGGACCGCGGGCGGCGCGCTGCTCGGCACGCTGGCCTGGCTTTCGGAGATGTATTCGGCGCTCTGTCCGGGGGTGAGCGGCGCGGGGGCGGTGCCGGCCGGAGCGGGCGCCCCAGTACTGGCGAGCTGTTCGGAGATCGCGGCCAGGTTGTCGCTCAGCGCAGCTTCGCGCGACTCGAGCGCTTCCAGGTCGGCCTGGCGCTGCGCCTGCGCTTCCTTCAGCTCGGCGAAGCGGGCCGCCGCTTCGGCGCTCGCTTCGGAGGCTTCCTGCTCCTTGGCGGCGATTGCGTCGCGCGCTTCCTTCAGCTGCAGACGGATCGCCGCCATCCGCTTGACCGCAGCGCGGGCTTCGTCGCGCAGGCCCTTGACCCGGCCGGCAACCGAGTCGTCGTAGTCCTGGACCCGGCTCAGGTATTCGGCCCGGGCGTTTGCCTGCGACCAGGTCGCCGATTCGAGCACGACGCTGACCACGTCGGGACTGCCCGCCTCGTACATCGAGACGAGCCGTTCGCGCAGCACCTCGAGCGCCCGCTGCAGGCGTTCGCGAACTTCCTGCAGGTGGCGCCGCTCGGCTTCCAGCTTCGCGGTGGCGCTGTCGAGCTCGTCCTGCTTCTCGGCCAGTTCGCCTTCCAGCGCCTGCTGCTCCTGGCGCAGGCGCGAGACTTCGCCCAGCATCGAGTCGATCGCCTTGTTCTGTTCGGCGATCGTCGCGGAGAGCGCGCTCTGGCTTTCGCGCACCTTGCTCAGCTTGCCCTGGGTGGAATCGAGCTTTTCCTGCAGCGTGTCGGCAGGCGCACTCGCCACGAGGCAGAGTGCGAGCAGGAGCAGGGCGGCCGGGAGCAACAGCCACCGGGGGGTTCCGGCAGGAGCGCGCATCGGCGGCGCACCGTAACGAACTCGGCTAAAGATTGTTAGGAGTTGCTAATAACTTGCAACTTCTCTTGCAGAATCCTGCGCCTTGCAGGAGAAATCTTCTCCACGGCGAGAGCCCGACGGGGCCGAGACGCCGACACGGAGTCGACGTCTCGGCCTGTCGATGAGACCTAGGCGAGGAGTTTGGCCTTCGCCTTGTCGAACTCCTCGGCGCTGATCGCGCCCTTTTCCTTCAGGTCGTTGAGCTTGTGCAGTTCGTCGGCAGGCGACCCGGAGTGCGCTTGCTGACGAACGTAAGTATCGAAATGCTGTTTCGCCTCCGCTTGCGCTTTGATCGTCCTGTCGCGCATGCCGTTGCCCCGCGCTAT
>Ga0307499_10000604_pt1 | contig 11971 bp, 4 predicted proteins | sample 13_S_MG_FD_201363 | JGI IMG/M metagenome (GOLD analysis project Ga0307499, IMG submission 201363) | Soil microbial communities from Populus trichocarpa stands in riparian zone in the Pacific Northwest, United States - 13_S | ecosystem: Environmental > Terrestrial > Soil > Riparian zone > Trees... | reverse complement strand
GCGGCCGGGGTCGCCGGGGTGATCAAGATGGCGCTGGCGATGCACAAGGGCGTCATGCCGCGGACCCTGCACGTCGACGCCCCCTCCTCGAAGGTCGACTGGGAGTCGGGCGCGGTCGAGCTGCTGAGCGAGCAGGTCGGGTGGAAGGGCAACGGCAGGCCGCGCCGCGCTGGCGTCTCCTCCTTCGGCGTCTCCGGCACCAACGCGCACGTGATCCTCGAGGAGCCCCCGGCCCCCGAGTCAGAGGAAGCAGGACGGAGGGGAGGGGGAAGGCGCGGAGGAGAGGTTCTCCTGGCTCTTTCGGCGAAAGCGGAGCCGGCGCTGGCCGACGCCGCAAAGCGCCTCGCCGCCTACCTGCAGGAGAACGAGGACCTCGACCCCGTCGACGTCTCCTTCTCCCTGCTCACCACCCGCGGCTCCTTTGCGCATCGCGCAGTCGCGTTGGGAGAGAGCAGAGAGGAGCTCGTCGGCTCGCTCAGGGCACTCGCAGACGGTGAGCCTTCCCCGGACCTGATCGAGGCAAGGGCAAAGGACGGCAAGCTCGCCTGGCTGTTGACCGGCCAGGGCTCCCAGCGCCTCGGCATGGGCCGGGAGCTTGGCGAGACGGATCCGCGCTTCAGGGAGGCCTTCGAAGAGCTCTGCGCCGAGCTCGACCGACACCTCGAGACGCCTCTGCAGGAGGTCCTCTGCGCCAAGGGCGGCAAGGCGAAGGCAAAGCTCGACGACACCACCTACGCCCAGCCGGCCCTGTTCGCGCTCGAGGTCGCCCTCGCACGGGCGCTCGAGGAGAAAGGCCTGAAGCCCGACCTGATGGCCGGCCACTCGGTCGGCGAGATCGCCGCCGCCCACATCGCAGGCGTGCTCGATCTGAAGGACGCGGCGAAGCTGATCGCCGCCCGCGGCGCCCTGATGGGGGCGCTGCCGGAGGGCGGCGCGATGGCCGCGATCGAGGCGACGGAGGAGGAGCTCGCAGACTCGATCGAGGGCAGGGAGTCAGAGCTCTCGCTTGCAGCCGTCAACGGCCCTACCTCCTGCGTGGTCTCGGGTGCGGAGGAGGCGGTCGAGGAGATCCGCACCTATTGGGAGGCCGAGGGCCGCCGGACCAAGCGCCTCGAGGTCTCCCACGCCTTCCACTCGCCGCTGATCGAGCCGATGCTGGGGGAGTTCGGCGAGGTCTGCTCAGGGCTCAGCTTCAACGAGCCCAGGATCCCGATCGTCTCCAACCTGACCGGGGAGATCCTCACCCCCGAGCAGGCCACCGACCCCGCCTACTGGGTGCGCCACGCGCGCGAGGGGGTGCGCTTCAAGGACACGGTTGAGACCCTGAGGGAGCAGGGCGTCACCGCCTGCTTGGAGCTCGGACCGGACCCGGTGCTGCTGGCGATGGCGAGGGAGACCCTGGGCGAGGAGGCCGATGCCGCCTTCGTCCCCACCCTGCGCGAGGGGCGCGAGGAGGCCGGAACGGTGACGCGGACAATCGCCCACGCCCACGCTGCGGGCGCCAGGGTCGACTGGTCCACCTTCTTCGAGGGCGCCGACGCCAAGCGCGTCCCACTCCCCACCTACCCCTTCCAGCGCAGGCGCTACTGGATCGGCCCGACGAGCGGGACGGAGGACCTGCGCGGCGTCGGCCTCGCCGACCCGGGACATCCGCTGCTCGGCGCGGCGATCGAGGATCCCGGCACGGGGGGCCTCATCCTCACCGGCCGCATCTCCCCGCAGGCCCAGCCCTGGCTGGCCGATCACGTGCTCGGCGAGGCGGTGCTCCTGCCCGCCACCGTCTTCCTCGAGCTGTCGCTGCGTGCCGGTGAGGAGATCGGCGCCGAGACGATCGAGGAGCTGACGATGCGGGCGCCGCTCGTCCTTCCCGAGGCGGCGGCCCTGATCCAGGTCTCGCTCTCCGGCCCCGGCGAGGGCGGGCGGCGCGAGATCGCGATCCACTCCCGCCGCGAGGGTGAGGGGGAGGAGTGGGTCCTGAACGCGTCGGGAACGCTCTCGGGCAACCCCCCGCCGGCCCCCGGGCCGCTCGATTCCTGGCCCCCCGCGGGGGCCGAGCCGCTCGACGTCGAGGACCTGTACGAGCGCCTCGCCGATCACGGCCTGGAGCTGGGGCCTGCTTTCCGGGGCCTCGGCGCCGCCTGGCGGGACGGGGAAGCGATCTATGCCGAGGTCTCGCTGCCCGAGGAGCTCGCGCAGGAGGCGGAGCGCTTCGCGATCCACCCGGCTCTGTTGGGCTCGGCGCTGCCGGCGCTCGGGCTCGCCCGCGAGGGCTCGGCGGGGCTCGAGCTGCCGGTGGGGTGGCGGGGGGTCGCCGTGCACGGAGCCGGCGCTGCGGCGCTCCGGTTGCGCCTGGCGCCGCAGGGCGACGCCGATCGCCTGACCGCGTATGGCGAGTCCGGAGGCGCGGTCTTCGACGCAGAGTCGGTGGAGAGCCGCCTGCCGGATCCGGGCGAGCTCCGCTCCACGCGGGCCCACCGCCTCCTGCACCGAGTCGAGTGGAGACCTGTCCCGGAGCCCCCCGATCCGGTGGCCGAGCCCGGCTCGCAGGCGCCGGCGATCGAGGAGATCGAGCCGGCGGGGGGAGACGTCGCCGAGGCGGCGCAGGCGACCGCGGAGCGCGTCCTCGCCCTGCTGCAGGCCTGGGTCGCGGATGAGCGCCCGCCCGGCACGCGCCTCACCCTGCTCACCCGCAATGCCGTCGCCGCTGCCCCGGGGGAGGCTCCGGAGCTGCGCTCGGCGCCGGTCTGGGGCCTGGTGCGCTCGGCGATCTCCGAGCATCCGGGCCGCTTCGCCCTGATCGACACCGACGGCACGGAGGCCTCTCGCGAGGCGCTGCCGCGAGCCCTCGCGATCGGGGCCGAGGAGCCCCAGGTCGCGCTGCGCGGCGGAGCGATTCTCACGCCCCGCCTGGCCCGCATCGGCGCAGCGAGAGAGGGGGCGTCGGAGGGCGACGGCAGACGGATCGACCCCGAGCGCACCGTGCTGATCGTCGGCGACCTCGGTGCGCCGATCGCCCGCCACCTCGCGCGGAGCCACGGCGTCCGCCGCCTCCTCATGGCGGGTGGAAGCGGTCCGGACGCGGAGGGTGCGGCGGAGCTGCGGGCGGAGCTCGAGGAGCTGGGGGCGGAGGTCAGGATGGTCGCCTGCGACGCCGCCGAGCCCGGCGAGCTCGAGCGGCTTTTCGCGTCGATCCCCGACGAGCACCCGCTGGGCGCCATCGTCCACGCCGACGGGTCGATGGACGACGGCCTCCTCGGCTCTCTCGACCCCGAGCGCCTGCGCCGGACGATGCGGCCACGCGCGAGCGTCGCCTGGCGGCTGCACGAGCTGAGCGCGAATATCGACCTCTCCCGGTTCGTCCTCTTCTCCGCCGCCACCGGCCTGATCGGCGGCGCCGGCCAGGCCAACTACGCGGCTGCCAGCAACTTCCTCGACGCGCTCGCCGCCCTGCGGCGCTCCGAAGGGCTGCCGGCAACCGCGCTTGCCTGGGGCACCTGGGACAGGCCCGGGGCGGCCGCCGGCGCCGATCCCGGAGGGGAGCGGCTCACCGCCCAGATCCGCGAGCGCCTCGGGTTCTCCCCGCTGGCCCCCGAGGAGGGGCTCGAGCTCTTCGACGCCGCCTGCGAGCTGCCGGAGCCGTTGCTGGCGGCGGTGCGCTTCGATGGCGCGGTGCTGCGCGCCCGCGCCGAGGACGGCGCCCTGGCCCCGATCCTGCGGGGGCTGGTCGGCGTCCCGCGGCGCCGCGAGGGGCAGCGCGGATCGCTGGCGCGACGGCTCGCCGAGATGCCGGAGGACGGGCGGCGGGCGGTAGTGCTGGACCTGGTCCGTTCCCACCTCGCGGCGGTGCTCGGCCACGGCTCGCCCGCAGAGGTGGAGCCCGCTCGGGCCTTCCATGAGATGGGCCTCGATTCGCTCGGCGCGATCGAGCTGCGCAATCGCCTCAGCGGGGCCACCGGCCTCGAGATCGGCGCCACGGTCGTTTTCGACCATCCGAGTCCGGTCGCCCTGGCCGACCACCTGCTGGACGAGGCGACGACCGGGGGGGCATCGCGGGAGGTCGCCGTCCGCGCGCGGGCGAGCGAGGAGCCGATCGCGATCGTCGGCATGGCCTGCCGCTACCCGGGAGAGGTGGCGTCGCCCGACGACCTCTGGAGGGTGGCGCTCGAGGGTCGCGACGCGATCTCGGAGTTCCCGCAGGACCGCGGGTGGAGCCTCGAGCACATCTACGACCCCGACCCCGAGCGTCCGGGCACCAGCTACACGAAGCAGGGCGGCTTCCTGCTCGACGCGGGGGAGTTCGACCCCGAGTTCTTCTCGATTTCCCCGCGCGAGGCGCTGATCATGGACCCGCAGGAAAGGCTGATGCTCGAATCCTGCTGGGAGGGCCTGGAGGACGCCGGCATCGACCCGGCGTCGCTGCGCCGCACCGCGACCGGCGTCTTCGCCGGCGTCGCCGTGCAGGATTACGGGCCCGCGCTCGGGGGGACGTCGAGCATCGTCTCCGGCCGCGTCTCCTACACCCTCGGCCTCGAGGGCCCGGCGATCACCGTCGACACCGCCTGCTCCTCCTCGCTCGTCGCCGTGCACCTGGCTTCGGGAGCGCTGCGCGGCGGGGAGTGCGACCTGGCTCTCGCCGGAGGGGTGACGGTGTTCTCCACCCCGGGCGCCTTCCTCCTCTTCAGCATGAAACGCGGCCTGGCGCCGGACGGGCGCTCGAAGTCGTTTGCCGAGGCCGCGGACGGCGCCGGCTTCGCCGAGGGCGTCGGGATGCTCGTGCTCGAGCGCCTCTCCGACGCGCAGCGCAACGGCCGCGAGATCCTGGCGGTGCTCAAGGGCTCGGCGGTAAACCAGGACGGCGCCTCCAATGGCCTCACCGCCCCCAACGGCCCCTCCCAGGAACGGGTGATCATGCAGGCGCTGGCAAACGCCGGCCTGCAGGCGAAGGACGTCGACGCGGTCGAGGCCCACGGAACCGGCACCACCCTCGGCGACCCGATCGAGGCCGCCGCTCTCCTCGCTACCTACGGCCGGGAGCGGGAGGAGCCTCTGAGGCTCGGCTCGATCAAGTCGAACATCGGCCACACCCAGGCCGCAGCCGGGGTCGCCGGGATGATCAAGATGGCCCTGGCGATGCGCGAGGGCGTCCTGCCGAAGACGCTTCACGTCGACGCCCCCTCGTCCCACGTCGACTGGGGCTCGGGCAAGGTCGAGCTGCTGACCGAGGCGGTGCCCTGGGAGCCGAACGGCCGCCCGCGGCGCGCCGGGATCTCCTCGTTCGGGATGAGCGGCACCAACGCCCACGTGATCCTGGAGGAGGCGCCCGAGCGGGTCCCGGCGGTGAGCCGGGAGACAGGGGATGGCCCGGACGCCTCCCTTCAACAGCCTCTCACGAGGATGATCGTGCTGCCGCTCGCCGCCAAGGCAGAGCCCGCTCTGCAGGAGGCCGCCGGGCGCCTCGCCGCGCACGTCGAGGCGCGCCCGGCGCTCGACCTCGAGGATCTCTCCTTCTCCCTCGCGACGACTCGCAGCGCCTTCGAGCACCGGGCCGCCGCGGTGGGGGGGAGCCGCGAGGAACTGCTCGGCTGCCTCAGATCCCTTGCCGGCGGCGAGCCGGACGAGGGCGCCGTCAGGGGCAGGGCGAGGACGGAGGAACGCCCGATCTTCCTCTTCCCGGGACAGGGCGCCCAGGCCAGGCGGATGGTGGTGGGCCTGATCGATTCCTCACCCGCCTTCGCCCGTCAGATGCGCGCCTGCGAAGAGGCGCTCGGCCCCCACGTGGACTGGTCCCTGACGCAGGTCCTCAGAGAAGAGGACCCGAGGTGGCTCGAGCGCCTCGACGTGGTCCAGCCCGCACTTTTCGCGGTGATGGTCTCCCTGGCGCGCCTCTGGCAGGACTGCGGAGTCACCCCCCGTGCCCTGATCGGCCATTCCCAAGGGGAGATCGCGGCCGCCCACATAAGCGGCGCGCTCTCGCTGGAGGACGCCGCCCTGTTGATCGCCCAGCGCGGCAAGGCGATGGCGAAGATTGCCGGCAAAGGGGGCATGCTCGCGGTCTCCCTCGGCCCTGCGGATCTGGCCTCCTACGCCGAGCCCTACGAGGAGCGCGTCTCGCTTGCCGCGATCAACGGCCCGGCGTCGCTCGTCCTCTCCGGGGACCCCGAGGCGCTCGCGGAGCTGAAAGCCGCCTTCGAAAGGGAGGAGATCGGGGTGAGGACGATCGCCGTCGACTACGCCGCCCACTCCCCCCAGATCGAGGCGCTCAGGGACGAGCTCGAAGCGGCCTTCGCTCCGATCGCCCCGAGGGCCGCGGAGATCCCCCTGATCTCAACCGTCACCGCGGAGGAGATCGCCGGCGAGGACCTCACCCCGGAGTACTGGTACCGCAACCTCAGGCAGACGGTCCTGCTCGAGCCCGCCGTTCGCTCCCAGCTCGAGGCCGGCCGGCGGACGTTCCTGGAGGTCGCCCCCCACCCGGTGCTCTCCTTCGGCGTCCAGGAGACCCTCGAGGCCGTGCTCGACGACCCCTCCGCGGCCACCCTGATCGCCAGTCTCAGGCGCGAGGAGGACGAGAGGAGGCGCTTCTCCCTCTCCCTCGCCGAAGCGTACGCCGGGGGGTTCGACCTGGACTGGCGACGGCTCTTCGAGGGCAGGGACGCGAAGCGCGTGCCGCTGCCCACCTACCCCTTCCAGCGCAAGCGCTACTGGCTGGATCCGATCCCGGGGGAGGAGGCGAGCCCGGCGCTTGTCGCGGCGCCGCCGCAGGAGATCCCGACCGAGGACGGCCTGGCCGATCTGCCGCGGGGGGAGCGTGAAGCGGCCGCCCTGGGCGTCGTGGAAGCCCAGCTCGCGGTGCTCCTCGGTCACGAGGACCCCGCCGTCGTGGACCTGGACCGGCCGTTCATCGAGCTCGGCCTCGACTCGGTGGGTGCCATGGAGCTGCGCAGGCGTCTGCAGGCGGCGACCGGGGTCACCGTGTCGATCTCGGTCCTCGCCAACCACCCCAGCGCCCGCGAGCTCGCCGCGGACGTGGCCGGGCGGCTCGGAGGCGCGGGATCCGGCGAGAGCGGGGAACGCCCGGGCGGAACCTTGACCGCGCTGCTCGGCGCGGCGCGCGAGGCGGGGGAGGGGAAACGCTTCGCCGGCCTGCTCGCCGCGGCCGCGAGCTACCGCGAGAGCTTCGGCGAGCCGCTCGACGCCGACCGGTTCCCGGCTCCGGTTCGCCTTGCGGACGGGCCGGAGTCGCCCGGGCTGGTGCTCCTGCCGTCGCTCGTCGCCATCTCCGGCGCGCAGGATTACGTGCGCCTCGCCAAGGAGATGGAGGGGCGCCGGCCGGTGCTCGTCCAGCCGCTGCCCGGCTTCGCCGACGGCGAGCCGTTGCCCGCCGACCTCGACGTCCTCGCCAGGGCCACGGCGGAGGCGATCCTTCGCTCGCCGGCCGGGAAGCGCTTCGCCCTCGCCGGGTACTCCTCGGGCGGTTGGGTGGCGATGTTGGTCGCCGCACAGCTGGAGGCTCTCGGCGCGGGCCCCGAGGCAGCGGTCCTCCTCGACACGCCCTCGCCCGGAATCGACACGGGTGCGGCGCTCGACCTGTTGCCGGCCGAAGGCGAGTCCGGCGAGGCGCTTCTACCGCCGCTCGACGACACCCGGCTCACCGCCATGGCCCACTACTTCGAGCTGTTTGCCGATTGGGCTCCCGATGCGCTCGCGACGCCGCCGCTTTCGCTGCGTGCCGAGAGAGGGCTGGGCGCAGAAGTCGACTCGCTCGAGGATCGGATGCACCCGCTCGCCACGGTGCGCGTCCCCGGCGATCACTTCTCGGTCATGTGGGACCACGCCGAGACGACCGCGCAGGCGATCGATGGGCTGTTGGAGGCGGGGAAGCGGCCCGCGACACAGGAGGAGGGCAGATGAGCGACGAAGCAACTGCCCGAAAGAGACACATGGACTACTTCAGGGGGGACGGATGAGGCTGAACACGCACCGTTGGGGGTTGGCCGATCCGGAGGCCGTCGTCTGCATCCACGGGGTCGCCCAGCACGGCAGGGTCTTTCGCGAGCTGGCCGAGCGGCTCTCCCGCAGCGGCCACTCGGTCGTCTCGGTCGACCTGCGCGGGCATGGCGACTCGGGCCGCGAGCCGCCGTGGAACCTCGCCACCCACGCGCGTGACGTCGAGGAGACGATCGACTCGCTCGGGATCGAGCGGATCAGCTGGGTCGGCCACAGCTTCGGCGGCCTGGTCGCGGCGGCCCTCGCCGCCGAGCTCGCCGAGCGCAGCGAGGCCTTGGCGCTGCTCGACCCGGGGCTCGGGGTGCCGCCCGAGCGGGCCCTGCGCAGCGCCGAGCTCGAACGCCTCGACTGGAGCTTCGCCACCGTCGATGGCGCGGTCAACGCGGTGCTGTCCAACGACACCGTCGTCGCCGCGCCGCGCGAGGTGGTCGCCGCCTACGTCGAGGACGACGTCCGCGAGGGCCCCGATGGGCGCCTGCGCTTCGGCTTCTGCCCCAGCGCCGTGGTCGTCGCCTGGAGCGAGATGACGCTGCCGCCGCCGCCGATCGCCAACCTGCCCACCCTGCTCGTCGCCGCCGAGAAGCCGCTCTACGACACCAGCCACGAGCACCGGCGCTACGCGGAGGAGCTCGGCGACCTGCTGACCCGCGTCGACGTGCCCAACGGCCACAACGTGCTCTGGGAGTCTCCGGAGCAGACGCTGGACGCGGTCGAGCGCTTCCTCGACCCCGACGAACGAGCGTCCGCTGGCGGCGTCGCTTAGGTCCTCAGTCGAGCAGCTCGTAGAAGAGCAGCGCAGCGCGGCTCGGCGTCACCGTGTCGCCGCTGCGGTTCAGCAGTCCGCCGGCGCTGAGCCGGACGATCGCGCGGTCGACCGGGTCGGTTGCGGCGAAGTCCGAGCGGCCTCCCGAGATCTCCCTGACGAGCTCGGGCAGCGTGAGCTGGATCGGGTGGAGGTCGAGCAGCAGGCGCAGCACGGCCGCCTCGGTCGCCGCGTCTTCCATGACCGGGTTCAGGCTCCTCGTCTCATTCATCGCTTGACCTCTCTAAGAGCACAGGACGCAAAACTCGCCCCCCTTTCGGTCGGATTCACGCTTCCTCCCCGCCGAGCTCCGCGAGCAGGTCGCGAGCCCAGCCGGCATCGGGGTTCCAGCGAAAGCGGGGAGGAGCCGGGTTGCACCGCGGCACCACCCGCAGCGCCTCGCACCTGACGAGGACGCGCAGGTGGTAGGCGACCCTGCCTCGCGGCGCCCCGAGCTCGGCGGCGAGCTCCTCCGCGCTCGCCTCCCCACCAGCCTCGAGGCGCCGCGCGACTCGCATGCGCAGCGGTTGGCACAGCGCCGCGCGCCTGCGGTGCCCCTGCTTGTCCCGGCTCTCCCCGCCATCGTTGGGTTTCCCCATTCGCGGGTCAATATAGACTGAGAGTAATTATTTTGTCTGTAAGTCGTTAGTCTGAGCAAGAAATCGTGCGGCTCAGACCCCCTCGCGCACGCCGCCCATCTCGCTGAAGACCGCGGTCGGCCCGCCGTCGACCCGCTCGGCGTCAGCGATCACGTGGGAGACGGCGTTGATCAGGGCCAGATGGGTGAAGGCCTGCGGGAAGTTGCCAAGGTGGCGGCCGCTGCGCGCCTCCAGCTCCTCGGCGTAGAGGTCGAGCCAGCCGGCCGCCTCGAGCAGCCGCTCGCAGAGCGTCCGCGCCCGCTCGCGCTCGCCGATCTCCGACAGCGCCGAGACCAGCCAGAAGGAGCAGATCAGGAAGGTGCCCTCCTCGCCGCTCAGCCCGTCGTCGGTCTCCTCGACCCTGTAGCGGAGCACGAGGCCGTGCTGGGTGAGCTGCTCGTCGATCGCGTCGACCGTGGCGCGCACGCGTGGGTCGTCGGGGGGCAGGAAGCGCAGCAGCGGGATCAGCAGGGTGGAGGCATCGAGCGCGTCGGTCTCGTAGTGCTGGCGGAAGATCCCTTCGCGGACGCCACGCTGGAGGATCTCCTCGTGGATCTCGTCGGCCGTCTTCTCCCACTCGTCGGCGAGCTCGTCGAACCCGGCCCAGCGCGCGAGGCGCACGCCGCGGTCGACCGCAACCCAGATCATCAGCTTCGAGGAGACGTAGTGCCGGGGCTCGCCGCGCGACTCCCAGATTCCCTGGTCGGGCTGGTGCCAGGCCTCGATCGCTGCTTCGACCTGTTGGCGGATCAGCTGGCGATCGGATGGCGTGCCCGAGCCGCGAAGGGCTTTTTCGTGCAGGTAGATCGAGTCGAGTAGCGCGCCCCAGACGTCGTTCTGGCGCTGATCGAAGGCGCCGTTGCCGATCCGCACCGGGCTGGCGCCGCCGTAGCCTTCGAGGTGGTCGAGGGTGCTCTCGGTCAGCTCCTTCTCGCCGCCGATCCCGTACATGATCTGCAGCTTCGGGTCCTTGCGGCAGATGCCGATGATGAAGCGCATGAAGTCGCGCGCCTCCTGGTCGAAGCCGAGCGTGTGCAGCGCCCAGAGGCTGAAGGTCGAGTCGCGGATCCAGCTGAAGCGGTAGTCCCAGTTGCGTTCGCCGCCCGGCGTCTCCGGCAGCGAGGTGGTGGGCGCGGCGAGGATCGCGCCGGTCGGCGCGTAAGTGAGCCCCTTGAGGACCAGCGCCGAGCGCTGCAGGTGGATGCGCCAGGGATGGTCGGGGAAGTCGCCGGCGCGCAGCCACTTGCGCCAGAAGTCTTCGGTCGAGTCGAGCCGCTCCAGCGCCTCGGGCGCGCTGCGCGGCCCGCCGAGGTCGTTGTCGCCCCAGGTCAGGGCGCAGAAGCTGGTCTCGTCTTCGCGCAGACGGACCGTGCCGCGGGCCGCGCCGCCGTCGAGCTCGAGCTCCATGTCGCTGGTCAGCTGCAGCTCGATGGAGTCCCTGGTCGCGCAGGCTTCGCCCAGCTCGCCGCCGGTCCAGCTCGCCGCCTCGGCGCCGTAGGCGAAGCGCGGCACGCACTCCATCTCGATCTCGACCTCGCCGTCGATGCAGGTCATCGTCCGCAGCAGCGAGTGGTCGGACTCGTGTTCGGTGATCGGTCGCGAGCCGGGCCCTTCCTGCTCGACCCAGTCGCCGATCGTCAGCGCGTCGTGGACGACAACCCAGCCGGTGTCGGTAACCCAGGTCGTCTCGATCACCAGCGTCCCCGGCTGGTAGCGCCGGCTGATCGGCACGACCACGCCGCGCGGTTTGAGCTTGAAGTGCCCGGCGCCCCGGTCGAGCAGCGCCCCGAAGGCGCTCGGCGAGTCGAAGCGCGGCAGGCAGAGCCACTCGATGAGCCCGTCATAGGAGACCAGCGCGCTGGTGTGGCAGTCGGAGAGGAAGCCGTAGCTGCCGATCGGGGGAAAGCGGTTCTGACCGGCGCTCACAGAGATGCCAAGCTACCACTGTGAGCCTGCCGATTGCCCACGTGGCCGGCGCCTTCGTGCCGATCGAGGTGATCCCGATCACCGTCGGCGGCGTCGCCTACTGGCGCCGTGTGCTGACGCTTTCTTGGGACGGGCGCAAGGTGCCCCTGTGGCGCCAGCTCTGCTTCGGCGGCGGCCTGCTGACGATCTCGGTGGCCCTGTTCAGCCCGATCGGCCACGTCTCCGACGAGCTGGTGATCGCGCACATGACCGAGCATCTGCTGATCGGCGACATCGCCTCGCTGCTGATCGTCCTCGGCCTGACCAAATCGCTGCTGCAGCCGATCCTCTCGATCCGCCTCTTCAACTGCCTGCAGATCCTCACCCATCCGCTGGTCGCCTTTCCGCTCTGGGCCGTCAACTTCTACTTCTGGCACATCCCCGCGATCTACGACGCCGCCTACGGCACCGCGCCGATCCACGCGCTCGAGCACACGACCTTCCTCGCCTTCGGCTGCCTGATGTGGATGCCGATCTTCGGCCCGCTGCCGAAGCCGCAGTGGTTCGGCGCCGGCTGGAAGGTCGCCTACGTGATCGCCGTGCGCTTCACCGGCGCGAT
>Ga0307499_10000602_pt1 | contig 11984 bp, 11 predicted proteins | sample 13_S_MG_FD_201363 | JGI IMG/M metagenome (GOLD analysis project Ga0307499, IMG submission 201363) | Soil microbial communities from Populus trichocarpa stands in riparian zone in the Pacific Northwest, United States - 13_S | ecosystem: Environmental > Terrestrial > Soil > Riparian zone > Trees... | reverse complement strand
AGACACGATGGCGGTCACCGCGCTGCCGTTCGACGCCGCCGCGGCCGCGGCGGCCAAATCGGCGCTCGACTCGGCGGGGAAGACCGACCAGCGCAACCAGCTGCTGGCCACCGGCAAGACGATCGGCGCGGCCCTGATCGTGCTGCTGCTGCTGTTCGGCGCCTGGCGGTCGAGCAAGAAGTCCAAGCCGGTGCCGCTCACCGAGGAGGAGCACGCGCAGCTGGCGGAGATGCAGCTGGCGCTGCAGGACGCCCGGGCCCGGGCGCTGACCGGGGGCGGCGACCTACCGGCGCTGGAATCCGGCCCGGATCCGGACCTCGCCGGGAACCGGGAAGCCCACCAGGAGGAACTCGCCGTGCTGGTCGAACGCCAGCCGGAGGAGGTCGCCGCGCTGCTGCGCGGCTGGCTGGCCGACAAGAAGGGCTGATCCGACCGCATGGCCGAGACGCTGACCGGGCTCCGGAAGGCCGCGGTGCTGCTCGTGCAGATGGGTCGGCAACGGTCGGCGGCAGTACTCGAGAAGCTGCAAGACAGCGAGGTCGAGGAGCTCACCAGCGAGATCCTCCGGCTCGGCCGGGTCGACCAGGACATCGCCGACCAGGTGCTCACCGAGTTCCACGACCTGACCTCGCCGCAGCGCAAGAAGACCCGCGGCGGCCTGGACTACGCCCGGCAACTGCTGGTGGACACGCTCGGCGTGGACAAGGCCGACGAGATCCTCAGCCGGCTCACCGCCACGATGTCCGACCTGCCGTTCAGCTTCCTGCAGGACGCGGACCCCCGGCAGGTGCTCTCCTTCCTGCAGGACGAGCACCCGCAGACCACGGCGCTGATCCTGGCGCACCTGCCGGCCGGCCAGGCCTCGCTGATCCTGTCCGGCCTGACCGGCGAGGTGCAGACCGACGTCGCGCACCGGATCGCGATGATGGACCGCACCTCGCCGGACATCATCCGGGAGGTCGAGGGCATGCTGAAGCGCAAGCTGTCCACGGTCCTGCAACCCAGCGATCTGTCCACAGTGGGCGGTCTGCAGCCGCTGGTGGACATCATCAACCGGACCGACCGGACCACCGAGCGGCTGATCCTGGAAGGGCTGGAGAGCCGCAACCCGGAACTGGCCGACCAGGTGCGCAGCCAGATGTTCATGTTCGAGGACCTGGTCGCGCTCGAGGACAAGGCCGTCCAGCTGGTGCTGCGTCAGGTCGAGGGCGGCGACCTGGCCAACGCCCTCAAGGGCGTCCGGGCCGACGTCCGCGAGAAGATCATGTCGAACATGTCGGAGCGGGCCCGGGAGAACCTGGGCGACGAGATCGACATGCTCGGTGCGGTGCGGCTGCGCACGGTCGAGGAGGCGCAGGCAAAGATCCTGTCCGCGGTGCGGACGCTGGAGGCCTCCGGGCAGATCATGGTCCGGCGCGGGGACGAGGACGAGTATGTCTCCTGACCGGCGGGACGCCCCGGTACTGCCGGCCGCCCAGGCGGGCGCGGTTCCGGCGGCCCAGTTCAACCTGGCGCTGCGCACCGGCGTCCTGCCGGACCGGCTGGACGCCGACGCCCGGGCCACCGCGCAGGCGCAGGGCTACGCGGCCGGCTGGGCCGAGGGCAAACGGACCGCCGCCGAGTCCGCCCGGGCCGCCACCGATCAGGCCGAGGCCTTCGCGCAGCGCGCCGCGGCCGACTGGAGCGGCCTGCTGGAACAGGCGGTGAAGGCCATCGGCGCCGCCGCACGAGGGCTGGAGCAGCGCGCCGCGCAGCCCGCCGCCGACGCCGAGGAAATGCTCGTCCGGGCCGCGGTCGAGCTGGCCGAGGTGCTGGTCGGGCACGATCTGGCGGCCAGCAAGTCGCCCGGCGAGGACGCGCTGCAGCGGGCGCTCGCGCTCGCGCCGCTGGACCGGCCGGTCCGGGTCCGGCTGCACCCGGCCGCCTACGCGATGATCACGACCGGGGTCCGGAGCGACAGCACGGCCCGCAAAGGCAACCGCGCCGCCGGCACCCGGGGCGCCGGTACCCGCGGCACCGGCGCCCGGGTCCCCGGCACCCGGGTCGACGAGCGGATCGTCGACGGTCGGGTGGTCCGGTTGGTACCCGACCCGATGCTGGAGCCCGGTGACGCGATCGCCGAATGCGACGCGACCACCATCGACGCCCGGCTGGGTCCGGCGATAGCCCGGGTCCGCGAACTGCTCGGCCTCCCAGCCAAGCCGGCGGCAGCCAAGTGAGCGGAGCGGAGCGCAGCGGCGTCTGGACTGAGGCAACGCGCCGACGAAGTCGCCGCGCGGTGCCGAGGGAAGACGCCGCGTCTGGCGCGCAGCGCAGCGAACGGCTAACACAGTGAGCGGAGCGGAGCGCAGCGGCGTCTGGACTGAGGCAACGCGCCGACGAAGTCGCTGCGCGGGGCCGAGGGAAGACGCCGCGTCTGGCGCGCAGCGCAGCGAACGGCTAACACAGTGAGCGGACTGGCCGCTCGGCTGACGGCGGCGGCGGCCGTGGCCCGGCCGCAGCTGACCGGGAAGGTCACCGCGGTGATCGGGCTGTCGGTGCGGGTGGCCGGCATCTCCGCCCGGATCGGCGAGCTGATCCGGATCGGTACCGGACCGGACGCGGTGCTGGCCGAGGTGGTCGCGCTCGGCCGGGACCAGGTCAGCTGCCTGCCGCTCGGCCCGGTGGCCGGGATCGGCACCGGCAGCCCGGTCGCCAGCACCGGCGGCCCGCTGACCGTCCCGGTTGGACCGACGCTGCGCGGCCGGATCCTGGACGGGCTGGGCCGGCCGCTGGACAGCGGCCCGACACTGGCCGCCGCACCCCGGGTACCGGTGGACGCCGCGCCGCCGCCGGCGCTGCACCGGCACCGGGTGCTGATTCCGCTGCCGCTCGGCGTGCGCGCCCTGGACACGATGGTCAGCTGCGGCCGCGGCCAGCGGATGGGCATCTTCGCCGGCTCCGGGGTGGGCAAGTCCAGCCTGCTGTCGATGATCACGCGCGGGACCGAGGCGGAGATCACCGTGGTGGCCCTCGTCGGCGAGCGCGGCCGGGAGGTGCGGGAGTTCCTGGAGAACGACCTGGGTGCCGCCGGGCTGGCCCGGGCGGTGGTGGTCGTCGCCACGTCCGACCAGCCGCCGCTGATCCGGCTGCGCGCCGGCTTCGTCGCCACCCGGATCGCCGAGTGGTTCCGGGACCAGGGCCAGGACGTGCTGCTGCTGATGGACAGCCTGACCCGGGTCGCCATGGCGCAGCGCGAGGTCGGCCTGTCCGTCGGCGAACCGCCGGCCACCCGTGGCTACCCGCCGTCGGTGTTCGCGCTGCTGCCGCAACTGCTGGAACGCGCCGGGCCCGGCCTCACCGGCAGCATCACCGGCCTCTACACCGTGCTGGTCGAGGGCGACGACCACAACGAGCCGATCGCGGACGCCGCGCGGTCCATCTTGGACGGTCACGTGGTGCTGGACCGGCGGCTGGCCACCGCCGGTCACTTTCCCAGCATCGACGTGCTGGAGTCGGTGTCCCGGGTGGCCGGCACCGTCACCACACTGGACCAGCGGGCCAACGCGCGCCAACTGCGCCGGCTGCTGGCCGCGTACCGGGACGTCCGGGAACTGGTCGAGATCGGCGCGTACGTGCCCGGTACCAACCCGGACGCCGACTGGGCGCGCTCGCTCTGGCCCCGCATCCAGGCCTTCCTCACCCAGGATCTGGATGCCCGCTGCCCGGTCGCCGACTCGTGGGCGGAGCTGGCCGCCTTGCTGCAGACCGGAGGACCCCTCAATGCCGCGTAGATTCCGGCTGGCCGCCGTGCTGCGCGCCCGCCAGGTCCAGGAGGACGTCGCCAAGAGCGCGGTGGTCCGGGCCCGGCTGGAGGCGACGGCGGCGGTGCAGCGGCACGCCGAGCGGGAACGCTCGCTGCTCGAACGCCCGCCGCCGGACGGCGGGCCGGCGTCCCGGTGGGTGGCGGCCGCGGCCGCCCGGGCGGCGCTGGCGGATGAGCTCTCCACCGCCGACCGGCTGGCCGTGCGGGCCGCGGCGGAGGTGGGCGAGCGGGCCACCGAGCTGACCGGGGCGGCGATCCGGCGCCGTTCGGTGGAAACCCTGGCGGACCGGCAGTGGGCAGCCGAACAGCAAGAGGAGCTCGCGACCGAACAGCGCGCGCTGGACGAGGTGGCCGGCAACCGCCACCTGACCGGAAGGACCGAGCTGTGACCGGTATCGCCGAGATCGCCAGCCGGGTGCAGGATCTGCACAACCTGTGCATGCGGCCGGCACCGCCGGCCACGACCGGTGCCGGTTTCGCCAGCGCGCTCGCGCAGGCACAGGCCGGCCAGCCGGGCACTGGCGGCGGAGCTGGGCCGACCGGGGCTGACGCGGTCGCCGCCGCCCGGCGCTACCTGGGCGTGCCGTACGTCTGGGGCGGCACCGACCCGGCCACCGGCCTGGACTGCTCCGGCCTGGTGCAGCGGGTGTACGCGGACCTCGGCGTGCGGCTCCCCCGGGTCAGCGGCGACCAGGCCAGGGCCGGCACCGCGGTGGCCAGCCTGGCCGATGCCCGCCCCGGCGACGTGCTCGCCTTCGGCCACCCGGTCGACCACGTCGCGATCTACCTCGGTGGCAACCAGATGATCGCCGCGCCGGAGCCGGGCGACCACGTCCGGGTGCAGCAGGTGTACGCCCCGCCGACCGCCATCCGGCGCCTGCTGCCGGACCCGGCCGGTCCACTGTGGACGACTCCGGTGGGCCGGCCGGCCAACCTCGGCGGCGTGGTCGGCCCGTCCGGGCTGGCCGGCCCGGGCGGGCTGGCGGCCGTCCCGTACGGGGAGCTGTTCAGCCGGGCCGGCAGCCGGTACGGGGTGCCGCCGGCACTGCTCGCCGCAGTGGCCAAGGTGGAATCCGGGTACGACCCGAACGCGGTCAGCCCGGCCGGCGCGCGCGGCCTGATGCAGCTGATGCCACGCACCGCGGCCGGCCTCGGCGTCGACCCGATGGACCCGGCGCGGGCCGTCGACGGCGCGGCCCGGCTGCTCGCCGGCCACCTCGCCGACTTCGGCTCGGTGCCGCTGGCGCTGGCCGCGTACAACGCCGGCCCCGGCGCGGTGCGCCGCTACGGCGGCGTCCCGCCATACCCGGAAACCCAGTCGTACGTACAGAAGGTGCAGGCGGCACTGGCCGCACTGACCGGAGTGGGAGCCTGATGACCACCCTCGCGGCACCGATGATCCCGACCGCCCCGGCCGGCCGGACCGCGCGCCCGGCCCGAGCGCCGGACGCGCCCGCACCCGGCGGCCCGGCGGAGTTCGACACCCAACTGGCCACGGCCGTCGCCGCGACCCGAACCGGCCGATCGGCCACAGTGGACGAACCAGGCCGGGGCGGCCGCACACCGGACGCCGAACCGGCCGACCCCGACCTGGACGGCCTGCCCGGCAACCCGACCGGCATCAGCCCGGCCGCGCTGGCCGGCGCGCAACTGGCCACCGCGACCGGCCCGGCCACCAGCCCCGGCACGAGCACCAGCGGCGGCACCTCCGCGGGCAGCAGCACCGGCGCAGCCGGGCCGCACGCGGCCGGCGGACCGACTGCCGGCAGCGTGGGCGGGCCGGCCGCGCCCGGCCCGCCGGGTGTCGCCGGAGCCGCCACCGGCCCAGCCCCAGCGGCTGGCCCAGTGGCCGGCCCGGCCGGGTTCCCCGGTTCGTCGACCGCGGCCGGCGCCGCTGCTGGTTCGGCCGCCCCGGGTGCCACCGGCGCGGCCGTTTCCGCCGCCGCCCGCAGAGCCGGACAGGTGGCCGGAGCGGCCGGCAGCACGACCGGCGAGGCCGCGACCGTGATGCGGACGGCGACCGCGGCGGAAGCCGGCCGGGCCGCGCTGGGCGCCGCCGGCATCGCGGCCGGCGGGATGCCGGGCGCCGCCGGCGGCCGCACCGGGTTCGGCCCGAGCGGGCCGGCCGCCTCCCCTGGACTCCACACCAGCCAGCCGGCCGTACCGCGGGCGGTGGCCCTGCTGGCCGGCGACCAGTACCAGTACCACCTCCCGGTTGGCCTGCCGGTCGCCAAGCCGACCACCGGTCCGGCCACAGTAGACAGTCCGGACCCGGCCGCCGGGGGGCTGACCACCGCCGGTCCACTCGGGACGGTCGCGGTGCAGCTCAGCACGCCGGTGCTGCCGATGGTGAGGCCGATCCGGGCCGGCCAGCCCGGCACCGGCCTGCCGGTCGCTGCCCCGGCCGCCGGCATCCGCGGGGCCGATCCGGCCCTGATCGGCCTACCCGGCGACACCATCCCGATCGAGCCGCCGACCACGGCGGTGCCGGCCGGCGCCGGCCCGCAGCCGGCCGGCCCGCAGCCGGCCGGCCAGCCGACAGCCGGCCAGCCCGCAGTCGCCCTACCGGCAGCCGCCGTCCCGGCAGCCGGCCAGCCGACGGTCGCCCTGCCGGCAGCCGGCCTGCCGGCAGCCGGCCTGCCGGGGACGGCGCAGGCCGTGCCGGTCCCGGCTGCCGAGCGGCAGGCAGCCGATCAGGACACCCCGGCCGGAACCGGTACCGCGTCCGTCCTGAGTGGACTTCCGGCGGCCGGCCCGGCGCCGGCCAGCCCGGCCCAGCCAGCGGCCCCGGCCAGCCAAGCGGCACAGTCAGGGCCGGCCGCGCAGGTGGTCGCGGTGCTGCACCCGCTCCGGTCGGCGCCGGACGGCGTGCACCAGTTGACCGTCCACCTGCACCCGGCCGAGCTGGGCCCGGTCAGCGTGCGGGCCGAGATCCGCAACGGGGACATCCACCTGCACCTGGCCGGCGCGACCGAAGCCGCTCGGGACGCGCTGCGGATGGCCTTGCCGGAACTGCGCCGGGACCTGCAGGCGGCCGGTTTCACCGCCGGATCGCTGGACGTCCAGCCGGACGGCCGGCCCGGGCCGGACCTCGCCGGTCAGTCCGGCCAGTTCAGCCAGCACCAGGCCGACCAGGCCGGGCGCGGCCCGCACTACCGGCCGGCGGTCCAGGGTCCGGCCGCGACGCTCCCGATCGATCCGCCGGCCAGCGGCGACGGCCGGCTCGACCTGCGGGTCTGACCGTCCACAATGGAGGGGACAGGATGACCAGTCCAATCGGCGCGATCTCGCCGAACAGTGCGGGAACCGGGCAACTGCCGGCCAGCACCCGCACCTCGAACTCCGACCTGGGTAAGGACGCGTTCCTGAAGCTGCTGGTGACCCAGCTGAAGTACCAGGATCCGGCCAGCCCGGCCGACGGCACCGCGTTCATGGCGCAGCTGGCCGGGTTCACCCAGGTCGAGAAGCTCGGCGACCTGGTCGAGATGGAGCAGAAACTGCTTGCCACGCAGCAACTTCTCGGCGCCAGCACGATGATCGGCCGCACCGTCGACTACACCATCCCGGGCCGTGGCAACGGCACCGGTGTGGTCACCGGCGCCAGTTTCGCCAGCACCGGCCCGACGGTCCGGGTTGGTGACCAGGACGTACCGCTGTCCTCGATCACCGGAGTCCGTGCCACCGGCGCCTGACCGGCCCGGTCGTCCAGCTCCACCTCACGTCAACTGAAGGAAGTCGGACATGCTCCGCTCACTGTTCTCCGGCATCAGCGGCCTGCGCGCACACACCCAGATGATGGATGTCACCGCGAACAACATCGCCAACGTCAACACCACCGGCTACAAGACGCAGCAGGCCCTGTTCTCGGACGCGCTCAGCCAACTGCTGCGCGCGGCCGGCGCGCCGCAGAACTCCGTCGGCGGGGTCAACCCGGCGCAGATCGGGCTGGGGGTCCGGATGTCCGGCATCGAGACCGACTTCGGCCAGGGCTCGGCCCAGATCACCGGGCGCAACACCGACATCATGATCAACGGAGACGGCTTCTTCGTGGTGCGGCACATCGGCGAGCAGCTGTTCACCCGGTCCGGCGGGTTCTCCTTCGACACCAACGGCATGCTGGCGGACCAGCGCGGCTCGGCCGTGCAGGGCTGGATGGCGAACCGGGGTGTGATCAACAGCAACGCCAGCCCGGCCGACATCGTGCTGCCAGTCACCCAGTCACAGGCGCCGATCCCGACCTCGGCGGCCTCGGCCGCCGGCAACCTGCCCCAGAACACCACCAGCACGCTGCCGATCCTGACCTCGATCACCGCGTACGACCTGCAGGGTGCCCCGATGACGCTGTCCGTCACCTGGGCCAGGACCTCGGCGAACACCTGGACCGCGACCATCTCCGACGGCGTCACCACCGCCGCCGCGCAGACGGTCACGTTCGCCGCGGACGGCACCACGCCGACGCCGGCGACGCTCGCCTTCGGCTCGATCGCGGTCGACGTATCCCAGGTCACCAACTACGCCGGCCAGTCCACGATCGCGCTGATCAACCAGAACGGCTCCGAGATGGGCTCGCTGTCCGGCTTCACGATCAGCCCGGACGGCACGATCATCGGGGTCTTCTCCAACGGCCTCAAGCAGCCGATGGCCCAGATCGCGATCGCCAACTTCAACAACCCGCCCGGGTTGGAGAAGGCCGGCGACTCCGACTACCGGACCACGGTGAACTCCGGGCCGGCGCTGGTCGGCGTACCGGGCGTCGGCGGCCGTGGCAGCCTGCAGAACAACGCGCTGGAGATGTCCAATGTGGACCTCTCGCAGGAGTTCACCAACCTGGTGATCGCCCAGCGTGCCTTCCAGGCCAACTCCAAGGTGATCACCACCGCGGACGAACTGCTCAACGATCTGGTCAACATGAAGCGCTGACCACTCGCGCCGGCCAGCGGCTGGGACGGGCGGCGATGTCGCCGCCCACAGCCGGCCAGCGGTGCGGCTCGGACGGGCGGCGATGTCGCCGCCCACAGCCGGCCAGCGGTGCGGCTCGGACGGGCGGCGATGTCGCCGCCCACAGCCGGCCAGCGGTGCGGCTGGGGCGGGCGGCACCGCCGCCGTCCTCAGCCGGCCGGCGGGCCGGCGAGCGCGGCGGCGATGTCGCGGACGTAGTCCCAGCGGCCGATGCCGTCCGGGTGCCGGGCCGCGCTGCCGGCGACCAGCGGCACCCCGGCGGCGGCCAGCGTCGCGGCCACCCGCGGCGACGGGCAGCGCCAGCGCTCGTTGATCGCTACCGCCGAGCCGGTGGCCAGGCAGCCCTCGGCGAGCTGGCGGAGCACGTCGCCGGTCAGCAGGTCCTCGCTGATGCCGACCTCGGGCAGCAGCCCGAACGGCCGGGCCAGCACCGGCTGGGCCCATTCGGCCGCCCGGTGCAGCGCCCGCACCGACGCGCCGACCAGCAGTTCCACCGCCTGCGCCGGGGTGAGCATGCCGGTGGCCAGCAGTATCCGGACGTCCGCCGGGGTGCCCGGGCCGGCCCGCAGCGGGTACCCGTGCTCGGTCACGGCCAGGAATTCCACCGCGGTCAGATCCGCGGGCAGGTCGAGCGTCCCGGCGGTGTCCAGGATCGCGGTTTCCAGCCCGCGGCAGAGCGTCAGGTCGGTGCGCGCGGCGGCCCGCCGGATCACGGCCCGGTGCGCGGCCAGCCAGTCGGTGTCACAGGTGACCCGGTCCACCACCACCAGCCGGGTCAGCCCGGCCTCCTCGGCGGCTCGGACGTTCTGGTCCACCGTGCCGCTGCCGCCGGAGAACATCGACGGCGCGTGGTGGTCGGCGCGCAGGTCCACGCCGCCCAGGCGGCCGGCCTCCGCCGGCAGGCTGCTCACCTGGCCACCGTGCCGCACGGCAGGAACGTCGGGGGTTGCCGGACGGTGGCAGTTCGGGACGCCCTGCGCCGGCACCGCCGGAGCGCTACTTAGGCGGTCGGTATCTGTATCCGACACCACGGACCGCCTCGATCGGTGAGGTCGCCGGGTCACCCCAGCCCAGCTTGCGGCGCAACCGGAGCACCCCGAACTTCACCCGCTCCTGGCCGATCCCGGTCGGGTCGTCCCAGGCGTGGGTGAGTAACTGGTTCGGCGACAGCACGCCGCCGGCGTTGCGCAGCAGCGAGTTCAGCAGCCGGAACTCGGTCGGGGTCAGGTGGATCTCCTGGTCGCCGACGAACACCGCGCGGGACCTCGGGTCGACCCGGACCACCCCGTCGTCGTACACGTCCGCGGCCCACTCACCGGAGCCGGCGCGGCGCAGCAGCGCCTCCACCCTGGCCAGGAACTCCGAATTGGTGAACGGCTTGGTCAGGTAGTCGTCCGCGCCGCCACGCAGCCCGCGCACCTTGTCCGAATCCTGGCCGTGTGCGGTCAGCAGCAGGATGGGCAGGTCGCTGATGTCGCGAACCCGTTCCAGCACCTGCCAGCCGTCCATCACCGGCAGGCCGATATCCAGGATGAGCAGGTCCGGGTGGATCTCGTGCACCATCCGCAGCCCGCTCCGGCCGTCGGCGGCGTGCTCGACGGCGTAGCCGCTGCGGTCCAGCAGGAGCCGCAGCGCCAGCGCGATGTCCTTGTCGTCTTCCACGACCAGAAGCCGGGTCAAGGCTTCACCGTCCGATCAACCTTTACTCACAGTGACAGAGCACTACAGTAGGTTACTAGAGGCCGGTGGGGCGATTCCCCGGCTCGTGACACGCGCCGAGGGGTGGGACGAATGTCCGGCGAGCACGCCGCGTTGGCCGCGGCGACCAGGCTGGCCGGGCCGGCCGCCTCCGTGCTGGACGCGCTGGTGGCCGCGGTGCCGATCGGCGTGCTGGTACAGGACACCGAGCACCGGGTGCTGCTGGTCAACACCGCGTTCGTCCGGCTGGCCGGCATCCCGGCCCGGCCGCCGGAACTGATCGGACTCACCTTCGACGGCACCGCCCAACACATCGAGGACCTGGTCCGGACCGGCGGCACCGCCAGCGGGCCAGCCACCGGCGCGCCAGCCGCCGGCCCGGCCGGAAACCACCGGGTGGTCGAGCCGGAGTACGTGCCACTGCAGTCCGGCGGCGAGCCGCTCGGCCACCTCTGGCTGCTGCGCGACGTCACCGACCAGACCGCGGCCCGGCGCACGGCGGCCGAGCAGGACCGGGTGCTGGCCGACCTGGCCGCGCTGCGGTCCGACTTCGTGGCCACCCTCTCGCACGAACTGCGCACGCCGCTGACGTCCATCGTCGGGCTCTCCACCCTGCTGCTGGACGGCGGTAGCCGGCTCGACCCGGAACAGACCGAGTGCCTGCAGGCCATCGACCGCAGCGCCGACCGGCTGCTCCGGCTCACCGACGACCTGACCCTGCTGGCCGGCCTGGAGTCCGGCGGGCTGCCGCTGCGGGACGAGCCGGTCGACCTGGCCGAGCTGATCGCCACCCGGGCCGACGGCTGGCGGGCGGTGGCCGCCGCGGCCGGGGTCGCACTGCGGCTGGACCACCCGCCCGCCCCGGCCGACCCACCGGTCCGCGGCGACGAGCCGATGCTGACCCGGCTACTGGACGACCTGGTCACCGGCGCGGTGCAGGCCAGCCCACCGGGCGGCCAGGTCCGGATCTCGCTGCGACCGGAGCCGGCCGGCTGGCTGATCGAGGCGACCGACCCCAGCACGCCGGTCGACCCGGCCGACCCGGCCGAGGCCAGCCGGCACAGCGCCGGCCTCGGCCCGGTCATCGGCCGGGCCATCGCCAAGCGGCACGACGGCAGCACCACGATCAGCCCCGCCGGCGCCGGGGCGGGCGGCGGCGGGGCGCTGATCCGCATCCACCTCCCGGCCGGCCAGCCGGCCAGCCGCCGGTCCGGCGGTCAGGGCGCCGCGGGGGCGGGCAGCGCGGGTACGCCGAGGACCTCGTAGACCCCACGCGGCGGGTCGGTGACCAGGCGGCCGGCGCGAGTGCAGTCCAGCGCGCAGTTCCGCGGCCGGACCGCGGCGGCGTCCCGGCTCAGCCCACCGCGCAGCCGGTCGGTGGGCAACCCGGCCGCGGTCACCACCAGCCGGGCGAACTCGTACCGGCTGACCGCGTCCGCCCCGGCCACGTGCAGCGGGCCGGCCGCGTCCGTGCCGACCAGTTCGAGCAGCGCCACGGCCAGGTCGCCGACCTGGGTCGGGC
>Ga0307499_10000600_pt1 | contig 12012 bp, 9 predicted proteins | sample 13_S_MG_FD_201363 | JGI IMG/M metagenome (GOLD analysis project Ga0307499, IMG submission 201363) | Soil microbial communities from Populus trichocarpa stands in riparian zone in the Pacific Northwest, United States - 13_S | ecosystem: Environmental > Terrestrial > Soil > Riparian zone > Trees... | reverse complement strand
CCGAGGAGACGCGGCGCATCCAGGCTTCCTCGCCCGATTTGAATTCGCCGAACGCGCCGGGGATCGTGCGCGTGGATTCCTGGCCAAGCTGATGACAGCCGATGCAGTCGACATTGTTCATCCGCTGGCGCCAGATATCCTGCGTGATCTCCTTCGGAATCTCGGTAGCTCCGCCGAAATCCTTTGCCGGCGGAATCTTCATCAGCGTGTACCAATAGATCGCTGAATAATAATGGGCGGCTGCGGCCTCGTTCGGCGCCGGCACCGCCGTGAGATTGACCTGCTGGCCGGGCTTGGCGCGCCGCTTGGGCGAATCCACCAGCCCGTAGCCGCGCACCCAGATGGCGTAGTTCACATTCGTTGGCAGGTCCGGGATCACGTAGCGGCCCTGATCGTCGGTGACGACGATCTTGGCGAACTTTGTTGGCAGCTCGTTGGTCTCTGCGATCACCCAGACGCCGGCCTCCGGGCCGTTGGGTCCGAGCACCACGCCGCCGATGTCGTCATTGTCGATGGCGACCGCCGGAGGCTGCTGCGCATGCAACGGTCCCGCCGTGCCGATGAGTACGCTCGCTGCAGCCAGGGTGACGGAGAACAGAATCCGATTGAGGTTCATGGTTTCTCTCCCGGTGGCCGCGAGCTTGCCGCTCGTTGTTGGGCGCGAGCCTACACCAAATCGTGCTTGAGACGAGGGCATGCCGTTCGCATATTTCTGCGTGTGCGACGCGCGTGCGTCGCAGCAATGAACCGCGTGCATCCGCCTTTTGCTTTTTGGGCGGCTGGGCTAGACACGCTCATCCTCACGAGAAGGCGTAACTCTTATGATCACCGAAATCGCACAAATCGACGTCAAGCCCGGCACCGAGAAGGATTTTGAGGCGGCCGTTGCCAAGGCGCGTCCGCTGTTCCTGCGGGCCGAGGGCGGCAAGGGGTTTGAACTGCACAAATCGATCGAGAAGCCGCAGCGCTACCGGCTGATGGCCCAGTGGGAGACCCTGGAAAACCACACGGTGGATTTCCGCGGCTCGGAAGATTTCACCGCCTGGCGCGCGCTGGTCGGGCAGTATTTTGCGGCCCCGCCCGAGGTCGAGCACACCGAGACGGTGCTGACCACGGCCGGCTGAAACCGTTCAGGCCGTCGTGATGGCGGCAGGCAGTTCGTCCGCCTTGAAATGGTCGATCATCACTTTGGCGATCGCCATCAGCGGCAGCGCGAGTGCCAGCCCCCAGATGCCGAACACGACACCGAGCAGGATCTGGAACGCAAACAGCGTGGCGGGCGGAATATCCAGCGCCTGCCTCTGGATGATCGGCGTCAGCACGTAGCTTTCCAGCGCGTGCACGCCGAGGAACAGGATGAAGGCGGAGAGTGCGGCGACCCATCCCGAGGCGAGGCTCGCCAGCACCACGATCAGCCCGCCGAGGATCGCGCCGACGGTCGGGATGAAGGCGAGAAGTCCCGCCTGGATGCCCAGGATGAACGAGCTCTGGATGCCGATGATCGATAGTCCGATCCAGGTCACCAGAAACACCGCGACCATGGTAATGATCTGCGCGATCAGCCAGCGATCCAGCGTCTCGCCGATCCGATCAACGATCGCGGTGGCTCGCGCGCGATGTTTGGCCGGCGCCATGAACAGCAGCCCGTCGCGGTAGACGCCGGGCTGGGTGGCGAAGGCTATTCCCAGAAACAGCACGATGAAGAAGTTTCCGACCGCGCTGGCGGTGCCGAGAATCAGTTTCAGGCTCTGGCTGAAGATGGCGCCGCCGCTGGCTGCGATCGTCCCGGCGCTCGGAAGCGAGTGGGGCGTCGCGCTTGGGGCCGGCGCGGCATCCTCCGCGGGTGGCGACAGGCTGCCGAAATCGAAGAAGCTGGTGTCGATACCGTTTCGTTCCAGGAAGCCCTTGACGTTGACGAGCTGCGACTTGAGCGTGTTGCTCAACGCCGTGGTCTGCTGGGCAATCGTGGTGCCGCCGAGAAAGACGATGCCCGACAGCATGCCCGCGACCACCAGACAGACCACCGTCAGCCGCAGCGCATGCGGCAGCCGCACCACGCGCCCGAGCAGGTTGCTCATGGCGTTGAGGGCGACGCCGAGCAGGATGCCGGAAAATAACAGAAACAGGGTGGCGGCAAACTGCCAGGTGAACGCGAGCAGGGCGGCGAACAGCACGACGCCGATGCCGCCGACCGATATCGCCCACGCCAGATCGTTGCGGGCCTGAAGGCGATTGTCAGCCGGACTTGTCACGTTGATTCCTTCTCGTGAGACATATTGCGCGGTCAGTCATTCGCCAAAATCGGGCCGGGATCAAGCGGGCGGACGCGCGCCGGTTTGACGCTGCCGTACCCGGTATGCCAAGCGGTGTGTGAATCTGACGGGGCCGGCCGGTGAGGACGAGATGAATTTCAAATGGTTCGGCCCGCTCGCGCTGCTGGCGGCGATAGTGATCGGCGACCAGATCAGGATCAACCGGCCCGCCCACAAATATCGCCTGACAGTCGAGGTCGAGACGCCGGAGGGGCGCAAATCGGCCGCTGGCGTGATGGCCGTCCATCCCGATCGCAGCTATACCCGCCGCGGCCAGACCCGCACGTTGGGTGATGCCGTTTTCGTCGATCTCGGGCAGGGCAAGAACCTCGTCGCGCTGCTGGCGCATGCCGACAACAACCTCGTGCTTGATGACATCAATTACGTGGCCTTGCGGGCCTATGCGGAGGCTTCCGGCAAGCGCGTGCCGTTCGGCGAGATGAGCCGGTTGACCGGCACGGTGCCCGTGAAGGGGGCACTGATCCCGGTGCTCATCGCCTTCAGCGATCCCGGCAATCCCGGCTCCGCACGGGTGGTGCGGCCCGACGATGTCGAAGCGGTGCTTGGCAAGGGTTATCGCCTCCAGGGAATATCGGCCGAAGTGGTGCCGAACGGATTCTGGCCGCTTGATTTCGGCGGTGCGCTGGGCGAGCCGGTATCGCGTGGAATCCAGGCGAAATTGCCGTGGCTGGCTGGCGCCGGCGATTCGGCTGCCACGGCACTCCGGGCGGCCGGCCTGCCCGGGGTCGACGGGATCGATGCCCGGGAGGCTTTCACGCGAAAATAGCAGGGCAGCCCCGCTGCTGCTCTGTGGATATTGATCCGCAGCCGCCTCGCAGGCATTATCTTCTGCAATCATGGCTGAACCCGGAAGATTTTTGCACAGGACTATGACAGCGGAATTTCTGCGATGAGGCGGCCCGTGGTCGGGGTGATCGCGAACGCCCATCGCGTCGAAAATCGTTTCCAGACGCAGATGGTCGGAGAGCGCAATCTGCGCGCGGTCACCGACGTGGCGGGGGCGCTGCCGCTGATGTTTGCAGGCTCGCCCGAGATTACCGACATCGGCGCGCTGCTGGACGTCGTCGACGGGGTGATTTTGACGGGGGCGCGGGCCAATGTTCACCCGACGCGCTTCAAGACCGAGCCGCATGAGAAGCACGAGCCCTACGACATTCACCGCGACGACGTCGCGCTGGCGCTGACGGAGGCCTGCGTCGCCCGCGGCGTGCCGATCTTCGGCATCTGCCGCGGCTTGCAGGAGATGAACGTCGCTTTCGGCGGTTCGTTGCACCCGGAAATCCGCGAGATCCCCGGCCGCATGAATCACCGCATGCCGCGGCTGGAGAACGGCGAAATCCACCCCGATCCGACAGTGGTGTTCGCCGACCGGCACGACGTCCACCTCACGCCCGGCGGCGCGTTTGCAAGCCTGCTCGGCTGCGAGACTATCCGGGTGAATTCGCTGCACGGGCAGGGCATCCTCGAACCCGGCGAGCGCGTCGTAATCGAAGGTATTGCCGAAGACGGCACCATCGAGGCGATCCGGATCGCGGACGCCGCGAGCTTCGCCCTCGGTGTCCAGTGGCACGCCGAGTACGACCCGCAGCGCAACCCGATCAACCGAAAACTGTTCGAGGCGTTCGGCGAGGCGCTCAAGGTGCACAGGCGGGCGGCGTAGGGCGAGGCTGGATTGAAGCGTCGTCGCGCGCGTTACTTGTAGCCCGGATGAGCGCAGCGACATCCGGGGCGGTGTTGGAGTGGCCCCGGATATCGCTGCGCTCATCCGGGCTACGAACTCCATCCGGCCTACGAAACGAAGACGCTCAAGCGAACCGGTTAGGCGGCCGCGAAGAACGGTCGTGTCACAAGGGAGGATGCGATGCGGAACGGCAAATGGACGAGACGTGACCTGCTCAAGGCGTCGACGGTTTCCGCCGCAGGTCTGTTGTTTGCCGAACCGGTGAAGGCCGCGGCGCCGGCTGCGGCGGAGGTGACGCCGGCCCTGATCGAAGCCGCGAAGAAGGAGGGCAAGCTGTCGTTTTATTCGGCGCTTGAACTCAACACCGCCGAGCGCCTGGCGCGAACGTTCGAGGCGAAATATCCCGGGATCGCCGTGCGCGTCGAGCGCTCCGGTGCGGAACGGATATTTCAGCGCATCGCGCAGGAGCAGGGCAGCGGCATCAAGGCCGTCGACGTCGCCAACTCGACCGATCCCGCGCATTATCTCGAATGGAAGAAGAACGACTGGCTGGCGCCGTACCTTCCCGCCGACGTCATCAGGCACTTTCCAGCCGACCAGATCGACCCCGACGGCATGTATGCGACGTCCTGCGCGTGGATGGAGGTGATCGGCTACAACACCAATCTCGTCAAGCGCGAGGATGCGCCGAAGAGCTATGCCGATCTGCTCGATCCGAAATGGCAGGGCAAGATGGTCAAGGGTCATCCGGGTTATAGCGGCGCCATCATGACGGCAACCTTTGTGCTGGCGCGCGATCTCGGCTGGCCGTACCTGGAAAAGCTCGCGCAGCAGAAGGTCATGCAGGTGCAATCGGCGGCCGATCCGCCAAAGAAGATCCTGCTTGGCGAGCGTGCCGTGATGGCCGACGGCAATGACTACAATCTCGTGCTGGCGAAGGATCAGGGCAAGCCGGTCGAGGTGGTGTATCCTACGGAAGGATCGCCGCTGATCATCGTGCCGTCCGGCATCTTCCGCAGCGCGCCCAATCCGAACGCGGCAAAACTGTTCCAGAGCTATTTCTTCAGCGCGGAAGCCCAGCAGATGCTGGTCGACGTCTTTGCCCATCGCTCCTTTCATGCGCAGGTCAAGGAGAAGGGCGAGCACGTCCCGCTTTCCAGCCTGAAACTGCTCAAGGCGGATCCTGCCCAGGTCCAGGCGCAAAGCGAGGAGATCAAGGCGCGTTACGCCAAGATCTTCGGCGTTTGATGCCGGCACCCTGAAAGGCGGGACATCCGCCGGAACCGTCCGCAACCGCCGGGTACTGTAGGTCAATCCCGCAACCTGCGGCTTGCTGGACGAATCATGACGGCGACCCGTACCAAGCATCCTCCGTACTTTTACGGGCCGGAAAGTGTGGCATCGCAAACCTGAAGTCGGGTAAGCAACGAGGAGACGCTGCGGCCTTGGCCGCTGCGGCCGATATGGCCTGACAAAAGCCGGTGCTTGTCCATCACTTCGCGACCGGGGGGAGGCTATGAAGATATCAGGCCGTCTCGCGCTCGCGATGGTTTTGCTGGTCGTGGCGACGTCATGCATGGTCGGGGCATTCGCCTGTTATCTTGTTGGTGACGCTGCTCCGCGCGCGGTGTTGATGTCGATCGCCAGCGCCGCGCTGGCCGGTGGCGGGATTGCGGCGGGGCTCGCGCTCGCGCTTGCTGCCGGCATGACCAACGTTCTGCTCGAGCCGGCGGCAGCGAAGCCGGCGGATGCCGGTGCGGAGACGGAGCAGGCGCGCGCCTATCAGGCGCTCGCCGACCGCGAGAGAATGGCGCAGGCCATCATCGAAGAGGCGCTCGACGCCTTTGTCCAGACCGACGGTTCCTGCATCGTCCTCAACTGGAGCCCGCACGCCGAGGCGCTGATGGGTTGGACACGCGAGGAGGCCGTCGGCTGCAGCGTGGAGAAGCTGCTGTTTCCGGAATCTCTGTGGGTCGGGCACCGGCAATGGGTCGACCGCTTCCTGAGCGAGGCAACCGGCGACGCCGCCGGCGGGCGATACGAGACGCCGCTGCTGCACAAGGACGGAAGCGAATTTTTCGCCGAGGTCTCGCTGACGGCGCTGCGCAGCGGTGAGGGCTACATCATCAACGCCTTCGTCAGGGACATCACCGCAAAGCGCGCCGCCGAAGAACAATTGTTCCAGGCGCAGAAGATGGAATCCGTCGGGCAGTTGACCGGCGGCATCGCCCATGACTTCAACAACATGCTCACGGTGATCACGGGCACGATCGAGATCCTGGCCGACGGCGTCAAGCATGACCCGGCGCTGGCCTCGATCGCCAAGATGATCAATGACGCCGCCGACCGGGCGTCGCAGCTCACGGCGAACCTGCTCGCCTTTGCCAGAAAGCAGCCGCTGCGGCCGCTCGAGACCGACGTCAATGCGTTGATCGAGGAGGTGGTCAAGCTGCTGGCGCCGACGCTTGGCAGGCAGATCGAGATCGATACCGCGCTGAGCGACGAGGCGTGGCCGGCCCTGGTCGATCGCAGCCAGCTCACGTCGGCGCTGGTCAATCTCGCCATCAACGCCCGTGACGCCATGCCCGACGGGGGGAAGCTGCTTTTCAGGACGGAAAATTTCACCCGCCAGGCGCACGACGCGGAGGTGGGCGATCTCGGCGCCGGCGACTACGTCACCATCGAGGTCGTCGATAGCGGGGCCGGCATTCCATCCGCCATACGCGACCGCATCTTCGAGCCGTTCTTTTCGACCAAGCAGTTCGGCACCGGTACGGGGCTTGGACTGAGCATGGTGTTCGGGTTTGCAAAACAATCCGGCGGAAGCATCGTGGTCGACGGCGAGGAAGGCAAGGGCGCTTGCTTCCGCATCTATCTGCCGAAGGCCGACGTCGAGCCTGCGGACGCGCTTGCCGCAAGCGATGCCTCGCCGACTGAAGATGACGAACTGCGCGGCGGTTCGGAAACCATCCTGTGCGTGGAGGATGACGACGTCGTGCGGGCGCATGTCACCGGCCGTCTCGAAAGTCTGGGCTACACTGTCATCACCGCGTCCAACGCGGCCGAGGCGCTCATACTGGTGAATTCCGGCGCGGCGTTCGACCTTCTGTTCACCGACATCGTCATGCCCGGTGCCATGAACGGGCGGCAGCTCGCGCAAAAGGTTGCCGAACTGCGCCGGCCGCTCCGGGTGCTCTACACCTCGGGCAATACGTTCGGCGCCTTTTCCAGCGCGCGTCCCGGCGAGGGCGTGCTGCTGCTGAAGAAGCCATACCGCAAGGCCGAGCTTGCGCGCATGGTGCGCATCAGCCTCGACCGCGCGATCGACCATATGGGTGATCCGATCCCGCTGCCCTATTCGGTCCAGGACGACCTCGAGCGTTTCCTGAAGGAAAATCCGCCGAAGCCGGGCTAGCGCGCTTCGGCTGGCCTCGGCGTCATGGCGAGCCAACGGGTCGGCGCAAAGCGCCGCCCGATGACAGGCTCCGCGAAGCAATCCATCTTTCCGTGCTCGAGGTGACAATGGATGGCTTCGCTGCGCTGGCAATGACGGGGAACTAGCGACGCACGTACCACCGTCATCCCCGCGCAGGCGGGGATCCAGTACGCCGCGGCTTTTCGGTTCAATCACTGCTGTCTCTGGAATACTGGGTCACCCGCCCCAGTGCGCAATTGCGCACAAGGCGGGTGACGACGACAAAATATGACTTCGCATTCTCGCGGCGCGTTCGCCCGAGGTTTGCATCTTCGTTTGCCCTCATGAAAATCTGAGGGCGCAGGGAAGACCGGGTGCTTGCTGCACCCGCGATCTCGCGTGCGATTTGCGCAAACAAATGGGCACACGAGCATACAGGGCAGCGGGGGCATCCCGGCCTTCCCTGCGCAATGGCTTTACGGCTTACTTCGTGCTCTCCCCGGAGAACGGCTCTTTTGCCTCCGTCGCTCCACGAGATAACCCGTGAAACTTAGCGCCAGCACCGCGGCGCCCGAACCACACGACTTCGCCGTACGCGTCCGGCGCGTACGTCTATCGCGCCCTCAGCGTCCATCGCATCTCACCGCGCGTTCGTGACGTTCGCGAGCGCCCCTCATCCGCCGTGAGACAAGCGGAGTTATGCGACTGATTTGCGTGAGAACGAAAGCGGAATATTTTTGATTCCCGGGCTTGACATGATTTCGGAAAATCAGAAGTGATTTGCCTGTCGGGCCATCGTGCCGCTGGCTGCTGCACAAGATTGCGCTTGCGCTGGAAGCAAATCAGCACGTATCCCGCTGAGCAACGGGTCGCGCGAAGGCGCGCCCGATGACAGGCTCCACCATATGCGGAGCTCAATTCAAACCAAACCGAGAGACCTGTATGCGCATTGCTTTCCTGGCCCTGCTATTTGTTGCGGCTCCTGCTTTGGCCCAAGCGCCACCACCTCAGGAGGGTGCGATAACCTGTTCTTCGCCCGTTGCGCCGAACGACAGCGGCAAAACTCTGAGGCAGCGCTACGGCAAGGACACCGTCGTGCAGGAATTGCCTGGCGCAGAAGGTGAGACATACAAGGGGCTTGTCTTGTTGCCACGCGCATCGGACCGGCGAATTGAGGTCTCTTTTACCGATGACGCCATGAAGCGTGCGACGGGGTTTGCTATCCGTAACCAGGCGAAAGCCAGCCGCTGGAATCTTTCTGGAGTCACCATCGGTTCAAGCCTGGCGGAGGTGCAAAAGGTCAATGGGAAGCCGTTTTTGGTGAGCGGTTTTGATTGGGATTATGGAGGATTTGTCGCCGACTGGAAGGGGGGCGCGCTCGGCCGAATGGAGGGGGGCTGCAGGGTGATGATGCGCTTCGGCAAGGAGACAGGCGCGCCCCGCAATCTTTCAGGTGACGGAGTGAAGGCCTCGTCCGACAATGTGGCGCTGGTCAAGTGGGGGCCCGTGGTAACGGAAATCGGGATCGGCTTTGCGTCCGGCAGGTAAGTTGCTGCGGATGACGAAGGGTTACGCTTCGCTAACTAATCGCCCTGCGAAACGAACTGCGCTACGCCTGCTGAGATGATGGGTATTGCTTCGGCCTTCGCTCGTTGAGCCACGGCGGACAAGTCGCTCCACCCATCCCACGGGCCGCAACAACAAAAGGCGCTCCATCAGGAGCGCCTTTTGCAATTCAGCTCTTCTTGCAATTCCCGGGCTCGCCCGGGCAACGTTTTCCGGCAGACCTAATTGCGAAAACCGAGGCTTTGCAGGAACGACGGTGGCTGGGCATTTTGCAAAGACGGATCCTGTGCTCGGGGGTCGGCTACGGGCGGGACCTGTTCCCGTGCATCTTGTTGTTGCTCCCGGACCCTTGCGCGATGATGTCGCTGGGGACGGATCTCCGCGCGTGCATTTTGCACGGAGTGAACCCGTCGGTGCTTCTTCGCGGGCCGCGCCTGCGCCGGGCCATCTTGCGCCACCCGTACGGGCGCAGCTGGCGCGGACCCGGCCTGTTTCCGCGTCTCTTCTTCGGCTGCCCAGGCCTGGAATTGCTTGAACAATTCTTCAGTGACCGGCTGGTTGTCGGCAGTGATTGGCTGGCTGTTTTCGGCCTGGCGCTGACCGCCCTCAGCCTGCCTCTGACCGGCGGTCTCGGTCTGGCTTGGCTCGGTAGGTTCCACAGCCGCAGCAGTTTCCTCGCGCGGCGGCGCGTTCATCGTTGTCGTCGACGAATCCTGCGTGCCGGCAATTGTTTGAGTTGGCGACGTCGCCGGATCGGCCTCACGCTGAAGCGCCGGTTTGTCGACCCACCAATCCGTCACGTTCGCAACGAGCATGACCGGGTTTCCGACCGTTAGAATCGCGATGCCGATCGCCGTCACTGCTACAGCCAAAATACTCGTCTTGAGGATCCGCGACGAGATCGTCGCGATGTCCCAACCTTTCCCGATATCGGACTGCCCGGCTTCTTCCGCATGCCCGGAGAGAAAGATCGGAGGACGATCCGGCTGGAAACCATCTTCTGTCGCCATTTGGTTGATGCCGCCTCTCATTGATGGGCGCTTTTAATACTCCGACAGCGCGGTCTAAAAGCGACGATCGCCGCCACGATTTGGGAGAAGTTTTGACTTCAATGGGATTTGGGAACCGGGATATCGCCGCGGAGCGCAGGATGGGCAGAGCGCAGCGAAACCCATCATGCTTGCCACGTACCCCGAAGGTGATGGGTATCGCGCAGCGAAACCCATCATCCGTGCGACATCCACCGAAGCTGATGGGTATCGCTGCGCTCCACCCATCCTACGGGAGAGTGGACTCCCCAAAAACAAAAGGCGCCCCGCAAGGAGCGCCTTTCGCATCTCTGGACGGTGAATACCGGCGGCGTGAACGCCGCCGAAAATCACAGCGAATAGTACATGTCGAATTCGACCGGGTGCGGGGTCATCTCAAAACGCTCGACTTCGGTCATTTTCAGCTCGATGTAGCTGTCGATGAAGTCGTCGTCGAACACGCCGCCGTTCTTGAGGAAGGCGCGGTCCTTGTCGAGGTTTTCCAGCGCTTCGCGGAGCGAACCGCACACCGTCGGGATCTGCTTCAGCTCTTCCTTCGGCAGATCGTAGAGGTCCTTGTCCATCGCCGGGCCCGGATCGATCTTGTTCTTGATGCCGTCGAGGCCGGCCATCAGCATCGCGGCGAAGCCGAGATAGGGATTGGCCATCGGGTCCGGGAAGCGGACTTCGACGCGCTTGGCCTTCGGGTTTGCCGTGTAGGGAATACGGCAGGAGGCCGAACGGTTGCGCGCGGAGTAGGCGAGCAGCACCGGGGCTTCATAACCCGGGACCAGGCGCTTGTAGGAATTGGTCGACGGGTTGGTGAAGGCGTTGATCGCCTTGGCGTGCTTGATGATGCCGCCGATGTAGTGGAGGCAGGTTTCCGACAGGTCGGCGTATTTGTTGCCGGCGAACACCGGCTTGCCGTCCTTCCAGATCGACTGGTGGCAGTGCATGCCCGAACCGTTGTCGCCGTAGACCGGCTTCGGCATGAAGGTGGCGGTCTTGCCGTAGATGTGCGCGACCTGGTGGATGCAGTATTTGTAGATCTGCATCTGGTCGGCCATCAGCGTCATGGTGTCGAACTTCATGCCGAGCTCGTGCTGGGCGGAAGCCACTTCGTGGTGATGCTTCTCGACCTTGACGCCCATCTTGGCCATGGCGCCGAGCATCTCCGAGCGCATGTCCTGCACCGAGTCCTGCGGCGGCACCGGGAAGTAGCCGCCCTTGGTGCGGATGCGGTGACCGAGGTTGCCGCCTTCATATTCGGTGTCGGAATTGATCGGCAGTTCCGACGAATCCAGCTTGAAGCCGGTGTTGTAGGGGGTGGTCTGGTAGCGCACGTCGTCGAATACGAAGAACTCGGCCTCGGGGCCGAAGAACACGGTGTCGCCGACGCCCATCGACTTGACCATCGCCTCGGCCTTCTTGGCCATGCCGCGCGGGTCGCGGTTGTAGGGCTCGCCGGTGGTCGGCTCGAGCACGTCGCAGGTGATCACCATGGTGGTTTCGGCGAAGAACGGGTCGATGGTCGCGGTCACCGGGTCGGGCATCAGGCACATGTCGGATTCGTTGATCGCCTTCCAGCCGGCGATCGAGGAGCCGTCGAACATCGTGCCCTCGGCAAAGATCTCCTCGTCGATCATGCTGATGTCGAAAGTCACGTGCTGCCACTTGCCGCGCGGATCGGTGAAGCGCAGGTCGACGTATTTCACGTCGTTGTCCTTGATCGATTTCAGGACGTCTTTGGCGGTCTTCATGAATACCCCTTTTGGCTACTACGGGTCGGTTTCCAGGATTCTGGAGCCTTACCAGTCCTGATAGGATCAGAGCCTGGCCCCAGTCTTTTGTTCTGACGCGGTTTCTTGCTGCGAACCGGTTTTCACTTCGCTTGCAAACGCTATAGACGGCACGACATTTCGCAAATGGTCCGATGGGATATCGCGAACGAAATCAGGCTGCCGAAGCAGCCCTTTTCCCGGTTCCAGT
>Ga0307499_10000599_pt1 | contig 12023 bp, 11 predicted proteins | sample 13_S_MG_FD_201363 | JGI IMG/M metagenome (GOLD analysis project Ga0307499, IMG submission 201363) | Soil microbial communities from Populus trichocarpa stands in riparian zone in the Pacific Northwest, United States - 13_S | ecosystem: Environmental > Terrestrial > Soil > Riparian zone > Trees... | reverse complement strand
TATCGGCGTGAAGGCATTCGAGCATTGCTCCCCGGCATGGAATTAGGACTGGAGGGGCGGGTCGCGCTCGTCATGGGCTCGAGTGCCGGGATCGGGCTCGGGATTGCGACGGCGCTCGCCCGCGAAGGGGCGCGGGTCGCAGTCGTCAGTCGCTCATCCGAGCGGGCCGAGCAGGCCGCGGCGACGATCGACGGCGACGCCTCCCCCTTCGTCGCCGACGCGACCGACCTCGACCGCCTAGCCGAGCTGCCGGCCGAGGTTGAGGCGGTGCTCGGGCCGATCGACGTCCTCGTCGCCAACACGGGGGGCCCGCCGCTCGGCGGCTCGCTGATGCACGAGCTCGACACCTGGGAGGTGGCCTACCGCTCGCTCGTGCTCGCGCCCCGCGTCCTGGCCGGCGCCGTCGTGCCGGGGATGCAGGAGCGCGGCTGGGGGCGAATCGTCAACGTCGGCTCCAGCTCGACCCGCGAGCCGATCCCCGGCCTCAACCTCTCCAACTCGCACCGCATGGCAGCGGTCGGCTTCTTCAAGACCCTCTCGCGTGAGGTCGCCGCCGACCGGATCACGGTCAACACCGTCGCCACCGGCCGCTTCGCCACCGAGCGGCTGGCTTCGAACTACGGCTCGATGGAGGCAGCGGAAGCGGCGGCCCAGCGAGACGTGCCCGCCGGCCGCCTCGGCCGGCCCGAGGAGTACGGCGACCTCGTCGCCTTCCTCTGCTCCGAGCGCGCCGCCTACATCACCGGCACGGTGATCCCGATCGACGGCGGCCTGCTGCACTCCGCGTTCTAGCGAGTCCGCGAATCCCGCCCAACCTGCTGGTCGGCCTCCTACGATAGGTCGGCGATGAGCAAATCCCACGCCGGCAACTCCCACGCGGGCCACAGCCACGGCGCCACGGCCGATGCCGACCGCGGCAAGCTGACGATCGCGCTCGCGCTGATCCTCGCCTTCATGGTCGCCGAGGTGGTGACCGGGATCATCGCCAACTCGCTGGCGCTGCTCTCCGATGCCGCCCACATGCTCACCGACGCGGCCGCGATCGGCTTCTCGATCGTCGCGATCGAGCTCGCCAAACGCCCCGCCGAAGGGCGGATGACCTTCGGCCTCAAACGGGCCGAGATCCTCTCCGCTCAGGCAAACGGGGTCACCCTGCTGGTGCTGGGCGCGATCATCGCGATCGAGGCGGTGCGGCGCCTCGTCTCGCCCCCGGAGGTCGACGGCGCGCTCGTCCTCGCCGTCGCCCTCGCCGGCATCGTCGTCAACCTCGCCGCCACCGCGACTCTGGCGAGGGCGAACCGCCAGAGCCTCAACGTCGAGGGCAGCTTCCAGCACATCCTCACCGACCTCTACGCCTTCGTCGGCACCGCGATCGCCGCGCTCGTCATCCTGCTGACCGGCTTCGACCGCGCCGACGCGATCGCCTCGCTGCTCGTCGCGGGCCTGATGCTGCGCTCGGCGATCGGCCTGCTGCGCGATTCGGGCCGGATCTTCCTCGAGGCGGCGCCGAAGGAGATGGACCCGGAGCGCATCGGCCGCCTGATGGCCGCGCAGCCCGGCGTGGTCGAGGTCCACGACCTGCACGTCTGGGAGGTGACCTCGGAGTTCCCGGCCCTCTCGGCCCACGTCACCGTCGCCCAGGACGCCGACTGCCACCGCACCCGCCTCGAGCTGGCGGAGCTGATCGAGCGCGAGTTCGGCATCCACCACACGACCCTGCAGGTCGAGCACCAGCCGAAGCGCCTGGTGCAGATCGAGCCCTAGCTAGAGGAGGGCTCCTCCCGACCGCCGTCGCCGCCCTCCCCCGGCGCCTCGCGCATCGAGGGGAAGAGGATCACGTCGCGCAGCGTCTTGGCGCCGCTGAGGATCATCATCAGGCGGTCGACGCCGAGGCCCGAGCCGCTCGCCGTCAGCATCCCGTATTCGAGCGCCCGCACGAACTCCTCGTCGTGCTCGTGCGGCGTCGGCTCCGCCCCCGTTTCCTGCCGTTCGCGCTGTTCGACGAAGTGGCGGCGCTGTTCGATCGGGTCGTTGACGTCAGTGCCGCCGCCGGTGATCTCCATCCCGGCGACGATCCCGTCGAAGGCCGCGGCCAGCAGCTGCGGGTGCTCGGGCACCGGCTTGACCAGCGGCCAGATCGCCAGCGGCAGGTCGATGATGAAGGTCGGCTGGATCAGCTTCGGCTCGACCAGCTTTCCCTGCAGCGTGTCGACCAGCGCCGCCCAGTCGTCGTCGGGCTCGGCGTCCTCGCCGGCGATCTCGGCCAGCTCGTCGCGGCTCGCCTTGGTGATGTCGACGCTGGTCTCTTCCTTCAGCAGGTCCTGGAGGCGCAGGCGCGGCCAGGGTGGCGCCAGATCGATCGTCTCCCCGTCGCGCTCGACCTTGGTCGTCCCCAGCACCCGTTCGGCGACGCCGGAGACGATCCCCTCGGCGACGTCCATCACGCCGTGGTAGTCGACCCCGCTGACGAACCACTCGAGCATCGTGAACTCGGGGTTGTGCTGCGGCGACATCCCCTCGTTGCGGAAGAACTTGCCCAGCTCGTAGACGTTCTCGAAGCCGCCGACGATCGCCCGCTTCAGGTAGAGCTCGGTCGCGATCCGCAGATAGAGGTGACGGTCGAGCGCATTGTGGTGGGTTTTGAACGGACGCGCCGCGGCGCCGCCGGTCATCCGCTGCAGGATCGGCGTTTCCATCTCGACGTAGTGGCGTTCGTCGAGGTGGTCACGGATCGCCTTCACCACCTTGGCCCGCAGCGCGAAGATCTCGCGCGAGCGCTCGTTCGCCATCAGGTCGAGCTCGCGCTGGCGGTAGCGCACCTCCGGGTCGGAGATGCCATGGAAGAGGTCGGGCGGGTCGCGCAGCGCCTTCGCCAGCAGCGTGCACTCCTCGACCGCGACCGCGAGCTGGCCGCGCTTGGTCACGTGCAGGTGACCCTCCACGCCGACCAGGTCGCCGATGTCGAGGTCCTCGATCCGGTCGAAAGCCTCCTGGCCGAGCGCATCGACCCGAGCGTAGGCCTGGATCGTCCCGGTCAGGTCGCGGACGTCGAAGAAGAGCGTCTTGCCATGGCCCCGCTGGCCGACAACCCGGCCGGCGATGCGGCAGGTGTGCTGCGAGTGCTCGCCCTCCCCCAGCTCGGCAGGGTCGTGCGCGGCCAGAACCTCGCCGATCCGGTCGCGATCGGGGAAGGAGAAGGGGTAGGGGTCGATCCCTTCCGCCCGCAGGCGCTCGGCCTTGGCGAGGCGCTGGGCCTCGGTGTCGCCGGCCGCGGGCTCGGCGCGCGTGGTCGAGTCAGCCATGGCCCAACCGTATTAGCTGATCGCGAAAGTCGCGCTCAGGGAGCGATGCCGACGGTGACGCGCTCGCCGCCCATGTAGTCGGTCAGCGTCCGCGCGTCGCGCAGCATCTCCCGCATCGCCGGGCCGTGATGGGTGTCGTGCTCCATCGCCAGTCCCCAGCCGCTCGGCGTTTCGGAGATCAGGCCGCGGATCACGCCGAGCCCGTCGGCGCCGCAGGCGCCGGTCACGGCGATCCGCGGCTCGCGGCGGATCTCCGGCGAGCGGTCGAAGATCGTCTCGTCGGTTACGTAGGGCAGGTTGGCGATCACCATGTCGACGTCCCCCAGGCCCTCCGGCAGCCCTTCGGCCACCGACACCTCCAGCTCGAGGCCGAGGCGCTCGGCGTTCTCGCGCGCGGCTTCCGCCGCTTCCGGTGAGAGGTCGGACGCGGTGACGCGCAGGTCGGGTCGCTCGGAGATCAGCGCCAGGGATATCGCGCCCGAGCCGGTGCCGACCTCGTGCACCCGTGCGCCCTCGGGCAGCCCGGCGCCGACCTCGACCAGCAGCTCGGTCTCACGCCGCGGCCAGAGCACGCGCGGGTCGACGCGGATCTCGAGCTCGCGGAAGGGGGCCCGACCGAGCACGTAGGCGAGCGGTTCATGATCGGCGCGGCGCGCGACCGCGGCCTCGATCGCCGCAACGACCTCCGGCGACGGCTCCCCCGCCCCGTCCCGGGAGAGCTCCTCGACGCTGATGCCCAGCGCGTCGGCGACGAGCGCTTCGGCATCCGCCTGCGGCTCCTCGCATCCCGCCGCCGCGATCGTCTCGGTTGCGGAGTCGAGCATTCCGCGGACGGTCGCGGCGTCTGAAACACCCCCGCTGCCGCTCCCTACTGCTTCCACGTCACTCTCCTCCTTCGTTTACCTGAAACCCGTTTACCAAAAAATATCTGTGCAAGATTAGCGGACATGCCGAGAGCGAGACTCAACCAGCCGGTCGAGGCTCGGTGGTGGCTGAGGCGTTAACACGCACAATCGTCCCGTGCCGCTGTCTGACCACGTAGATCCAGATGACGCCGATGGTCATCATTGCAAGGCTCTCCAACTGGGCGGTGGTGAGACCCAGCGCGACATGGTCGTTGCGCCGGATGAACTCGACCAGGAAGCGCTCGGCCCCCGCGTAGATCAGATAGGTCGCAAACAGCACTCCGGCGCGAAAGCGGTCCCGCAGCTGCCAGAGGATCCACGCTCCGAGGCCCATCGCCAGCGTCTCGTAGATCGGCGTCGGGTGAACGGTGCGATCGGTGGGCACGGTGCCGTCGGGGTAGGACATCGCCCACGGCCCGTTCCACGGCTTGCCGTAGTCCCCGTCACCGGAGAGCTGGCAGCCGACGCGGCCGATCGCGTAGCCCAGGGCGAGCGCCGGCGCCGCCAGGTCGAGCAGGGCGAGGCGGAGGAAGTCGCGGTACCAGGCCCAGGCGAGCACGGCGAGGGCGCCACCGATCGCGCCGCCATACCAGACCAGGCCCGAGCCGCCGAAGAGATTGCCGAACAGGTCGTCCTTGACGCTGTCGTAGTTCTGGACGATGAAGTAGAGGCGCGAGCCGACGACGCCACCGATCAGCGCGGCGAAGCCGATCTCGTAGGCCCAGTCGACCGGCTTGCCGATCTCCTTCAGGCGCTTGGCTACGAGCGCCCCGGCGGCGAGGAAGGCAAGCGCGAACATCAGACCGAAGGTCTGCAAGGTCAGCGGGCCGAGGTGCAGCTCGGGATACATGGCTAGTCGCCGAGCAGGGTACGCAACAGTGCCTTCTGGGCGTGCAGCCGGTTCTCCGCCTGGTCCCAGACGGCGGAGCTCTGCCCATAGAGGACGTCGGCGGCGATCTCCTCGCCGGGGTGCGCGGGCAGGCAGTGCAGGACGATCGCTCCGTCCTTGGCCGCGCCAAGCAGGTCGGCGTCGACCCGGAACGGCGTCAGGTCGGCGCGGCGGCGCTCGGCCTCCGCCTCGTCCCCCATGCTGACCCAGACGTCGGTGTAGATCGCGTCGGCGCCGGAGACGGCGAGGCGCGGGTCCTCGGTCAGCTTCACCCCGTGGCCCTCCTCGAGCTGGTAGCCGTCCGGGGCGGCGACCGTCAACTCGACGTCGGCGAGCTCGCAGGCGATCGCCAGCGAGCGGGCGACGTTGTTGCCGTCACCGACGTAGGCGAGTCGCAGGCCGCGCAACTCGCCGTGGCGCTCGCGCAGGGTCAGCAGGTCGGCCAGGGCCTGGCAAGGATGGTGGAGCGGGGTCAGCGCGTTGACCACCGGGACCTCGGCGGCGGCGGCCAGCTCGGCGACCGCCTCGTGGGAGCCGGAGCGGATCACGATCGCGTCGAGGTAGCGCGAGAGCACCCGGCCCGTGTCGCCGATCGACTCGCCGCGCGAGAGCTGCAGCTCGTCGCCGCGCAGGACGATCGGCGCCGCGCCCAGCTCGGCCACGCCGACCTCGAAGGAGATCCGCGTCCGCGTCGAGGGCTTTTCGAAGACGAGGCCGATGCTGCGCCCGGCGAGGTCATCGCTGCGGCCGCGCGTCGCTTTCAGCTCAGCCGCAAGCTCGAGCAGCTGGGAGAGCTCGAACGCCCCGAGCTCTTCGCCAGTGAGGAAGTCGCGCTTCGTCAAGCAGCGGATACTACGGCCGTGCAGCTCACGGCTCTCTCCTGGAACCTCTTCCACGGCCGCGACTTCCCGCCCGACCCGGCGCTGCGCAGCTGGCGCTCGCGGCTGCTGCGGACGAGCGAGCGCAACGCCACGCACGTCCAGGTGAACCGCGACCTGCTCGAGGAGTTCGCGCAGCTGCTCGCCGGGGTCGCCTGGGACGTCGCCCTGCTCCAGGAGTGCCCGCCCCGCTGGTGGGAGCCGCTGGCCGCAGCCTGTGGTGCCAAGCACCACGGCGTGCTCACCTCGCGCAACTCGCTCGCCCCTCTGCGCGCCTTCGTCGCCCATCGCAACCCAGACCTGATCGCCTCCGGCGAGGGCGGCTCGAACCTCACCCTCGTCCGGGGGGCTGAAATCGTCGAACGTCACGAGCTGACGATCCATCGCGGCCGGCCGGAGCGGCGGACGATGGCGTTCACCCGCATCGCCGGCGCGGACGGCACGCCCCTCTGCATGGCCAACCTGCACGCGACCAACGACCGGCCCGCGCTCGCGACCGAGGACGTGCTGCGCGGCGCCGAGGCGGCAACCCGCTGGGCCGCCGGCGCCCCCCTGATCTTCGGCAGCGACCTCAACCTGCGCCCACAGGAGACGCCCACCGCCTTCGCCGCGCTGCGCGACCGCTTCGGCCTCGCCGCGCCGACCGCCCCGGACGCGATCGACCACCTGCTCGTGAGCGGCCTCGAGACGATCGAGCCACCGCAGCAATGGCCGCCGGAGCGGCGCGAGCTGACCGAAGACGGCCTCGCTCTGCGCCTCTCCGACCACGCCCCCGTCGAGGCCCGTTTCGCCACCCCCACCTCAAGGTAGTGAGATAGTCACCAAATCGGCGAAACTGCATTCAGCGTCGAACCGACGCGAAACACAGTCTCACCGCCAGTCGATATACCTGCGAGACAGGAGGGCACAAGGAATGGCCGCGAAAAAAGAGTCGTCCGGCAAAGCGACGAAAAAAGCGAAAGCCGGGACGCGCGCCAAAAAAGCGCCCGCTCGCAAACCGGCCTCGAAAGCGAAAGCCAAACCGAAAGCGGCCAAAAAAGCGCCCCGCGGCGTGACGACCGGCCTCGACAAGAGCGTCGAGCAGTTCCGCGAGAGCCTCGAGCAGAGCGTCACCCTGAGCCGCGATCGCCTGCAGGAGGTCGTCGACGACGCGGTCAAGCGCGGCCGGATGACTCGCGGCGACGCCGAGAAGATGGTCTCCGACCTGATCAAGCGCGGCAGGCGGCAGACCGACGGCCTGCTCAAAGAGCTGGAACGGCTGGTCAAACAGGCGCGCAAAGAGGTCGGCGGCCGCACCGCGCCGGTGCGCAAACAGGCGACCCAGGCGGCGCGGCGGGCGCGGCGGAAACTCGGCTAGCGCCGGTGGGGCGGCTTCCTTGTCCATAGGGCAGCAAGCCGGCCCCGAGGCGGCGGCCCGCCCGCGCAAAGGAGAGTCGATCGAGGTCGAGATCGACTCGCTCGCCTTCGGCGGGCGCGGCGTCGCCCGCGTCGGCGGCTACGTCGTCTTCGTCGCCGGCGGGCTGCCGGGCGATCGCGTCCGCGCCGAGGTGACCAAGCCGAAGAAGCGCTTTGCCGAGGCGCGCGCGGTCGAGCTGCTGCAGCCCGGTGCCGACCGCATCCCAAACAGCTGCGAGCACGAAGGCGAGCCCTGTCCCGGCGCCCCCTGGCAGGGCCTCGACTACGAGCGCCAGCTGGTCGAGAAGCGCAACCAGGTCGACGAGGCGCTGCGGCGCATCGGTGGCCTCGACGGCTTCGAGCTGGAGGAGATCGAGCCGGCGGTCGAACAGTGGCGCTACCGCAACAAGCTCGAATACTCCTTCGGGCCGGGCGAGGGCGGGACGGTGCTCGGCTTCCACGCCAGCGGGCGCTGGGACCTGGTGATCGGCGTCGAGGACTGCCGGCTCGCCTCCGAGCGCGGCAACGCCGCCCGCAACGCCGTGCGCGAATGGGCCCGCGAGGAAGCGGTCGACCCCTACGACCGCCGCGCCGGGACCGGCGTCCTCTGCAACCTCGCGGTGCGCGAAGGCCGCCGCAGCGGCCAGATCCAGACCCGCCTCCTCACCACAGCGAAGCGCTTCCCCAAGCCGCCGGTCGACCTGCACACGGTGGTCGAGGACGGCTCGGGCGGCAGCGAGGGCCCGACAGGCGTGCTCGGCTCCGAACGCCTGCGCGAGCGGCTCTGCGGGCTCGACTTCGAGATGTCCCACAACGCCTTCTTCCAGACCAACACCGAGATGGCCGAGCGGCTCTACGCGGTCGCCGCCGAGTACGCCGGCCTCAGCGGCGGCGAGCGGGTCTTCGACCTCTACTGCGGGATCGGCACGATCGGGCTGACCATGGCCGGCCGCGCCGGCGAGGTCTGGGGATTGGAGATCGTCCCCGCGGCGATCGCCGACGCCGAAGCCAACGCCGAGCGCAACGGGATCGAGAACGCCCGCTTCATGGCGGGCAGCGCGCGCACCGGCGTGCGGCCCCTGCTCGAGGAGGCCGGCAAGCCCGACGTCGTCCTGCTCGACCCGCCGCGCGCCGGGCTCTCGCAGAAGATCGTCCGCCGCGTGCTCGAGTGCGAGGCGAAGCGGATCGTCTACGTCTCCTGCAACCCGACCACGCTGGCGCCGAACGCGGCGCAGCTCGTCGAGGCGGGCTATACCCTGCGCCGCGTGAAGCCGGTCGACATGTTCCCCCAGACGCCGCACATCGAGTGCGTCGCCGAATTCGACAAGGCAGCGTCCGCGGCGACGAGCGCCGGAGGCGAAGCCTGATGTCCCGCGGCTTTGGCGTCGCGGCCGGCCTCGATCCCGAGGTGGCGCGGCCGCTCGCCGCGCGCTGCGCCGAGCTCGGCTACGACTCGCTGTGGTCCAACGACCACCCCGGCGCCAAGGGGCTGGAGACGCTGGCCGAGTTCGCCGCCGCGGCGCCCGAGGTCGAGCTCGGCGTCGCCGTGATCGCGCTCGACCGCCAGTCGCCGCAGGAGATCGCCGCTGACGCCGAGCGACTCGGACTCGACCGCTCGAAGCTCTGGCTCGGGGTCGGCGCCGGCTTCTCCGAGAAGCCGCTGACCCGGATGCGCGAGATGCTGCCCGAGCTGCGCGAGGCGCTGCCCGAGGTCCGCCTCGTCCTCGCCGCGATGGGGCCGAAGATGTGCGCGCTTGCCGGGGCCGAGTACGACGGGGCCTTCTTCAACTGGATGACTCCCGAGTTCGCCGCCCGCGCCCACAGCCAGGTCGAGGCCGGCGCCAGGGAGGCCGGCCGCGAATGCCCGCCGGTCTTCGGCTACGTCCGCACCGCGGTCGGTCCCGACTCGGAGGAGCGCCTCGCCAAGGAGGAGTCCTTCTACCGCGACCTGCACGCCGGCTACCGCAACCACTTCGACCGCCTCGGCGAGCCCGAGGGAACCGTAGGCGTAGCCGCCACGGATGCCGACACAACGAAGAAGAAGCTCGCGTCCTACACCGCTTTGGACACGGTGGTCGTTCGAGGTCTCGCCTCGGCGACCGTGGAGGGGATGACCTCCGTCGCCGCTGCTGCGGCCCCGTAAGGACGAGCGGGGGCACCCTCAGTACGGCGGCAGGTCCTCGTACCACTCCCCGAGCACCTTGAACGAGCGCCAGAAGCGCTGCTTGGCGCCCTCTTCGTCGAGCGATTCGTCGATGTCGGGGGTGTAGAGGGCGTCGATCGTCGGGCTGAAGGCCTGGATCTCGCCCTCGCGCGGCTCGATCTCGCGTGAGAGCGGCACTTCTTGGCCGTTGAGGACGCGCAGCGCCGGCTCTCCCATCACGACGACGATCTTCGGCTGCACGATCGCCAGCTCTTCGACCAGGCGCCGCACGCACTCGGTCGCGGCGAGGTCTGGCTCGGCGATCGGGCACTTGACGCAGAGCGTGCCGTAGACGACCAGCGGGTCGATCCCCAGCCGTTTGAAGCTTTTCATCAGCGCGTTGCCGGCGCGGCCGTAGAAGGCGACGCCCTCTTCGATCTCGGCGACCCCCGGCGCGTGCTTGATCATGAACACGTCGGCCTGCGGGTGGCCTGAGCCGAGCACCGGCATCAGCTTGCCGCGCGGGCAGTGGCGGCACTCCTGCAGCTCGTGGGTCAGCTGGTTGAGCTCGCGGATCGCGCGCTCGAGGTACTTCTCTCTGATCTCGTCGTCGGTCGCCGGCACGGTCGGCGATTTCTTTGACGGGCCGCCCACGCTTCCTTTCGCCCGCGCCTCATGCACCAGCTCTTGCCTCCTGCATCAGCTCTTGCTTGCCCGTCCCCCCACCGAGCGGCGTTTCCGCGGCCGCCCGCCGCGCACCGGCTTGGCGTTCGGGACGGTCCGCTTCGCCGCCTTCGGCCGGCCGGTCGTCTGCAGCAGCTTCAGCGCCTGCACGTAAACCAGGTTCTTGTGCTTGCGCGTGATGTCGGCGTCGCGCATCGCCTCGAGGAACTCCTGCGGCCCGTCGAAGTCGTGGATCCGCACCCGGACGCTGCCGAGGCCTTGGGCGACGTGGCTGTCGGAGCCGGCGCCGGAGACGATCCGGTACTTGCGGGCGAAGCGCTCGGCCTCCTCGTTGAAGGCGGTCAGCGCGACCCGCGGGTTGAAGACCTCGAGAATGTCGACCTCCTCGACGATGTCGAGCAGGTGCTCGTAGTCGGGCACCGAGTGGAAACGGTCGAAGGGGTGCGGCACGTAGACGAGCCCCCCTTGCGCGCGAATCGCGGCGATCGTCTCCGCCATCGTCATCCCCTTCGGGATCCTCTCCTCGAGGAAGAGGCCGATCACCTCGCCCTGCTCGGCGGTCTTCACCTCCTCGGCGACGATCACCTTGATGTCGCCCATCTCCGATGCGATCCGCCGCGCCTCCAGCGCGCCGGAGACCTCGTTGTGGTCGGTGATCGCGATCGCGCCGAGGCCGCGGTCGCGCGCGGTCTCCAGCAACACCTCGACCGGCGTCGCGCAATCGGTCGAATGGTCGGTGTGCATGTGCAGGTCGACCTCGATCAGCGGCCGCTTGGCGATCCGCGCCCGCACCTCGGGGTCGCCCGTGGGGTCGTGGCGCCGCGCGAGCAGGCGGCGGTAGATCGCCTCCAGCTCGCCGGCCACCGCAGCCCAGTCGCGCTCGCTGCCGCCGGCCTCGAGCAGCTCGTAGGTCCCCGGGAAGTAGCGCTCGAGCAGCTCACCGGTCGCCGGCGTAGCGACGGTGCGGGCGTCGAGCCGACCGAAGAAGACCTCGACCAAGGGACGCGCGACCTGGGTCGAGAGAACGCGCTCCTGCGGCCGGTGGAAGGTGGCGACGTTGAGCGAGTAGGAGTGACGCAGGGCGGCCGAGGAGACGCTCGGCGCAAACGGCTCGTGGACGTGGACGACGTCGAGCGCGCTGTCGCCGATCAGGCGCTTGACCGGGTCGCCCGAGGCGACGCGCAGCACCCGGTGCCCGCGCCGCTCCAGCTCCTCGGAGACGCGCTCGACGAACTCGTTGACCTGATTGCGAGTGGTCCGCCGGTGCGGCGAGACCTGGGCTATCGAGAGGGGTGCGTCAGGCACTGGCGCAAGCATAAGAGCCCGCGCAGCGGGCCCTTGCTAAGCCTTCGCCTCGGCCGGCGCCGGCGGCTTGGCGGCGCTGCCATTGCCGCGCGCGTGCTCGGCGATGAATTTCTCCGTGTGCTCGCGCGCCTCGTCGTCGGGACGCTGCGAGTGCGGCGACTTCATCAGGTAGCTGGAGGGGCCGTCGAGCTGCCCGGCGATCCCGTTGTTCAGCGCCAGCTTGATGATCCGCACCGCGTCGATCACGACCCCGGCCGAGTTTGGCGAGTCCCAGACCTCGAGCTTCAGCTCGGCAGTCAGCGGCACGTCGCCGAAGGCCTTTCCCTCGAGGCGGATGTGCGCCCACTTGCGGTCGGTCAGCCACGGCACGTAGTCGGAGGGGCCGACGTGGACCTGATCGTCGGGCAGCTCGTGGCCCATGATCGAGGTGACGGCGTTGGTCTTCGAGATCTTCTTCGAGTCGAGCCGCTCGCGCTCGAGCATGTTGTAGAAGTCCATGTTGCCGCCGACGTTGAGCTGCGA
>Ga0307499_10000596_pt1 | contig 12043 bp, 19 predicted proteins | sample 13_S_MG_FD_201363 | JGI IMG/M metagenome (GOLD analysis project Ga0307499, IMG submission 201363) | Soil microbial communities from Populus trichocarpa stands in riparian zone in the Pacific Northwest, United States - 13_S | ecosystem: Environmental > Terrestrial > Soil > Riparian zone > Trees... | reverse complement strand
TTTCCGCCAGGCTCGCGAGCATCGGATTGATGGTCGCGGCGACTTCCCCGGTCGACAGCGTCACGCGAAAGCGCAGGACTTTCGGATTCTTCGTCGGCGCTGAGTCGATGCGTTCGATCAGCACGAAGCCCTCAGGCACCGCTGGCGGCGGCTGGGGATGGCCATCCGCTTCATACGTGGCCGGCAGGGGCGGCGGCGCGGGCACGGTCGCATAGCCGCCCATCGCCGACTTGCTCTCCGCGCGGTCGGCCTGGTCCATCTCCTCTTTCGCATAGAGCCCCGCGAGCTGCCGCGGGAACCCTTTCCGTAGCGCCAGCGCCTCAGCACATTTGCTCAACATCGTGTGCGGCATCTTCAACCACATGAAGTCCTGGTCCGGTTTGTATTCACTCCAGCGGGCCGTGGCCGTGAACGCGCACCGCTGCCCTTGCACCAGGCGATAGACCGTCACCGTCGCCGCGAACGGGGGGCCACCCGGTACGGCGGTCGAGGGCGGGCTCATGTTGAAGTAGGCATCGTCGCTGCCCGCGTACTCGCCGGTTTCCGCGGCGCGAATCCGCATGAAGTCAATGCTCGTGACCGGCGTGTACTTGCCGCCGCGCTTCGTGAAGTGGACGAGCTTGTCAAGGGGATGCACGCCTTGCCGCGCGCAGTCGAACAAATACAACTTGAGTTCGTCAGCCGTCGCGCCGTGGGCGACCGTGCGCTTGATGAGATCGAGTTGATCGGCGGTGACGGTTTGCGCTTGCAGGTCAGTCGGCATGATCGACCTCCGCTTTGAGTTGCTCCCATCCGACCCACTCGGCCACCGGCGTCTCGAGGGCGCGGCGAGCATCGGCCACGTCCGCGCGCAGTTCGGCCACGGCCTCACGGAGGTTGCGGCGCGTCTCGGCGAGCGTGGCCCCTTGCGCGTTCGCGCCGGGGAGTTCCACGACCCAGCCGATGAAGCCTTCGGGCACGGACTTGTACAGGAAGGTCAAGATCGCCATTCGTTCCTCCTATGCCCGCCGCCGGCCGAAGGTCAGCTCGCGGTTCCATTCGCCGCGCAAATACCGGTCGACGAGATCAGCGCGGTAGCGGGCGCGTCGCCCGAGCCGGGGCCGGAGCTCTTCGAGAAACGGGAGCCGGCCGGTGCGCTTGAGCGTGGTAAAGGTCGTCTTCGGCATCTGCAACTTCTCGAGCAACTCAGGGACGGTGTAGCAGCGGACCTCAGACATCGGGACACCTCCGAAACAGGCACACTCAGGCCACGAGCCCACGACGCTTCGCGGCCTCCCAGGTAAAGCTCTCAATCGGAATCTGGGCATACGCGGCGAGGCGAATCCGCAGGCTCAGGCGCGGGATGGCGCCGGCCAGGATGCGCGAAATCTGCGCTTGGCTGACGCCAAGCTGCTGCGCGATCTGGGCTTGGGTATCGCCGGTTTTCGCCATGTAGGTGGCCAGGTCGGGGTAACGGGTCGACGGCGGCCGGCGGCGCGGAGCCAGTTTAGCCATACGAGAAGAGTTTATACGTTTTCAGGTGTGGCCTTGTCAACACACATACGTTTAACGTATAGTGCGTGCATGGATGAGGAGCAACCAGCTATCCTCGATGGCGTGCCAACGTTGGATCAGCAGGTGCGCGACCGCATCAGGATGTGGGTGCAGTCCACCGGCGTGAAGCAGACGCAACTCGCGGAGCGCATCGGCCGGAACCAGCCGTGGGTCACGCGGTACTTGAAGGGCGAGTTCAACGCGGACCTCGACACGCTGCAGAAGATCGCGCAGGCGTTCGGGCACACCCTCGCCGCCTTAGTGGACCAGCCGCGCGATCCGCTCGATGCCAAGATGCTGGAGGAGTTCCATGCGGCGCCCCTCCGTCTGCGACTCAGCGTGATCGAGATGTTAAAGGTGGTGCGGGTGACGCGCGCCTCAAAGATCCAGGCACCACCCACACAGGACGAGTAGCGCCGCGGGCACCACCGCGAGCGACTCGATCACGGCCGTGAGCATGCCCAAGACCCGGTCACGGACCAGCGCCGGCACACGACGAAACAGACGCACGAGATGTAGTTCTTCAAGGGAGAGCGGACCGAGATCGAAGGTCGACGACGGCGGACGCAACGCCATGATGGTCCCCTTTGTGAACGCACAACGACGCCACCAACGATGAGGCGGCGCGCCGCCGGGAGGGAAGCGCGCCATGCGAAACACGTATACTACCCGACCGTGTCAGACGGACGCTATAGGAGATTTGCCGACATGACGAGAGCCGATATTGAACAGATGCTCCAGGAGCTGGCGACGACCACGCGGTACTTGCAGGCGAGCAGCGTGCTGATGCGCGAGGCGGCGGAACACATGGTGACGGTGAGCGACCACCTGCAGGAGATCGGCGTCCGCACCGAAGCCGCCATCACGGCCGGCTTGACGCACTTGCACGGCGAGGATGAAGGGACGGAATCGTCATGACGCGCGCCGAGATTCGCGCGGCGATGCACGCGATCCTAAACAGTCACGATGAAGCACTCTCCGCGATCCGCGCCGCGAACGAACAGATGCAGGCGGGCAATCGCGCAAACCAAGACGCCATCAATCGGCACGACGATGCCATCGTCAGTGCCATCGAAGCCAACCGCGCCGCGCTGCGGTTGCTGAACCGGTTGGAAGAGGAAGGCGTGGAGGGTCCATCCTAATGGCGCGCAAGCTCAAAGGCATTCGGCGACGGGGCAATACGTGGCGTGTGTATGTCCGGGTGAAGGGGCATCCACTCTTCACGAAGACGTTTGACGGCTCGACGCCGCTCGAGCAGATGCAGGCGTGGCGCGAAGAACAGAAGGGCCGGTATCGCGAGCGTCCGACCGAGGCCGGGTCGTTCGCCGATCAGGTCCGCGCGTACCTCGCGCAGAACCAATCGAAGGCGTCCGTCAACCAAGCCACGGCCCACCTCGAGCTCTGGCTCCAGGCCCTCGGCCGGGACCGCCCGCCGCTCAGTATCACGACGCGGGAGATCAACCTCGTCCTCGATGGCTGGCTCCAGACGCTGGCACCGGGCACCGTCCGCAAGCGGCGGATGTGGCTGCGTCAATTCTTCCTGTTCGTGACGGGGAAGGACGGCGGCCCGTGTCAGGCCGCGATCAATCCGCAGGAACCGAAGGCCGGCGCCCGCGGCATTGACTACGCCGTGATCGAGAAGGCCCTCGCCAGTATGCCCGTCCGACACTCCGTCAAGGCCGGGACCGTCGGCCCGCTCTCGCTCGCGTTGATTCGGGCCCAGGTGATGATCTATACCGGCCTGCCGCCCAAGCTCTTGATGGAGGTCACGGCCGATGATCTCGACTTCCGGGCCGCGCGCCTCTACGTCCACGGCCGCTCGAAAGGCGAGGGCGTCGAGGAACGCGAGCTCGCGCTCAGCCCGGAAGCCGTGGAGGCGTTCAAGGCGTTCCATGCGGCGAATGCCTACGGCACGTTTTCCGTGTCCTCGATGGGCCGCTCGGTCAAGGCGGCGTTCCGGCGCATCGGCTATACCCGGCCCGTCAAGCTCTACGATCTGCGCCACAGCTTTCTCACCCAGGTCTATCGCATCACGCACGACACGGCGACGGTCGCCCGCCTCGGCATGCATGCCGAAGGATCGCCGATGGTCGCGCGGTATACGAAGGGCGCGAATCAGGAGGTGGATGCGGCGGCGGTGGCGGCCTTCAGTCAGGGGCTCGCGGAGCGGCGCCGGGGCGTGCTGAAACCGGCGCCCGCGGTACAGACGGCGTACAAAAAGTTACCAACCAAAGTTACCAACATTCGCTAACTGCTAGTAACGAAAAGGAAATGTCACAGGTGGCCCCATTCCTTTCAAGGCCAAAACACGGGTTCGAATCCCGTTGGGGACGCTACCAAAAAAGCGGAGTAAAACCAATGAATATGGGCCTGAAATCGCAAAAACCGCATGAAACGCCAAAACCCATTAAGGCCCGTTGATAACCATAAATACCCCCTATTTGGTACACAAAGTTACCGGCCGGTTACCGGAGAAGGCATTCGGTAAATGGGACGACACAACGCGGCGACAACGGGGATTCGGCGGCGGCGAGGCAATTGGTGGGCGTATGTTAGGGTGCAGGGGCACTTATACAGCAAGACGTTTGACCGCTCGACCTCGCGCGCTGTCATCCAACAGTGGCGCCGACGTCAACGGGAGGTGAACCCTATGGACAAGAAACGACTCCGCGCCATCAATCAATCGATTCGCGAGCTGCACCTGAAGTTCTACGCATCCCAGGGGAAAGAGATCGACGCCTTGCGCGAGGCGCTCGACGCCCTGAAGGAATCGAACAATCTGATCCAGGAACTGTTGAAGCACTCGGACGACCTGGACGCCGAAATCGACGGCGAGTGACTCAGGTCAGGAGCGTCACGGTGAGCAGCAAGAGCCCCGCGGCGATCAGGTTCCACCGGGACGGCACGGGATAGGTCGCGAGCGCAAAGAGGATCGCCGCCGCGACGGTCAGCACGACGTCCAGATTCACCATGTGAGGACTCCTCATATGAGCGCGAATCACAGTCAGCGCCGCGACAGCACGAACACCAGGAATAGCAAGCCGCAGATCAACAGCGCCAGATTCTGGAGCTGATCGACATTCACCGGGTCTCGGGCTGCTTCACTGCCGCCAGGAACATCAAGAGATCGTCGATGTTGATCTCGACCGCGATCCGCGTCGTGGTGGCAGGGGCACAGGGCAGCGGCGCGTTCGGGCGCCACAAGTCCGGCTTGCTGTCGCCGGCCCGATTGAACGCCGGCCGCGCGCTCGAGGACACCGAGCTCGTGATGATGTCCCAGATGCCGTTGTCGTTCCCAGCCAGACTCATCACGGCATCGACCGCGTGATTTTGATATTGATTTTGGCCGGGACTTTTCGCGACGTGCCCCCACAGCGAGGCGGGAAAGGCCACCGAGAGCTGCCGGCAGCATTCCTCCGTGAACGTCCCGCAGCCGGTCTTGCTCGCCAGGTTGTAGTTGCCTGACGCATACACGCCGTTGATGATCTCGAGCGGCGTGCCGCCGGTGACGGGCGGCGGGATGGGCGGCTCCGGCGGCGCGGGGACATCGGTCAGCGTGAAGTCGTCACACTGCAAGTACGCGCGCTCGGCATCGGCATACACCAGCACGCCGCGCGCTTGTAGCGGGATCTTCCCGGTGGCCTCGAGGTTCACCTGCGCGCCGTTTCCCGGCGGGACCGAATCGGGAATGTCGAACACCACACCGGCCCGCCCCGCGGGGTCGACTGAGGGCACGGCCGTCCCACCCCACCCGCTATCGTGGGCGAGTGTGACGTGCGTCCCCTCGAGCAGCGGCACGCCGGCGGGCGTGTTGAACACGTAGAACTGATGCGGCATCTCAGCTTCCTTCCGGCAGTGGCGGCCCCTGCGTCCCGTAGAGTTCCACGAAGGCCTCGTTCGTGACCACCTCCGGCGGGTGCGTCGGAAACGCCACCGAGAACGTAATCCAGTCGCCGTCGTGCAGTTCCCACAGCCCCGTCTCGGTATGGACGTGCGCCCGCCAGTCCGCGAAGATCGGCGTCTGGATGCAGGTGCCGACCGGATGCGCTTCGGTGCAGACACCGACCGGCGGCGGCGTGAGCGCGGCCGACCACTGCTCGGCCATCACCTTCTGCGGTTTCGCGACGTATTGCTTTTGCATGGGGTCAGGCCGGGATATGAATCTGCACGCGGAAGTTGTAGACGCCGGCCGCCCAGGCCGTGCCGCCAATGTCGCGCAGCAGGTTGAGCGTCGACGATGAGGGCTGGATGTCCGCAATGCCGGTCCCGCTCACCGCGCCCCAATAATGGAACGGCGTGCCGACGGAGCGCACCGACGTAAACGGGAGCGTGACGTTGAGAAACACCGGAGCGCCAACCACGGTGTTGCCGTTGGAGTTCATGTTGAGCCAGTACGTCCGCATGCGCCCGTGCAGTTGATAGACGTTCGCCGTGATCCCCGCGGCCGTCACCGTCCAGCTGCCGCCGGTCGTGCCGACAAAATTCGCGGCGTTGAAGCTGATATCCACCCAATCCTGGACGGCAATATCGATCTGATCGTAGAGAATCTGTTTCTCGGCGTTGTTGATGACGGTGCCAAGCGTACCCGAGCCGTCGTCGTCGACCCATTGCGTTCTAAGAATCGCCATTACGTCCTCGTCTGCATGCGCCGCAACCAATCCTCGAACGAGAAACGGATGCCCGAGGCTTCGACCGTATACGTCGGCGGCTGGGTCGGATAGGGCCGGAAGTTATCGATCGTGACCTGCTGAATCTTGAAGGTGCCGCTCACGTTCAAGGGCGAGCCGGCGCCCACGGTCAGGTTGACCAGCACGCTCTTGCCGGCCGCCGTCAGGCGGTCGAAGCAGCGATAGGACAGCGTGGCCCGGTCGAGCGGGCGCACGCTCAGGGTCGCCTGCCCGCGGCTGCGCGCTTCGGTGATCGACAGGCGCCGGTCCTGCACCCACTCTTCACGGATGCCCGTCCCGCCCATGACGGCGGCGAGCTGCGCTTGCCGCGCGGGATCGTCGACCTGCACGACGAGATAGACCTCGTCGCCGGCCGTGAGCGCGCGCGTGATCGACCGCGTCCCGGTGGCCGGGATGCCGGTGAGCATCGGCGCAATCGTCACGGTCGAGTTGTACGCGACGGCCGCGGTCATCGCGCCAATGCCGGTGGCGGGAATCCCCGTGAGCGCGGTCGCCGACTTCGCCGTATAGCGGATCACCTGTTCGCCGTTGCCGATGATCGCCCAGCCGCCCGTCGGGAACACGCTGCCATTGGCGACGATGAGCGAGGGCGAACCCGCCGGCACGGACCCGGCCGGCACCTGGAGCGCGGAGGTATCGCCCGTGGGCGCGTTCACGCCGAGGGAGGCGTCCGGCAGACTGTCATTGAAGGCCGTCGTCGTGTTGTCGCCGAGATGCATCGCGAGCTTCAATTGGGCGCCGTTCGCCGCGGTGCGGTAGATTTTCCGGCCGGTGGTCGGCGACGGCCCCGGCGCGAGATTCGACACGAACACATTTTTGTATTCCGTGCCCGCCGTGTTGGTCGTCGGGGCGGTCGCCCCGAGCGAGGCATCCGGCACTTGGTCGATATATTCACTCGTCGTCATGTCGTTGATGGTCGCGACGAGCTTCAGCGGGAGTTGGGTATTCACGGTCGAGCGGTAGATCCGCCTGGCCGTGAAGCCCGCGGGGGCATTGCCGCTATTCCCGATGAGGACGCGGACCTTCCGCAGGCTTCGCGTCGCGGTGTTCGTCGTCGGAATCGCCGCTCCGAGCGCGGCGTCGGTCGTCAGATCCATGAAGGTGCCCGTGATCTGGCCGTTCCCCATGACCGTGACTGTCGCATTGCCCGTAAACAGGTACGGTCCCATTTGGGACGAACCCGCCGAGACGCTCTTGGCGCGATAGACTTTGATCGCGGTCGTGCCCGCGGGGACCGCAAAGGTGGCACTCCCGTCTTGGTCGCCGATGAACAGCTCGAACTTTTGCGTGGCCGTCGTGAGGGCCGTATAGACGATGAATCCCATCGCCGCCGTCGTTTCCCCGCTCAGGCCGACATACGTCACGGCATAGCCGTAGTAGCGATCTTTCGTGAGCGGTCCGGTCGCCCAGTTATTGACGGTTTTGATCCCGCCGGTCGCCGGAAGCGGGCCGACCGTGTTCGCCCGCCCGCTCAGTGTGGGCAGCGTCTCGCCGCCACCCGCCGATACCCACGTGAACGCCCAGTCATGCAGCCCCGGCTCCGGGCCGGTCGTCGAGGGCTCCGGCGTGAGCCCCGGCACGGTATTGCCGAACTGCGGATCCATCAGTTGGCCCACGGCGATGGATCCGACGGGACTCGGGAGCGATTCGCCGGACGGCGTGACGTCGGTATACGCGTACTGATACGTGCCGGGCGTCAGGCCCGTGCCGAGGTTGGGCGCCAGCGTCAGCACCCCAGCCGGCCCATTGCCGGGGCCGACGAGACTCCCGACGCCGGGCTGATTGACGACGCCGGTATAACTCAGATGCTGCGCCCCGCCCTCCGAGCCCTGGAACGACACTTTCACAAAGACGTCGCTCGAGACCGCGAACATGTCGACGGCGTCGAGCGGGATCATCGTGTCGCCGAGCGCGACGGCGCCGATCAGCCGGGAGCCGCGCCCTTCGACGTAGACGCGCGTCAAGGCCTGACTGCGATCGACGTCGTACCCGAAGCCCGCGAGCGACAGGGTCGGATTCGCGGCGGTGACCGGCGTCGGCGCCTGCGTGGTGTCCTCGAGGAAGAGATGCACGCCCTTGCGGTAGTCGACGTACCAGTAGCCGCCGATGCGCCGCGCGAGCCGCGTCAAGGCGTCCGGCAAATCTTCGTTCGTGAAGGTGATCTCGTCGATGCCCGGCAGGCCCGCGACGACGCCGCCCGCGTGAAAGCCGTTCATCGCGGCGTAGGTCGCGATGAGGTCGGCTGCGATGGCCGACGCGGACGTGTTCGCGTACCGCTTGGTGACTTTGAGAAACCCGAGCTGCCAGGTGTAGTCGACGCACGACACATCGGATCGGACCTGATCCGGCTTCCCGCCGATGAGCTCGTCGACCGTGAGCACATGACCGGCGAAGAGGCGCTCCAGGCTGTTCCGCGAGCCGAGCGTAATGATCACGTCCTGGCCGGTCGTGGGCACGGCGTTGATCGCGCGGAAGGTGCAGCGGTTCGGGACTTCGTCGAGACTGTCGGTGATGGTGAGCGAGCCATAGGCGACCGAGCCCGTGAAAGACGCGCCGCCGATGGTGATGTAGACGTGCGCCGACACGTACCCGCTACGCGTGGCCCCTGAACGCGCCACGTTGCTGAGCGCGTAGGTGTACGCCTTCTGACTGCCCGTGATCGCCATTAGACCGGGAGCCGGTTCCCCCCGCTGCGATACGAGCTCGTGACGGCGTCCCCGACGACGCGCGCGATCTCGTCTTTGTTGCCGAGGACCGAACCGTTGATGTTGATGTTGATGGGCGAGCCCGTGCCGAGATATCCGCCCGCCCCGTACCGCGCGACCTGGTTCTGATTCCAGGTGGGCGCCATGCCCGCGACCGAGCCACCGACCGTCGGCGTCGGACCGACCCCGGCGGCGTGGGTAGCCTGGCCGAAGTCGCGCACGGCCTCGGCCGCGTCCTTGACGGCCGGCGGAATCTCCTCGATCGCTTCGACCCAGTTCACGATGGGCTCTGGCGACCAGGCGTTCTGGGCGAGGACGCCCATCTCGTTGTAGAAGCCGCGGAGCTGCGCCGCTTCCCGCTCGGTCGCCGCTTGCTGCGCGGCTTCGTATTCCATCCGGCCGACGCCGATGTCGTTCCACATGGCGCGCTCGGCCTTCGCCCGCGCCGCCGCGGCGTCCGTCGCGCGGTTGGCCGCCGCGACCGTCTGCTCGACCACCGCATGGACCGCGTCCGCCGTCGCGCGGGTGGCGGCCGCGACCTTCTCTTGCCCCGCCGCCATCTTGTCCGCCGCCTGCCGGTTGATGATCATCGCCTCGTTGAAGTCGGTCACTTCATAGCCGGCGTTCTTCGAGGCGAGGGCAAGGACGTCGGCCTTGGCGCCAGCGCGTTGGGCCGCCTCCGAGACGCCAAACAATTCGTTGACGAAGCGGCCGATGATCGCGTCACTGCCGGTCAGGTCGGCGATGAAGCGGCCGATATTCCAGCCCGTCATCGCCGCGCTGGCGATCCCGACCGCCGTGCCGAGCGTCCCGACTTGCGCCGCCGTCTTACCGGCCATCTCGCCGAGTTCCGTGACGGCGCGAATCTGCGGCCCGATGTTCACGCCGGCCTGGGCGAGCAGCCCATCGACCTTGCGGAGTTCGGTCGCGAACCCGCCCGCCGCCGCCGTGCTGTCCCGGTAGCCTCGGACGTCCATCAGCCGCCCACCGGCCCGATCGACGGCCGTCTCAAACGAGAGGAGCGTCTGCTCCGCGCCTTTGACGCCCTGGTCGAAGTCGGTAAAGTCAGCGACGAATTTCGCGGTGACAGCCATCAGGGTTGCTCGTTCAGCATCTCGAGGAGCACGTCATAGTCCAGTTCATCTAACTCACGGACCCAGTCAACGCGCCAGCCACACCGGAGGGCGAGGGCGAGGTCACTGCGGCGCCGCTCGTGCGTCTTTTTTTTTCCCGCGCGCGCTCGGCGACCATCTGCTTTTCGTGCAGCGCAATCGCGGTATAGATCTCGTCGAAGTCTTCCGAGAACAGATTGCGGACGATGCGCTCGACCACCTCGATGGGTTCGCCCATGATGACGATGCGCTCGCCGGCGTCGTCGGTCAGGGACCAGTCGACGAGGTACGCGGTCACCATCGAGAGCTTGATCTGGCCGGGAATGACTTTGAGCTTGCCCTCGTCGTCCGTCTCGTACTGGCGCGCGTAGCTGTCGCTGCGTTCGCCATGGGTCAGGCGCGTCTTGACGGTGAGCGTGTCCCCGTCGGAGATCGTGAGCGTCGTCGTACTCGGTCGGACGAAACGCGAGGCCATAGATCTCCTATTGCAGCGGCGGTCCCAAGGTCGCCCGCAGTTCCGTGCCGGCGAGGTCAATCGCTTTCACTTCCAACGTGAACCGCGTGGCGCCGCGTGGCGCCGTGAACACGAGCTCCCGATACTTGGCGGCCTGCTGACATTGCCACGCATCGGCGCGGTCGAACGTGGCGGTCAGCGTCCACGCCCGCGGCGTTTTGTAGATGCGCCAGTGCGTGAGGGCTGCGACGCGCCGATGCAACCAGAGCAGCGTGCCGGTCGCGCCGTGCAGCGTGAGCTCGTCGAACACCTACGGATGGACGCCGGCTATCCACGTCGTGCCGTTCCAGGTCGCATCGGAGCCGTTGCCCAATTCGACGTGTTGCCCCACGGTCCAATTGGTTGCGGGGGACGCCACGATGCCGGTCATGTTCGCGAGCGCGAAGGGCGGCGTGGCGCCGGCCGGCGTAAACGATCCCGGTAAGCCGGCGGTCGCGCCCGTGGCGACGACGGTGCCGGGGACGATCCAGGCGCCGGCCGCGCTCCACGTTCCGGTGACCTTGGGCGCCGCCAGAGAACAATCAATCGACGCGCTGAGATACGCCGGCCCCTGCCACTTGAAGCCTGGCTCCTGATTGTTCACCTGAAGACTGAGGGTGCCCGGGGTGCCTGAGTCGGAGGCCTTCCAGAGCGCGAGCTCGGCGCTGTTCCAGAAGCCGCCAATCTCGCCCTTCGCGTCCTTCATGCCGGGGATGTAGACCTTATTCGTATCGCCGAAGCAGGTCACGTCCTCCATCTCGATGGACATGTCGAGGGTCCACGTGTTGAGGGACACGATCTCGACGAGGGTCGAGCCGCCTGCCGCGTCCCAACTCACCTTGCCGTACCGTCCGGTCTTGATCGCCATCTATGCAACCTCCTCATCGGCCGAGCCTGTGACGCGCGTGGCGCCGTGTTGGTACAGCCGGAAAATCACGTCGTTGATCGCTTGGCGCCGGTACGCTTCCGCGATAGGAAAGAACGTTGGCGTCGAATGCATCCGGCCCCGATTCGCCCCGGCTTTGTTTGCGCGGACGGTTGTGCCGTGCTCGTAGATGTAGCCGTGCGGCGCCGTCTGGACGAGCTCGGCGCCGCTCAGGACCTGCCCGCGCGCCGGCTTCAGCACGAGGCCGCGGCGGAGCGTGCCCGTCTTGCTCGGATAGGCGGCGGCGATGTCGGCCTTCGCATCGGTCGCGCTGTCGACCATGATGGTGTTCGCCTCGTCGACCAGATCGGCGGTCAGGGTCTGGAGCTCCTGCATGAAGCTGTCGAGGCCCGACCAGGTGACGCTAACTTTGGTCGCCATCGAACACCTCCCGGCAGGTCAGCGTGAGCTCCACGTCGCGCTCGTCGTGATTGACGGCCCCGTCGATGTGAAAAATGCGTCCCTTGAAATGCACGCGCGCGTTCGGCGTCGTGAGGCCAGGATGGAAGCGGCCGACGAGCGTCACCGTCCCGGTGCCTTCACTCAGCACCGAGCAGTACCAAGTCGCTGGATCTAAAGGGAGATAG
>Ga0307499_10000595_pt1 | contig 12046 bp, 9 predicted proteins | sample 13_S_MG_FD_201363 | JGI IMG/M metagenome (GOLD analysis project Ga0307499, IMG submission 201363) | Soil microbial communities from Populus trichocarpa stands in riparian zone in the Pacific Northwest, United States - 13_S | ecosystem: Environmental > Terrestrial > Soil > Riparian zone > Trees... | reverse complement strand
CCGGCCCCGCCCGGCCGCACCACCGCCCGGCCAGCCGGACCGACCCTCCGGCCGGTCGGCGGGCCGGCCGGCCGGGTCGGACAGGTCGGACGGGTCGCCGGCCGGGACCCGGCGGGCGACGGTGAGGCCGGCCAGCACACCGGCCAGCAGCGGAGCGATCAGCACCAGTCGCATCGCCTGCGGCGGCGCGCCGGCGGGCAGCGCGGCCAGCAACGGCAACGCCGGAACCGGGCCGAGCACCGCGCCGAACGGGGAGACGCCGGTGCCGGCGCCGACCGCGAACCCCGGGCCGGTCACGTAGCCGGCCGCCCAGATCGCCGCGTTCGGTACCAGCAGCAGCCCGATGACCAGCAGCAGTACCCCGCCGACCAGGCCGGGGTCGAGCGCGTCGGTCAGGTCCATGGCCCGGTTGGCGTGCACCGCGAGCGCGGCCGCGACCACCGCCGCACCGGCCCCGAGCAGCCCGGTCACCGCCACCGCCGCGGCCCGGGCCACCGGCGGCACCGGCCGGGGCAGCAGCCGCACCGCCGCGCCGAACAGGCCGGCGGCGCGCACCAGCCCGGCACCGCCGGCCGCGGCCGCCAGCACCGCCGCGCCGGCCGCCGCGGACAGCGGGCCGACCCGGGTCGCCCCGGTGCCGGCCAGCTGCGCCACCAGCGCGGCGATCACCCCGTACAGGCCGGCCATGGCGCCGATCGACCGGGCCGCGGCGCGCAGCCCCCGGCCGGCCGGGCCGGCGGCCAGCGCCCCGCCGGCCCGGTAGAGCAGCAGCGCCGGCAGCATGGTCAGGCCCAGCGGGATCGCGGTCACCGTGCCGCCCGGAATGGACAGCCGGCCGCCCTGGGCGAGCAGCCAGGCGTCGGCGGCCAGCCGGATGGCCGCGCCGCCGGATGCCGTGCCGCGGGTGTCGGTGATCCAGGCGACCAGCACCACCGCGGTCAGTACGGCCAGCCCGGTGAGGGCCGAGCCGAATGCCGCCAGCGCGACGGCCACGGCTGGTGCGGGCGCCGGCCCGCCGGTGCGCTGACTCCGGCTCCGCAGCAGATCCGTCACGACGTCCCACTCTGGCATCCGGCCGGCGCGCAACGCCTCAGGCGCGCCGGCCGGCGGCCCGCTACCCCCGGTGGTCCAGACCAGCTGCCGGCCGGGGGTCCGGGAACGCCGCCGGGCCGGCCCCCGGTTACGGGGCCGGCCCGGACGGACCTTGCCTGGTGTCAGCGCTGCGGGTAGCCGCCACCCTGGCCGGGGTAGCCGGACTGCGGCGGGTACTCCTGGCTCGGGTACTCGCGACCGGGCTGCGGTTGCCCCGGGTAGCCCTGCTGCTGCGGCGGCGCCTGCTGCTGGCCGTACCCCTGCGGCTGCTGGCCGTAGCCGGGGTGCGCACCCGGCTGCCCCGGGTACTGCTGCTGTTGCTGCTGCGGCCAGCCCCCGTCCGGGCCGGGCTGCGGCTGGCCGACCGGCGCCGGCTGGCCGGGCTGGCCGACCGGGCCGGGCTGGCCCCACTGCTGCCCACCCGGATGCGCCGGGGCGGCGGACCGGGCGGGCATCCGGCCGCTGTGCTGCAGCCAGCTGACCACCGCGACCGCGGCCTCGGCGAGGGCGACCACCAGCGCCAGGTAGACCCCGATCTTGCGGGAGCCCTTCAGCTCGGATACCACCGAGAGCAGCGGGCCGCCGGTGAACAGCTGCACGAGCACGAAGATCGCGCCGACCACGGCCAACAGTGCCGGCACGGACGAGGTCGCGTCCGCCGTCTTGTCGAACAGCCGCCGGACCACCAGCACGGCGGCGACCAGCAGCAGCGCGGTGCCGACCGTGCCGGTGGTGAGGTCGAAGCCGGAGTAGGACACCTTGTCGCACTCGCTGCGGGCCTCAGCCGGCAGCCCGGAGCAGTCGATACCGATCCACGGCAGGAACGCCATGATGAACGCCACCAGGCCGAGGCCGGCGGTGACGAGGTCGAGCACCGGCAGCGGCGGCCCGGAGCGGGCCGCCGGTGGCGGGGCGGTGCTGGGTACTCCGTACCCGGTCATCGAATCTCCCTCTTCCGGCCACGGGGCCTCACCCGCGGCCGCTATCGGTTGTTGCTGCAGGACGCTGACCGTCCCGCTCTACCCCGCGGACGGCTCGGTGCAACTCAGGCACAACCTGCAGATCGGACGCACCGGACGGATACCCTACCGTGCCGAATTCCCCCAGGTCGGGCAGGCGCGCCCCGGGCCGGCGCGGGCCTCGGGCGGGCGCGCCGTCGCGGCCTGGCTGTCGGGCCGCGGTGCGAGATGCCGGCCGAGGTCGGGTGACCGGCGGGCCCACGCGGGTCAGTGCCCGCGCATCACCTCGCGCATCAGCTGGGCGGTCTCGCTCGGCGTCTTGCCGACCCGGACGCCGGCCGCCTCCAGGGCTTCCTGCTTGGCCGCCGCGGTGCCGGACGAGCCGGACACGATCGCGCCGGCATGGCCCATCGTCTTGCCCTCCGGCGCGGTGAAGCCGGCCACGTAGCCGACCACCGGCTTGGTCACCGAGGCCCGGATGAAGTCGGCGGCGCGCTCCTCGGCGTCGCCACCGATCTCGCCGATCATCACGATCGCGTCGGTCTCCGGGTCGTCCTGGAAGGCGGCCAGGCAGTCGATGTGGGTGGTGCCGATCACCGGGTCGCCGCCGATGCCGACTGCGGTGGAGAAGCCGATGTCGCGCAGCTCGTACATCATCTGGTACGTCAGGGTGCCGGACTTGGACACCAGCCCGATCCGGCCGGCCTTGGTGATGTCGGCCGGGATGATGCCGGCGTTCGACCTGCCGGGGCTGATCAGGCCGGGGCAGTTCGGCCCGATGATCCGGGTGCCGCCGGCCCGCTGGCTGTACGCGTAGAACTCGGCGCTGTCCTTGACCGGGATGCCCTCGGTGATCACCACGCAGAGCGGGATGCCGGCGTCGACCGCCTCGATCACGGCGGCGCGCGCCCCGGCCGGCGGCACGAACACCACCGACACGTTCGCGCCGGCCAGCACCGCCTCGGCGACGGTCCCCAGCACCGGGATGCCGTCCACTTCCTGGCCGGCCTTGCGCGGGTTCACCCCGGCGACGATCCGGGTGCCCGAGGCGACCATCCGGCGGGTGTGCTTGGTGCCCTCGGAACCGGTGATGCCCTGCACCACGACCCGGGACGACTCGTCCAGGAAGACAGCCACTGCTTCTCCTCTACCGTGCGGCGGCGAGCTGCGCTGCCCGCTCCGCCGCGCCGTCCATCGTGTCGACGAGTTCGACGCCGCCCAGGGCCGCGTCCACCAGGATGCGCCGGCCCTCCTCGGCGTTGTTGCCGTCCAGCCGCACCACCAGCGGCCGGTCGGGCGCCTCGCCACGGCCGCTGAGCAGGGTGAACGCCTGCACGATGCCGTTGGCCACCGCGTCGCAGGCGGTGATGCCGCCGAACACGTTCACGAACACGCTGCGCACGCTCGGGTCGGACAGGATGATCTCCAGCCCGTTGGCCATCACCTCGGCCGAGGCGCCGCCGCCGATGTCCAGGAAGTTGGCCGGGCGGACGCCGCCGTGCCGCTCCCCCGCGCCGGCCACGACGTCCAAAGTGGACATGACCAGGCCGGCACCGTTGCCGATGATGCCGACCTCGCCGTCCAGCTTGACGTAGTTGAGGTCCTTCTCCTTGGCCCGCTGCTCCAGCGGGTCGGTCGCGGTCTTGTCCGCGAACGCGGCGAACACCTCCTGGTGCCGGAAGCTGGCGTTCTCGTCCAGGGTGACCTTGCCGTCCAGCGCCACCACCCGGCCGCCCGGGGTGCGCACCAGCGGGTTCACCTCGACCAGGGTGGCGTCCTCGGCGACGAACACCTGCCAGAGCTTGACCAGCACGTCGGTGATCTGGTCGGCCACCTCGGCCGGGAAGCCGCCGGCCGCGACGATCTCCCGCGCCTTGGCCTCGTCCACCCCGGCCAGCGCGTCCACCGGGATCCGGGCCAGCGCGTCCGGCCGCTCGACCGCGAGCTGCTCGATCTCCATCCCGCCCTCGCGCGACGCCATCGCCAGGAAGGTGCGGTTGGCCCGGTCCAGCAGGAACGAGGCGTAGTACTCCTCGGCGATGTCGGACGCCTCGGTCACCAGCACCCGGTGCACGATGTGGCCCTTGATGTCCAGGCCGAGGATCCCGGCTGCCTTCTCGGCCGCCTCGTCCGGGTTCGTGGCCAGCTTCACACCGCCGGCCTTGCCCCGACCACCGGTCTTGACCTGCGCCTTGACCACCACCGCGGTGCCGATCCGGCCGGCCGCCGCCCGCGCCTGCTCCGGCGTGTCGACCACCTCGCCGGGCAGCACCGGTACGCCATGCCGTGCGAACAGCTCCTTGGCTTGGTACTCGAAGAGGTCCACCGCTCCCGTCCCGTCCGCGCTGCGCGAGAAGGGCCGCTCGCGTCACGGCCACCGTCGGGCAGGGTATCCGGGGGCCGCGCACGGGCTGGGACCCGGCCCTGGTGACGTTGCCCATAAGGTGGACCGATGGTCGGGTTGACCGTGCTGGACGGGAACCGGTTCTACGTGGCCGGCCCGGCCGGCGACGCCGGGCCGGGCGAGGCCGGGCTGGCCGGCGGGGCCGGGCCGGGCGAGGCCGGGCTGGCCGGCGAGGCCGGGCCGGGCGAGCAGGGGTTCTACGCCGATGACGTGCGGGTGCTCTCCCGGTGGCGGCTGACGCTGAACGGCCGGCCGATCGCGCCGGTCGGCAGCACCCCGGACGCGGCGCCGGTGGTCACCGTGCATGGTCAGGTGCCGGCACCGGACCGGCCCGGGGCCCCGCCGGTGACCGTCCGGCGCCGGCTGTCGGTCAGCCGGGCCGGGCTGGCCGAGACGCTCACGCTGACCAACCATGCGACCGGGCCGGCCCGGGTACTGGTCCGGTACGGGTTCGCGGCCGACTTCCTCGACCTGATCGAGGTGAAAGAGCAGTCCGGGATGGTGCCGTCGGCGCCGCGACGCGGGCTGCCGCCGCTGTCCACCGCCCGGCGCTGGCTGGGCGACGGGCCGGGCTGGCTGCTCAGCGCGGCGGTGCCCGGGTTCGCCGCCGCGGTCCAGATCTGTTTCGACGCCGACCCGGGCGCGGTGCCCGGCTACGCCGATGGCGCCACGTACTTCGAGGTGTCGCTGCCGGCCGGCGCCGGCTGGACGGTGCGGGCGGCCGTGCTGCTGCTCGGTGACCGGGCCGAGCCGAGCCCGGACCCGGCAGCCGTGCTGGCGGCGGCCGAGGCCCGGACCGCCGCCCGACAGCGGGACTGGGCGGCCGCGGCGCCGCGGCTGGCGACCAACTGGCCAGGGCTGGCCGGCGCGTACCGGCGGGCGGTCGCCGACCTGGGCGCGCTCCGGACGCCCGCACCCGGGTCCGAACTGGACGGGTCCGAACTGGACGGTGAGTTGCTGCCGGCGGCCGGGCTGCCCTGGTTCATGACCATCTTCGGCCGGGACACGCTGATCACCTGCCTGCAGACGCTGCCGCTCGGCCCGCGGCCGGCCCGGGCCGCGCTGCGCGCGCTGGCCGCATTGCAGTCCACAGTGGACGACCCGGCCCGGGACGCGGAACCGGGCAAGATCGTGCACGAGGTACGGTCCGGCCCGATCACCCGGCTGACCGGCACCATGCCGTACTACGGCTCGGTGGACGCCACCCCGCTGTTCCTGCTGCTGGCCGCGCAGACCTGGCGGTGGACCGGGGACGCCGCGCTGCTGCGCGAACTGGAGCCGGCGCTGCGCGCCGCACTGTCCTGGATGGACGGTCCGGCCGACCTGACCGGCCGCGGCTACCTGGAGTTCCACCGCCGGTCCGCGGCCGGCCTGGAGGTGCAGAGCTGGAAGGACTCCTTCAACGCGATGCTGTTCGCCGACGGCCGGCGGGCGGAGAGCCCGATCGCCGGCTGCGAGGTACAGGGCGACGCGGACGCCGCCCGCCTCGGCCTGGCCGAGATCGCCCGTGCGGTCTGGGCCGACCCGGCGCTGGCGACCCGGCTGGAGTCGGACGCCGCCGCGCTGAAGGCCCGGTTCCACCGGGACTTCTGGGTGGACACCCCGGCCGGCGGGCACTACGCCCTGGCGCTGGACCGGGACGGCGCCCGGGTCGACTCGCTCACCTCGAACATCGGCCACCTGCTCTGGACCGGCATCGCGGCCGAGTCCACTGTGGACCGGACCGTGGCGGCGCTGCTCGGGCCGGAGCTGTTCACCGGCTGGGGCATCCGCACGATGAGCAGCGCCGACGCCGGCTACCACCCGGTCGAATACCACGACGGCACGGTCTGGCCGCACGACACCTCGCTGGTCTGCCTGGGGCTGGCCCGGGCCGGCCGGTACGCCGAGGCCGGGACGCTGCTGCGCGGGCTGATCGACGCGGCCGAGCACCTGGACGGGCGGCTGCCCGAGGTGCTGGCCGGTTTCGACCGGGCCGACACCGGCATCCCGCTGGTCTACCCGACCACCTGCGTACCGCAGGCCTGGGCCGCCGCCGCCCCGATCGCCGCCCTCACCGCCACCCTCGGCCTGACCCCCGACCCGGGCACCGGCACGCTGGCAGCCACCGGTGCGCCGCCCGCCGATCTCGACCTCACCCTGACCGGCGTCGCGGCCCACGGTCGGCTGTGGACGGTCACCGCCGCCGGCGGCAAGGCCACCGTCACCCCGGCCTGACCACCGTCACCCCGGCCGGCCGGCCGTCACCCCCGACCTCCCGGCGGTCACCCCGGCCGGCCGTCACCCCGGCCGGCCGGCCGTCACCCCGGCCGGCCGGCGGTGGCCGGGGTGAGGTCGACCCGCTCGCGGGTATCCGGATCGAACAGGAGCAGCCGGCCGGCCGGTACGGACAGGGTCAACGTGTCACCCGGCGCCGGGCGGGCGTCGGTCGTGTCGAGCTTGGCGAGGAACTCGGTCCCGCCGGCGGCCAGGTGCACCAGCAACTCGTCGCCCAGGTACTCGACCACGTCCACGTTCCCGGTCAGCGTGGCCGCGACCGGCGGGGTGGCGGACCGGCCCGGCCGCGCGGTCTCCAGCGCCTCCGGCCGGAACCCGGCGACCAGGCCACCCCGCTCGGCGACCACCGCGACCAGCGCCGGGTCGGCCTCGATGGCCAGCCCGCCGGCGTGCAGCACCCCGGCCCCGGCCGAGCCGGCAGCCCCGGCTGAGCCCGCGGCCCCGGCCGAGCTGGGCGACCCGGGCGGGTCGGCGGTCACCGGCAGCAGGTTCATCGCCGGGGAGCCGATGAAGCCGGCCACGAACAGGTTGGCCGGCCGGGTGTAGAGCTCCTCGGGCGTGCCGATCTGCTGCAGCTCGCCCTGGTCGAGGACGGCGATCCGGCTGCCCATCGTCATTGCCTCCACCTGATCGTGGGTGACGTAGACGACCGTGCTGCCCAGCCGCTGGTGCAGCTTGAGGATCTCGGCCCGGGTCGCCACCCGCAGCTTCGCGTCCAGATTGGACAGTGGCTCGTCCATCAGGAACACGGCCGGATCGCGGACGATGGCCCGGCCGAGCGCGACCCGCTGCCGCTGCCCGCCGGACAGCTGCCGCGGCTTGCGCTTCAGCAGCCCGCCGAGGTCGAGCATCCGGGCCGCCTCGGCCACCCTGGCGTCGATCTCGGCCACCGGCATCCGCACGTTCCGCAGCCCGAACGCGAGGTTGTCGTAGACGGTCATGTGCGGGTAGAGCGCGTAGGACTGGAACACCATCGCGACGTCCCGGTCGCCCGGGGCCAGGTGGTTGACCACCCGGTCGCCGATCAGCAGCCGGCCGGCGGTGGCCTCCTCCAGCCCGGCGATCATCCGCAGCGCGGTGGACTTGCCGCAGCCGGACGGCCCGACCAGCACCAGGAACTCGCCGTCCGTCACGGACAGGCTGAAGTCCGGGATCACCACCTGGTCGCCGTACTCCTTGCGGACGTGCTCGAAGGTCACGCCGGCCATGACTCTCCTTCGGACGGTGCGGCGGTGGACAGTGCCGGGGCCGGCTCCGGAGCGGGAAGCAGCAGCCGGGCCGCGACCAGGAACGAGAACGCGGGGGTGACCGTGAGCAGCGGCAGCACCGCGACCGCACCGGCCAGGTTGACCACCAGAAGCACCGCGCCGAGCCGGAGCACCGCCGGCCGGCGGTGCGCGAACAGCCCGCCCGCCGCCCGGAACGCCTCCGCCAGCGGCCGGTCGGCCAGCCGGATCGCCACCGGCCAGAGCACCAGCTGGAACAGCACGGCGGCGGCGAGCAGGTAGCCGCAGCCGAACGCGGCGACCGTCCACAGGCCACCGCGGCCGGCGTAGAACCGGATCGCGCCGACCCCGGCCACCACGACCAGCCCGAGCAGCGCGCCGAGCGCCAGCCCACGCCGCCAGTGCCGGCGCACACCGTGCCCCATGTCGGCGACCCGGATGTCACCGGAACCGTGCACCGCGCCGTCCACACAGGACACCGCGCAGTGCACCAGCCCGGCGCACACCGGGCCGGCCAGCACCAGCAGCAGCAGCGGCGCCGGGTGGGCCAGCCAGATCGCCAGCCCGATCGGCACCAGCACCGCCACCGCCAGGCACCCGTTCGCCACCAGGAACCGCCACGAGTTCCAGTACAGATCCCGCAGCGCACCCCGGACCGCGGCGCTCACGCCTTCACCGCCGCGGTCGTGGCCCCCGCCACGAAGTACCGCTGCAGCAGCACGAACAGCAGCAGCACCGGCAGGATGGCGATCACCGACGCGGCCATCAACGGTGGCCAGTTCGTCTGGTAGGCGAAGCTGAACTGGGCGATGCCGATCGGGAGTGTCCACTTCGACTGGTCCTGCAGGATCAGCAGTGGCCAGAAGAACTCGTTCCAGATGCCCTGGAACTCCAGGATCACCACGCTCGCGATGGCCGGGCCGGCCAGCGGCAGCATCACCCGCCAGAACGTCTTGAAGTAGCCGGCGTTGTCCAGCTTCGCGGCCTCCTCCAGGTCGCGCGGCAGGCTGAGGAAGTACTGCCGCATGAAGAACAGGTTGGTCGCCTCGATCAGCTTGATCAGGATGTAGCCCTGGAAGGTGGAGACCAGGCCGAGCGAGCTGACCATCTGGTACACCGGCACCAGCCGCAACTGGTCCGGGATCATCAGCGAGGCGAGCACCAGCAGGAACAGCGCGTCCCGGCCGGGGAACCGGAGCCGGGCGAACGCGTACCCGCCGAGCCCGGCCAGCACCACGTTGCAGGCGGTGATCACGGTGGCCACGATCGCGCTGTTCAGCGCGTACCGGCCGAAGTTGAACGTGGTCAGCGCGTCCCGGTAGCCGGCCAGGGTCGGGTGCTGCGGCCAGAGCGAGAAGCGCACCGAGTCCGGCAGCGTCTTCACCGAGGTGATCAGCGACCACAGGAACGGGACGAAGAACAGCGCCGCCACCGCGGCCAGCGCGAGGTACAGCCCGACCCGCCCGACCCGCTGCCGGGCCGGCGTGCCGACCCGTACGGGTCCACTGAGGATGGTCATCAGGACGCCTCGCTGTTGCCGAACAGCCGCCGCTGCAGCAGCGTGACCGTGAACAGGAAGGCGAACAGGACCACGCCCATGGCCGCGGCGTACCCGAACCGCAGGTCGTTGATCGCGGCCCGGAACAGCTCCAGCACGATCGTCAGCGTCGAGTAGTTCGGCCCGCCCTCGCCGCGGGAGACGATGTACGCCTGGTCGAACACCTTCAGCGCGCCGATGATCGTGACCGCGAGCACGAAGAAGTGCGCCGGCTTCAGCAGCGGCATCGTCACCTTCCAGAACGTCCGCCACCGGCTGGCCCGATCGATCGCCGCCGCCTCGTACACATCGGTCGGGATCGACTGCAGCGCGGCCAGGTAGAACAGCATGATCGTGCCGGACGTGGTCCAGGCGTTCAGCCCGACGATCGCGTGCAGCGCGAACCGGTCGTCGCCGAACCAGGACGTGTCCGCCGGCAGCCCGAACCAGCCGAGCACCCGGTTCACCAGGCCGTCCGAGGAGAGGATGAAGATGAAGATCGCGGTGATCGCCGCCGACGACGCGATCGACGGGAAGTAGAACGCGGCCCGGAAGAACGTCCGGGCCCGGATCTTCCCGTTCACGATCAGCGCCAGGGCCAGGCCCAGCGGCGTCTGCAGCACCACCACCTCGGCCGTGTACTGCAGCGTGTTGCGGACCGCCCGCCAGAACAACCCGTCGTCGAGCAGTTCCCGGTAGTTGGCCAGCCCGAGGTACTCGATCTTGCCGCGGACGCCCCAGTCGAAGACCGAGATGTACGCCGCGTACAGCATCGGGAAGAGGTAGAAGGCGGCGAAGACGCTCATCGGGACAAGGACGAACGCGTACCCGACGAGCGCCTCCTTCCGCCGCTGGCTCCACCCGGCGCGGGCCCGGGGCATCGCGCCTACCGGCTCTTGGCCAGCGCCTGGGTGGCGGCGGTCGACACCTTCGCCACCAGGTCGTCCACGCTCTGCTTGCCCTGCATCGCGCTGGTGATCTCGTTGCCCATCACGGTCAGCACGCTCGAGAAGCCGGCCGGGAACTGCCAGGGCCGGGAGTCGTCGGCCTGGTCGGCGAACACCTCCAGCCCGGGCTGGGGTGCCACGTCGGTCCGGGACGGCAGCGCCAGCCCCTTGGAGGTCCAGACCTTCATCCCGTCCGGGCCGTTCAGGTACTGGATCAGCGCCCAGGCCGCGGACTTGTTCTTCGAGTCGGCCGCCATCCCGTACGCGTTGGTGAAGGCGAGGTTGGCCGGCTGCTTGCCGGCGACCAGCGGCTGGATCTCGTACTTCACGTTCGGGTACTGGTCGTGCATCGCCGGCACCAGCCAGTTGCCCTCGAACACGATCGCCGCCTTGCCCTTGCCCAGCGCCTCACCGCACCAGCCGGAGCCGAGCTTGTCCGGGGTGGCCGCCAATCCATCCCGGACAAGCCCGACGTACCAGCTCAGCGCCTCCTTGGTGGCCGCTGAGTCGAGGGTGACCTGCGTCTTGTCGTCGTTGAAGTACGAGCCGCCGTTCTGGTAGACGAACGCGAGGGCGCGGGCCCAGTCCGGGGACAGGCAGATCGGCTTGCCGCCCGGTACCTGGATCTTCCGCGCCGCGGCGGTCAGCTCGTCCCAGGTCTTGGGCGGGCTCACGCCGGCCTGGCCGAGCAGGGCGGTGTTGGTGAACATGGCCAGCGGCGACCAGTCCTTCGGCAGCCCGTACGTCTTGCCGTCCTTCTGCCCCTTGAACTCGTCCACCAGCTGCGGGACGAACTTGGACGTGTCGAAGCTGGTCTTGGCAATGTAGCCGTCCAGCGGTTCGAGCAGTTGCTGCTTGATCCAGTCCTGGGCGAAGTTCGGGTCGAGATAGAAGACGTCCGGCGGCTTGCGGGCGCTGAACTTGGCCAGCATCGCGGTTGGGTAGTCGCCCGAGACCGGCTGGTAGTTGACCTTGACCTTGGGGTACTTCTGTTCGAAGTCGGCGACGACCTGCTTCAGCAGGGCCGTCTCGGCCGGCGAGGAGCCCCAGCCCGACAGCACGATGTTGCCCGACGCCTCGGCCGGCGGCGCCACCGCCTGCCCGCCGCTGTCGCCACCGCCGCCACAGGCCGCGGCCAACAGGGCTACCGCCACACCCGCTGCGGCTAACGCACGCGTCTTCACGTTCTGCCCACCTCCCGGAGAGCGTCGTCGGTGGGACGGCGCTTCCGTTGTGGTCACTCAAGGTGATGGAAGCGGTTCCACCCGTGCGAACAGCTGGCCTGGGTTTGCCCAGGTCACAAGACGACGGTTACCCGAAGGTGATGGCCGCGACACATCGCAATTGGGCGAGCCCGGTCCGGACGACTACCCACCGGACGCACCGGGCGACTGGGCCGGGCAGCCGAGCCAGCCGGGCCGGGCAGCCGAGCCGGCTGGGCCGGAACGGCCCAGCCGCGGCCCGGTGCCGGCAGTTCGCGTTGCGTACCCAGCCGACGCCGCTACGCTCCCGCCCGTGCGGGTCGACCGGACAGGCGCGGTTGCACCGACGCCCGAGCCCGCTCCCGACCCGGACCGGCCGGCCGGGCCCGGTGCGATCCGGCA
>Ga0307499_10000594_pt1 | contig 12059 bp, 11 predicted proteins | sample 13_S_MG_FD_201363 | JGI IMG/M metagenome (GOLD analysis project Ga0307499, IMG submission 201363) | Soil microbial communities from Populus trichocarpa stands in riparian zone in the Pacific Northwest, United States - 13_S | ecosystem: Environmental > Terrestrial > Soil > Riparian zone > Trees... | reverse complement strand
GCGAACACATAGGCCAGCCCGCCGAGCGCAGGTCCCGTGATGGTCGCGACCTGGGCTGCGCCGGAGGAGATCGCGGTGGCGCGCTGCACCGAGCCTTTGGGCACGATCAGCGGCAACAGCGCGGCCGTCGCAGGGCTCTCGAAGGCGCCGGCGATGCCGATCACGAAGGTGGCGATGAAGATCTGCGGCACGGTAAGCCAGCCGGCAAAGGTGCTGACGGCCAGAAACAGCGCTGTCGCCGCTTCCGCGATCTGGCACAGCTGCACCACGCGCTTGCGCTCGAACCGGTCGGCGGCGTGGCCGGCGACGAAAACCAGCAGCGCCGTGGGCAGGAATTGCACCAATCCTACCATGCCGAGCTGAAAGGCGCTGCCGGTGAGGTCGTAGATCTGCCAGCCGATCGCCACCGCCGCGATCTGGCTCGCAAAGCGCGACAGGCTGCGCGACAACAGGAAGAACAGGAACGGCCCGTGCCTGAGCAGTTCGCGGGCGCCGACCGGCATCGTTGAGGACATGGGCAAGAGCGGTGGCCGAGCGGGATGCAGATGTCAACGGGCGGCCCCGCAACACGGCATTGCGCGCCGGCGCGGCGCTGGCATAATCGCTGCCGGGGTTTTGGGGGATTCATGCTGCAACTGCAATCGGCGTTTGGCGTGCTGGCATTGCTGGCGATCGCGTGGGCGCTCAGTGAGAACCGCCGCGCGGTGTCGCTCCGTCAGACCGCCATCGGGCTCGCCATTACCGTCGTCACCGCGCTGGTGCTGCTCAAGCTGCCGCCGGTCGCGAAAGCGTTCGGCGCCATCAACGACGCCGTCAACACGATCTCGGCGGCGACGCGGGCCGGCACGTCCTTCGTGTTCGGCTATCTCGGCGGCGGCGCGCTGCCCTTCGATCTCAAGGCGCCCGGCGCGGATTTCATCCTGGCGTTTCAGGCGCTGCCGATCATCCTGGTGATGAGCGTCCTGACGACGCTGCTGTTCTACTGGCGCATCCTGCCGCCGATCGTGCGCGGCATGGCCTGGCTGCTGGAGCGCACGCTCGGCGTTGGCGGCGCGGTCGGGCTGTCGACCGCGGCCAATATCTTTCTCGGCATGGTCGAGGCGCCGCTGTTCATCCGCCCCTATCTGGCGCAGCTCACCCGCAGCGAATTGTTCCTGGTGATGACCGGCGGCATGGCCGGCATCGCCGGCACCGTGCTGGTGCTCTACGCCACCTTCCTCGCGCCGCTGATCCCGGACGCGGCGGCGCATTTTGTCATCGCATCCGTGCTGGGCGCACCGGCAGCCATCCTGGTCAGCCTGATCATGGTGCCGGAGACGTCCGACAAGCGCACCGGCGGATCGTTGGAAGATCCCGAGATGCAAACCTCGAGCACCATGGATGCGATCGTCAACGGCACCACGGCCGGACTTGAACTGCTGCTCAACATCGTCGCCATGCTCCTGGTACTGGTGGCGCTGGTCTATCTCGCCAATGCGATCCTCGGGCTGTTACCCGAGATCGGCGGCGCCAAAATTTCGCTGCAGCGGCTGCTGGGCTACCTGATGGCGCCGGTGTGCTGGCTGATGGGCCTGCCATGGCCGCAAGCGATCACGGCGGGAAGCCTGATGGGCATCAAGACCATCCTCAACGAGCTGATCGCCTATGTCGAGCTTTCAAAGCTCGGCGCTGATGCGCTCGATCCGCGCTCGCGGCTGATCATGCTGTACGCGATGTGCGGCTTCGCCAACTTCGCCAGCCTCGGCATCATGATCGGCGGCCTCGGGACGATGGCGCCCGAACGGCGCGAAGAGATCAATGCGCTCGGGTTGAAGTCGATCGTGTCAGGCACGCTGACGACATGCCTGATGGGGGCGGTGGTGGGGGTGATGAGTTAAAGCTCTCGCCGTCGTTCCGGGGCGACGCGTCAGCGTCGAACCGCAGGTGCGCAATTGCGCACCGGGGAACCTCGAGATTCCGGGTTCGTCCTTCGGACGCCCCGGAATGACGGCGAGGGTTAGAATGACGGCGAGATCAACCCGCCAATTCCACCGTCTTGAACTCCGCCGGCAAGATCACTTCCAGCAATTCGACGTCGTCGGAATAGTCCATGATCAGGTGCTTGATGCGCGGCGGCTGGGTCCAGGCGCTGCCTTCCTTCATCAGCGTCTCGCCCTGGCCTTCCAGGTAAGTCTTCACCCAGCCCTTGAGCACGTAGACCATCTGGAATTCGACGTCGTGGAAATGCAGTTTTGAAACTTCCGCCGGATTGCACGGGCCGATCAGGCGGATCACATGCGCCTGCGCCAAGCCGTGGGAAGCTTCCGCGATGCCGAGGTCGCGGTATTGCGCGTAAGCGCGCAGTCCGTCGGCCTTGAAATCCTCCTCGCGGTGATGGCTGATCGCGATGCGCTGCTTCGGCCGAACCTTCTTGGCCGGCTTGGGCTTCGCGGCCGACACCCGTCCTTTGGATTTGATGGTCTTTCGCGCGGAGGACTTCGCGGCGGTTTGGTGTCCCGTCCATTTCTTTTTGACGGCCGTTTTGGCCGCGGCTCTTGATGTCGCTTTCTTCTGCTTGGCCATAGGTACCTCCCCAGTTGTTCTATGTCGGAAGGCTAACACAAATCTTTTTTGTAGGGTGGGCAAAGCGCAAGCGTGCCCACCATCAAGCCCGATTGAAATTGGCGTGGTGGGCACGCTGCGCTTTGCCCACCCTACGGCGCCGGCGTACGCCTTCAGTGCAGCCTGAACACGCCATCCACCGCGCGCAGTTCGGCCGGCTTGATCAGCTTGGAATGCGCCACCGTCACGGAGTACAGCGGGCCATCCAGCTTTTCCTGCCAGAAGGCGAGGAAATCCTTGAGCGCCGGGAATTTTGGAAACAGATCGTAATTCTGCCAGACATAGGTCTGCAGCAATGACGGGTGATCCGGCATCCGATACAGGATTTGCGCCGTCGTCAGCCCGTAACCCAGCACCTGCTTCCGGAAATCGTCGGAAGCAACTCCAACCCGCGAGACCATGCCAAACCTCCATTGCTGGAGCGCATTTGTCGTGGTGGCGATACACCGAGCCACCCCGGCGGAGATGCGCTCACATGAGAGAAATGTGACGCACGAGACCAACACATCACAAGCCTAAATGTTTAACGATCTGTTGAAAAAGGTCGCGTTAGCAGCAGCTTACCGCACGTGCTAATACGGGGTCCGGAGACCCCGGCCGCCGATTAATCATGATGAATGAAATTGGCAGGCGTCATATTTGAGTGCCAATTTTTCTGCTAGAAGCCCTTGTCCCCCGCACAAGACTGGCCTAAATCAGCCGCAGCCGAGCTGGCACTCGCCTGCCCGGACTGCCAAATTTTCAAAATCTGACAACATCTTCAGAAACTTAGGAGGACTGCATGAAATTCCGTCCGCTTCACGACCGCGTCGTGGTCAAGCGTATCGACGCCGAAGAGAAGACTGCTGGCGGCATCATCATTCCGGACAGTGCCAAGGAAAAGCCCTCGCAGGGCGAAATCACCGCCGTCGGCCCGGGTGGCCGCGACGAAGCCGGCAAGCTGATTCCGATCGACCTCAAGGTCGGCGACCGCGTGCTGTTCGGCAAATGGTCGGGCACCGAGGTCAAGATCGACGGTGAAGATCTCCTGATCATGAAGGAGAGCGACATCATGGGCGTGCTCGACGTCCCCGCCGGCACCAAGAAGAAGGCTGCCTAAGCCACCGCCGTTCCCCTCATCCTGAGGAGCCGGCGCAGCCGGCGTCTCGAAGGATGGGCCACAAGCTCAATCATCTCATCCTTCGAGACGCCCGCAAGGGCGGGCTCCTCAGGATGAGGATCCAGTCTCAAACGGAGATCCCAATATGTCAGCTAAAGAAGTCAAATTCGGCGTCGATGCCCGCGACCGCATGCTGCGCGGCGTGGACATTCTCGCCAACGCCGTCAAGGTGACGCTCGGCCCCAAAGGCCGCAACGTCGTGCTCGACAAGTCGTTCGGCGCTCCCCGCATCACCAAGGACGGCGTTACCGTCGCCAAGGAGATCGAGCTCGAGGACAAGTTCGAGAACATGGGCGCGCAGATGGTGCGCGAAGTCGCCTCGAAGTCCGCTGATGCGGCCGGCGACGGCACCACCACCGCAACCGTTCTGGCGGCTGCGATCGTCCGTGAAGGCGCCAAGTCGGTTGCCGCCGGCATGAACCCGATGGACCTGAAGCGCGGTATCGATCTCGCGGTGGAAGCCGTGGTCGCCGACCTCGTCAAGAACTCCAAGAAGGTCACCTCGAACGAGGAAATCGCCCAGGTCGGCACCATCTCCGCCAACGGCGACGCCGAAATCGGCAAGTTCCTGGCCGATGCCATGAAGAAGGTCGGCAACGAGGGCGTCATCACGGTTGAGGAAGCCAAGTCGCTCGAGACCGAACTCGACGTCGTCGAGGGCATGCAGTTCGACCGCGGCTACATCTCGCCCTACTTCGTCACCAACGCCGACAAGATGCGCGTTGAAATGGACGACGCCTACATCCTGATCAACGAGAAGAAGCTCTCCTCGCTGAACGAGCTGCTGCCACTGCTCGAAGCCGTGGTGCAGACCGGCAAGCCGCTGGTCATCGTCGCGGAAGACGTCGAAGGCGAGGCTCTCGCCACACTCGTCGTCAACCGTCTGCGTGGCGGCCTCAAGGTTGCTGCCGTCAAGGCTCCGGGCTTCGGCGACCGCCGCAAGGCCATGCTGCAGGACATCGCCGTTCTGACCGGTGGTCAGGCGATCTCGGAAGATCTCGGCATCAAGCTCGAGAACGTCACCCTGCAGATGCTCGGCCGCGCCAAGAAGGTGATGATCGACAAGGAAAACACCACCATCGTCAACGGCGCCGGCAAGAAGGCCGACATCGAGGCGCGCGTTGCCCAGATCAAGGCGCAGATCGAGGAAACCACCTCGGACTACGACCGTGAGAAACTGCAGGAGCGTCTGGCCAAGCTCGCGGGCGGCGTCGCGGTGATCCGCGTCGGCGGCGCGACCGAAGTCGAAGTCAAGGAGCGCAAGGATCGCGTGGATGACGCGATGCATGCGACCCGTGCGGCGGTTGAAGAAGGCATCGTGCCGGGCGGCGGCGTCGCCCTGCTCCGCGCCTCCGAGCAGCTCAAGCGCATCAAGACCGCGAACGACGACCAGAAGACCGGCGTCGAGATCGTGCGCAAGGCGCTGTCCGCGCCGGCCCGCCAGATCGCGATCAACGCGGGCGAAGACGGCTCCGTCATCGTCGGCAAGATCCTCGAGAAGGAGCAGTACAATTACGGCTTCGACTCGCAGACCGGCGAATACGGCAACCTGGTTTCCAAGGGCATCATCGACCCGACCAAGGTGGTTCGCGCGGCGATCCAGAACGCGGCTTCGGTCGCGGCCCTGCTGATCACCACGGAAGCCATGATCGCCGAACTGCCGAAGAAGGGTGGCGCAGCCGGCGGCGGCATGCCTCCGGGCGGCGGCATGGGCGGCATGGACTTCTGATCCAGCCACTCAGGCGTTATTTAAGAAATGCAAAACCCCGGCAGCGATGCCGGGGTTTTTGTTTGAGGCCGTTGATTCTCCGCGCAAAGCCGCAATAACATCCCTCGTCATTCCGGGGCGGCGCGCAGCGCCGAGCCCGGAATCCATTACTGCGCTTGCTCATGGCCTACTACGTCTACCTTCTCGCGAGCGACAAATACGGAACGCTCTATCTCGGCGTTACGAACGACATCGTTCGTCGCGTGTACGAGCACAAGAGCAAAGTGGTCGCTGGCTTCACGAAGCGATACGCCGTCGACAAACTGGTCTGGTTCGAAATTTACGACGATCCCACGTCGGCAATTGCCCGTGAAAAGGAATTAAAGAAGTGGCGGCGGAACTGGAAGATCAGGTGGATTCCGGGCTCGATGCTTCGCATCGCCCCGGAATGACGAAGAATAGGCGCAATACGCGTAATGCAAAACCCCGGCGGCGATGCCGGGGTTTTTGTTTGAGCGGACGGTGCTGACGGCCGCAACTGCGCAGTTAACGCCGACGTCCGTTGCAACGTCTGAAAGATTCGCAACGTCACGCTGAAGACCAGACTTCACGCTCGTTGGGATATCCCTGTTATGCACACGGCCCGGCAAATATACGATGGTGTGTGTTGACAATTCAAAAAAATATTTTGCGCGAGAGTCGCAAACCGAACCGACAGTCCGCCATTCTGTAGGTCAGAATAACGGTAAGGCTGGCTCAAGGCTCACCCAAAAATCTGATCGAACACGGAGCGCGAGCTCTCGTGACGCTGGCGAGCGTCACGCGGAATGCTTTCGCCTGAGAGGGACAATCGTGCCGTGAGTGAAAGCGAACTGAAAATCGCAGGAGACGCTTCGCCAGAAGTTTTCGCCGAGCCGACCAGTAAGGTTGCGCTCCTCGTCCAAGGTACTTTTGAGGAGGGATCCGGCCGGTAGGAATGAGCCCAGTGACGAGCATGAGCCCCACTGCCCGATGCTCGATCAGAGAAGGTGCGCGATGCCCCCCCAAGTACACCGCACCGACAAGAGGCGCACTCCAGCCGGCCGGTACTTTTCTGCACAAAAATGATTTCCAAGGAGGCCGTTATGGGTATGGTCATGGTCAAGTGTCCGCAAACCGGACAGGCGATCCCCACCGGCATCGAGACTGATCGTGAGAGCTTTGCGCGCAGCGCGGTGTTTTTTGCGCGCACCCGCTGCCCGCTTTGCCGCGCCGATCACGCCTGGTTCGCGCGGGAAGCCTGGGTCGACGAGCCGAGCCGCCGGATCCGGCACAGGGAGAACTCCCTGGCATAAGCGTCGACACAGATCAGGCGATGACCGCGATTGGGGGACACCATGGCGCAAATGCAAATCTCGACTGAGACGTCCGCCTGGCTGCTGCAGGCCAGGGACTTTCTTTACGAAGCACGCCGGCTGAAGCCGGGTCCCGAGCGCAATGACCTGCGCCAGACGGCGAAGGTGCTGCGAGAAATCGCGAGGCTCGAGGCGGCACCCGACCAGGATTGGCGGCTGAGAACCGGATCGGGCGGCGAATCCGCTATTTGATGGGCCTTCCCGGAATACCGCAGCGGCAGTCCGCGAATGCGGCAGGTCGAGCCGTTGCGAAAAACGCGCTTACAGCGCACCGCCCGATTTGATTCCGGGACTGCGGCGGTCTTTCGGCAGAGCCTCCGCGCGAGATCGGGCCGGATGCGTCCCAAACATCTCCTCGACTTCGAGATGCATGACGTTGTGGCATTCGCACGCTGCCGCCGCGAGCCGCGCCGGGTCGATCTCGATCAGGCCTCGCCGATCGGACCTGATCGCTCCACACGCCCGCAGCTTTCGCATCAGGAGCGTCACGGTCGTACGTCGCACCCCGAGTATTTGCGAGAGCGCCTGCTGGGTGAGCGGGAGCACATCATGGTCGACGCGGTCGCGAAGCTGAAGCAGCCAGCGGGCCATGCGCGCTTCGACCGGGTGGAGCGCGTTGCAGGCCGAACCGAGTTGAAGCTGCTTCAGCATCGCCTTGACGTGAATCTGGACCGCGTGCCGTATCGCAGGACTCCGGTTGAAAGCGGTGTGAAATCGCGACGCAGGTATCCGGGCGGCGGTGCCGGCCGCACGAACCACCGCAGTATTGTCTGCAGACGACGGCCCCAGCACCGAAAGAATGCCGACCGCCCCTTCGCGCCCGACGGCGGCGATGGCAACTGTTTGCCCGTCCGCCATGTCGATCATCAGCGAGATGGCCCCGCTATAGGGGAAGAAGACGTATTCGATCGCGTCGCCCGTCCGCGCGATGACCGCGTCCTGATCAAGCGCGATCACCTCGAGCTCAGGCTTCAGCAGATCGAAGTCCGATGCCGGCAATGCTGCAAGAAGGCGATTACCTATTGCCGTAGAGCGCGTCACTGTTGAGAATCCGCGATGAGGCGTCCGCGACCATCGCCATTTGGAGTATCCCGGAACGGCGGCCTGAACATGAGTTTAGATCTGCTCTCTCTACGCACACCCGCTCAAATGAGCTTAAACTCTGACAACAAACTCCAAACGCTCCGGCGCGAGGCGGGCCGTTCGCGTGATCCTGGGAAGTTAGATGCAAATGAGGCTTCGGACGCAACCGTAAAATTCACATGGGTAACACCGTAAACTTACGGGGGCGCTGTGGTTCCAATCCCGGCGCCCGGCTGGCCAACCAGCGCTTGAAGCGGCGTTTTTGCGCCTCAACGAGCTGCGCAGCCACGACGATATCCGTGTCGCGCATTGCAGCGGCGGCGTTGTAACGCAGCAACTGGTGTCACGCTATTGCACCATCATGCCTATCCGCTCGGATCGAACGGTCGAAGGCTGTTCGCCGGAACCTGGCGCACGTGAAAAATAGATGAGGCCGGCACGGCCGACGATATTTTGCAGCGGGATATAACCGACCGCCGAAAGCACCCGGCTGTCGATCGAATTGTCGCGGTTATCGCCCAGCACGAAGATGTGGCCAGCCGGGACCGTGTAGACATTCGTGTTGTCGTAGAAGCCGTTGTCGACGCAATCGAGCGTCTCATAACTCATGCCGTTCAAAAGTGTTTCGCGCCAGCGCCTGGTTCGGTTGTCATTCCCTCTTCCGCACGGCTCGCCACCTTCGAGATCGGACAGCCTCTGCCGCACGACCGGCACGCCATTGATGAAGAGCAGCCCTTGCTGCATTTGAACGGTATCACCGGGTAGTCCCACGACGCGCTTGATGTAATCGACCGAGTCGTTTTTCGGCACCCGGAATACAATGACGTCGCCGCGCTCCGGCACCGAGCCGAAGATACGCCCTGAAAACAGACGTGGTGAAAACGGCAGGGAGTAGCGGCTGTAGCCGTAGGCATACTTCGAGACGAAAAGACTGTCGCCTTCCAGCAAGGTCGGCATCATCGAACGGGCCGGAATATAGAATGGTTGGAACAGAAACGTTCGGAATACGATCGGAGAGAATATCGGGATCGCCAACATCACGGCCACGACAACAACAGCGATCTTGCCCCATCGCTGTCGGGATCGGCCTGCGTCCTGAACCAATGTCATGATTACCCAGCCCTGATCGCTTGCGGGCACGATAACCGAGATGGCGTCAAGTGCAATCCAAAATTGTATCCGGAGGACCGTCCTCGATGGCCGGAAACGCGTTCGTAGCCCGGATGAGCCAACGGGTCATCCGGGCTACGTTGCCGTTGAACGTTATCGCCTACTGAAATGCGACTTCGGCAAAGCTTCTGAGCTTGCGCGAATGCAGGCGCTCGGATTCCTGCTGCTTGAGCCGTTCGAGCGCTTTCAGGCCGATCTCGAGATGTTGACCGACACGTCGCCGGTAGAATTCGCTGGCCATGCCGGCGAGCTTGATTTCGCCGTGCAGCGGCTTGTCTGAGACGCACAGCAACGTGCCGTAGGGGACGCGGAAGCGATAGCCGTTGGCGGCAATCGCCGCGGACTCCATGTCGAGCGCGACAGCGCGGGATTGCGACAGCCGTCGAGTGACCGACGCGCCGCTGATCTCCCAATTGCGATTGTCGACGCTTGCGACCGTTCCGGTGCGCATCACCCGCTTGAGCTCAAAGCCGGTCAACCCGGTAACCTCGCCAACCGCCTCCTCGAGCGCGACCTGCATCTCGGCAAGCGCCGGGATCGGAACCCAGAGCGGCAACTCATGGTCGAGCACGTGGTCCTCACGGACGTAACCATGCGCGAGCACGTAGTCGCCGAGCCGCTGCGTATTCCTGAGGCCCGCGCAATGCCCCACCATCAGCCAGGCGTGCGGCCGCAGCACCGCGACGTGGTCAGTGACGTTCCGCGCATTGGACGGACCGATGCCGATGTTGATCAGGGTAATGCCGCCATAGCCCGGCTCGACGAGATGAAAGGCAGGCATCTGTGGCGCGCGCTCAGGCGTAATCCCGGTCGTTCCACCGCCAAGCCGCGCATTGCGCGTGATCGTATTGCCGGGCGCAACGAATGCATCGGGGCCTATCGCGCCCGATGCGAGGCGCTGCTGGCACAGTTGCACGAAGGCATCGACATAGAGCTGGTAGTTCGTGAAGATCACGAAATTCTGGAAATGCTCGGGATCGGTGCCGGTGTAGTGATAGAGCCGGCGCAGCGAGTAATCGACCCGCGCCGCCCGAAACAGAGACAGCGGTTCGGGTGCCCCGGGGGGCAGTTCAAAAGTGCCGTCGGCGATCGCGTCGTCCATGGCGGCAAGATCGGGCGTATCGAACACGTCGCGCAGCGTTCGCGTAAAGGCCGAGCTGTCGGCAATCGTCAGCGCCGCCTCGATGTTGATGTCCCGCCGATAGGCGAAATGGATCGGGATCGGCTCGTTCGACTCGCCGATTTCGACCGGCACGCCGTGGTTCTTGACCAGCAGATCGATTTGCTCGGTGAGATAGCTGCGGAAAATATCCGGGCGCGTCACGCTGGTTTCATGCACGCCCGGTCCCGCGACAAAGCCGTAAGCGAGACGTGAATCGAGCCGCGCATGGGTCGAGGTCGTCATCCGCACAAACGGATAGCAGGCTCGCACGCGGCTCGTGAGCGCTCCGCCATTGACATAGGCTTCGAACCGATCGCGAAGAAACCGGGTGTTGCGCTCGTAGATCTCTTCAAGACGGGCAACGGCCGCAGCGGCATCGACGAATGCCTCGGTCACGAAAGGCGGTGGAGTTTCGACGAGCATTGCGTAACACCTGTCGCTTCGCGCCAGACTGGTTGCCAGAGCGGAGACTCACTCTGGATCAGCAAATATAACCACAATCGTGTCTCGTTCCAGACACGTCTGGCCTCGTGCTCAAAACACGATAGGCCGCGGCGTACTGGATGCCCCGCCGAAGCCTGTCATCGGGCGGCCGTTCGGCCGACCCGTTGGCGGGGCATGACAGCCTTGTGCAGTTGTTCGAAAATTGAATCTGACCGTCCAGCGCGGCAGCGCGACGCCCCTCGCCTACTGCACCTTCGCCAGCACCGCCAGGCGGCGGATGCCCTTGCTCTTGTAGGCATCGAGGAACGCATAGTAGTCCTTGAACGAGACGCAGCCGTTGGACTGACCGGTCGGCCCGAGCATGTAGCTGTGCGCGAGCAGCCCGTCGCGGCCGTGGATTTTTTCCTCGCCGCCGAGCGGTGTCAGCCGCAGCGCCGGCACGCCGTGAAACAGCGTCTCGCGCGGCTTCAGCTCGTAAATGTGCGGCGGCGTCACGCCCTGCATCCGCACATGCGAATAGCGCACGTCGTCCATTTTAGAGCCGAGCCCCGAATGCGCTTCAAGCGTGGTGCCGTCGGGCAGATACACCGTCTTGGCGGCAATATCGTACACCGCGGTCTGGCGGTCATAGGGCGGCGCGCCGCCCATCATCGGGTTCTGGCTTCGCGTATCGATGATGCTGCCGGTGACGCTGGCGTCGGCGGACGCGTAAGCCAGCAGCCCGCCAGAGGCCGGCTGCTTGCCCCACAGCTTCTCGACCATGTTTTGCTTCTCGCTGGAAGCAATCGACATCACGGCCGCCTTGGCGCGCTGCGCCATGTCACGAATGGAAGATCCGGATGCCTTCGCGGTCTTGTCCTCCACAGCCTTGGCTTCGGCCTCCTTCGGGGCCGCGGCCGGAACGTTCAAGGCAAGCTTGGTGGCGGGTGCGGAAACTTTCGGCTTCGGCGCCTCGGCAGCCTTCGACGCCTGAACGGCCTTCGGCACTTCGGACGGTGGCGAGGCTTCTGCCAGCTTCGTCGTTTCGGCAGGTCGGGACGCAACGGATCTGGGCAGCTCGCCCTGCGGCGCCGACGCGGCAAACCGTTCGCTGAACATCAGCGAGCTGGCGACGTTCTCCGGCGCGGGCATCACCAGCGGCCGTTGCTCCAGCGATGCGAATATTTCGTTGAAAGCCGGCTGCACCGGACGGGCAGCGGCGGTGGCCGGGTTCTTGACGACGGGCGCCTCGAAGGCGGCGCTGTTCACGGCCGGATAGACGCTGGCGCCAAGCACGTTGGTGTAGACGGTCCAGGCGCAGCCGAGCACGAGGCCCGTGACCGCGACACCGCCGAGGAA
>Ga0307499_10000593_pt1 | contig 12083 bp, 8 predicted proteins | sample 13_S_MG_FD_201363 | JGI IMG/M metagenome (GOLD analysis project Ga0307499, IMG submission 201363) | Soil microbial communities from Populus trichocarpa stands in riparian zone in the Pacific Northwest, United States - 13_S | ecosystem: Environmental > Terrestrial > Soil > Riparian zone > Trees... | reverse complement strand
GAGGAGCACGTCGCGTTCGCGCGCTGGGGCAGCCAGGGCCTGGTGAACACCTACGGCGAGCGCTTCAACGGCACGACCGATGCGCGCCTGCCGGTGTTCTTCGCTCCCGCCGGCACCGAGCGCGAAATCACGCAGCGTTACCTGCGCTTCGCCGAAGCGGTGACGCCGCTCGGCGCGAGGCTCGAGCGCTTGGTGCTCTCGGAGCGCCGCGCCTGGCAGCTCAGGCTCGACAGCGGCCTGCAGATCATGCTCGGCCGCGACGCCGACGGCGCCGAGGCGCGCCTCGCCCGCTTCGTCGAGGCCTATCCCGCGACGCTCGGCAGGCTCGCGCGCCGGCACGAGTACGTGGATCTGCGCTATCCCAACGGCTTCGCCCTGCGCGTGCCGGAGCTGGACGGCTGAGGCGATGGCGAGAGACAGCAAGGACCTCATCGTGGCGCTGGACATCGGGACCTCCAAGGTCGCATGCCTGGTGGCGGAGCTGCGCGCCGACGGCTCGCTCGAGATCCTCGGCATGGGCGGTCACGAGTCGAAGGGCCTGAAGAAGGGCGTGGTGGTGAACATCGAGGCCACGGTGGCCGCGATCCAGCGGGCGCTCGAGGAAGCCGAGCTGATGGCCGATTGCAAGATCAGCTCGGCGTTCGTCGGCATCGCCGGCAGCCACATCCGCAGCTTCAACTCCACCGGGATGGTCGCGATCAAGGACCGCGAGGTGAGCGCGCTCGACGTCGAGCGCGCGATCGACACCGCGCGCGCGGTCAACATCCCGACCGATCAGCAGATCCTGCACGTCCTGCGCCAGGAATTCATCATCGACGGCCAGGAGGATGTGCGCGAGCCGATCGGCATGTCGGGGGTGCGCCTCGAGGTCAAGGTGCACATCGTGACCGGCGCGGTGTCTGCGGCGCAGAACATCGTGAAGTGCGTGCGCCGCTGCGGGCTGGAAGTGAACGATCTCATCCTGCAGCCTCTCGCCTCGTCGCGCGCGGTGCTGTCCGAGGACGAGAAGGACCTCGGGGTCTGCCTGCTCGACGTCGGCGGCGGCACTACCGACATCGCCATCTTTACCCACGGCGCCATCCGCCACACCGCGGTGATTCCGATCGCCGGCGACCAGATTACCAACGACATCGCCATGGCGCTGCGCACGCCCACGGCCGACGCCGAGGCGATCAAGACGCGTCACGGCGTGGCGCTGCGCCAGCTGGCCGAGGCCGGCGACCTGATCGAGGTGCCCGGCATCGGCGAGCGCTCGCCGCGTTCCATGTCGCGGCAGACCCTCGCCGAGGTGATCGAGCCGCGCGCCGAGGAGCTGTTCTCGCTGGTGCAGCAGGTGCTGCGCGAGTCCGGGTTCGAGGAGCTGCTGTCGAGCGGCGTGGTGCTGACCGGCGGTTCTTCGACCATGCACGGCATGGTGGAGCTGGGCGAGGAGATCTTCCACATGCCGGTGCGCCTGGGGCTGCCGCGGTATCAGGGCGGTCTCGCCGATGTGGTGCGCTCGCCGCGCTACGCCACCGCCGTCGGGCTTCTCTTCGAGGGCGCATCGCAGGTGCAGCACGGGCAGCTTTCGCGCCAGAGCGGGTCGTTCAAGGCCGTGCTCGGGCGAATGAGGGAGTGGTTTCAACGCAATTTCTAGAGGTTTCTAAAGCGTAACTACAGGCAAGGAGACAACAACAATGTTCGAGATCGTAGACAGCGAGGTAAGCGGCCCGATCATCAAGGTGATCGGGGTAGGCGGCGCCGGCGGCAACGCCGTGAACCACATGATCGACCAGGGCGTGCAGGGCGTGGAGTTCATCGCGGTCAACACCGACGCGCAGGTGCTCTCGCGCAACAAGGCGGCGAACCAGATCCAGCTCGGCTCGAGCGGGCTGGGCGCCGGCGCGAAGCCCGAGGAGGCGCGCGCGGTGGCGCTCGCCGACCGCGACCGCATCGAGGAGGCGGTGGCCGGCGCCCACATGGTGTTCATCACCGCCGGCATGGGCGGAGGCACGGGAACCGGCGCCGCGCCGGTGATCGCCGAAGTGGCGCGCTCGCTCGGCATCCTGACCGTCGCGGTGGTGACCAAGCCGTTCTCCTTCGAGGGCTCCAAGCGCATGAAGATCGCCGAGCGCGGCATCGAGGAGCTCGGGCCGCACGTCGACTCGCTCATCGTCATCCTCAACGACAAGCTCGAGGAGGTGCTGGGCGAAGACGTGACGCAGGAAGACGCCTTCTGCGCGGCCGACGACGTGCTCAATAACGCGGTGGCCGGGATCGCCGAGATCATCAACAATCCGGGCCTGGTCAACGTCGACTTCCAGGACGTGCGCACGGTCATGTCCGAGCAGGGCATGGCGATGATGGGCTCGGCGTTGGCGAGCGGCATCGACCGCGCGCGCATCGCGGCGGAGCAGGCGATCGCCTGTCCCCTGCTCGAAGGCGTGAACCTCGCGGGCGCGCGCGGCGTACTCGTAAACATCACCGCGTCGAAGGCGAGCCTGAAGCTGCGCGAGACCAAGGAGGTGATGAACATCGTGCGCACCTTCGCGGCGGAGGACGCCACCATCATCTACGGCGGCGTGTACGACGATGCGCTTGCCGACGGCCTGCGGGTGACCGTGGTGGCGACCGGCCTCGGGCTGGCAGCGGCCGCCAAGCAGCCCAAGCCGCAGCTCGTGCTGAACAACGTCGCGACCCAGAAGACCGGAACCGACAACCTGCCGGGCCCGGTCGACTATCACCAGCTCGACGCGCCCGCGGTCATCCGGCGCAACCGCGCTTCGACGGTCGAAGCGCTGCAGCAGTCGGGGGTCGACAAGTACGACATTCCCGCCTTCCTGCGAAAGCAGGCTGACTGACTGGGGCGACAGCATCGGCGGCGGAACGCTCAACCTTGCCGGGCGTTCCGCCGTCGAGCGGTCTTTCGAGCTAGAATTAGAGCTGCAGCAGAAGCGATCCGGCAGCAGCAGAAGTGATGCGAAGTGATGCGAAGTGATCCGGAAGTGATCCACATGCTTCGGCAACGCACCCTCAAATCCTTTATCAGCGCGTCCGGCGTCGGATTGCACACCGGGCGCAAGGTGCGCATCACGCTGCGACCCGCGCCGCCGGATACCGGCATCGTGTTCCGCCGCGTCGACCTCGACCCGGCGATCGACATCCCGGCGCGCGCCGAGCTCGTCGGCGAAGCGCGCCTCGCTTCCACGCTGGTCCAGGGCGACGTGAAGGTCCACACCGTCGAGCACCTCATGTCCGCGTTCGGCGGGCTGGGCGTCGACAACGCTTATGTCGAGCTCGACGCGGCCGAGTTGCCGATCATGGACGGCAGCGCGTCACCCTATGTCCTGCTCGCGCAGCAGGCGGGCATCGAGGAGCAGCCGGCGCCCAAGAGATTCCTGCGCGTCAAGCACAGGGTTGACGTGGACGAAGGCGACAAGTGGGCACGCCTCGAGCCCTACGACGGCTATCGCCTGTCGTTCTCGATCGAGTTCCGCCACCCGGTGATCGAGCGCACCACGCAGGCGGTGACCGTCGACTTCGCCGAGACCTCGTATCTCAAGGAGATCGCGCGCGCGCGCACTTTCGGCTTCATGCACGAGGTGGAGCAGCTGCGCGACGACGGCCTCGTCCTCGGCGGCGGCCTCGAAAACGCGGTGGTGCTCGACGAATACCGCGTGCTCAACAGCGACGGGCTGCGCTTCGCGGACGAGTTCATCCGCCACAAGCTGCTCGACGCGATCGGCGACCTCTACCTGCTCGGCAAGCCTCTGCTTGCCTCATACAGCGCCCACAAGTCGGGGCACGCGCTCAACAACAGGCTGCTGCGCGCCGTGCTTGCCGACGCGACGGCGCTGGAAGAGGTCGTGTTCGAGCGCCCGGAGGAAGCACCGGCAGGCGTGGTTCGCCTCGCCGCCCAGTACGCCTAGCCCGCGGGGCGTTCCAAAGGATTTGTCAGGTACGAGGCCTTCGCCCTGGGGTTCGCGTAGAGACCGGCCGCGCAGCAGGCACTATTTCACGCCGGATGGCGCCGCGACGCACGAGCAGCTCCCCGAGCGCATCGCGCGCCGGGGAGGCGCTCATCCGCTCGTAAAGCTGCCGTAAGGTATCGATCGTAAGTGTGGATAACTGCGCTGTTTTTGGTCCCCGGGCCAACGCGCTCCGTGATGCGTTTGGTTGCACCCTCACCGCGACTGAACTAACCTGCCAGCGCTGGTTGGACAAGAAGCGACACAGGGACGGAGCCAGCAGCCGCAGCTTTGCCGCGGCTGCGGAATGAGCCGCAGAAAGCACTATCTCTCCCTCCCTCAAGTTGACCACCCGGACCTGGCTCGCCAGGTCCGCAGAGAGAAAACGCTGCACCAGCCCCGAAAGCGCGCCTAGGTCGCGCGCCTTCGAGACGAGCGGTTGCAAATCGCGCTCGGCCGAGAGGATGCGGTCGAGTTTGGATAGGCGCACGGGGGATAGAGAAGCGGGAGGCTGTAAGTGCAGATTATCCTGATCTCTGACCGGCTGGCAAAAACGAGGTCGGTCTCGCTGTCGTCACGGCACCTGGTCGGAACGGCCATTGCCGCGATGATGGCGGTCTGCGTTTCGACCGTGGGCCTGTACTGGCTGACGCTGCGCTACGCCGACACCCGCATTCCCGGACTGCAGCAGCTGATTCTCGCGGCGAGCGAGGTCGAAGCCGAACGCGACCGGACTTTCGTACAGCAGAACCTCAACGCGATGGCGGTCAAGCTGGGCGAGATGCAGGCGCAGCTCACGCGCCTGGACGCGCTGGGCGAGCGCCTGTCGTCGCTCGCCGGCTTCCGGCCGCAGGAATTCCGCTTTTCCGAAGCGCCGGGCCTGGGCGGCGCCGCCCCGACCCTGATGCCGCCTCAGAATCTTTCGCTCGCCGAGTTCAGCGACAAGCTCTCGGTGCTCTCGCGCAACGTCGAGACGCGCGCCGACATGCTGGGCGTGCTCGACGCGCAGCTCTTCGAGCAGGCGGTGAAGAAACGCATGCTGCCTACGATGCTGCCGGTGAAGGCGCCGTACAACGCCTCGGGCTTCGGGCGCCGGGTCGATCCGTTTACCGGCCAATGGGCGATGCACGAAGGCATCGACTTTCTCGCCGACGCCGGCTCGCCGGTCGCGGCCGCCGCCGCCGGCGTGGTCGTGTTCGCGGGTTTCCATCCGCAATATGGCTACATGGTCGACATCGACCACGGCAATGACCTCGTCACGCGCTACGCTCACCAGTCGAGGCTTTACGTGAAGGAAGGCGACGTCGTGCAGCGAGGCCACAAGGTCGGCGAAGTGGGCTCCACCGGCCGCTCGACCGGGCCGCACCTGCATTTCGAGGTACGCTACCGCGGCTCGGCGCAGAACCCTACCAAGTTCCTGGTGTCGAACTCAGCGTCTGCGCAAGCGCGGGCCAAGTAGCAGTCCGGGTTTCCGGATAAAATCAACGGTTTTTGCGGCTCCGGAGGGTACCTAACCTTCCCGGGGTGCGTCTACATAAGCGCCCAATCTTCAAGTGCTCCGGAAGATATTTGAGTTTCTCCTAAGCCTCCCGACCCGGATATTTGGTAGTCGCAACGAGCGACTCCTAAAGCAGTACTCCGCAGTAGTGGCGCAGATCAACGCGCTCGAGCCTGCTCTCGCCAAGCTGTCCGATCCGGAGCTGCGCGGCAAGACCGAGGAGCTGAAGAAGCGCTTCGCCGAGGGCGCAACGCTCGACGAGCTCCTGCCGGAGGCTTTCGCCGTGGTGCGCGAGGCGTCGAAGCGCACCCTGCGCATGCGCCACTTCGACGTGCAGCTGATCGGCGGCATGGTCCTGCACTACGGCAAGATCGCGGAGATGAAGACCGGCGAAGGCAAGACGCTGGTCGCCACGCTGCCCGCCTACCTGAATGCCCTGACGGGAAAGAGCGTCCACATCGTGACGGTGAACGACTACCTCGCGACACGCGACGCCGAATGGATGGGCAAGATCTACCGCTTCCTCGGCTTCACTGTGGGCGTGAATCTGCCCCACATGGAACCGGAGGCGAAGCGGCGCGCGTACGCTGCCGACATCACCTACGGCACCAACAACGAGTTCGGCTTCGATTACCTGCGCGACAACATGGCGATGCACGTCGAGGAGCGGTTCCAGCGCGGCCTCGCGTACGCCATCGTCGACGAGGTGGACTCGATCCTCATAGACGAGGCGCGCACCCCGCTTATCATCTCGGGCCAGGCCGAGGACCGCACCGAGATCTACCAGCGCATGAATCAGGTGCCGCCGCTCCTCACCCGGCAGAAGGAGGAGAAGAAGCCCGACCAGCCCGAGCCGCCGGGGGACTTCTACGTCGACGAGAAGAACCACCAGATCGTGCTCTCGGAGGCGGGCCACCAGCACGCCGAGGAAATCCTGGCGCGCCTGGGGATGCTGCCGGAGGGCGCGAGCCTGTACGAGCCGGCGTACATCAACCTCTTCCATCACCTCACGGCGGCGCTGCGCGCGCACCATCTCTTCCACCGCGACCAGCACTACGTGGTGCAGGGGGACGAGGTCATCATCGTCGACGAGTTCACCGGCCGCCTGATGCACGGCCGGCGCTGGTCCGACGGCCTGCACCAGGCGGTCGAGGCGAAGGAGGGCGCTGGCATCCAGAACGAGAACCAGACCCTCGCCTCGATCACCTTCCAGAACTACTTCCGCATGTACGGCAAGCTCGCCGGCATGACCGGAACCGCCGACACCGAGGCCTACGAGTTCCAGCAGATCTACGGCCTCGAGGTGGTGGTCATCCCGACCAACGTGGCGATGATCCGGGGCGACCGGCTCGACCAGGTCTACCGCACCTCGAAGGAGAAATATCGGGCGGTGATCAACGACATCAAGGACTGCCAGGCGCGCAGCCAGCCGGTGCTCGTCGGCACGACCTCGATCGAGAACTCGGAGCTGCTGTCGGGGATGCTGCAGAAGGAGAAGCTCGCGCACCAGGTGCTGAACGCCAAGCAGCACGAGCGCGAGGCGCAGATCGTCGCCCAGGCGGGGCGGCCGAAGATGATCACCATCGCCACCAACATGGCCGGGCGCGGCACCGACATCGTGCTCGGCGGCAACGTCGAAAAGCAGTGCGATTTCGTCGAAGCAGATGCCAATCTGAGTTCTGACGAAAAACGTCAACGGGTGGAGACGCTGCGCGGCGAATGGCAACAGCTCCACGACCACGTGGTAAAGGCGGGCGGGCTGCACATCATCGGCACCGAGCGCCACGAATCGCGGCGCGTCGACAACCAGCTGCGCGGCCGCTCCGGGCGCCAGGGTGACCCGGGCAGCTCGCGCTTCTACATGTCGCTCGAGGACCCGCTGCTGCGCATCTTCGCCGGCGAGCGCATCAACCGCATCATGGTGATGCTGAAGATGCCCGAGGGCGAGGCGATCGAGCACACCATGGTCACGCGCTCGATCGAGAGCGCGCAGAGGAAGGTCGAGGCGCGCAACTTCGACATCCGCAAGCAGCTGCTCGAATACGACGACGTCGCCAACGACCAGCGGAAGGAGATCTACGCCCTGCGCAACGAGCTCCTCGAGGCGCGCGAGGACGTGTCGCAGCGGCTCGCCGACCTGCGCGCAGGCGTGGTGGCGGACCTTTTCCGCACCCACGTGCCCCCGGAAAGCGTGGAGGAGCAGTGGGACATCCCCGGCCTCGAGCGCGCGCTCAAGGCCGAGCTCAATCTCGATTTGCCGGTGCGCCGCTGGCTCGAAGCCGAGGAGGAGCTCTCCGACGACACGGTGCTCGAACGCATCGCCGCCAAGGCGCACGAGGCCTACCGCGCCAAGATCCCGCCGGGGCTCGAGGACCGGGTCCATCAGGCCGAGCGCTACGTGATGCTGCAGATCCTGGACGCTCACTGGCGCGAGCACCTCGCCGCGCTCGACCACCTGCGCCAGGGCATCCACCTGCGCGGCTACGCGCAGAAGAACCCGAAGCAGGAGTACAAGCGCGAAGCGTTCGAGCTGTTCGGCGTGATGGTCGAGTCGGTGAAGCTCGAGGTGGTCAAGACGCTGACCAACGTGCAGTACGGCGAGAAGCCGCCCGAGATCGACGACCAGCAGCACGTCGAGAACGTGCGCGCGCAGCGCGGCGAGTTCGAGGAGGCGGGAGCCGAGGGCAACGGTAACGGCGATGTCGCGATCGCCGAGGCGGCGACCAAGAAGAGGCCCATCACCCGCGCGATGCCGAAGTCGGGGCGCAACGATCCCTGCCCCTGCGGCTCGGGAAAGAAATACAAGCACTGCCACGGTAAGCTGAACTAGGAAGACTCGACGGGAGATGAGGTCATGGCGGTAAATCTGGCGCCGCCGGATCCGGCCTCGCTGCATCCGGTTGCCGGTGTGGAGCTCGGCGTCGCCATGGCCGGCATCAAGAAGGCGAATCGCCGCGATCTGCTGGTCATGCGCCTCGCGCCGGGCAGCACCGTAGCCGGGGTCTTCACGCGCAACCGGTTCTGCGCCGCCCCGGTGGCGATCTGCAGGAAGAATCTGCGCAACAAGGTGCGGGCGCTCGTCGTGAACACGGGCAACGCCAACGCCGGCACCGGCGCCGAGGGGATGAAGCGCGCGGCGCAGGTCTGCGGCGAGCTCGCGCGGCTCCTCGGCTGCAAGCCCGGCGAGGTGCTTCCGTTTTCCACCGGCGTCATCATGGAGCCCCTGCCCGTGGAGCGCATCGCCGCGGGGCTGCCCCACGCCCTCGAAGCGAAGAGCGACTGGCTTTCCGCCGCCGAAGCGATCATGACCACGGACACGGTGCCGAAGGCGTTCTCGAGGAAGGTGCAGCTCTCCTCCGGCGTGGCGACGGTCACCGGCATCGCGAAGGGCGCCGGCATGATCAGGCCCGACATGGCGACGATGCTGAGCTTCGTCGTCACGGACGCCGCCGTTCCGAGAAAGGGCCTGCACCAGATGCTGGGGCGAGCCGCGGAGCGATCCTTCAACTGCATCACGGTGGATGGCGACACCTCGACCAACGACTCCTTCATCCTGGCGGCCACGGGTGCGGGCCCGGCCGCACGCGGCAAAAAGGACCTGGCCTTGCTGGAGGAGGCGGTCACCGGCGTTTCGCAAAAGCTCGCGCAGGCCATCATCCGCGACGGCGAGGGCGCGACCAAGTTCGTCACCGTGCGCGTGGAGCGCGGGCGCAATACGACGGAATGCCGCCGCGTCGCCTACGCCATCGCGCATTCGCCGCTGGTGAAAACCGCGTTCTTCGCTTCCGACCCCAACCTCGGGCGGATTCTCGCCGCCATCGGCTACGCCGGCGTCGCTCTGGACGCGGCAAAGATCGACCTGCACATCGACGATGTGCTGGTCGCCAAGGGCGGCGGGCGCAGCCCGGGCTACAGGGAGGAGCAGGCCGTCGCGGCCATGAAAAAGCCCGAGTTCACCGTGCGCGCGGTCCTGAACCGCGGCAACGCCGCCGCAACGGTGTGGACTTGCGACTTCTCGTTCGACTACGTAAAAATCAACGCCGAGTATCGGACATAGATGCGTCTTCCCTAGACGCTCCTTCCATGAGCAAGGACCTCGAAAAAATCCTGGAGCGGCTCGACCAGCTTCTTCCGCCGCTGGCGCCGCAGACCGACTGGGATGCAAGCATGGCCTTTCGCTGGCGCGCGTCGGCCCGCCGCGGCGCCACAGGTGGAAGTGCCGCCGCAGGCTGGCTGCAGCCGGTGCGGCACGTGCACAAGATCCGGCTGTCGGACCTGCGCGGCATCGACAAGCAGATCGAGCGCGTGGAGCAGAACGCGCGCCAGTTCCTGGAAGGCAAGCCCGCGAACAACGTGCTCCTCACCGGCGCGCGCGGCACCGGCAAATCGTCGATCGTGAAGGGCCTGCTCAACAAGTACTCGCGGCAGGGGCTGCGCCTCATCGAGGTGGAGAAGAACGACCTCGTCGACCTGCCCTACATCGTCGACCTGGTCGCGCCGCGCAAGGAGCGCTTCCTCCTCTTCTGCGACGATCTCACGTTCCACGGCGCCGAGGACGGATACATCGCGCTCAAGGTGGCGCTCGACGGCTCCATCTCGACCACCTCGGACAATCTCCTCATCTGCGCCACGTCCAACCGGCGCCACCTGATGCCGGAGTACATGGCGGAGAACCTCGAGACGCGCTACGTCGGCGACGAGATCCATCCGGGCGAGACGGTGGAGGAGAAGATCTCGCTTTCCGAGCGCTTCGGCCTGTGGGTCACCTTCTATCCCTTCGACCAGGACGAGTACCTGGCGATCGTCGACCACTGGCTCAAGACCCTCGGCTGCGCCGCGGACGATGCGCACGAGGAGGCGCTGCAGTGGGCGCTGCAGCGCGGCTCGCGCAGCGGGCGCGTCGCCTATCAGTTCGCGCGAGACTGGGCTGGTCGTCATTCAAAGAAATGATGTCGTAGAGGTGGCGGCCGCCGTGATCCAGCGGTCCGACGGCACTTTCCTTCTCGCCCAGAGGCCGGCCGGCAAGGTCTACGCCGGCTACTGGGAATTTCCCGGCGGCAAGGCGGAGCCGGGCGAGCCGCCGGCGCAAGCGCTCTCGCGCGAGCTGCACGAGGAGCTCGGCATCGAGGTCGAGACCGCGTATCCGTGGATCACGCGCGTGTTCACCTATCCTCACGGCACCGTCCGGCTGCGGTTCTTCAGAGTGGTTTCGTGGAAGAACGAACCTCATCCCAGGGAAGACCAGGCGATCGCGTGGCAGAGGCTCGGCGCGGCCATGGTCTCGCCGATGCTTCCGGCGAACGCGCCGGTGCTCGCCTCGCTCGCGCTTCCGGTCGAGTACGCCATCACCGATGCCGCACGATGGGGAACCGCCGCGATGCTCGACAAGCTCGAGCGCGCGCTCGAGCGCGGCCTGAAGCTCGTGCAGCTGCGCGAGCCGGGGCTTGGCGCCGAAGAGCGGCGGGTCTTCTGCGAGAGCGCCATCGAGCGCGCGCATCGCTACGGTTGCAAGGTCATGGTGAAGGCGCCGCATCCCGGCGCGGACGGCATCCACTTCACAGCCGCCGATTTGATGCAGCTCCCTCAAAAACCAGATATCGGTCTTGTGGCCGCTTCATGCCACACGCGTGAAGAGCTCGAGCGCGCAATGGGGCTCGAGCTCGATTTCGCGGTGCTGGGACCGGTCAAGGAAAAAGCGGACGCGGCGCCCCTCGGCTGGGAGCGTTTTGCCGAGATCATTCGCGGCACGAGCATTCCCGTGTACGCGATCGGCGGCCTCACCCGCACCGACCTGGAGGACGCCTGGCGCGCGGGCGCGCACGGCGTCGCCATGATCCGCGGCGCCTGGCAATAACATGACTTAGCCGGGTCCGGGTGAGTCCTCGCCGGGTTCCTTCGGCTCTTCCTCTACCGGCACACGGAAGCGTTCCGAGGCCCAGTCGCCGAGGTCGATCAGCTTGCAGCGCTCGCTGCAGAAGGGGCGCCACTTGTTCTCCCCGCTGAAGGCGCTCGGACCGCCGCAGCGCGGGCAAGGCACTGTTTTCACAGGTTGCAGAAGGTGAGCTCGAAGCGCACGTCCCAGTCGGCGGTGCGCGGGCGGTTGTCCTCGGCGTTCTGGGCCATGAAGCGGATGTTGAGCACGTACTTGTTCGCGCTGATCTCGGGCACGCAGGGCATCGATGGGTCCAGGCGCAGGCGCAGCATCTGCGCGGTCTTGCCGCCGAGCATCTGCTGGAACATTCCCTGCGGAGCGTTGAGCGCCTGCGGCTTGCCCGATTCGCGCAGGATGCGCAGGATGATGGCCGAGCCGTCGCGCAGCGGGTAGAGCGGCGCGGTCCACGCCGCGAGCTGGCCGGTGCGCTCGGTGGCGGGGCGATGCAGCCAGTAGTGGTAGGACGGGAGGTCGAACTCGCATGCGCCGCCCGGAATCCCGGTGCGCTGCTTGATCGACATGAGCCAGTCGTTCTCGCGCAGGTACTGGCCGATCTTGCCGGTCATCGAGAACAGCGCGGCCGCGGCCTGCTCGATGTCGCGCAGCACGCCCGCGAGCGCTTCCTCGGCGATCTCGGGATTGTTCCGGAACGACAGCAGCACCTGCTTCTGGCGCTCGAGCTCCTGCAACAGGTCCGACTTGAGGT
>Ga0307499_10000592_pt1 | contig 12107 bp, 7 predicted proteins | sample 13_S_MG_FD_201363 | JGI IMG/M metagenome (GOLD analysis project Ga0307499, IMG submission 201363) | Soil microbial communities from Populus trichocarpa stands in riparian zone in the Pacific Northwest, United States - 13_S | ecosystem: Environmental > Terrestrial > Soil > Riparian zone > Trees... | reverse complement strand
CGTAGCCGGTGAGATACACCACGTCGATGTCCGATGAGCGCGCGGCAATGCCTTCGTCGAGGATCCGCGCGCCCTCGTTGGCCAGCGCGTACACCAGCCGGTCGACGATCTCCGCGTCGTCTATCTTCCGCGGCGGGATGCTCAATTCCTTGCGGTGCGCCGCGATGAGCTCGTCCACCACCTTCGAAGGCAGCGGCTTGCGGCCGTCGGGGTATTCGTACCAGCCCGCGCCCGTCTTCTGGCCGAAGCGGCCGAGCTCGCAGAGCTTGTCGGGCAGCGTGGAAAACCTGTATCCGGGCTTCTCGGCACGGCGCCTTTTGCGGACGTTCCAGCCAATGTCGTTGCCCGCGAGGTCGCCCACCTTGAACGGGCCCATCGCGAAGCCAAAGGCCTCCATCGCGGCGTCCACCTGGCGCGGGCTCGCGCCCTCCTCGAGCAGATAATTCGCCTGCTTGCCATAGTGTTCGAGCATGCGGTTGCCGATGAAGCCGTCGCAAACCCCGGAAACGACGGATACCTTCTTGAGCGTCTTGCCGAGCGCCAGCGCCGTGGCCAGCGCGTCGCGAGCCGTCGCCGTGCCACGCACGAGTTCCAGCAGCCGCATGATGTGCGCGGGCGAAAAGAAGTGCGTGCCGAGCACGTCGGCTGGCCGCCTGGTCGAACGCGCGATGGCGTTCACGTCGAGGGTCGAGGTGTTGGTGGCAAGGATGGCGCCGGGCTTCATGACGCGGTCGAGTTCGGCGAACACCGCGAGCTTCACGTCCATGCGCTCGAACACCGCCTCGATGACGATGTCGGCCGACCCGATGGCGTCGTACTTCAGCACCGGCCGCAGCAGGTCCATGCGCTGGTCGCGCTCGGCCTGGGCGAGCTTGCCCTTCTTCACCTGCGCGTCGTAGATGCCCGTGATGCGGACCACGCCGCGGTCGAGCGCGGCCTGGTCGGTCTCGAGCAGCCAGGTGGGAATACCTGCATTCAGCAAACAGATGGCGATTCCACCGCCCATGGTGCCGGCGCCGATGACGGCCGCCTGCGTCAGCGGACGCAGCGGCGTCGACTCGGGGATGTCGGCCACCTTGGCCGAAGCGCGCTCCGCGAAGAAAGAATGCCGCAGGCCCTGCGACTCGGGCGTCTGCATGAGCTCGACGAACAGCCGGCGCTCGATGGCGGCGCCTTCCGCGAACGGCTTCGCCGCCGCCTTCACGCATTCGATGCAGCGCTGCGGCGCGAGCGCCAGCGGCGCCCTGGCTTTCACGGTCATCAGCGCGAAATCGCACAGCGCCTCGAGATTGGGCTCCGCGAGCGCGAGCGCCGAGACACGACGCGGCCGCAGACTGCCCTGCTTCGACAGACTCTCGGCCAGCTCGAGCGCGCCGCGCACCGGCTCACCATCTACGACACGGTCGAAGAGCGCGGTCTTCGCGAGGTCGCGCGCCGGCACATGCTCACCGCTCAGGATCATGTTGAGCGCGGTCTCCACGCCGACGAGTCGCGGCAACCGCTGCGTACCGCCCGCGCCCGGCAGCAGGCCGAGCTTCACCTCGGGCAGGCCGACGCGCGCATCGGCGCGCGCGACGCGGTAGTGGCAGCCGAGCGCGAGCTCGAAGCCGCCACCGAGGCACAGGCCACCGATCGCCGCGATCACGGGCTTCGCGCTCGCCTCGAAGGCTGCGATGACGTCGCGCAGTTGCGGCGCCGCCCGCGCCGCGGGAGTACCGAACTCGCGGATGTCCGCGCCGCCCGAGAACAGGCCGCCCGCGCCCGCGAGCACGACGACCCGCACACCGTCGTCCAGCGCGGCGCGGTCGAGCGCATCCAGCAACTCCGATCGCACCGCGTGCGAGAAGCTGTTCACCGGCGGATTCGAGAATGTCATGACGGCAGCCGCGCCGTCGCGCGCGTAATCGACGTGGTGCACGAAATGCTCCTGGAGACCGGTGCAACTTGATGAAGCATTGCTTAAGGCTTAGGCTGCTTTCAAGTTTCGCAAAACTACATTCCGCACAGCGAAATACGGATACCGCGATGGACCTCGAATACACCGCCGCCGAAAAATCCTTCCGCGACGAAATCCGCGCCTTCATCCGCCAGAACCTCCCGGAGGACATCGCCGCCAAAGTGCTGGGGAACAAGCGACTTGGGCGCGAAGACTACATCGGCTGGCACCGCGCCCTGCACAAGCGGGGCTGGTCAGGGCCGACCTGGCCGAAGGAATTCGGCGGGCCGGGATGGACCGCCGTGCAGCAGCACATCTTCGACGAGGAGTGCACGGCCGCGGGTGCGCCGCCCGTCATCGCGTTCGGCGTGCGCATGGTCGCGCCCGTCATCATGAAATACGGCTCCGCCGCGCAGCAGCAGTTCTACCTTCCGCACATCCTCTCGGGCGAGCACTGGTGGTGCCAGGGCTACACAGAGCCCGGCGCGGGCTCCGACCTCGCCTCATTGAAAACTACAGCGCTGCGGCGTGGCGACACCTACGTCGTGAACGGCCAGAAGACCTGGAACACGCTGGGCCATCTCGCGGACTGGATGTTCTGCCTCGCGCGCACGTCCACCGAGGGTCGCGCGCAGGAAGGCATCTCGTTCCTGCTCGTAGACATGAAAACCAAGGGCATCAGCGTGCGGCCCATCGCGTTGATAGATGGGGAGTACGAGGTCAACGAGGTGTGGCTGGACGACGTCGAAGTGCCCGTGACGCAGCGCGTCGGTGACGAGAACAAGGGCTGGACCTACGCCAAGTACCTGCTGACGCACGAGCGCGTGAACATCGCGCGCCTCGGTGAATCCAAGCGCGAGCTGCGCTCGCTCAAGGCCATCGCCGCGCGCGTGTCGAATGACGGGCGGCCGCTCATCGAAGACGTGCGCTTCCGCGACGCCATCGCCGCGCTCGAGATCGAGCTGCGCGCGCTGGAGTACACGGTGCTGCGCGTGCTGTCGGCCGAAGCCGCGGGCCGCGACCCGGGCCCCATCTCCTCGGCGCTCAAGATCTCCGGCTCCGAGATACAGCAGACCCTGTCCGAGCTCAAGATGCGCGCGCTCGGACCACGCGCGCTGCCGCACGTGCCCGAGGCGCTCGACGCCGGCTGGCAGGGCGAACCGGGCGGCGCCGAGTGGTGGGCCGCGCTCTCCGGCCGCTACTTCAACATGCGCAAGACGTCCATCTACAGCGGCTCGAACGAAATCCAGCGCAACATCATCTCCCACCGCCTGCTCGGACTCTAGGGCCTGCCTGCACTATGAACATCGTTGCGTTACGAGCCCGACCGCCGCAGGCAAGGCGCGAGCGAGGAGGTTTGGTGAATCCAAATAACGAGCGAGCAACGCCGCATGCGGCGGTCGGGCTCGTAACCCTTCGGGACGGGGACGTGAGCGCGCAGCGCTCGCGTCCGCTGTCGCGGCGATGTTCATAGTGCAGGCAGGCCCTTAGATGCAATTCGAATTCGACGAAGACCAACTGGCCCTGCAGGAATCCGTGCGGCGTTTCCTCACTGAGCGCTACGACTTCGAGACGCGCCGCGGCTGCCTCGCGCAACCCTTCGGCTCGAGCGACCAGATCTGGCAGGCGTTCGCCGAACAGGGCTTCCTCTCCATCGGCCTGCCCGAGGCGCACGGCGGCATCGGCGGCGCCACCGAGCTGATGCTCACGATGGAGGAGATCGGCCGCGCGCTGGTGCTCGAGCCCTATCTATCCACCGTCGCACTGTGCGCGCCGCTGGTCGCGGACCAGGGCACCGGGGCGCAGCAGGCCGACCTGCTGCCGCGCGTCGCTACCGGTGGTCTGAAGCTCGCGCTCGCGCACGGCGAAGTCGAGGCGCGCTACGCGTCCACCGTGCGCACCGAGGCGCGCCGCGACGGCGACTCGTACGTGCTCAACGGCGCAAAGGCCACCGTGCCCGACGGCGCCGTGGCCGACCTGCTGCTCACCAGCGCGAAAGCCGATGAGGGGCTCGCGGTGTTCCTGGTCGATCCGAACGCTCGGGGCGTGCGCCTCGTGCGCTATCGCACGCAGGACGGACGCAGTGCCGCCGATGTGTTCTTCGAGGACGTGAAGCTGCCGGCGGGCCAGGTGCTCGGCGGCGGCGATGCGACGGCGGCGCTCGAACGCGCCGTGCAGCGCGGCATCGCGGCGCTGTGCGCCGAGGCCGTCGGCGCCATGGAGGCGGCCAATGCCACGACCATCGAATATACGAAGTCGCGCAAGCAATTCGGCCAGCCCATCGGCCGCTTCCAGGCTCTGCAGCACCGCATGGCCGACATGTTCGTACAGGCCACCCAGGCGCGCTCGATGAGCATCCTGGCCACGGGACGATGCGTAGAAAATAGCGATTCGGACTTGCGCCGGCGCGACGTGTCCGCGGCCAAATATTACGTCGGCAAGGCCGCGCGCTTCGTCGGCCAGCAGGCGGTCCAGCTGCATGGCGGCATGGGAATGGCCGACGAGCTCGCGGTCAGCCACTATTTCAAGCGCCTGACCATGATCGACATGACCTTCGGCGATTCCACGCACCACCTCGCGGCAGTCAGCGACGCGATTCTCCTCGAGAGCCGGACGCAGGAATCGACGCTGGGGGAGGCCGGATGAGCGTACGTGATGCATTCAACCTCGAAGGGCGCACGGCGCTGGTCACGGGCGGCTCGCGCGGACTCGGCCTCGCGATGGCGGGTGCGCTCGGCGAAATGGGCGCGAAGGTCGTCATCTCCGCGCGCAAGTCCGACGAGCTCGATGCGGCGGTCGCCAGCCTCAAACTTCGCGGCGTAACCGCTGTGCGCGTCGTCGGCGACCTGTCGCGCTCCGAGAACGTGAATCCCTTCGTCGACGCGGTGGCCGCGGCGGCCGGCTCTCCCATCGACATCCTCGTCAACAACGCCGGCGCGACGTGGGGCGCGCCCGCCGAGGCACATCCGCTCGAAGGCTGGAACAAGGTGATGGCCCTCAACCTCACCGGCGTGTTCCTGCTCACGCAGCAGGTAGGCGCGCGCTGGATGATCCCGCGCAAGCAGGGACGCATCGTCAATATCGCCTCGGTCGCGGGCCTCAAGGCCTCGCAGCACCTGAAGGCCATCGCCTATCACACCAGCAAGGGCGGTCTCGTGCAGTTCACGCGCGCGCTGGCCGCGGAATGGGGTCAGTACGGCATCAGCGTGAATGCGATCTGCCCCGGCTTCATCCCCTCGAAGATGTCCGAGGGTGTGCTCGAGCAGCTCAAGCCGCGCGTGATCGAGGCCACGCCGATGAAGCAACTCGGCGAGCCTGCGGATCTCGAGGGCCTCGTCGTGCTGCTCGCCAGCGGCGCCGCGCGCCACATCACCGGGCAGATCGTCGCCGTCGACGGTGGCGCCTCGGTAGTTTGAGGGCCAGGCATGTCCGCACGTAACGACCCAGCGGCCACCATACCGGTGCGCGAGGCGCACGCCATGGACTCAGGCCGGCTCGCGCGCTGGCTCGATGATCGGCTGCCGGGTGCCGAAGCGTTGACGATCCGGCAGTTCAGCGGCGGCCAGTCGAACCCGACCTACCTGCTGTCCAGGGCCGGCGACCGTTACGTGCTGCGGCGCAAGCCGCCGGGCGCGCTGCTGCCGTCGGCGCACGCCGTCGACCGCGAGTTCCGCATCCTCAATGCGCTCGCGGGTAGCGCCGTACCCGTACCGCGCGCGCTGTGTTATTGCGACGACGCCAGCGTGGCGGGCACGCCGTTCTATCTCATGGAGTACGTCGATGGGCGGATCTTCTGGGACCCCGCGCTGCCCGGCCTGACACCGCGCGAACGCGCCGCCATCTACGAAGAAATGAACCGCGTGATCGCGGCGCTCCACGTGATCGACCCCGATGCCGCCGGGCTCGCGGATTTTGGCCGCCGCGAGAACTACGTCGCGCGCCAGATCGAGCGCTGGAGCAAGCAATACCGCGCGAGCGAGCTCGAGCGCATCGATTCCATGGAACAGCTCATCGACTGGCTGCCGCGGCACGTGCCGCCCGACGAGCCCGCACGCATCACACACGGCGACTTCCGCATCGACAACCTCATCTTCGACCGCCACGAGCTGCGCATCCGCGCGGTCATCGACTGGGAGCTCGCGACGCTCGGCAACTCGCTCTCGGACTTCGCGTACCACTGCATGCCGTACCGCATGCCCGAGTCCGTGCGCAAGGGCCTCGCCGGGCTCGACCTGGCGCCGCTCGGCATTCCGTCCGAGCAGGAGTACGTCGAGAGATATCTCGAGCGGACCGGACGATCCGCGCAGCTCGCGCCCGGAGCATTCGATTTCTACATTGCGTTCAATCTATTCCGGCTCGCCTCGATCCTGCAGGGCGTGGCGGCGCGCGCGCGGCTCGGCAATGCATCGAGCGAACACGCCACCGAAGCCGGCAGTCTCACCCGCCCAATCGCGGACCTCGGCTGGGCGCAGGCCCGTGGGGTTCATTAGAGGGATCTGTATGTTCGAGTATTCCGACAAAGTGCAGCGGCTGCGTGCGCGGCTGGACGAATTCATGCGCGCGGAGATCTACCCCGCCGAACCGATCTATGCGGTGCAGCTCGCGGAGACCCGCAAGGATTTTCCGTGGCACAGTCCGCCCGTCATGCAGGAGCTCAAGAAAAAGGCGCGCGCCGCCGGGCTCTGGAACCTGTTCCTGCCGCAATCGGAGCACGGCGCAGGTCTCACCAACCTCGAATATGCGCCGCTCGCCGAGCTCCTGGGCCGCTCGCCGATTGCGTCGGAAGCCTGCAATTGCAGTGCGCCCGACACCGGCAACATGGAGCTGCTCGAGCGCTTCGCCTCGGCCGAGCACAAGAAGCGCTGGCTCGAGCCGCTGCTCGCGGGCGAGATCCGCTCCGCGTTCGCCATGACCGAGCCCACCGTCGCCTCGAGCGACGCGACCAACATCGAGTGCCGCATCACGCGCAACGGGGATTCCTATCTGCTCGACGGCCGCAAGTGGTGGGTCTCCGGCGCCGCCGACGCCCGCTGCAAGCTGCTCATCGTCATCGGCAAGACCGATCCTGACAATGCGAACCGGCATCGCCAACAGTCGATGATCCTCGTCCCGCGCGACGCGCCCGGCGTGCAGGTGCTGCGCAGCCTGCGCGTGTTCGGCTACGACGACGCGCCGCACGGGCACGCGGAAGTGCTGTTCGAGAAGGTGCGCGTGCCGGCCGAGTACCTGCTCGGCGACGAGGGCGGAGGTTTCGCCATCGCGCAGGCGCGCCTCGGCCCGGGCCGCATCCACCATTGCATGCGAGCCATCGGCCTCGCCGAGCGGGCGCTCACGCTGCTGTGCCGGCGCACGTCGGGTCGCACCACTTTCGGCCGCAGGATTTCCGAGCAGACCGTGACGCTCGAGCGTATCGCGAGCGCGCGCATCCAGATCGACAGCGCGCGCCTGCTGGTGCTCAACGCGGCTTACCTGATGGACACCGTCGGCAACAAGGCCGCCGCCAAGCAGATCGCGATGATCAAGGTGGCGACGCCCGCAATGGCCTGCCAGGTGCTCGACTGGGCCATCCAGGCGCATGGCGGCGCCGGAGTCTGCGAAGACTTTCCGCTCGCGGCGGGTTATGCGCACGCGCGCACGCTGCGCCTGGCCGATGGACCGGACGAGGTGCACAGCAATCAGATCGGACGACTCGAGCTCGCGCAGCAGCTGGCCACCGCGTAAGAGAATTCCGCATGCCCCGCAAGCACAAGTACAACGAGGCGCCCGACAACCCGCAACTGCGCACGTTGCATCGCGCGCGCGATTCCGGGGATCGTCTGTTCGTCGCGGCGCTGGCGCGCGGGCTGGCGATCCTGCGCTGCTTTCGCTCGGGCGACCGCTATCTCGGCAACCAGGAGATCGCGCGCCGCACCGGCCTCGCCAAGCCCACGGTCTCGCGGCTCACTTACACGCTCAAACGCATCGGGTTCCTCACGCACTCCAAGGCGCGCGAAGAATACGCGCTCGGCGCCGGTGTGCTGGCGCTCGGCCATGCCTACCTCGCCGCGCTCAACATGCGCGAGCTGGCGCGCCCGCTCATGCAGGAGATGGCGGATTTCGCGCAGGCGACCATCTGCCTGGGCGAGAACGACGCGCAGCACATGGTCATCGTCGAGATCTGCCACGGCAGCCCCACCTATCTACTTCGCCTGGACGTCGGCCAGCGCGTGCCGCACAACACCACGGCGCTGGGCCGGGCCTACCTGGCTGCCATGACGCCCGAGCAGCGCGAGCAGCGCATCGAGGCGATCACACGGCCCCTGCAGCCCGCGGCCCGCGTCAAGCTGGCGGCCGAGATGCAGTCCAGCCTGCGCAATTACGACAAGCACGGTTTCGTCTACTCGTTCGGCGACTGGAATCCGGACATCTTCGCGGTGGGCGTGCCGCTGATCTCGGCCGACCGCACGCGCGTCATGGCGCTGTCGTGCAGCGGCGCGATGTTCGACGTCACGCGCAAGCGTATCGTCACCGAGCTCGGGCCCCGCATGGTGGTGCTGCGCCAGCGCATCTTCACGGCCTCGCGCGGCGTATTTTGAGCATGAACGCCAGGTTCTTCCCGCGCCGCCTGCCCTTCCACCTCACGATTCCCGAAACCTCGCTCTGGTACAACCTCGAGATTTCGGCGACGCGCTTCCCGAACCGCCCCGCCCTGACCTTCGGCGTCGCCGCGATCAACTACCGCGAATTCCAGGTCCAGTGCGAGGCGCTCGCGGGCTACCTGCAGAAGGAATGCGGGGTGCGCCGCGGCGACCGCGTGGCGCTGTTCATGCACAACAGCCCGCAGTTCGTGATCGCCTACTACGGCATCCTGCGCGCCGATGCCGTGGTCGTGCCGATCAACTGCATGAACACCACGGGAGAGCTCGAGCAGCTGCTGCGCGACGCGGGCGCCACGACGATCATAACGGCACAGGAGCTGCAGCCGCGCGTCGAGCCCCTGCTCGGAACAAAGAGCCAGGGAAAAACGCTGCAACGCTCCATCGTCGCCTGCTACGCCGACTATTTTGGGAATTCTGGCGGCGACCAGGTCGCCACGGTGCTACCGGAGGCGCTGGCCGCGCCGCGCAAGCAATTCCCGCAACCGCAGGTGGCGCACTGGCACGAGGTGCTCGCGCGCGCCATTTCGCCCGCGCCGCACACGGCCGGGCCCGACGACCTCGCATCCATCTGCTACACGTCGGGCACCACGGGCAAGCCGAAAGGCTGCATGCACCGGCACCGCGGCATCATGCACAGCGCCGTGTCCATCGCGTACTGGCACGACGTGCGCCAGAACTCGTGCACGCTCGCCGTGCTGCCGCTGTTCCACGTCACCGGCATGCAGAACTCCATGAACGCGCACGTCTACGGCGGCTCGAGCCTGGTGCTGCTGCCGCGCTGGAACCGCGATGCGGCGTTCGCGGCCATCGCGCGTCACAAGGTCACCAACCTCACCACCGTGCCCGCGATGATCGTGGACCTCATCACGAACTACGACCCCGCGCGCCACGACCTGTCGTCGCTGCGCGTCATCGGCGGCGGCGGCGCGGCCATGCCCGAGGCCGTGGCCGCGCGACTCAGGCAGGTCGCGGGGCTCACGTATATCGAGGGCTATGGCATGACCGAGACCATGGCGCCCACGCACATCAACCCGGGCGACAGGCCCAAGGCGCAATGCCTCGGCATCCCCATCTTCGACACCGACGCGCGCATCATCGATCCGCAAACACTTGCCGATCTGTCACAGGGCGAAGTGGGGGAGATCATCGTCTCTGGCCCGCAGGTGCTCGAAGAGTACTGGAACAGGCCCGAGGAGAACGCCACATGCTTCCTCGTGCGCGACGGCAGGAAATATCTGCGCACGGGCGACCTCGCCCGCGTCGACGAAGACGGGTACTACCACTTCGTCGAGCGTCTCAAGCGCATGATCAACGCCGCGGGTTTCAAGGTATGGCCCGCCGAGGTCGAGGCGCTGCTCTATGGTCATCCCGGCGTGCAGGAAGCCTGTGTCATCGGCAAGCACGACCCGCGCAGCGGTGAGGTGGTGAAAGCGCTCGTGGTGCCCCGTGAAGCGGCGCGCGCGACGCTCGCTGCCGAGGAGATCATCGCGTGGTCGCTGCAGCGCATGGCCGCCTACAAGGTGCCGCGCGAAGTGGAGTTCGTGGCCAGCCTGCCGAAGTCCGCCACCGGAAAAATCGACTGGCGGCTCCTGCAGGAACAGGAAGCCGCCAGAAGCTGAAGTAGATGAAGCGGAGCGTAGGGGGCCATGCTCCGCCTTCATTCCTCAGACGAACATCAGAACTGCATCCGCAACGTCAGGCCGTAGGTGCGCGGCGCGCCGAGATACGAGTCGAACGTACCGGTCTGCAGCGTCGCATCGAACACCACCTGGTAGTACTCCTCGTCAGTGAGGTTCTGCGCCCAGGCCTCGAGGAGCCACTTGTGGTCCTGCGCACCGATGCCGAGCCGCGCGTTCACGAGTGTCATCGCGTCCTGTAGTTTGACGGGGTTCAGGTCCGAACCCGTGTTGTATTCCGAGGTGTACTTCGCACCGACGTTGAAGCGCCATTGCATCGTGCTGCCGAGGTCGTGCTCGTAGGTGGTCGCCAGCGAGGCGGACCACTTCGGCGCGAACGACATCTGGGAGTTCGGCAGGCGGAACAGTGCCGCGAACGGCGGAATGAAGTCGCCGTACACGGTCTCCGCGTAGGTGACGCCGGCGTTGAACACGAGTCCGTCCGTCGGCGCCAGGTCGAGGTCCAGGTCGACGCCTTGCGAGGTCACCTCCGGAATCGACACGACCACGAAGCTGATGCCCGTGAAGGTGTTGAGCTGGAAGTCTTCGAACTTCTGGTAGAAGAGCGCAGTGTTCAGCCTGAACATGTGGTTTGCCGATGCGTACTTCGCGCCAAGCTCGTACGAATCCACGGTCTCGGGGCTGAAGCTCGTGTCCGGATCGAAGGCGAACAAGGGCGGGCCTGTCGAAGCAATCGGGGTGCGCTCGCGATCCAGGTTGAAGCCGCTGGCCTTGTAGCCGCGCGCGTAGGAGACGTAGCTCATCAGCTGGTCGTTGATGTCGAAGGCCAGCTTGGCCGTGCCGCTGGTCTCGCTTTCGTCGATGCTCTGCGACGTGTTGACACCGTTGTAGATGGGATCCGAGAACGTCGCGCAGCCGAAGTTGTACCAGCCTGCTACCGCGGCCATGGGCAGCACGGCCGCGACGACGGGGTAGCGCGCGCGCGAGGCCGCGCATCCCGCGCCGTTGTCGGAGTTCGTGTAGGACGAGTCGAGATCTTTCTGCTCGCTGGTGAAGCGCAGGCCGATCGTGCCGCGCAAGCGCTCCGTGAAGTGGAAGGTATCGTTCGTGAACACGGCGAAGCTGTCCGAGCGCTGCTCGAAGCGATCCTGGTAGCCCGCGCCAGTGGGATATGCCGTCTGCGCGGGACGGCCCGTGAGCGTGTTGACCAGCGTCGGCGCCATTCCCGCGGACAGCACCAGACTATAGAAGGTCTCGAAGTCGGCGCCATAGCGCAGGTTCAGGTCCGAATCCAGATTCTCCCTGGCGTAGAAAGCGCCGACCATCCATTCGAACTTGTCGGTCTCACCGGAGAAACGCAGCTCCTCGGACAGTTGCTCGAACTCGTTGCCGTTCGGTCCGGCGGTGTTTCGCCACAGCACGTCGCCGGTGCTGTAGTCGGCGTCCTGGCCGATGGTCGATTCGAAATTGCGCCACGCGGTGATCGAGGTGATCTTGCCGAACGACGGTTCGAAATTGAGCTCCGCGGACAGGCCCATGTCGCGCACCTCCTGTTCGTCCGAACGATTCGCGAACTGGACCCGGGCGAATGGGTCCGCGGGACGCGACACCCCGGAGTCGGCCGAGACCGCGTCCATGAGCGGCGCGGTGGCACCGTCGTTGATCTGCACGGCGCCGCAGCAATTCTCGGTGCGCCGCGCGTAATCGGCGATGATCAGCGCGCTGGTCTTCTCGGACGGTGTGAACAGCAGCTGCCCGCGTCCGGAGACCACATCGCGATTGGCATCATCCTTGGTCTGGCGCGTGCCGTCACCGGTGCTCACATCGTAGAGGCCGTCGCGGCGTCGATACGCGGCATAGAATCTGCCGGCAAGTTTGTCCTCGACCAGGGGTCCG
>Ga0307499_10000591_pt1 | contig 12109 bp, 9 predicted proteins | sample 13_S_MG_FD_201363 | JGI IMG/M metagenome (GOLD analysis project Ga0307499, IMG submission 201363) | Soil microbial communities from Populus trichocarpa stands in riparian zone in the Pacific Northwest, United States - 13_S | ecosystem: Environmental > Terrestrial > Soil > Riparian zone > Trees... | reverse complement strand
CTCCACCGTTGCACGATCATCACTGCCGTTCTCTCCAGCGAAAATCGCATGGAGGCGATATCTCGCGCGCAAACCACTTGACGAAGGACATCAGAGCGATATCCGGGGCAGTCGCCTATGCGGACACCGTCTTCCCGGATGTCGCTCCGCTCATCCGGGCTACAAGCGAGCTTGAGCTACTTCGCGGCGCAACACGAAAAAGCCGGCGGGTGTTTCACCCGCCGGCAGTGGTGGTCCAGAGGGATCTCTTCAGGCCGCTTTGGCCTTGCTTTTCGCGACATGGCTGGAGATCGCGTCCATCAAGGGCGGTGACAGGCAATCATAGGGTTCGAGCCCGAGTTCCTTCAGCCGAGACCTGATTCCATCCATCTCGGCCGGTTGAACGCCGGACTCCAGCACGGACGACACGAACGCGGCGAACCCGGGGGCCGCCCATCCACCTTCCTGGAAAAGTTCGGGGTGGATGAAGTCGAGGCCGAAGAACGGATGCCCGGTGTTCTCGATCCGGCCATACATATGCGTGCCGCAGGCCTTGCAGGCATAGCGCTGGATTGTCGCCGACGCGTCGACGATCTGCAGCTTGTCGCCGTTCTCGGTGACGTTCACGTTGTCGCGCGGCACCACGGCGACGACGGAGAAGGTCGCGCCAGCGGGCTTCCAGCATTTGGTGCAACCGCAGGCGTGGTTATGGGCCACATCGCCCCTGATGGCGACCTTGACCGGCCTGTCCGAGCATTTGCAGACAAGAGTGCCGCCGGCGAAACTGCCGGTCCCCTTCTTTACGCCGCCATCGATCGATGGATGGATATGAGCAGTCATGGGCCTGTCCTCCTTGTGTTTGAAGTTCTCCAATCAGAACACGACAACAGAACGGATCGATTTTCCCTGATGCATGAGGTCGAACCCCCGGTTGATCTCCTCCAGCTTGAGGACGTGCGTGATCATCGGGTCGATCTCGATCTTTCCGTTCATGTACCAGTCGACGATTTTCGGCACATCCGTGCGGCCGCGCGCGCCGCCGAACGCCGTGCCCTTCCAGACGCGACCGGTCACCAGCTGGAACGGCCGGGTGGCGATTTCCTTGCCGGACTCCGCAACCCCGATAATGACCGAGACGCCCCAGCCGCGATGGCAGGCTTCGAGCGCCTGCCGCATCACGTTGGTGTTGCCGGTACAGTCGAAGGTGTAGTCGGCGCCACCGTCGGTGAGGCCGACCAGATGCTGCACGATGTCGCTGACCTTGGTCGGGTTGACGAAATGGGTCATGCCGAAACGGCGGCCCCAGTCTTCCTTGGAATCGTTGATGTCAACGCCGACGATCTTGTCGGCGCCTACCATCTTCGCGCCCTGGATGACGTTGAGCCCGATGCCGCCGAGACCGAACACGACGACGTTGGCGCCCGGCGTCACCTTGGCGGTGTTGACCACGGCACCGACGCCCGTCGTTACCCCGCAGCCGATGTAGCAGCTCTTGTCGAACGGCGCGTCCTCGCGGATCTTTGCCACCGCGATCTCCGGCAGCACGGTAAAGTTCGAAAACGTCGAGCAGCCCATGTAGTGGAAGATCGGCTTGCCCTGATGACTGAAGCGCGAGGTGCCGTCCGGCATCAGCCCCTTGCCCTGGGTGGCGCGGATGGCGGTGCAGAGATTCGTCTTCTGGCTCAGACAGCTTTTGCACTGGCGGCATTCCGGCGTGTAGAGCGGAATCACGTGATCGCCGGCCTTGACCGACGCCACGCCCGGCCCCACTTCGCGGACGATGCCGGCGCCCTCATGACCGAGGATCGACGGGAAGATGCCTTCGCTGTCGAAGCCGTCGAGCGTGTAGGCGTCGGTGTGGCAGATTCCGGTCGCCTTTATCTCGACGAGGACCTCGCCGGCCTTCGGGCCTTCCAGGTCGACCTCGACGATTTCAAGAGGCTTCTTGGCCTCGAATGCGACAGCGGCGCGGGTCTTCATTCTAAACTCCACATTTTCGTTTCAAGCGCTGCACGGACATATCAGCACGCGCACTTCGCGAGCCCGACATGATCATTTCGCCCCCATGCAGGCCTTTTCCGCCTCAGCGTAGGCCTCCGGCTTTTCTTCCCGTTTGGGAGGCCGCACGCGCCCGACAGCGTCATAAGCGCGGGCACGCAGATAAACGTAGAGGTCGTCCATGTAGCAGGCGACATTCGGATTATCCCCGAACGCCGGCATGACGCTTTCCTGCGCCGTATTGACGTTCTTGCGACCGCTGGCGACCACGCCGAGGAAATCGCCGTAGTTCATGGTCTTCACCGAATCCTTCAATGCCGGCGCGTAGGTCGAGCCCATCCCGTCAGGGCCATGACAGACATGGCATTCGGAGTGATAGCGGCGGAATCCGGAATAGGTGTACCAATCGACCGTCCCGTCGGCCGCAACGTTGAAGGTCGGATTTCCTTCCTTGTCGAGATACTTGCCATCCTCGGACTTGACGGCCTTGGGATCGTCAGCAGCTAAGGCAACTTTTCCCGGCGCCACAAGTATGAGAGTGGCCGCAACCAACCAGATAATACGCAAGAGCTCATCCTCGACATTCGATCTAGATCAACCGGCGCGTGGAACGAGCCACGCGCCGGACGAGGTGGTCCTGCTTTACTGCGGCAGTGCGAACACGGTCAGCGTGCCGCCGAGCGCGGTATAGTTGCTCAGCGCGGCGTAGCCACCGACCGCGCCGAGGCCTTCAGTGGGTTCGGTCAGACCTGCGGCAAGGCCGATACCCGCCCAGCCGCCGACACCGGACAGCACTGCGATGTACTGCCTGCCGCCATTCTCATAGGTCGTGACGTTGCCGATGATGCCCGACGGGGTCTTGAACTTGTAAAGTTCCTTGCCGGTCTTGGCATCGACAGCCTTCAGATAGCCTTCGAGCGTTCCGTAGAACACCACGCCGCCGGCGGTAGCGAGCGCTCCCGACCATACCGAGAACTGCTCCTTGTTCGACCAGACGATCTTGCCGGTCTTGCCATCCCAGGCAATGAAGTTGCCCATGTGGCTTTCGCCCTGGGGCGGATACATCGACAGCGTCGCACCGACGTAAGGCTGACCTGCGGTGTAGCTCACCTTGAACGGCTCGTAGTCCATGCAGACGTGGTTGGTCGGCACGTAGAACAGTTGCGTATCGGGCGAATAGGCTGCCGGCTGCTCGTCCTTGGTACCGAGCGCGGCCGGGCAGATGCCCTTGGTGTTCTTGTCTTCGCCGCCCTTCTCGGTCGAGTACTGATCGAGCACCTTGGGACGGCCATAGGTCGGCGAACTCTTGTTCATGTCGACGCCGCTGGTCCAGTTGACCTTCGGATCGTACTTCTCGGCGACCAGGAGTTCGCCGGTTGAACGGTCCATCGTGTAAGCCAAACCGTTGCGGTCGAAATGGGTCAGCAGCTTGCGTTCCGTACCGTTGATCTGCTGATCGCTGAGGATCATTTCGTTGACGCCGTCATAGTCCCATTCGTCATGGGGCGTCATCTGATAGACCCACTTGGCCTTTCCGTCGTCCGGATTGCGCGCGAACACGGTCATCGACCACTTGTTGTCGCCCGGACGCTGCTTCGGGTTCCAGGTCGAGGGGTTGCCCGAACCGTAATAGACGAGGTTCAGACTGGGATCGTAGGACAGCCAGCCCCATGTGCAGCCGCCGCCGATCTTCCACTGGTCACCCTGCCAGGTCTTGATGCTCGAGTCCTTGCCGACCGGCTTGCCGTGTTCGGTGGTGCTGACGGGATCGACCAGGATCTGGTCGTCCGGTCCTTCGGAGAAGGCGCGCCAAGCCTGCTTGCCGGTCTTGAGGTCGTAAGCGGTGACGTGACACTGCACGCCGAACTCGCCGCCGGAAATGCCGACCAGGACCTTGTCCTTGACGACGAGCGGCGCGGAGGTGCCCGTGGCGCCCTTGCCCGGATCCCCATTCTTGACGCTCCACGCCACCTGCCCGGTCTTGGCATCGAGTGCGACCAGGGTGGTGTCGGCCTGATGCAGGAAGATCTTGCCGTCGCCATAGGCCACGCCGCGATTGACGGTGTCGCAGCACATCACCGGAATGACGTTCGGATCCTGCTTGGGCTCGTACTTCCAGACGATCTTGTTCTCCTGCGAAAGGTCAAGAGCGTAGACCTTGTTCGGGAACGGCGTATGGACGTACATCATGTTGCCGATAATGAGCGGCCCACCTTCGTGGCCGCGCAGCACGCCGGTCGAGAAGGTCCAGGCGACCTGAATTTTGCCGACATTGGCTGCGGTGATCTGATTCAGCTTCGAATAGCGTGTGTTGGCGTAGTCGCCGGCCGGCATCACCCAGTCTTTCGGGTTCTGCGCCATCTTGTTCAGCTCTTCGTTGGCATAGGCTGCGCCTACGGCGAATGTCGCCATGGCGCCGAGACAGGCAGCGGATAGCACCTTGCGCATCGTGGTTCCTCCCAGATTAAGTGTTTTGGGTTTCCGCCGAGACGGCCCATTTTCCATTCTTGGTCCCTATTCCTATCCCGTTTGGAATCGGGAAACTTGCCCAAGAGCGAACCGCGTTTGCTCAAAAGCGAAACACAATGAACTTTAATTTTAGATCGCCGCAGCCGTCGGCTTTATGCTGCGAAGCATCAATCGTGGGATTGTTCCCACAAGCGCCTGCGCATTGCGAAGACTGAGGTTCCCCTTGACGCCGTCGAAACTAAGTTGGAGGATTGTCAAAGGGATATTGGGAAGAATCTGCGCGACTTCCTTTGGGACTTCCTTGGGACTGCCTTAGGTTGAATCAATGTAGCGTCCTGTGACCGAGGCTTTTGCCGAGGTCGCGGCCTGTTCTCGAATCGGTGCTTCGACCATGTCCGATACAGTCCGCTCACTCAGCACTTCCGGATTGGCGCCGAAGAAGCAGATCCAAACTTGGTCAGATGCACTGACGGATCTCTGCGGCCAGTTTGATATCGATCCGCTGGAAGCTTCTTCGCTGGAGGCGCGGATCAATTACACGACCGTCTCGCAGCTAAAGCTGTGTCAAATCGAGGCGAGCCAGCATCGCATCGCCCACACGGTCTCCGGCACAAAACTGAGCGAACATCCTTACGTCAAGATTTTGTTCCAGACCTACGGCATCTCGCATTTCGAACAGGGCGGCCGGCGCATCGACATCATGCCCGGCGACTGCCTCGCGTATGACGTCTCCTGTCCGCATACGATCATCAGTCCCTCGCTGACCCGGCACGAGGTCGTCATCGTCCCAAAGGAACTGCTGCACGAACGCGGCTTCCGCACGTCGAAGATGTTGCCATGCAAGCTCTCCGCGCGTAACGGCACCGGCCGGATCGCCTACGACTTCGTGCACACCGCTTTTGACGAAGCGAACAAGCTGTCGCCCTACAACGCCATCGGCGTCGCTGACTCGCTGATCGATCTGTTGCTGTTGCCGTTGCGCGAGGCCGACACGATGTTCGATCGCGTCGGTCCCGAGGCGATGTACATTCGGGCGCAAGCCTTCATCCGCGAACATTTACGCGACCCGGAGCTTTGCATCGACCAGATCTCCGCCGCCATGGGCTGCACCAAGCGCTACCTGCACATGCTGTTCAGCGACAAGGGCATGACCGTCAGCGATTACATCTGGCGGGCAAGACTGCTGCACTGCCGGCAGGAGCTGGAGACGCAGCACGGCAAGACGATCACCGATGTCGCCTTTTCGTGGGGCTTTTCGAGCTCGTCGCATTTCAGCCGCGTGTTCCGGAAGCATTTCGGGTTCGTTCCCTCCGCCATCCACAAGGCGCACTGCGCCGATCCGTTGCCGGACGTTTCCTGACGGACGAGCACATCCGGCAAGCTTCTGCCGCGCATTGCCGCACACTCCCGCGCGTTAAATCCGAGTCTAAAAGGTGGCTTTCAAGCCCGCGTAGAAGGCGCGCGGCCGAGCCGGGCTGACCGTGCGAGGATCGGTGAAGTCCGCGCCGCCATTGGTGAAATTGGGAACATCTCCGGTATTGAAGAACGTCCCGTAGGTCGAATAGCGGTTGTCGAGGATATTATCGACGCGGCCGTAGATCTGATACGTCTTGTTGATCTGATACGAGGCGTGCAGGTTGAAAACAGAATAGCCAGGCAGCCTCACCGCCTGATTTGATTCGTCGCCGGCGAAATACTGGCTGGCGACGAACAACGCATCGCCGCCAACCTTGAAAGCGTCGGTGACCGAATAATCGATGCCGAACTTGACCCGGTTGCGAGGGATCGCGGGGATTCGGTTTCCCGGCACGACCTGGATATTGCCGTCGGCGTCGGCGAACGGACTGCGAGAGTTGAGCGTCAGGTAATCGAGGAAGCGCGCATCCACGAGGGTATAGCTGGCATAAAGCTGCAGCGTCTTCGATGTCAGATTGACCTGGGCCTCAATGCCCTGGCGCCGCGTCCTGCCGACGTTCTGGAAATAGCCGAAGCCCTGCACTTCCGGGCTCGGGATTGCCTGAATGTCATCGGCATTGGTCGCGCGGAACCCGCCGATTTTCCACCCGAGCGTTCCGATATTCAGCTCCTTGGTGCCGCGGAAGCCTGCTTCGACGGTTCGCGACACGACCTGCTTCAGCGGCGGATCAGCGATCAGGAATGCGGCGACAATACAGGGGCGCGCAGGGTCGGCGCATGCGAGTTCCAGCGGGGTCGGCGCACGATTGGCTTCCGAGTATCCGGCATAAGCCGTCACTTCAGGCGTAACCTTGTAAGTGCCGCCAATCATCGGATTGAAGCGGCTGAACGTATGACTGCCGTTGAGATCGGTGCCGATCTGGTCTTGGAGGTTGATGCTTGCATAGTTGAACCGGCCGCCACCCGAGATTGAGAATCGGTCCGTCACGTCGAAGGTGTCGAGCGCATAGAGGCCGGTGTAACGGTTGGTGGCGCGAAGCGAGACCGGGCCGATTGAAATCGGGATACCTGATGGTCCAAGGAAGATGCCGCTGCCGCTGACAACGTAATTTGAGCCGATCGTGCCCAGTTCCCCGCTCGCCCCAAAGCGGGTGACGCCGGAATCGAAGCTGGTACCGACCATGAACTGGTTGTTGTGCCCGAACAACTGGTCGGTGTTGGTTGCCTGCAGCGTCGCCCCGGTCGTGGTCGAACGGGTGGTAGTCCGATCGATCTCGCCCAGCACCGCGCCGGTGGGGAACGGATTTGCAAGCTGGGCTCCATTCAACCCGTTCGCCGGCGCTCCCGGCGTGGTCTCTTCGTTGAAGCAAAGCAGCGTCGCATCGGCGTCGCACGGCGCCGCCTCGGTCGGGTTTCCGTCTACCGTCTTCTGCCGGAAGGCACGAACGCGCACAGAACCGTCGATCGTCCAGGTCGGCGTCACCTCGACCTTTCCGGTCAGATTGGCGTAGGCCACGCGGTTGTCGGTTGTCTGCGGCGTCGTATAGGTGGCTCCCCAATATTTCTGGAGCAGTTCGACCGGAACGGCTGCCGACGCGCCAAAATTGTTCTTGGCGACGCCGAAGTTGAGATGAAACTCGCTGCTATCGGTCCGGTAACCGACGTCGCCATAGAAGCGCCGGATCGCCGATTCCGAAAAATTGCGATATCCGTTGTCGCGCAGGCCTTCGAGCGCGCCGTAGACCGACCAATTGTCGATCTGCTTGCCATATTGCGCCGAACTCTGGATGCGCCCGAAGGAGCCACCCATGGTGTTGATTTCGGCTCCATGGTAGTTGAAGCCATCCTTCATCAGCACGTTGACGGCTCCGCCGAGCGCATTGAGGCCGAACGCGGGGTTATTGGTCACGACCGTGACCGACCTGATCGCGGCGGTCGGAATCAGGTCCCAATTGACGGTGTCGCCGAACGCTTCGTTGATGCGCATCCCGTTCTGATAAACTGCAAGCCCCTGAGGCGTACCGGCGACCGGCGACGCAACGAAACCGCGAAATTGTACATCAGGCATAAAGGGATTGCCGGTCGTATCGCTGAGTATGACACCCGGCACCTGTTGTTGTAACGCGACGCCAATGTCGAATGAGTCAGTCCGCGCGATCTGCGCGGCGCCGACCGCGTTGATCGCTGCCGGCACCTTGTCGACATCAATTCCCACGCGGGCCTGCGGCGTCGGCGCGGTCGGATAGACAAGAACCCTGCGCACGTTGCGGGTAACTCGCGGTGCGGTACTGCCGCTGGCCGGCCTGGCCGCTGGTCTGGCTGATGTCGTTGGGGCAGTAACCTCGATGGCCGGCAAGACCTCACTGTCTCCTGACACAGTTTGGGCCTGCGCACTGTCACTCCCGGGAACGAGACATAGCGATAGTGTCCCAATAAACAGGAATCGAACGCCCATTCTGCTTCATCCCCATTCCATACCGGCCGCATTGGTCCCCGCCGGTTGGTTGCGGATGATCTTAGAACGTCGATCAGATCGCGCACCATTCAAAACGTCCCGGACAAGACGGGAAAAATTCCCGGCTCAGTAACGCGCATCCATCGGAATCACCGCCTCCACAGTTACGCCATTATCTCCGGAAGCAATCGTGAGCGAACCACCCAGCGCCAAGATGCGCTCGCGCATTCCCGTGAGTCCGAAGCCCAGCTTGTGATCCGGTCGCAATCCGCCGCCATTGTCCCGCACCCGCACCAACGCGCCGCCTCGCCCGGTCAATCCCGAAGGCGGCTCGACAGGTTCAACGGTTACGTTGACGCTGGTAGCGCCCGCGTGGCGAAACACATTGGTCAGCGCTTCCTGAATGGTGCGGTAGATCGTCAAATCGGCCGTCTCTCCGGCCTCCCCCAGCGACGGCGAGATTGCCGTTTCGATGGCGACGCCGGGATGCGACTCCCCCCACAGGCGCAGCAGCGCACCAAGCGCTTCGCGAAGACCAAGCTCCGTCAGCCCGGCCGGCCGCAGCTTTTCAAGAACCCGGCGATTGGATTGCTGCAGGGCATTTACCTGCTCCAGTATGGCGCTGCCGTGCTTTCGCGTGGCTTCCACGTTCGGAGCCTTGCCATCTGCGATCCGTGTCAGCGCGCTGGCGTGCGCGCGCAAGGCAAACAGATAGGGCCCAAACTCATCGTGAAGCTCACGCGCAATTTCCTTGCGTTCGACGTCCTGCAGCGAGACGACGCGCTCGGCCAGACGCCTCTTGTCGTCGACCGCGTTGCCCAGAGTGGCCGCCAGGTGATTCAACTTGTCACAGATGGCAACGAGTTCCGGCGGACCATCCGGCTTCACACACGTGTCGTAGCCGCCGGCTTCGATTTTCGTCATTGCTTCCGAAAGCGTCTGGATTGGCGCCAGTGCCCGGCTGACGACCCTGATCGTGATGAGAAAGAGAACGATCGCAATCACCGTGCCGATCAGGAGCTGGGTGACAATTCCATCCCAGATCTCGGCCACCTCGTCGTTCGGATGCGACGTTATCAGCAGCGATCCCGGCTTTCCCTTGATCGAGATCGGCACGTTCACGGTGGTCTTTTCGGGATGAACAAGCGCTACAAACCATGCCGGCGGCGAGCGTGCATCGGGACCGTCACCGGTGTCGGCCGCTGTCCCCGATATCCCGGCCGCTTCACCCTGCCGCGTGATGCTGACGTGCCGAAGCCGGTTGAGGTCGAACACAATCTGGTTCAGCCGCGCTTCTGCGTCCGGCGCCTCATTCAGTCCCGTAACGATCGTATCGATGAATTCACGCGCCAGCCGTACGACACTTTGATCCTCGGCCTGGACGCGCGGTCCGGCCTCGAGCACCAGTCGCGCAATATTGGCGGCCAAACCGAGCGTGAGGACGAGCGCGAGCAGCAAGTTGATCCGGGCGCGCAAGGAAAACTTTTGCCACATGGCCTTTTGTCCGAGAGCGAAATCGCTGTTGTCTGGGAGTGAAGTCGGCTTCAGTTCCCCATCGCGGGGAACGTTGACAGATAAAACAGGCGTCTATCTAATCGAAGCGTATAGCAACATCGCCCGGGTTGCATGATCATCGACGGCAGATATCGCTCCCGAAGACTGCGCCGGTGTTTTTCCTGATGCAGTGCAGCAACGGGAGTGACGCGGGTGTTCGGGACCAGTGCCAATGCGTGTTCTGATCGTTGATGACCATCGCATCGTTGCTTCGGGGTGCCGCGCCCTGTTCGCGGACGATCCCGAGATCGACATACTGGAGGCCTCGGACGCGGAGAGTGGCGAGCGCGTGTTCGTCGAACAGCATCCTGATATCTGCGTCCTCGACATCAACCTTCCGACGGTTTCCGGTTACGAACTGGCGCGGCGCCTCCTCGCGCGAGACACGTCTGCACGTATCATCATGTTCAGCATGAACGATGATCCGGTATTCGCCGCCCGCGCCATCCAAGTCGGCGCAAAGGGTTATGTTTCCAAGACCGGCGATCCCCAGGAGCTGGTTGAGGCCATCCGCGAAGTTGCAAAGGGAGGAGTTTTTCTGCCGCCGGCGATGGCGCGAAGTATTGCTTTCGCGAGATCCTCGTTCGCCCAGAGCCCACTTGCAAAACTGACTTCGCGCGAGATGGAGATATTGCGCCTGCTCAGTGCCGGCAAAAGCCTGTCCGAAATTGCTTGGTTGGTCCATTCCTCCTACAAGACGGTCGCCAATACTTCCTCGATTATGCGCCAAAAGCTCGGCGTTCGTACTTCTGCCGAACTGGTGCGGTTAGCCATCGAGAACCGTGTGGCTTGAGACGGCGCGGCGCTGGAGTGATCAATTCATGACGATGCAAACCGTTTCGCTCAACAAATCATATGGCGGAACGCAGGGCGTCTATCGACACGCCAGCCGCGAAACCGGGACCGACATGACCTTCTCGGTCTATGTCCCGCCGCACGCCACAGGCGCCAGGCTGCCGGTGGTCTGGTATCTCTCGGGCCTCACCTGCACCCACGCCAACGTGACGGAAAAGGGCGAATTCCGCAGCGCCTGCGCCGAGCTTGGACTGATCTTCGTTGCGCCCGACACCAGCCCGCGCGGCGAAGGCGTGGCCGGCGACCCTGCCAATGCCTACGATTTCGGGCTTGGCGCCGGCTTCTATGTCGATGCGACGCAGGAGCCGTTCGCGCGCCACTACCGCATGTGGAGCTATGTCACGGAAGAGCTGCCGAAACTGGTCGCCGAAAATTTTCCCGTCGCCCCCGATCGACAATCCATTTTCGGCCATTCCATGGGCGGTCACGGCGCGCTGACGGTTGCGCTGCGCCATCCCGGCCGCTATCGCGCGGCAAGCGCGTTTGCGCCGATCGTCGCGCCCTCGCAGGTGCCGTGGGGCATCAAGGCGCTTGGCGGCTACCTCGGTAGCGACCGGCAGACATGGCGCAAGCACGATACGGTTGCGTTGATCGAGGACGGCGCCAGAGTGTCTGATTTGCTGGTCGACTACGGCGACGCCGATCCGTTTCTGACCGAACAGCTCCGCCCCGAGTTGCTGCAAGGCGCCTGCGAGAAAGCCAAGATCCCCCTCACCTTGCGCCGGCAACCCGGCTATGACCACAGCTACTACTTCATCTCCACGTTCATGTCCGATCATCTGCGCTGGCATGCGGAGCGCCTGAAGGGCTGAAGCCGTCCCCACAAAATTGAGTTGCAAGCCAAGACAATTCGGTCATGGTTCAAGCCAACGGTCTCCGATGCCGCGTCGTCGAGAAGACCGATCAGGGAGGAGCCATGATCCGATGGATGGTCGCTGCGATCGGTTTCTGCATCGCGGCTACCCCCGTGCTCGCGGCGGACTCCATCGAGATCGGCATCGGCTATCTCGGCCGCGCCGGCGCCAAGCCGAAATTATCGCTCGTCGAGCTGCCGGCCGAGAATGACGGCCTGGCTGGCGCACGCCTTGCCATCGAGGACAACAACACCACCGGAAAATTCCTCAATCAGCATTTTACGCTGCAAGAAGTCCGGCTCCGGGACAATGAGGACGTCGCGAAGGCAGCAGCAGCGCTTGCAGAGCGCACCGGCTTCATCATTGCCGACCTTCCGGCGGACGATTTATTGAAGGCCGCCGATGCGCTTCGAGACCGGGGCACGCTGCTATTGAACGCCGGCGCGATCGACGACCGGTTGCGTGAGCAGGACTGCCGCGCCAACGTGATTCATGTCGCGCCGACGCGCTCAATGCTGGCGGATGCGCT
>Ga0307499_10000590_pt1 | contig 12115 bp, 12 predicted proteins | sample 13_S_MG_FD_201363 | JGI IMG/M metagenome (GOLD analysis project Ga0307499, IMG submission 201363) | Soil microbial communities from Populus trichocarpa stands in riparian zone in the Pacific Northwest, United States - 13_S | ecosystem: Environmental > Terrestrial > Soil > Riparian zone > Trees... | reverse complement strand
CCGTCGGCCACAACTTCCGCCGCATCCTCGCCTGGCTCAGAGAATTCTTGTGCCTGTTACTGTTCCAGCTATGCCGCACGCTCGCCTGTCAAATCCCACTCAATCGAGCTTCTTAACGGACGACTAACTCGCGTCGCTGCGGCGGCTGAACATTGCGGTCATCAGGCCGATAATGTGATCCATGATACGGGGCTTCGCGGCTGCCGATGTGTCGGCGAGACGCTGCTCCTCAGGTCTCCTCGTGCAGGCGGCCGATGTAATTCCATCCCGTTTGGCGCTTCTGCGCCTTCATGCGCCTCACTCCGCAAGACGCCGGTCGGGCGACGATGGGCGGGCGGGTGCGCAATCGATGGTAAATTTTCCGTAGCTTATGATTCCGTGACGCGGATTTCTTCGTTCGCCTTAATCGATCGTTCATTCTGTTCGTCAAGGTCTCTTCAACCGTCGCTCCTTAGAGTTTAGCCATCATGGCGCGGGAGAAATCCCGGGGACCGTCGACAGGAGTTTTTTTATGCGTCGATTACTGGCACGATTTGTCGTCGATGAACGCGGTGCTACCGCCATCGAATATGCCATCATTGCAGCCGGCATCAGCATTTGTATTGTGACCATCGTCAACGGCATGGGCTCCGCGCTCAGCACGAAATTCGTCGAAGTTGGCGCCTCGATCAAGTAGCCGAAGTTCGGCAGGCCGCACCATTCAGCCGCCGCTGCCCGGACCCCGCGCCAAGCGGGGCAGGGGACGGCGATTGACGCCGGCTAGCCTTCTTTCCCGTCCGCATTGAGCGCCCGCATCACAGCGATCCGCGCGAACAGCAGCCAGCCGCCGCCGGTCTCCGCCGCGTTGATCAGGTTTTCGACCGCGGTCTGCCAGTGCGCCTCGTGTTGCACGTCTGCCGGCAATGCCATGACATAGTCGGCGGCCTGCTGCAGCGTCACCAGCCGGCCTCCGCCGCGAAGCGTTATCGGGTCATCGAACGGGGCCGACCAGGGCATCGCGCGCTAGATCGCGCTCGTTGCCCAATCATCCGGCCTTCTTGGTGCGGGCGGCAGTGCGCACCGGCTTCTCCGCCTTCTTCGGCGCGACAGCTTCCTTGGCCGTCTCCTTGACGGCGCGTTTGCCGCCGCCGCTGATCGGCAGCAGCATCTCGCGCTGGCCGGCGGCGGCCTTCTTTGGCTTCTTGCCCTTGGCCTTCTCCGCGGCAGGGGCGGCCTGCTTTTCGCTGGCGAGGCTGCGCTTGAGCGCGTCCATCAGATTGATGACGTTGCCGGAACTCTTCGGCGTCGCCTTGGCCTTGGTGTTTAGCCCGTTGCGCTTCTGATTGATCAGGTCGATCAGCGCCTGTTCGTAACGGTCCTCGAATTGCTCGGGCTCGAAGGAAGCGGATTTCTGCTCGACGATGTGCTTTGCCAGATCAAGCATATCCTTGGTGATCTTCACATCCTGGATATCCTCGAAATATTCCGTCTCGCTGCGCACCTCGTAGGGGTAACGCAGCAGCGTGCCCATCAGTCCCTTGTCGAGCGGCTCGAGCGCAATGATGTGCTCACGGTTGGTCAGCACCACGCGTCCGATCGCCACCTTGTCCATGTTGCGGATGGTTTCGCGGATCACCGCGAATGCGTCGTGGCCGACCTTGCCGTCCGGCACGAGATAATAGGGGCGGATCACGTAACGGCTGTCGATATCGGCCCTCGGCACGAACTCGTCGATCTCGATGGTGCGGGTCGATTCCAGCGCGATGTCTTCCAACTCGTCCTTCGACACCTCGATGTAGGTGTCGGTATCAACTTTGTAGCCCTTCATGATGTCTTCGTTGGCGACTTCCTCGCCGGTGTCGGCATCGACCTTGGCGTATTTGATGCGGTGGCCGGTCTTGCGGTTGATCTGGTTGAACGAGACCTTCTCGGTATCCGACGTCGCCGGATAGAGGGCGACCGGACAGGTCACGAGGGAAAGACGCAGAAAACCCTTCCAATTGGCGCGGGGGGCCATGGGCTACTCCAAAAAAACGCGACAGACGACCGGCAAGGATACCATCGGATGCCCCCGTCTCAAACACGGCGGGCGGGAAATTACGGAAACGGCGTTAACCGCCGAACGGGCTCCCTTCCGCGGCCGGCCTGCGACCTTTTGGGCGCCGCAACGGCGCGCCATCGCCCGAGGTAGCGGAACATCACTTCCGATCACGCGTTGCTCCATCTGGCGGTGTCGACGCATTCGCTGGCATCACAGGCACTTAACTGAAGAGGTCTCCATGGCAACGCAACGACATGGCCAAATCATCGAAACCCCGACCGAGGCACGCCAGGCCGAACCCGGCCCATCCGTGCTCGCGCTGCTAACGGTTTCGACCGGGCTCGCGGTCCTGATCCTGGGCATCGTCTGGTTCGTATTCTTCCGCACGTAACGGAGGCTGCGATATCAGGCTTGCTCTCTGCGGGCGGGAGGCACGCCGTTTACCGGGCGGCCATTGGCGCAAGCAACGAGGCCGGGCCCCCTTGCGGCATTCAATTGGTCATGTGAGGCATCTGGCTTGCGGCGGGGTCTGTCCTGCCCCGAAAACCTCATGACGAAAAAGTAACATTGCACCGTGCGCCCCGTTCATGGCCCGTTCACGCCGGTTAGCCTCATCTTGAGATCTGATATTGTAGAGCTCACTTTTGGAGGCCAACTTGCGCCTGCTCGTTGTTGAGGATGATCCGGATCTCAACCGTCAGCTTACGACGGCTTTGACCGATGCCGGTTATGTGGTCGATCGCGCGTTCGATGGCGAGGAGGGGCATTTCCTTGGCGACAGCGAGCCCTATGACGCCGTCGTGCTCGATATCGGACTGCCCAAGATGGACGGCATCTCGGTGCTGGAGGCGTGGCGCCGTGGCGGCCGCGCGATGCCGGTCCTGATCCTCACCGCGCGGGACCGCTGGAGCGACAAGGTGCAGGGGTTTGACGCCGGCGCCGACGACTATGTCGCCAAGCCGTTCCACCTCGAAGAAGTGCTGGCGCGAATTCGCGCGCTGCTGCGCCGCTCCGCCGGTCATGCGCAATCCGAACTGACCTGCGGGCCGGTCTCGCTGGATACCCGCACCGGCCGGGTCAGCGTCTCCGGCAACCCGATCAAGATGACCTCGCACGAATATCGCCTGCTGGCCTATCTGATGCATCACACCGGGCGCGTGGTGTCGCGGACCGAACTGGTCGAGCATCTCTATGATCAGGACTTCGACCGCGACTCCAACACCATCGAAGTGTTCGTCGGGCGCATCCGCAAGAAGCTCGACGTCGACATTATCCAGACCGTGCGCGGGCTCGGCTATCTGCTGACGCCGCCGTCGCCGGGTACCTGATGAGCCTTGCTCTTTTATTCGAGCATGATCTTATCCGAAGGCCAGTCTCCATCCGCAGGATCGGAGCCTGGGGATACGCTTTTCGGGATCTTGCTCTGATGCGCGGAAGTTCGCTCGCCACGCGGTTGTTCCTGTCGGCGACCGCGTGGGTGGTCGTGATCCTGGTCATCACCGGCGTCATTCTATCGTCGGTCTATCGTAACGCCACCGAGCGCGCCTTCGACCGCCGCCTCAACCTCTATCTCCGCACCCTGATCGCCGAGGTCGCGACGCCGGACGAGCCGCCCGACCACCAGTTCCAGTCGCTCGGCGAGCCGCTGTTCGAATTGCCGCTGTCCGGCTGGTACTGGCAGATCGTCCGTACCGACGAGAAGGCCGAGACGCGGGCGTCGCGTTCGCTGTGGGACAAGAAGCTGCCGAAGCTCGAGGAGATCGGCGCGGAACTGACCCCCGCCGGCATTCGCCTCGGTTACGTCGACGGGCCCGAGGGCCAGAGTCTGCGGGTGGTCGAGCGGCCGGTCGATCTCGGCATCGACGGCAAATTCCTGGTCAGCGTGGCTGGCGACGCGTCCGAGATTTTCGACGAGATCCGCGCCTTCGATTATTACCTCGGCGGCACCTTCGCAGCCCTCGGTATCGTGCTGTTGCTGACCACGATCTTCCAGGTCCGTTTCGGCCTGGCGCCGCTCAAGCGGATTTCGGAATCGATCGCCGACATCCGCTCCGGCCGCGCCGAACGGCTGGAAGGCGAGTTTCCCGTCGAGATCGCGCCGCTGGCGCGCGAGACCAATGCGCTGATCGACGCCAACCGCGAGATCGTCGAGCGCGCCCGCACCCATGTCGGCAATCTCGCCCACGCCATCAAGACGCCGCTCTCGGTCATCGTCAACGAGGCTTCGGCCCATGCGGTAGATCCCTTTGCCAGCAAGGTCTTGGAGCAGGCCGATGTGATGCGGGATCAAGTCGCGCATCACCTGGAGCGCGCCCGGATCGCCGCGCGCGTCACCGTCATCGGCACTGTCACCGAGGTTGCGTCCGCCATCGAGGCGCTGCGGAGGACCATGGAGAAGATCCATCGGGATCGCGGCATCACGATCACAGCGAAGGCGGATCCCCTGGCCAAGTTCCGCGGCGAGCGCCAGGATCTCGAGGAGATGGCCGGCAATCTGGTCGACAATGCCTGCAAATGGGCGGCCACCCAGGTCTTGATCGAGGTGAAGGTAGAGCCGCCGTCGGAGCCCCGCGCCGGGCCGTGGCTGCGGATCATTGTCGATGACGATGGCCGCGGATTATCCGCCGCCGAGCGCGCGCAGGTGTCCCGACGCGGCCAGCGGCTGGACGAGTCCAAGCCGGGGTCCGGGCTCGGGCTTTCGATCGTGGTCGATCTCGCCGCCCTCTATGGCGGCAGCCTTGTCCTGGGCGACGCCCCGATCGGCGGATTGCGGGCTGAACTGGTGCTGCCGGGGGTCTGAACCTCCCGTCCGGCGTTTACCTGGGGTTGCTGGAGCGGGAGCCGGCAATGCCAGGGGTTGATTTCGTTATTCCTAAACGGCTTCTTAACGCGCGCACTTCTAATATTGGGGGCGGGCGCTATGCCCGTCCACATGACACGTATATTCACACCAGGCGAATGAGCCAGACATCGACCGAGCGGCTGAGGGACTATCTCGCCCAGCTCCCGCCCCAATCGCAGGCGCTGCTGATGCGTGAGTTCGAGCGCGCCATTGAGCGCGGCGAGGACATGGCCGTCGCCAATTTCGTGCTCGAGCAGCTTCGCAAGGTGGTGCGCGGAACCGAGGAAGACGACGAGGCGCGCCCGCGGACCGACGATCCGGCGCGACTATTGTTTGGTCCGCTCGAGCCATTTCTTGTCGAGAGCAATTTTCCCGTCAGGATCGGGCAGATCCGGCGTGCATCGCTGCTGCCGATCTGGCAGTGGCTGGGCCGCGACGGGGCGACCGAGGCCGCGCGCGCCTTCGAAGCCGCGCTCGCCGAGGTCAGGCAGAGCGGCAGCACCGCCGGCCTCGAAAGCGCAACCCGCAAGTTCCAGCTCGCCGCAGCCGACGCGATCATCAATGTCGCCACACCGGTCGCCGGTGACGACAGGCAGAGGTCGCTTTCCCGTATCGGCCCCCCCAATGTCGTCGAGGACCTGTTGTCGGTCGGAGGCGTGCTGCGGGCGCGGGAGACGCTCGATACGCTCGGCAGCCGGATGCCGGCCCAGATGCGGGTGTTTTCCGAATCCCAGATTGCCTCGGTGGGTTCCGCGCTCAACGTTCCCTCGTTGCAGACGCCGCAATTGCTGCCGTTCGCGCTGTCGCTGATCATGCAGCGGCTGGCGCAGCCGTGGCAGATCATCCGTCTCGCGATCAAGATGGCGGCATCCGACGACGAGCTTCGCGTGGTCGCCACGCCCTACGGCATCGCGGTGACGATCGCGCTGCACGACCTGTCGTTCCTCACGGCCTGCCTACGCACGGACATCAGGCGCGGCCATTTCGACAATATCGGCGAGCCACTGAAAATTTTGCACGATGGGGTGCGCGGGCTGCGCACCGAGCTCGACCTGCGCAACGATTCCGCGTGGGGCCGCCAGCTCACGGCAATCCGCGCCGAAATTTCCAATGCGCTGAAGTCCGAGATCGAGAGCGTGCCCGGCCGGGTCCGCCGCATCCTGCGCCAGCGCGCTGACAAGGATATCGTCGCCGCGCCGAAGATCGACGCCGCGGAGGTCGAGGAGATCGCCGCCCTGATCGACTTCGTGGCGGTGTGCCGGACCTATGCCAGCGAGCTCGCCATCAACGAAGTGACGTTGCGGACCTATTCCGACCTCCAGCACTATGTCGAACGATCCACCGAGAGCCTGGTGCAGGCGCTGCGCGGGGGCGACCCCCAGGCGCGCGCCTTCCGCCAGACGCAGGCCAAGGCGGCGATCCGTTTCTGCGAAATCCTGTTCGGCCACGACTATGCATCGCTGATGAGCCGGGCGGCTGAAAATGCCGTGACCGGCGAACGTAAAGCGACCAAGGCCACCAAGGCAACCAAGGCGAGCTAGGCTCAAATCCCCCGCCGGCCTGGCCTTCTGGGAGACTCCCGTCCGGATGTTTTCTGCCGCATTTGTCAATTGCCGGGCTTGCCGCCAGTGGTGTAAAGCGGCGCATCGGCGCTCGCTTGGACGTGCCGTTTCGCCCCCGGGAACCGCTTGATGACACTGTGGTTTTTGTTCGCGCTGATGACGGTCGCGGCGATCTTCGCGGTGCTCTGGCCGTTGAGCCGCGGCGGTTCCGGGCAGGCCGGCGGCAGCGAGGCTGTGGTCTACAGGGATCAGCTCGCCGAGATCGAGCGCGATGTCGCCGCGGGTCTGATCGGCGTTCCCGAGGCCGAGGCGGCGCGCGTCGAAATCGGCCGCCGCCTGCTGGCGGCCGCGGACGGCGAGCGCGACCTGCCGGCGCGGTCTAACCTTGGCCTGCGCCGGGCTTCCGCGATCGTGGCGCTGGTGGGCTTGCCGGTTGCGGCTGTCATGTTCTACCTCGCGCTCGGATCGCCGTGGCTTGGCGATTTTCCGCTGGCCTCGCGCACCCGCGCCGCGGATCCCAACCAGCCGCTCGAAAACATGGTGGCGCAGGTCGTGGCCCATCTGGAAAAGAACCCGGCCGACGCCCGCGGCTGGACCGTGCTGGCGCCGGTGCTGGCGCGGCTTGGCCGCTACGATGACGCGGTCGGGGCCTATCGCAATGTCATCACTTACGCCGGCGACAACGCCGAGCGCCGCTCCGATCTCGGTGAAGCCCTTGCACTTGTGGCGGGCGGCGTCGTCACGGCGGAGGCCAAGGCCGAGTTCGAACGCGCGGTCGCGCAAGACGCCAACGAGCCCAGGGCAAACTATTTCCTCGGCCTCGCCGCCGAACAGGATGGTCGCAACGCAGACGCCGCCGCGATCTGGCGCGCGATACTTGCCAAGGCGCCGGCCGACGCGCCGTGGCGGCCGCTGGTTCAGGCCGCGCTGACGCGGGTCGGCGGGCCCTCCGTGCCGGCGCTTTCCAATGAGACAATGGCCGCCGCCAAGGACATGAGCGATCCCGATCGAAACGCGATGATCCGCGGCATGGTCGACCGGCTCGCGACGCGGCTGAAGCAAAATGGCGACGATGTCGAGGGATGGCTGCGGCTGATGCGCGCCTATTTGGTGATGGGCGAGCGCGACAAGGCGGCGAGCGCGCTGACCGACGCGCGGCAGGCCGTCGCCGCCGACGCCGAACGCTTGCGCCAGCTCAATGAGGGCGCGAAGAATCTAGGGCTTGATGGATGACGCATGATGCCGAAAAGCGTGGAGCGCTTTTCGGACAACATCATGCGCGAGGATAGTCGAATGATGCGGGAACCCGAAGACGGGAACAGAGGATAGCCATGACGCGCAAGCAACGGCGTTTGACCATGATCGGCGGTTCGCTCGCGGTGCTCGCCATTGCCGCGGCGCTGGTCCTGAACGCCATGCGCGATTCCATCGTGTTCTTTTCCACGCCGACGATGGCGGCCGAGAAGCAGATCCCGGCCGGCAAGCGGTTCCGTCTCGGCGGGCTGGTGCAGCCGGGCTCGCTGGTGCGCGGCGACAATCTCGCGGTCAATTTCAGCGTCGCCGACGGCAGCGCCACGCTACCGGTCGCCTACAAGGGAATTTTGCCGGACCTGTTCCGCGAAGGGCAGGGCGTCGTCGCCGAAGGTATGTTGGATGCCTCTGGCGTGTTCAGGGCCGATACGGTGCTGGCCAAGCATGACGAGACCTACATGCCCAAGGATGTCGCCGATGCCCTGAAGAAGCAGGGGCACTGGAAGGACGATTACGGCGCCAAGCCCGGCGCCGCGGCCTCGGCCGCGCCGGTGCAGGGGGCTTCGAAGTGATCGCCGAAGCCGGGCATTACGCGCTGGTGCTGGCGCTCGGACTGGCGCTGATCCAGTCCACCGTGCCGTTGCTCGGCGCGCGCTGGGGCGATCATGCCCTGATGAATGTGGCGCGCTCCAGTGCGCTCGCGCAATTGCTGTTCGTGGCGGCGTCGTTCGCGTTGCTGACGATGCTGCACGTGATGTCGGATTTTTCCGTCGTCAACGTGTTCGAGAACTCGCACTCGATGAAGCCGCTGCTCTACAAGATCACCGGCGTGTGGGGCAATCACGAAGGGTCGATGCTGCTGTGGGTTTCGATCCTGGCGCTGTTCGGCGGCCTGGTCGCCGCCTTCGGCAACAATTTGCCGCTATCGCTGCGCGCCCATGTGCTGGCGGTGCAGGGCTGGATCGCGGCCGCGTTCTATCTCTTCATCCTGCTCACCTCGAATCCCTTCCTGCGCATCGCAAGCCCGCCGATCGAGGGCCGCGACCTCAACCCGGTACTGCAGGACATCGGGCTCGCCGTGCATCCGCCGATGCTCTATCTCGGCTATGTCGGATTCTCGATCTCGTTCTCGTTCGCAGTGGCCGCCCTGATCGAAGGCCGCATCGATGCCGCCTGGGCGCGCTGGGTGCGGCCCTGGACGCTGGTGGCGTGGATATTCCTCACGCTCGGCATCGCGATGGGATCGTACTGGGCCTATTACGAACTCGGCTGGGGCGGCTGGTGGTTCTGGGACCCGGTCGAGAATGCCTCGCTGATGCCCTGGCTTGCCGGCACCGCGCTGCTGCACTCGGCGGTCGTGATGGAAAAGCGCAACGCGCTGAAGGTCTGGACCATCCTGCTGTCGATCCTGACCTTTTCGCTGTCGCTGCTCGGCACCTTCCTGGTGCGCTCGGGCGTGCTGACCTCGGTGCATGCGTTCGCGACCGATCCGGCGCGCGGCGTGTTCATCCTGCTGATCCTCTGCCTGTTCATCGGCGGCAGTCTTTTGCTGTACGCCTGGCGCGCATCGGCGCTGAAGCAGGGCGGATTGTTCGCGCCGATCTCGCGCGAGGGCGCGCTGGTGCTCAACAACCTGTTTCTCACCACGGCCTGCGCCACCGTCTTCATCGGAACGCTGTATCCGCTGGCGCTGGAGGTCGTGACCGGCGACAAGATCTCGGTCGGGGCGCCGTTCTTCAACCTGACCTTCGGCCCCTTGTTCGTGCCGCTGATGGTGGCGATGCCGTTCGCCCCGCTGCTGGCGTGGAAGCGCGGCGATCTGGCCGGCGCGGCGCAGCGGCTGACCGCAGCCGGCATTGCGGCGCTGATCGCCATCGCCGTGCTGTGGGCGTGGACCCGGGGCGGTGCCACGTTCGCACCGCTGGCGATCGGGCTCGCGGTCTTCGTCATCGCCGGCGCCGTGAGCGACCTTGTCGAGCGGACCGCGCTGTTTCGTGCGCCGCTGGCGACCGCGATGGCCCGCGCGCGCGGGTTGCCGCGCGCGACCTGGGGCACCGCGTTCGCGCATGCCGGCGTCGGACTCACCCTGATCGGGATCGTCTGCGAGACCACCTGGAACAGCGAATATATCGGCTCGATGAAGCCGAACGATGTTGCAAGCGTCGCCGGCTATCAGTTGAAGCTCGATGGCGTCACGCAACGGCAGGGCCCGAATTTCCGCGAGGGGATCGCCCAGTTCACCGTCAGCCTCGACGGCGAAACGCTTCGCGTGATGACGCCCTCGAAGCGCAACTTCACCACGCGGGGATCATCGACCACCGAGGCCGCATTGTTGACCCGCGGCGCCAGCCAGATCTACGTTTCGCTCGGCGACACCAACGCCGACGGCGCCATCGCCGTGCGCATCTTTCACAAGCCACTGGTGCTGTTGATCTGGTGGGGGCCGGTGCTGATGGCGTTCGGCGGCCTGCTGTCGCTCTCGGACCGGCGGCTGCGGGTCGGCGCGCCGAAGCCTGCCAAGAAGCCTGACAAGGCTGCCCGCGCGCTGCAGCCGGCCGAATAGTTTTTCCTCATCCTGAGGAGCCGCGATAGCGGCGTCTCGAAGGATGAGGCCCGGATTGACGCCATCCTTCGAGATGCATCCTTCGGATGCTCCTCAGGATGAGGGGAGAATGATGCGAAAGCTGATCGCAATTTCGGCCGTGCTGCTGCTTGCGGCTTTCGCCGCGCCGGCCGCCTACGCGGTGCAGCCCGACGAGATCATGTCGGACCCCGCGAAGGAAGCGCGCGCGCGCGACCTGTCGCGCGAGCTGCGCTGCATGGTGTGCCAGAACCAGTCGATCGACGATTCCGACGCGCCGCTGGCGCGCGACCTGCGCCTCTTGGTGCGCGAGCGGATCGCGACCGGCGACAGCGACAGCCAGGTGATCGATTTCCTGGTGGCGCGCTATGGCGAGTTCGTGCTGCTGAAGCCGCGCTTCACGCCGCACACGGTATTGCTGTGGCTGCTACCGCCGCTCGCGTTGATCGGAGGCGGACTGGCGCTGTGGCTCTACAACCGCCGCCGCACGGAACCCGGCGCCGCCACCGATCCTTCGCTGCTGCGTTTGACGGATGAGGAAGAGGCGAGGCTGCAGCGCCTGCTCGCAGCCGATGCGCCGGACAAGCAGGCCTGAGCCTGCCGTTGCAAGCGGATGGGTTTCCGCTAAGACTCCCGCTGTTCAAGAACAACAGAGCCCAGGGGGAAACCGGATATGGCCTTTTCACTCTACGACGCCAGCGTGGCGAATTACCTGCAAATCCTCGGCGCTGTCGGCGGCTTCCTCGAGCGCGGCCTGGTTCATTTCCGCGAAAAAAACATCGATCCCGAAACCATGGTCGAAGCGCGGCTGGCGGCCGACATGCTGCCGCTGCGTTTCCAGATCATCTCCGTCGCCCAGCATTCCCGCGGCGCCATCGAGGCCGCGCAGAGCGGAGAATTTCGTCCGCCCTCGTTCAAGACGCCGTACGATTACGCAGGACTACAGGCGCTGGTCGCGCAGACCCGCGAAGCCCTGGAGAGCTGGACGCCGGACGCCGTCAATGCGCTCGGCGGCCGCGACGTCGTCTTTCTCCTCGGCGATCACAAGCTGCCCTTCACGACCGAGGGCTTCCTGATGTCGTTCTCGCTGCCCAACTTCTATTTCCACGCCACCACCGCCTACGACATCCTGCGCACCAACGGCGTGCCGCTGGGCAAGCGCGATTTCATGGGCCGGCTGAAGATGAAGAAGGGCTGAAGGGAGTCGGGGCTGGACGGGATGACGAACCGCGGTTCCGCCATCTCTTCCCGCGCCGATCCATGCGAGCCGATGGCGGTTCGGCCGGAGAGGGGCGTTTGCGCCCAAAAAGTGTTTTTCGGCCTCAGCTAACCGGCTGATTCGCCTGCGATATTCTGCCGCATCCGTAGCCGCCTGCATTACAAAAGTTTAATTCCCTAGCCAGCGCGCGGTAAGGCGGCAAACCCCATCTTCACCCTTGTCAGGTGTTCAGCCCCCGCACCGTCGAATTCAGATGCCATTCAGATACCCCTGGAGATTTTAGCAACATGACCGAACGTCCCGTCGATCTTTCCAAGTTTCCGTCCTACGGCGCCGCGCGCCGCTCGCTGTTCTCCGCGCGCAAGTTCGCGCTGATGGCGTCCGTCGTCGCCGGCCTCGGCGCCGCCGTGTACGGCTTCTCGCCGCAGCAGGGCCCCGTCGATGTCTTCACCAGCGCGGCGCACGCGCAGGTCAACACCGAGGTCCGCAAGGTCGAGCGTCCGATCGGATTTGCCGACATCGTCGAGCGCGTGAAGCCGTCGGTGATCTCGGTCAAGATCAACATTGCCGAGAAGGCCTCGAAGGGTGACGACAGCGCCAACAAGGACGACGACACGCCGTTCCAGCCGGGCTCTCCGAT
>Ga0307499_10000589_pt1 | contig 12157 bp, 9 predicted proteins | sample 13_S_MG_FD_201363 | JGI IMG/M metagenome (GOLD analysis project Ga0307499, IMG submission 201363) | Soil microbial communities from Populus trichocarpa stands in riparian zone in the Pacific Northwest, United States - 13_S | ecosystem: Environmental > Terrestrial > Soil > Riparian zone > Trees... | reverse complement strand
CGTCAGGCCGCGGTGAAGGTGATCGGAAGTGCCTCCATCCCGTAGGCGAACGGGCTCTCGTGCGGCACCAACGGGACGTCCGCCAGCCGCACGTCCCGCAGCCGGCGCAGCATCGCGGCCAGCGCCACCCGGGCCTCCATCCGGGCCAGCGGTGCGCCCAGGCAGAAGTGGATGCCGTGGCCGAGGGTGAGGTGCCGGTTCGGCTGCCGGCGGACGTCGAACACGTCCGGCCGGTCGAACTCGGCCGGGTCCCGGTTCGCCGACGGGATCCGCGCCATCACCCAGTCACCGGCCGCCACCGCCTGCCCGTCGATCTCGGTATCCACCGCCGCCACCCGGGGGAACTGCGGCACCGGCGGCAGGTACCGCAACACCTCCTCGATCGCCCCCGGGATCAGGCCCGGGTCGGCCCGCACCTCGGCCAGCGCGGCCGGATGCCGGTCGAAACACAGCCAGGCATTGCCCAGGGTGTCCCGCACCGTGTGGCTGCCGGCGGTCAGCAGCAGCGGGCAGACCGCGACGAGCTCCCGCTCGGACAGCCGCTCGCCGTCGATCTCGGCCGCGATCAGGTCGGTGAGCAGGTCCTCGCCGGGGTGGGTGGCCCGGTCGGCGATCAGCGCGGAGAAGTAGTCCCACATCAGCCGCTGCGCCTCGGCCGCCTCCGGCGAGCGCACGTTGCTGGACGCGTTCCCCCACCCGCGCAGCATCTCCAGGTCCGCGGTCGGGAAGCCGGCCAGCTTGCCGATCACCCGCAGCGGCAGGTGGTGGGAGAAGTCGTTGATCACGTCCAACTCGCCGCTGTCCAGGAACGGGGCCAGCAGTGCCTCGGCCAACTCCTCGACCCAGGGCTCCAGCCGCTGCACCGACCGGACGGTGAACGCGGTCGACATCAGCGTGCGCAGCTTCCGGTGCCGCGGCGGGTCCAGATCGATCAGGCTGGCCGAGCCGGTGGTGGCGGTGTCGTTCGGGTCGAGCGCGCCCCGGCCGGACGAGAACACGGCGTAGTCGGCCAGCACCCGCTGCACCTGGCGGTACCCGTACACCTGCCAGGCGCCCTGCTCCGGGTCGAAGTGCGCCTGCCGGCCGGGGGTCGGCGCGAACCCCGGAAAGACCACCCCTGTCGCCGCACCAGTCATCGCGACCCAACCCTTCACCGCCCGGCCATGTCACGGCTGACCCTAGTGTCAACCGTGACTCGCGTCAGCCGGTGTGCAGCCAGAGCAGCGCGGGGAACCGGCCCGGCGGCGGCGGGGCGTCGATGGTGGCCGCCAGCCGGGCCGCGGCGGCGGCGTAGTAGGCGTTGCCGGTGGCGGCGGCCCGGCTGGCCATCGCGGCCGTGGCGGCCAGCGCGGCGGAGCGGTCGGCGGCGGCGGCCGCGAGCGCGCCGCGGGCGAACTCGGCCTCGAACGCCAGCGTGCCGCCGAGCCCGTCCACCACCAGGCTGCCGGCCAGCCAGCCGGCGCCGTCCAGGTCGCCAGCGGCCAGCCGGGTCAGCACCAGGTGCACCTGCAGCAACGCGGCCAGGTGCGGGTCGGCCCGGATCTCGGCGGCCAGCCCCTGCGCGTCGGTGAACGCCCGGGCGGCCCGGGTCAGGTCGCCCTCGACCAGCGCGATCATGCCGGTGGTGTCCAGGAAGTGGGCCCGGGCCCAGCGCTCGCCGGTGCCGGTGGACGCCGCCAGCACCCGGTCGACCAGCTGCCGGGCATCCGCCACCCGGCCGAGCGCGAGCAGCGCCAGCGCCCGGCTGTGCTCCGAGGTGGCGGCACCGGCCAGGTCGCCCAGCCCGCTCTTGGCCGCCACAGCCTGCTCGAGCAGGTCGATCGCACCGGTCGGGTCGCCCTGGTTCAGCCGGATCACGCCCATCGCGTGCAGCACCCGGCCGGCGCCGTAGCTGTCGCCGCGGGCCCGCATCTCCGGCAGCAGGTCGGTGAAGAGCCGGCCGGCGCCGGCCAGGTCGCCCTGCTCCAACCTGAGCGCGCCGAGGTTGAAGGTGGACCGGGCGGCCAACTGCGGCAGGCCGGCCATCCGGGCCGCCGCGACCGAGCTGTCCAGGTGCGCCAGCGCCGCCGCGGTCTCCCGGCGCAGCCGGCGGACGACACCGAGCACCGCGTGCGCCCGGGCCGACACCTCGGCGGCCACCTGCGGCGAGACCGGTGCGATCCGGTCGGCCAGCTCCAGCGCCTGCCGACCGACCGAGATCGCGGTGTCGTGGTCGGACCGCATCAGGTGCGCCCGGCACTGCACCGCGGCCAGCTGTCCGGCCAGTACCGCGTCCTGGTCGGACGTGCCGGGCGCGGCCGCCCGGCACAACTCCAGCGCCTCGGTCACCCCGCCGCGCTCCAGCAACACGTTGGCCAGCCGCCAGCCGACCTGGCCGCGGACGGTCGGCGCCGCCGGCTGGACGAACGCCTCCCGGTAGGCGTCCTCCGCCTCGGCCGCCCGGTCGGTGTGCACCAGCAGGTCACCGCGGGCCACCAGCAGCCGGCGGATCACGTCCGGGTCCGGCGTGGCCCGGGTGCGCACCGCCCGCAGCAGGTGCGCGGCCAGGTCACCGGCGGCGAACGCCTGGCCCCGCTCGACCAGCGCGGTGACCCGGCCGGCCAGCAGGTCGGCCGCCTCGTCCGCGTCGCCGGCCCGGGTGTAGTGCCAGGCCGCCTCCAGCACGTCGTCGGCGACCCGCTCGGACCACTCCGCGGCCACCCGGTGCAGCCGCCGGCGCCGGCCGACGTCCGCGATCAGCGTGGCGTAGCCGTGGTCGCGCAGCAGCGGGTGCAGCGCCGCCCGGGCCGGGTGATCGATGATCTGCCGGCGTTGCAGCTCGCCGATCGCGGCCAGCAGGTCGTACGGCCCGTCGATGGCCCGGTCGAGGGCATCGCAGAGCTCCACCAGCGTCTCGTCGTGCAGGTCGACCGGGCGGCGGAACACCGACAGCAACGCGACCAGCCGCTCACTGCCCGGGTCCAGCCGGCCCAGCGTGGTCTCGACCAGGTAGGAGGCCACCTCCGGCTGCGCCTCCAGCCGGTCGACCAGCATCGGCGCGTCCGGGTCGTCCGCGTTCAGGTGGCCCAGCGCGAGGCGGAGCAGCATTGGGCTGCCGCCGGTACGGGCCAGTAGCCGCTGCGCCAGCGGTACCGGGATGGCGCCGTTCAGCTTCGCGATCAGCGCCCGGCCCTCGGCCCCGTCCAGGCCGCCCAGCCGGACCACCGCGATGCCCGGCAGCGGCAGCTTCTCCCGGCTGACCAGCAGCACCGCCACCGACCGCAGCTGGGCCAGGTCGACCAGCAGCGCCAGCACGTCGGGCGCGTCCCGCAGCAGGTGCGCATTGTCGACGCAGATCAGCACCGGCTGGCCGGCCAGCGCGGCCACCAGCCGGTGGGCCCGCTCCGCCACCTCGCCGGCGGCGCCGGCCGCCCGCTCGGCGTCGGCCGCCCGCTCGGCGGTGGCCGGCCACTCGGCGGTGGCTGCCCGGTCGGCGTCGGCGAGATGCTCGGCGTTGACGGGATGCTCGGCGTCGGCGGGCTGGGGCAGCAACCGGGCCAACCGGAGCAGCAACCCGTCGACGGACAGCGGCAGCCCCGGGCTCGGCGCCAGCCAGCAGATCAGGTGCGAGCCCGGCAACTCCCGGGCCAGCGTGCCGGCCAGGGTGGTCTTGCCGACCCCGGCCAGCCCGCTGAGCACGACCAGCCGCTCGGCGTCCAGCCGGGACCGCAGCCGGGCCAGCGCACCCGGCCGGTCGATCAGGTGCCGCGGCGCGGCCGGCACCTGAGTCAGATCGAGCCGACGGGCGCCGGTCGGCCGGCGTGGCACCGGTACCGCGTCCGGGCCTGAACCCGCCAGGCCCGAGCCCGCCAGGCCCGAGCCCGCCACGCCTGAGCCCGCTGCGCCGGGGACGTCCGGGCCCGAGCCCGCCAGGCCCGAGCCCGCCAGGCCGGGGACCGCCGTACCGGGGGACGGGTCGTGGCCGGACGGGCGGCCGCGGCGGCGCCCGGCCCGGGCCGCGGTGGCCAGGTCGACCAGCCGGCCGCCCAGCTCGGGCTCGTCCACCAGCCGGAGCGCGGGCAGGAACAGCGCGGCCACGGTGGACGGGTCGGGCAGCCGGCGGGACTGCTCCAATCGGCAGATCTGTGCCTCGCTGTAGCCAACCGCGTCACCGAGCTCACGCTGGGTGAGACGGACACGACGGCGCAGGAACCGGAGCAGATCTCCGAACGTGGTTGAGCCGGTTGGCGCAACGACTGCGTGGTGAATGGACACGGCCTGCCGCTTCCCCCGGACGTTGCCCCCGCCGGCGTACGCCTCTGGCAGGAAATGTGGCAAGGAATGTCAACTTAGGCAAGCCCAGGCCCGCTAGAACATGGCTCCTCTCCTCGTGTCCTGAACACGAGGAGTGATGACGCCGTGACCTGGAAGGATGCCAGACGTAGTGAACCTGAACCGGCTCACCCTCGGTGGGCGGATCGTCGCCATCGCCGGCCTGCTGCTGTTCATCGACTCCCTGCTGCCGTGGTTCCGGGCATGCGTGGACTTCGGCCAGTTCGGCGGCAAGGTCTGTGGCTCGCACAACGGCTGGAACAACGTGCTCAGCCTGATCGCCATCCTGCTGGCCATCGCGTTGGTCGTGCACGTGGTGCTGGAGCTCTCCGGGACGGCGCTGCCGAGTGTCGGCACCTTGTCCTGGGGCCTGATCCAGCTCGTGGTCGCCGGGGTCGCGGCGCTGTTCGTGGTACTGCAGGTGATCATCGGCGACCACAAGGTGCCGCGGTCGATCGGCGCGTACCTCGGCATCGTGTTCGTCGCCGGCCTCGTCTACGGCGCGTTCCTGCGCTTCCAGGACTCGCAGAAGGCCGTCCCGCACGGCGGCCCGTACCAGCAGGGTCCGCCGCCCGGGTATCCGCAGGGCCCACCACCCGGCTACCAGCAGGGTCCGCCGCCCGGCGGGTACCAGCAGGGCCCCGGTATCTGACCTGAACTACCTGTCCCGCCCCATCGGGCCGGCCAGCCACGCTCTTGTGGCCGGCCGGCCCGATGGCATTGCGGGCTGAGACCAGGCGCCGGGGTCAGGCCGCGGCCGCCTCCACGTCCGCCTCGGCCGGCTGCCGGCGGGCCGCCGCCGGCCGGACCACCAGCAGCAGCACCAGCAGCGCCAGGACGACGAACAGCACCGCGGCGCCGAACGCGGTGCCGATGCCCCGGCTGAGCGCCGCCTCGGCGGTGCTCCCGGCCGGTGCTCCCCGGCGGGCGGTGTCGAACACGGTGACCAGCACGGCCAGCCCGAGCGAGCCGCCCACCCACTGCATCGTCTGCAGCAGCCCGGATGCCGCGCCGGCCTCGTGCCGGCCCACCCCGGAGAGGATCACCACGTTGGCCGGCATCACCACCAGCCCGGCCCCGGTGCCGAACAGCATCATCGGGCCGAGCAGGCCGGTGGCGTAGCCGCTGTCCGCGCCCAGCCGGCTCAACCAGGCGGTGGCGACCAGCACCAGCGCCGCGCCGACCAGCTGCAGCGGCCGCGGCCCGAACGCGGCCAGCAGCCGCGGCACCAGCCGGACGATGACGAACATCGGCAGCATGATCGGCAGGAACGCCAGGCCGGCCACCAGCGGGCTGAACCCGAGCACCTCCTGCACGAACTGGGTGAGGAAAAAGAAGACGCCGTACATCGTGGCCGGGACGAGCAGCATCGCGAGGTACGTGCCGGCCCGGTTCCGGTGCGCGAACAGCCACAGCGGCATGATCGGCTCGACCGCCCGGGTCTCCACCGCGACGAACAGCGTGAGCAGCCCGGCCGCGGCCACGAACGCGGCCAGCGTCAGGCCGTCCGTCCAGCCGTCGGCCGAGGCCCGGATGCAGCCGTAGACGAGCGAGGCCACGCCGAGCGTGCCGGTGAGCGCGCCGGCCAGGTCGAGGCGGCCCGGCCGCCGGTCCGGCTCCTGGATGTAGCGCGGCGCGAGCACCAGCAGCGCCAGGCCGACCGGGACGTTGATGAACAGCCCCCAGCGCCAGGACGCCAGGTCGGTCAGCGCGCCGCCGAGGATCAGCCCGACCACGCCGCCGGAGCCGGCCACCAGCGCGTAGATGCTCAGCGCCCGGTTGCGCGGCGGCCCCTCGGCGAAGTTGGTCGCGATCAGCGCGAGCCCGCTGGGGGCGATGAACGCGCCGCCGGCGCCCTGCACCGCCCGCGCGGCCAGGAACCAGCCGGAGTTGGTGGCCAGGCCGCCGGCCAGCGAGGCGAGGGTGAACACGGCGACGCCGCCGAGCAGCACCCGGCGCCGGCCGAGGATGTCCCCGGACCGGCCGCCGAGCAGCAGCAGCCCGCCGAAGGCCAGCATGTACGCGTTCAGCACCCAGGACAGCCCGGTGCTGGAGAAGCCGAGGCCGGTCTGGATCCGGGGCAGTGCCACGTTCACGACGGTGGTGTCCAGCACCACCATCAGGTAGCCGAGGGTGATCACGGCCAGCACCAGGTTCGGGTGCGGGACGCGGGGTACGGCGCGGGTCCGGCGCCGCTGCAGCGCGGATGTCGACAAGGGTCGCCTCCGGGACGATGATTGAGGAGGCAGCCTCCGGATAGAACCGGAGGGTGCCTCCGGAAACCATACGGAGGCTGCCTCCGCTTCGCAACCCGCAGATCGGGAGCCGTTCGATGAGCAGGCCCGGCGCCAGTCCCGGCGTCGTCACGCCCGAAGCCACGCCGCCAGCCGTGGCCGGCGCGGGCGCGGGGGCCAGGCCGATGCGCGCGGACGCCCGCCGCAACTACGACCGGCTGCTCACCGCGGCCGCCGCCGCGTTCGCCGAACGCGGCGCGGACACCTCGCTGGAGGACATCGCCCGGCAGGCCGGCGTCGGCATCGGCACCCTCTACCGGCACTTCCCCACCCGGGCCGCCCTGCTCGAAGCCAGCTACCTGGTCCAGTTGGAGGCGCTCTGCGCGCAGGCCACCGGGTTGCTGGACGAGCCCGAGCCGGGCGCCGCGCTGGTCACCTGGCTGCGCGCGTTCGCCCAGCACAACGTCCGCAGCCGGGGGCTGAAGGAGGTGCTGGCCGCCGCCACCCGGGAAGAGGGCTCACCGCTGTCGAACTGCAAGCAGCTGCTGCGCGAGGCGGTCGACGGGTTGCTCAGCCGCGCGCAGCGGGCCGGCGCGATCCGCTCCGACCTGACGCCGACCGAGCTGATGCGGCTGGTGCACGCGGTCTTCCTGACCGCCGAGCAGACCGGTGACGCCGACCAGACCGACCGCCTGCTCTCCCTCCTGCTCGACGGCCTCCGCACGCCCTGACGCCGGCCGCACGCCCTGACGCCGGCCGCACGCCCTGACGCCGGCGGCGCGCCCTGGCGGCAGGCGGCTAACCGCCGAGGGCCTGGCTGACGACCGCTCGGGCCTCCTCCTGCACCCGGCCCAGGTGGGCCTCGCCGCGGAACGACTCCGCGTAGATCTTGTAGACGTCCTCGGTCCCGGACGGCCGGGCCGCGAACCAGGCGTGCTCGGTCGTCACCTTCAGCCCACCGATGGCCGCGCCGTTGCCCGGCGCGCTGGTCAGCTTCTCGACGATCGGCTCGCCGGCCAGCTCGGTGGCGCCGACCTGGTCGGGGGTCAGCCTGGCCAGGATCGCCTTCTGCTCCCGGCTGGCCGGCGCGTCGATCCGGGCGTACGCCGGAGCGCCGAACCGCCCGGTCAGCTCCTGGTAGTGCTCGCCCGGCGACCGGCCGGTGGTCGCGATGATCTCCGCGGCCAACAGGGCCAGCAGCACGCCGTCCTTGTCGGTGGTCCAGACGCCGCCGTCCCGGCGCAGGAACGAGGCACCGGCGCTCTCCTCGCCGCCGAACCCGACCGAGCCGTCCAGCAGCCCCGGCACGAACCACTTGAACCCGACCGGGACCTCGACCAGCGGCCGGCCCAGATCCGCCGCCACCCGGTCGATCATGGCCGAGGAGACCAGCGTCTTGCCGACCGCCGAGACCGCCGGCCAGGCGTCCCGGTGCCGGTACAGGTAGCCGATCGCGACCGCGAGGTAGTGGTTCGGGTTGAGCAGGCCGGCGTCCGGGGTGACGATGCCGTGCCGGTCGGCGTCGGCGTCGTTGCCGGTGCTGACCTGGTAGGCTTTCCGGTTCGCGATCAGAGAGGCCATCGCGTACGGGGACGAGCAGTCCATCCGGATCTTGCCGTCCCAGTCCAGCGTCATGAACCGCCAGGTGCGGTCGACCAGCGGGTTGACCACCGTGAGGTCCAGCCCGTAGCGGTCGCCGATCTCACCCCAGTAGCCGACGCTGGCCCCACCCAGCGGGTCGGCGCCGATCCGCACGCCCGCGGTCCGGATGGCCGCCAGGTCGATGGCCGCCGGCAGATCGGCCACGTAGTGCTCGCGGAAGTCGTACTCGCCGGTGCTGTCGGCCTTCCTGGCCCGCTGGTACGGGATCCGGCGGACGCCGTCCAGGCCGCGCGCCAGCAGCGCGTTGGCCCGGTCGGCGATCCAGCTGGTGATGTCGGTGTCGGCCGGGCCGCCGTTCGGCGGGTTGTACTTGAAGCCGCCGTCGCTGGGCGGGTTGTGCGACGGGGTGACCACCACGCCGTCGGCCCGGGCGGCGCCGGCGTGCTCCCGGTTGTGCCGCAGGATCGCGTGCGAGACCGAGGGCGTCGGGGTGTAGCCGTCGCGGGCGTCGACCAGCACGGTCACGCCGTTGGCCGCGAACACCTCCAGCGCGGTCACCGTGGCCGGCTCGGACAGCGCGTGCGTGTCCTTGCCCAGGAACAGCGGCCCGCCGATCCCGGCCTGCGCCCGGTACTCGCAGATGGCCTGGCTGGTCGCCGCGATGTGGTCCTCGTTGAAGGCCGTCCGCAGCGATGACCCGCGGTGTCCGGACGTCCCGAACACCACCCGCTGCTCGGCCACCGCCGGATCCGGCCGCTGCGCGTAGTACGCCGTGACCAGCTTCGCCACGTCCACCAGGTCCGCCGGCTCCGCCGGCCGCCCGGCCCGCTCATGCACCACCCGACACCTCCGGTCTCGCCGTCCGGTCAACCCTAGGCCCGCCCGGTTACCGGTGCGCGAGCAGCCATTTCTCGGCGTAGTCGACAGCGTGCGCGAGCGGCAGCAGGCGGGCCGCGGCGGCGCCGACCCGGCCGTGCCGGACCAGGTCGGTCTCGGCTTCCAGGTCGTGGCCGAGGGCGGCGAAGTCGGTGGCGTCCAGGTGCACCGCGGTGAACCCGCGCCAGATCCGGCCCTGCGGGGTGAGCAGGGCGCAGGCGTCCGGGCGGCTGGGCGGCGCCGGCAGCCGGTGCTCGGCCAGGTGGAACGCGGTGCACCGGTCGTAGCCCACGCCGAGCAGCAGGATCCGGGCGTCGGTGCCGGCCAGCCGGCCCAGCGGGGACGCCTCGCCGAGCTGAGCCGCCAGTTCGTGCGGGTGGAGCAGCCAACCGGCGGCCGGGCCCACCGCGGCGAACGACGTCTGCGGGTGCGCGCTGCGGACCGCCCCGGGCCAGGTGCGGACACACTCGGCGATCGCGCCCATCCGGCGGCTCGGCGTGCACACCGGGTCGAAGCCGGCCACGTGGTTGCGGATCTCCGCCCACCAGGACTCCGGCGGCGGATCGTCCCAGGTAGACGGGTCGCGATTGTCCGCGGTCTGGCTCGGCACCACCACCGTGCCGGCCGGGCCGAGCACGTCCAGCAGGCTCCGCACCACCGCCGGCGCGGCCCCGGCGACCCAGCCGAGCGCGCGCAGCGAGGAGTGCACGAGCAGCGTCTCCCCCGGCCGGACGCCCAGCCGGCGAAGATCGTCGACGAGCGCTGCCGTGGTCAACGCCGGGCGCCCACGCGCCGGACGGACGGTCACGAGCCGGCATTACACCACGACCGATGTCGGAAGTCTGCTACTCGCAGGTCAGCCTCGCCGGCCCGGCGCGACACCCGACCCAGTGGCCAGCCCAGCGGCCACCCCAATGCAGGGACGGCTCAGCGCCGGGGACGGCTCAGCGCAGGGGACGGCTCAGCGCAGGGGACGGCTCAGCGCAGCGAGGCGGTGAGGCGCGGGTAGACCGCGCGTACCGCCGAATGCCGGTGCCGGCGGGCCAGGGTGTGCGCGAGCCGGCGCAGGTCGAGCCGGATCGTGGCCGAATCGACCAGCTCCACCGGGTCCAGCAGCTCGGTGGTGAGCGTGCAGGCCCGCTGCACGTCGCCGGCCTCGGCATGGGCCAGCGCCTGCCGCACGCCGAACCGGGCCCGGGCCCGGCGGGCGCTGGCCGGGATCCGCGGCAGCTCCCGGTCCAGGATCGCGGCGGCGTCCCCGGGCCGGCCCAGGTCGTGCAGGCACCAGGCGGTGACGACCTGGTCCAGGTTGGGCACCGTGGACGAGCCGAGCAACGGGTGCGGCAAGGCCGCGCTCCAGTCGGCGGCGAGCAGGTTCGACGCCCGGTCCAGCATCCGGCGGCAGGCGTCGTAGTCGCCGGCCAGCGCGTGGCCCTGTGCCTCCCGCTGCGCGGCCAGGCCGCGCACCCGGGGCAGCGTGCCCGGCCGTTGCTGGGCGGCCCGGGCCAGCGCGATGGTCCGCCGGGCGTCGTCCCGGTAGAGGGCGATCTCGGCCTGCCGGATCAGCGTGTACGCGGCCAGGTCGCCGTCCCCGGCGGTAGCGGCGAGCTCGGTGGCCCGGTCGGTCCACCAGGTCGCGGCCCGGTCGTCGCCGGCCTCCTGGGACATCCAGCCGGCGTACTCGGCACACCGGCCGGCGAGCAGCAGCAGGCCGTCGCGGGTACCGCCGCCGCCGGCCGCGCTGGCCATCCCGCGCAGCGCCTGGGTCATCATGATCGCGCTCGGCAGCACCGCGCCCGGGCTGGCCAGCTGGCCCAACCGGCGCGACTCGTCGAACATCGCCCGGAACGCCAGCAGCGCGGACTCGTCCCTGGCCGCCGCGGTGCTGGCCCGGGTGCTGAACCCGATGCCGAGGAAGGACGCCGCCCCGAGCGACAGCAGGTCGCGCCGGCGCATCGGCCTGAACTCGCCTGCGCCGTCAGCCGCAAGACTCACTACCCACACCTCGCCGTCGTCCCCGGGGTCGAGCGGCGGCGCGGGGCGGGTCGAGCGCGCCAGCGCGCTGAGCTCGCCACCCGCACTGAGCGCGGCATCGCAGCTGCGCGCCAGTACGGTGCCGGCCGGCTTCTGACCGGTCTCGACCTTGCTGAGATAGCTCTTGCTGTAGTGGACCTGTGCGGCCAGCCCGGCCAGGGAGAGACCCGCCTCCAGGCGCCGGCGCCGCAGCTCCGATCCGAACGGTGACAGCTTGCCGGCCACGGCACCCCCTGTTTCCCGTTGCCTGCTGACGCTGGGTGCAGGGCACCTCTCGTCAACTGAAGAGAAAGTAGCAGGATTGATATTTGAAGCAATGCAACGAGGTTGATGCGCCACCAACGGTAATAGTGAGTGAACAGGCATCACCAGGAGGACAGATGTTCACAGATCAGGCTGAAATGCCCACCGCGGCGGTGTCCCGAGGGCGGCCCGACCTGGCGAGCCGGGCGGTGCTGAGCGTGCTGTTCACCGGGGTCCAGGTCTGGGCGATCACCGTCGCGGTGCTGCACGTACCGGTCGGTGGCGCGGAGCGGGTAGCGCTGGCGGCCGCGCTGGCCGCGGCCGTGATCACCGTGCTGGACGCCTGGCACGAGCTGTGGACGCGGTCCCGGCGGCTGCTGGGCCGGCAGCACCTGGTCTGGGCCGCGGCGACCGACGGCACCCCACCCGGCCCGCGGTAGCCGTCCACCGACCGGCCAGGCCGATCGGATGGCGCCCGGCCCCGCGCCGCCGCCGGCCTAGCCAGCCGGTTCGGTCGGCTCCAGCACCTTGATCCGGACCGCGCGGAACTGCTTCGGCACCTGCTGCAGCACCCGCAGCCGCGGGTCCGGCACGTCCAGGTGCGGCTCGGTCACCAGCGGTCGCAGCCCGGCCAGCCGCGGGTCGGCCAGCACGCCCTCCACCGCCCGCCGATCGCCACCGGTGATCAGCCCGGCCAGCCCGGACCGGGCCGGCACCAGCGTGCCGGCCGCGACGTCCGCGGCGGCCGACAGCGCCATCTTGACCTGCCCCTCCCGACGCCGGGCGAACCGCTGCTGGGACCAGCCGCCGGCCGCCGACCGGCCATGCACCTGCCGGGACCCCACCTTGGACGCGAC
>Ga0307499_10000587_pt1 | contig 12201 bp, 12 predicted proteins | sample 13_S_MG_FD_201363 | JGI IMG/M metagenome (GOLD analysis project Ga0307499, IMG submission 201363) | Soil microbial communities from Populus trichocarpa stands in riparian zone in the Pacific Northwest, United States - 13_S | ecosystem: Environmental > Terrestrial > Soil > Riparian zone > Trees... | reverse complement strand
GAGGATGAGCCGGCCCTGGCGGCACTGGTGGCCTGGGTGCCGGACCAGGCCGGTGTACTCGGCCTGGTCACCGTCTGGACCGAGGTGGCCGACCAGCGGACGGTCGTGGTCGGCGTGGTGGTCGACGGCGAGGCCGACCAGCCGGCAATCCTGGCCGAGGTGAGGAGCGCGCTCAGCGGGCTGCCCGACCCGGTGCTGGTCGAGCCGCTCGAGCCGGCGAAGGGGCTGTCGCCGCTGCACCTGCGGCTGTACCGGGGTTCGACCCGGCTGTGGACCCGCAAGGTGGAACGGGCCCCGTCGAACCGGCCGGGTGTGCTGCAGCTGGATACCACGTACCACGCCGTGAACAGCGCGATCGATACCGTCATCGACGTCTCCGAGTCGATCGACGACGAGCAGTTCGATGGCTTCACGCTGGTCGGCCTGGACCTGAACGCGTCCGTGCAGCGCGGCGCCGAGGAGCCGGACGAGCGGGACAACGCGGTGGTCGCCTGGATCAGCGAGCAGCCGCACGCGCTGGCGACGCTGCGCGCGGCGGCCCAGGTCGGCGAGGGCACCCCGTTCCCGGTCTACAGCGTGCTGGTCGACGCGGACGCCGACCGGCCGACGGTCCGCCACGGCCTGGCCAGGGTGATCGCCGGCACCGGCACGGCACAGGCGGGCGTCGAGGTGTTCTGCCCGTTCGAGCGGATCGCGGTGTTCCACGTCCAGCTGTACGGGGCCTCGCTGAGCCTCTGGAAAACGGACCGGCCGCCGCCGCCCACTTCGGACGGGTCCACTTCGGACGGGTCCAGTCCGGACCCATCCACAGTGGACGGTGCGGCGGCCGGGTCGGCCGAGCCGGCGCCGAACTAGAAGGCGGTCTCCGGCAGGTCCATCAGGGTGTTGTCGGTGGCCTCGGTGACCGCCCGCCGGGCGGACAGCTCGGGCAGCACGGTGTTGGCGAAGAACGTCGCGGCGACGACCTTGCCCTCGTAGAAGGCGCGGTCCCGGGCGTCGGCGGCGCCGGCGTCCAGCGCGGTGTTGGCGACGGTGGCGCCGCGCAGCAGCAGCCAGCCGATGACCAGGTCGCCGAGCGACATCAGCAGCCGGGTGGTGTTCTGCCCGACCTTGTAGGTGTTGCGCGGGTCTTCCATGGACGAGGTGAGGAAGCCGACCATCGCGCCGAGCATGCCCTGCACATCCGCCAGCGCGGTGGCCAGCCGGGCCCGCTCCTGCTTGAACCGGCCGGTCCCGATCCCACCATCCACAAAGGACTGGATCTCGCCGAGAAGGCCGGTCAGCGCCTGCCCGTTGTCCCGGACGATCTTGCGGAAGAACAGGTCCATGCCCTGGATCGAGGTGGTGCCCTCGTACAGGGTGTCGATCTTCGCGTCCCTGATGTACTGCTCGATCGGGTAGTCCTGCAGGTAGCCGGAGCCGCCGAACACCTGCAGCGAGAGCGCCAGCAGTTCGTACGACCGCTCCGAGCCGACGCCCTTCACGACCGGCAGCAGCAGGTCGTTCAGCCGCTCGGCCGCCTCGTTCCGGTCGCCGCCGGCGGCGGCCTCGGCGACCGCGTCCTGCTGGGTGGCGGTGTAGAGGAGCAGCGCCCGCATGCCTTCGGCGTACGCCTTCTGCAGCATCAGCATCCGGCGGACGTCCGGGTGGTGGATGATCGTGACCCGCGGCGCCGCCTTGTTCAGCATCTCGGTCAGGTCGGCGCCCTGCACCCGGGTCTTCGCGTACGCCAGCGCGTTCAGGTAGCCGGTGGACAGGGTGGCGATCGCCTTGGTGCCGACCATCATCCGGGCCGACTCGATGATCCGGAACATCTGCGCGATGCCGTCGTGCACGCCGCCGACCAGCGTGCCGATCGCCGGGTGCTCCTCGCCGAAGCGCAGCTCGCAGGTGGTGGAGACCTTCAGGCCCATCTTGTGCTCGACGTTGGTGACGTAGACACCGTTGCGCTCGCCCAGCTCGCCGGTCTCGTCGTCGACCAGGAACTTGGGCACGACGAACATCGACAGGCCCTTGGTGCCAGGGCCGTGCCCCTCGGGCCGGGCCAGCACCAGGTGCACGATGTTGTCGGAGAGGTCGTGATCGCCGGATGTGATGAACCGCTTCACGCCCTCGATGTGCCAGCTGCCGTCCGGCTGCTGGATGGCCTTGGCCCGGCCGGCGCCGACGTCGGAGCCAGCGTCCGGCTCGGTCAGCACCATCGTGGACGCCCACCTGTGGTCGACCATGTGCTGGGCGAACCGCTTCTGTTCCAGGGTGCCGAGCCGCCAGAGCGCGTGTGCCATGGACGAGCCGCTGGAGTACATGTGCACGGCCGGGTTCGAGCCCAGCACCAGCTCGGCGACGGCCCAGCGCAGGGACGCCGGCACGGTCTGCCCGCCGAGCTCGGCGGGCAGGTCCATCCGCCACCACTCGGCGTCCTGGTAGGCGCGGTAGGACCGCTTGAACGACTCGGGCAGCGTCACCGAGTGGGTGGCCGGGTCGAACACCGGCGGGTTCCGGTCGGAGTCGATCAATGAGGCGGCGAGCGGGCCGGCTGCCAGCCGGTCGACCTCGGCCAGGATGCCGCGGGCGGTGTCGAGATCCAGATCCGGGTACGCATCGCTGTCGAGTCGCTGGTCTACGCCGAGCACCTCGAAGAGGGTGAACTCGATGTCGCGGAGGTTGCTCTTGTAGTGGCTCATGGCCTCGGCGCTCCTTGCTCGGCGAGTTGCTACTCGTCAGTAACCCATAGGTTATTACCCGTCGGTAACTCCTGCAAGCAGTTCTGCCCGACCGGGCATAGCCGAAGAAGCCGATCAGCCGATGGCGCGCGTCTCGTCGTACCGGAGCAGTACCAACCGGCCGACGGCCGGATGATCACCGAGCGGCTCGGTGACGGCGTCGGCGCCCGCGCCGGCCAGCCCGGCCTGGAAGAGGCCGGGCGCGAGCAGGTAGGCCGCGATCACCACCCGGGTCGCGCCGGCCGCCCGGGCCGCGGCCACCGCCGCCGGCACCGACGGCTCGCGCGTCGAGGCGTAACCGGCGGTGACCGCCGGCATGCCGAGCTCAGTAGCGAGCAGGCGCGCCTGGGCCTCGGTGGCCACCGCGGCGGCCGCGTCGCTGGAGCCGGCGGCGGCCAGCACGACGCTGTCGCCGGCGCGCCAGCCGGCCTGTCGCAGCCGATCGGCCAGCGCCTCGGCCAGCAACGGGTGTGGCCCGAGCACCCGGCCGACGGCCGCGTCCGGCCGGGCGGCGGCGATCGCGCCCGGGACGTCCACCGTGGCGTGGTAGCCGGTGGCCAGCAGCATCGGCACCGCGACCACCGGACCGGACGTCGCGGCCAGCGCCGTACCGACGGCCGGCGGCGCGATCTCCAGGTACGCCGCCCGGGCCGGCAACCCGGGGCGGAGCGCCCGAACCTGACGGAGCAGGGCCTCGATCATGCGGGCCGCCGCCGGATCGCGGCTGCCGTGCGCGACCGCGAGCAGCGTCGGCGGCCTGTCGGCGGCCGGATCGGCGCCGGAACCGGCCGTGGCGCCGATCGTGCTGCTCACGGCCCGACGGTACGCTGCGCGGCGGGCGCTTTCGGCTGATCGGCCAGCGGTTGGTAGGGCCGAGTGGCCGTCCGTTTTAGTCGTTCTGCCCTCTTTGCATTATATGTCGTGGGCTCTATCCTTGACGGCATGCCAGGAGTGGCCAGCCGATCGCTCGCTGACGTCGCCCGCGACGTCGCGGCCGGCGTTGCGACGCCGATCGAGCTGTATGCCGCATTCCTCAACGCCACCGTCTACTGCGAGCGTGGTGACCAGCCGGGTTTCCGCGCCCTGGGCGCGGCGGGTGACGGGCTGATCCCGATCTACAGCTCGCTCGAGCAGCTCGCGCTGGCCCGGGGCACGGTCGAGTGGTTCGCGCTGCCGGGGGCGGAACTGCTGAATCTGCTGCCGACCGGTTACGACCTGCTGTTGGATCAGGGTGGGGGCGCGCCGCTGCGGCTGCAGCCGGCGGCGCTGGCGAAGCGGGTGTCGATCGAGCTTGACCGGGGGGCGGCCGGATGAGGTTGCAGGTAGATCCAGACCGGTTGACCGAGACGGCGCTGCCGCTGCGGGACGCGGCCGCGGTCGCCCGTGAGGTTCACGACGCGGGCGCCAGCCTGGCCGGGCATCTGGACGCCGCCGACCCGTCGGTCCGGCGCGCCGCCGGTGACTTCCTCGACGCCTGGGGCCGGGGCCTGGGCGGCGTGGCCGACCGCGGCGAGGCGCTGGCCGGGATGCTGGAGCTGGCCGCGTCGTCGTACGGCGAGGCGAATGAGCAGGTGCGCAAGCGCGCCGGCCAGGCCGACGGCGGTGCCGGGTGATCGAGGTACGGGCCGGGCAGACGCCGGCGGAGCTGGTCCCGGGGCAGCCGGACGAGGTCGAGCGGCTCGCCGCCCGACTGGCCCGGTTCGCCGCCGGCGCCGCTGACGCGTCGGTCCGGCTGCGCGGGCTCGACTCGGCGCACTGGTCCGGTGCCGCGGCGGAGCTGTTCCGGGAAGCGGTCGGCCCGATGCCGGAAGAGCTGGGCCAGGCCGGTTCCGCGTTCGCGCTGGCGGCCCGGGCGCTGTCCGGGTACGCCCAGGCGCTGCGGGAGGGGCAGGCGGCGGCCGGGCAGGCGATCCGGATCGTCGAGCAGTCCACGCCCGACTCGGCCACGGCGGATCGGGATCAGGCGCGGGAGGTGGTCCGCCGGGCCCGCGGCGAGGTGTCCGAGGCGTGCCGGGTGGCGGCGGCGCGGCTGGCCGAGCTGGCCGCGGACGCGCCGGCCAGCTCGGCCAGCACATCGTCCGGCGGGTCCACGCTGCACGCCGGCGCGGTCACCGTCCGCACCGTCACCGAGCACGACCTGGCCGACCCGTCCGGATTCGTGGCGGCACCCGACGACGTGCCGCAGGCGGTCCGGTTCGGCGCCGACCACGCGGTGCCGTTCGCGGGCGGCGACGGTGGCGGCTGGGAGAGCTGGGCCCAGCACGGCGATGGTCGGGAGCTCGGCGTGGTGGGCGTGTCTGTGCTCGCCGGGCTCGGTATCGGCGCGATTGGGCTGATCGGCCGGCGCCGCCGCGACCGTACCGCGCTGGCCACCGCGGGCATCGACGAGGCTGAACTACGCAGCCGGCGGGGCCGGTTCGGCGCCGCTGCTGGCACCGGTGGCGCGGTGCGCGCCCGGGCGACCGGCCCGCGCAGTGCCGACGCCTGGCGGACACGTCTTGCATCAACGCCCCGGGCGGGCGCTACGGTGCACGTCTGGGCCGGTTCGGAGGCGAACCCGCTCGCGCACGCCCAGCGTGCCGAGTCGGTGCCGATGACCGCGTCCGGGTCCGACGTGACTGGTGCGGTGTTGCGCACCGGGCCGCCGCCCGATGAGGGGCAGCGCGAGTCCGGCGTGTCGCGCCGTCCCGGCTGAGCCGCTGACGAGGGATCCGCCCGTGCCGAGCGAGGCACCGCAGGACAGCACCGAGCCGGACGACGCCGGTCTCGGCCTGAGCTTCCAGCCGGTCAACGAGCTGGAGCGCGTACTCGCCCGCTCCGTGATGAACGGGGCGCGGGCGACGCTGCTGCGCGCGCTGGCCCGCTCGACGCTGTGCCTGCCGGCGGAGATCGCGGCGGCGCAGGGGCTGTCCGAGGCGGACGCGGGCGGCATGCGGGTGCCCTGCGTGGCCGACAGCGAGGGCCGGCACGCGCTGGTCTACACCTCCTACCGGCAGCTCGCGCTGGCGCACCAACTCAGCGACGACGCACCGTGGTTGGAGGTGCCGGTGGAGACGCTGTTCTCGAAGTGGCCGCCGGACGTGGATGTCTGGCTGAACGCGGGTGCCGAGCTCGGCTTCCCGCTGGACCCCACCGACATCGGCACGGTCGCTGACATCGCGGCCGGGCTCGAGGTCGAGGAAGCGTACGAGATCGGCCCGGATGACGAGTTCACCGACTTCCCCGGTCCGTCCATCCCCGATCAGGTCGACTGCGCAGTGGTGCTGGCGCTGCTGGATGTGCCCGAGGTGCTCGAGGTGCTGCGGGTGTTCCGCCGCCTGGAGGAGCCGCGTGGGCGTACCTGGCGCATCCTGCTCGTCCTGGTGGATCAGGACGTCGGCCAGTTGCCACTGGCCGAGGCGGTGGCCGATGCGGTGAACGAGGCTTCGGACGAGTGCTGCGAGGTGCACGTCGCGGACGTTCACGACGACGAGGTGTACGACGCGGTCGCGCACCTGTTGCAGGTCGGCGTGCCGCTCTGGCGCCGGCAGGGCTTTCTCGTGCCGGACACGCTCGCCGATCTGGACGACCTGCGGCTGCCGCCGGCTGACGGCCCTGACAACCGACCGGGCGACGAGCCCCCAGAGCCAGCGCCTGAGTAGTGCCCAAATAGGCGCTACCGCCGTCCGGCGCTATCTCGGCTGGGCTGTCGGGCAGTGTGGCCACGCGCCGACTGGCCGTGTCTCTCCTGGCCTTTAGATTACCGGCCAGCTATGATCGCTACTGTACGTGTTCACCGCGTACGCCAAGTAGCGAGCGTATCGCCCGTTTGGCGGACACCGGTGGGCAGTGGACGGGGGACGGGGTGACTGGATCATGGCGATGCCACCTGGGTTGACCCCGCTTCGGTGGGGCTGGCCGTGGAACTCACCCGGCGCGGCCTGACATGGCCGCGGCGGGCACCGTGCCGCCCGGCGCCCGGCCCGCGCTGGAGAAGACGTACGTGCGCGACCTGCCGAAGCGGCTCGGCCAGCGGGTCGCCCTCTACGGCTGGTTCAACGGCATGCACCGGGCCGGCGGCGGCCTGGTGCTGGTGATCCGGGACCGGACCGGCACCGTGCCCGCGGTCTATCGGGGCACCGCCGCGGCGGCCGGCGTGGACGGGCTGAGCCCGGAGAGCGCGGTACGGGTGGTCGGCACCGTGCGGACCGGCGCGGGCGCCCGGTTCGGTGCGATCGAGGTGGACGCCGAGTCGATCGACGTGCTGGCCCTGGCCGAGTCGCCGCTGCCGCGGGACGGGCAGTACGAGTCGTCGGCCCCGATCGAGCGGCGGCATCTGGACCTGCGGGGTCGCGAGCAGTTCCTGGTCTTTGCGGTCCAGACCACGCTGGAGGCGGCGGTCCGCGACTTCCTGCTCGGCAGCGACTTCGTGGAAATCCACACCCCGAAGGTCACCCCGGCCGGCTGTGGCCCTGGCGACCCGCTGGTCGGCGTGTCCTTCGATGGACAGTCGGCGGCGCTTTCCCCGTCCCCGCAGGCATACCTGCAACTGGCGATGGCGGCCGGGTTCGACCGGGTCTTCGAGGTCGGGCCGGCCTTCCCGGCCGGCGACGCCGGTCAGCCGCCGGCCGAGTCGACCCGGCTCGACCTCGAGGTGTCCTGGATCGACTCGCCGGCGGAGTTGATGAGCCTGCTCGAAGACCTGCTGCGGCGGGCCCTGTTCGCGGTCCGGGAGGTGCACGGGGTGGACATCGAGGGCTGCTTCGGCATCCCGGTCGAACTGCCCGAGGGCACCATCCCGCGACTGCCGCTGGCCCGGGCGCTGGAGCTGGTCGGGCGGGCCAGCCGGCCGCACGGCCGCTTGTCGGCGGGCGATGAGCAGGCCCTCTGCCGGTACGCGGACGAGCGCTACGGCCACGGCTACATCTTCCTCACCGGCTACGCGACCGAGTGGCCGTTCTCGGCGATGCGGGACGAGCCCGGCGGGCTGCGCGGCTTCGTCCTGTTAGGACACGGGCTGGAGCTCGCCGCCGGCGCGCAGCGGGAACACCGGTACGGGCCGCTGCGCGCGCAGGCCGCTGCCGCCACGCCCGGCGAGGGCAGCCCGCCGGACTGGTACTACGAGATGTTCCGGCACGGCTGCCCGCCGCACGGCGGCCTGGGCATCGGGCTGAACCGGTTGCTGATGGGCCTGCTGGCTCGACCGTCCATACGCGACACGACCTTTGCCAGCTGCGGCCCGGGCCGGTCGCAGCCGTGACCGCCGCCGACGCCGCGCCGACGTTGCTGCAGTTCTCCGGGGCGGCGCCGCCGGCGGAGACCATCCCGGCGCACAGCCTCGCCGTACAGACGGTGGCCGTGCTCGATGAGGACCGGGAGGCGGCGTTCCAGTACCCGCCGATCGGCCGCTACCTCGGCGACCCGGCGCTGCGCCAGCAGCTCGGCGCGCTGCACGGCACCGACCCGGACGCGATCTTCGTCGGCAACGGTTCGCTGCAGGTGCTGGACCTGCTGGTGTCGCTGCTGCTGCGGTCCGGTGAGCGGGAGGTGTGGGTCGAGTCGCCGACCTACGACCGGGCCCTGGAGGTGTTCGGCCGGCACGGCGTACGGCTGGTCGGCATCCCGATGGAACCCGACGGCCTGGACGTGGAGGCGCTGCGGCTGCGGCTGCGGTCCGGCCCGCCGGCGTTCCTCTACACCGTCCCGGATTTCCAGAACCCGACCGGCGTCACGATGATGGAGTCGAAGCGGGAGGCGCTGATCGAGCTGGCCGCCACCTACGGCTTCGCGATCGTGCAGGACATCCCGTACCGGGAGCTGCGCTATCACGGCAGCATGCCGCCCTCGCTGGCCGACCTGGCCGGCCCGGCCGCCGCGGCCCGGGTGATCTCGATCGCCTCGCTGAGCACCGTGCTCAGCCCGGGCCTGCGGATCGGCTACGCGCTGTCCGACCCGGAGACCGCGCATGCGCTGGCCGCGCTGGCCGAGAGCACCTACCTGTCGCCGGCGCCGCTCTGCCAGGCGGTCGCGGCCCGCTGCCTGGCCGGCGACGTACTGCAGGCGGCGGTCGGCCGGATCCGGCACGTGCTGCGACCGCGGCACGACGCCGCGGTGACCGCGGTGCGCAGCCGGCTCGGCGGCGCGCTGGTCACCATCCCGGACGGCGGCTACTACCTCGGCGTCCAGCTGCGGCTGCGGGCCGACGAGACCGCGCTGCTGACCGCCGCCCGGGCGCACGGCATCACGCTGACCCGCGGCTCGGCCTTCTACCCGCCGTGCTCGCCACTGCCTGCGGACCGGCAGTTCCTCCGGCTCCCGTTCCACGCCCTGGAACCCGACGAGTTCGCGCACGGCGTGGCACAGCTGGCCCGGATCTGCGCGCAGTTCGCCGGCTCGGCCCATTCGTAGCGCCACCGTGGCCGTGCTGTCCGCTGATCCTGCCTGGTAACGTCCACCGGCCGGGCGGTCGAGCCCGGCATCGTTACCTTCGGCAAGCAGGAGGTGGACAGATGGAGACCGACGAGACCCCGACGTCCGGCGGGCAGGACGCCACCGGCGACTCTCCGGGCTTCCCGGACCGCCGCCTGATCGACCTGTCCCGCGACCCCACCCCAGGCGTGCCCGACCACCTGGCCCCGGACGACGCCGGTGACCGGCCGTTCATCGACCTGTCCCGCGACCCGACCCCGGGCAGGCCGAACCACGCCGCCCCGGACGACGACGACTGACCTGGACGTCCCTCAACAGCCTGAACGTCACTAAACAGCCCGGCCGTCACCGGCCGGGCTGTTTGCTGTCTTCTGCTGGACCGATGCACGCGCTGATCTTCTGGGTGACATCATTCTGCTCACCTCTTGTTTCGGCCGGCATGTTGCGGAGTGTCCAGATGTGGGTGTTGATTGGAGTCCGGCGGCTTGCGCGCCGGCCGGTGGCGGCGGGGCTGATCGTCGCGGCCACGCTCGGCGGTGGGCTGGTGGCCGGTCGCGCGGGCGCGGCGCCCGGCACGCGGACGTTGGCCGGCGGCAGGGTGTACATATTGCACGCGCCGGCGCAGGCCACTGCGCTGGCTCGCCCGTTGGTGATCGCGCTGCACGGCGCCAACCAGTCCGCGACGACCATGCAGCGGATGTCCGGGCTGGATTCGTACTCGGACGCCGCCCACCTGGTGGTCGCATACGGTCAGGGCGTCGACGGTCGCTGGAACGCCGGCGGTTGCTGCGCCAGCCGCCCGCAGGACGACATCGGCTATCTGCGCGCGGTGGTCGCCGACGTGGCCCGGGTGACGCCGATCGATCCGACCCGGGTCTACGTGCTCGGCTTCAGCAACGGCGGCATGATGGCATGGCGGGCCGCCTGCGCCGCGCCGGATCTGGTCGCCGGCGCCGGGGTGGTCAGCGGGGCGCTCCTGATCCCGTGCAAACAGACGAAGGTCCGCGTCTTCCACGTGCACGGCACCGGGGACGCGACGGTGCCGCTCGCCGGGGGCAAAGGCTTCGAGGGCCACACCTTCCCCGACTCGCGGAACGAGGCCGCCCAAGTCGCGCCGGGCAGCGCGGTCCGCACCTTCTGGTGGGCCGGCGGCCACGCCTGGCCGGCCTCCGCTACCGGCGCCATCATGCTCTGGCTGACCCCGGCGCGGCGCGCTGGCCCGCCCGTCGTTCCAGGGCCGCACTCGACGCCCCGATCCGGGGTGCTGCCGGCTCCCGGCCCGGTCAACCGCTGACGCCGTAGTTGACCCCGCTGCCCCCGGATCTTCCCAGCGGGCGCATCGTCCCAGGTCGACACCGAGGACCACCCGCGACGACCGGCAGCAGGTAGGCGATGGGCGGTGGGCTACGGGCCGAGGGGCGCGGTGGCGTAGGTCTGCCACTCGTACATCCGGTTGTCGCGGTTGACGACGATCAGGGAGGCCGCGCGGACCGACACGGTGATCGGCTCGGTGGCGACCCGGCCGAGGGCCTCGATGATCGGCGCGGCCGGGCCGGTGGCGCTGGAGTAGGCCAGGCTGACGTGTGCGCGGAAGCCGCCGGCGGCTTCTGGCACGCCGCCGGGTCCCCAGACGTCCGCGATTCCGGCGCGGATCGCGTCCCGGATCGCGTCGACCGGTTCGGCCGGCGTCGGCCCGAGTGGGAGGGCTTCTGCGGTGACGGCCGGCCGGTGGAAGGTCAGGGTGGGGGCGGGGACCGCGGCGAGGCGATCGGCGGCCGCGGCGCTGATCTGCCGGACCTGGTCGTCGGACACCTCGTCGGTGAAGCCGATTCCCTGCATGGTCAGGTGCAGCCACTGGTGCGGGATGAGGTCGAGGCCGGGCAGCGGGCGCAGCGCGTCCTGGTAGGCGTCGACGAGGGCGTACAGCGCATGCTGCCCGGCGAAGGTCAGGTGCCAGCTGTAGAAGCTGCGGCCGGGCCGCCAGCCGGGACGCCACCACCAGTGGTCGCGCATGGTCGCGGTGTCGGAGCGGATGGTCATGCGGCGTCGCCTCCGCAGATCTCGGACGTGACCACTCGGGCCTTGGCAAGCATCGGCCCTCGCAGCGGACGGCACCAGGTAGTCGCGGGGTATCAGCGCGGATGCTGATCATTCGGGGGTGGGACGGCCACCCGCCGGTAGGGACCGACGCCGCCCATTCAGGGACCCTGGCCGCCAAAGGCTGCGGACGCCATCCTCTGGCGACCTGAACGCTTGTAACTTTCCTGCCTTGCAAGCTCTGTTTGTCGGGATCCAGGGTCCAGTGGGTCGCATGACACGGCCGTCCCACCGGGACGGGCCGGAGTCGCGGCCAGCCCTGCTCCCAGTCGACTATGGAAGGGGTTTCTGTGCGCAGAGTCACCAACCTTCTTGCCCTCAGCGGGGTGGCGATCGCCCTGCTCGCCGCGTTGCCGGGCGTCGCTGCCGCGGCGCCGGCGGCCGGCGGCTCAGTCCGGCTAGCGCCGATGCCGGCCGCAACGCACGTGCCGGGGCATACCGCTGCGCCGGCGGCCAGCACGCCCGGCGTCCAACCGAACTCCGCTTTCGGCTGTCCGGACGGGTACTCCTGCTACTACGACGGGCACAACGGCACGGGCATGATCTGGGTGCCGCTGAGCTGCGGGTTCTACAACCTCTTCGAGTTCTCGCCGCCGCTCAACGACCAGATCTCCTCGATCGTCAACCTGGGCGGCGGAGCGATACAGCCATACAACTGGGACGGGGTCGGGTCCTGGGTGCCGGTTGGCCCGGCGGTCCCGGTGGGCTTCATCGCCGACTACTACGGCGGCTTCGACAACGTGATCGACGCGGTGTCGATCAACTGCTGACCTGCCTGAGCGAATGCTCCGCCGCCGGCCAGCAGGGCTGATCTGACCCTGAGACGGACCACGGCCCTGGTCAGGACTGTCCCCCTGACCAGGGCCGACTAGTCTCAATGCCGTGTAGTTAGGCCGGGGGTTGGGTTGTCAAGGGTCGGTCGGGGTGAGGATGTCGATGTTGATGGTGGCTTTGTAGCTGGGGCCGTGGATGC
>Ga0307499_10000586_pt1 | contig 12210 bp, 17 predicted proteins | sample 13_S_MG_FD_201363 | JGI IMG/M metagenome (GOLD analysis project Ga0307499, IMG submission 201363) | Soil microbial communities from Populus trichocarpa stands in riparian zone in the Pacific Northwest, United States - 13_S | ecosystem: Environmental > Terrestrial > Soil > Riparian zone > Trees... | reverse complement strand
GCCGGAGCTCAACGGGCTCGACGGCCGCAAGTCCGGCACCGCCGACGGCTACTCCTATTCCGACGCCAACAAGAATTCCGGCATCACCTGGGGCAAGGATGTATTCCTCGAATACATCAAGGAGCCAAAGGCGAAGATTCCCGGCACCAAGATGGTGTTCGCCGGCATCAAGAACGAGAACGAGGCCAATAACCTCTGGGCCTATGTTTCCTCGTTCGACAAGGACGGCAAGACGAAGTAGGGACTGCGCATTTTCACCCTCCCCTGGAGGGGGAGGGTCGACGCTCATGAAATGAGCGGCGGGGTGGGGTGACGGTCTCTCCACATCCAACAGTGCCCGAGTGGAGAGATCACCCCACCCCGTCTCACATTTCGCTGCGCTCCATGTGAGCCGACCCTCCCCCTCCAGGGGAGGGTGAAGAAAGCTCCAGCGTCCGCCCTCATCAAGCCAGTGTATGCACGATCACGGGCCCGGCTATCGCGGTTGCCGGCCCGGTCAATAGCGGTGCGAGTTCTTGCTCGATCCACGCCAGTGCGCGCTTGTTGGATTCCTCGGCAGCCGCAAAGTTGTTGAACAGGCTGATCGCGATCACCGTGTCGTCGGGCGCGTAGACCACGTAATAGCCCATGAAACCGTCCACCCCGCTGATGACGGGAATAGCACCTTCCTTGATCCTGCGTGTGAGCTCTTCGGCCTTGCCGGCCTTGGCCTTGCCCTGACGAATGGCGGCGTACATGGCGCTCTCCCTGAGGTCGGCTGCCCATTGTCGCAACTCTCACGTCTCACCTTCACGGGAAGAGCAGCGGGATCCCGCGTGCAACGATGTTAGCTCATCTGCAGCCGCCGGGCCACGCACGCCTCAACGGGCAGCCGCGGCTTCCGCACCCGGCGTCGCCGACATCATCGCCTCGACCTCGTCGATTACGAGATCGGGAACCGCATTCTGGACCATGTGGCCGACGCCCGGCAGCACGATCAGTTTGACGTTCGGCGCGGTAGCCGCGAACGGCCGTGAGTGGATGTTGGTCGACACCGTCTTGTCGGCATCGCCGGTAATGATGGTGACCGGCGCCTTGATCTCCGCATAACGCGGCGCCTGCTCGGCGACCGACGCCTTCAGCGTCACCAGATCGCGCGCATTGGCGATGAATTCGCGCGGCCGCAGCAACAGCGGCGTGGCGGTATTTTTCACAAATCCATGCGGCATCGCCTGTGGCAGGAACACGCCGCGAACGCCCGGTTCCGCCAGCAAAAGGCCGAGCGGCAGCGTGACGGTGTAGGCGAATAGCGGACCGATCACCGGCGTGGCGATCAGCCTGTTGTATTGCCCGACGCCGCCGGGCCACGGATAGGCTACCGGCGCCAGCATCACCAGGCCGGCGACGGCATGCGGGTAATCCAGCGCGATACGCGTCCCCAGCGCGCCGGCCCAGGAATGCACCACAAAGATCGAGGTCCTGACGCCGAGCTTGGCCAGCGCCTCCTCGATCATGCGGGCCTGAATTTTGGGCGTCGAGTCTTCGAGGCGGGCGCGCGTGCTCCAGCCGTGCCCGGGACGGTCGATCAGGATCACGCGGTGCTTCCGGGCAAGCCGTTCGCCGACCGGCTGCCGCATCACCTCGAGATTGGAACTCGCGCCATGGAGCATCACGATCGGCGGACCGGCCGCGTCGCGCGGGCCGATATCGATGACGTGGAGGGTCCCGCCCGCCACCTCGACCATCCTGCCCTGGGCCGGATGGTCCCGTTCGCTGAGAAAAACGCCGGCTTGCGTGACCAGCGCCAGCACCGCCAGCGCCGTCACGAAAATCACTACTGCCATCGAGGATTTCCGGCTGATTTTCTGCACCAGCGAGCTACGGCGCGGACCGGCGCCGGTTTCGAAGGTTGTCCACAGGGGCTCGCTTCTGTGGATAGCGGGGTCATAATGATGTCACCGGCAACTTTATACAGTGGCGCTGACACTTTCGCCATTTGTGCGCGTGCCTGATTGGCGGGTAGCAGGGCGCTTCCACTGTACCCAACATCCACAGGAACGGGGGCGCTCACTACAAGTTGTTCCAGCGTAAATTCGGAGAAGTACCCATGATTTCCGACGCAAGCGAAGCCGCCATCGATCAGATTGTTGCGAGTTGCAATGGCGACATCCGCGGCGCCCTCAAGGCGTTGTTGCGTGTCAACGAGCAGCTTGAAGCGGAATTGGCGCAGTTCTACGCGGCCGTAGGCCTCGACGGGATGGCCCGCGGCAGCAACGCCGTGCACTAGCCTTTTGGGTCGACGCGTTTCCTGACGCGAAGCGATTCGAAAACCGACCTAATCGGACTTCTTTTCGTCATCCTGCGGGTTTGCGGGCGGTTCTTCGACCGCCGGGCAGCTGGAGATGGTCGAACGGGCCAGCTTGGCGTCGTCGAGCGACCGGTACGGTCCTGTTCCGAACCAGATATTGCCGCCGACCTGGGCGTTGATGACGGGATTGCTTGTGACGATCTCGCATTTGCTGGTCGCACGGTTGCCGACCACCCAATAGCCACCTTCCGCGAAAGCGCAGGCTCCGGTCGCGACGATCAATGCGCCGGCCAGCAGCAATGATTTCATGGCTCGCTCCTGTAAACGCCGTCAGCCAATACTATCGCGGTGGCGGCGCGGCGTTCCCCTCTGAAGCAAAGCGTCGGGAATCAAGGTTAACTGCGATTCCCTTGATTACGCGCGATCTTATCGGTGTGTCCGCTATGCGCTTCACCCGGGCGCTTCGGGCCGGATCAGGCACGCATCAGATATCGCGGCCTTCGACCTTTTCGGTGAGGCTCTTCACCAGGTCCGGCACCTTCTCCAGATGCGGGTTGACGGCCAGCGCCTTGCGGAACGCTTCGAGCGCGCGCTTCTCGTCGCCGATGTCCTGCATGATCATGCCGAGACCTGCCAGCGCGCCGAAATGCCGGGGCTCGCGGATCAGCACCTGCCGGATGTCCTCCAGCGAACGCGTGTAGTCATTCTTCAGGTAATACAGCGTCGCGCGCCGGTTCCACGCCTCGACATAATCGGGTCGCAACTTTACGACGGCATCGAGCAGTTTCAGCGCGACGTCGACTTTCTGCGCTTCCATCGCGGCCTTGGCACGCAACATCAACAGCGCAGCCGTGTCGCTCGGGGTCTGCATCCACAGCGCCCAGATCCGCGCCTCGACATGCTTGGCGCTGGCCTCATCGGGGGCGGCCTTCAGCGCGCCGAACAGGAAATCCAGCCCGCGGGTGCGATCGGCGCCGACCTTCGGAAGCTTGCTCGGCGCTTCCGGCAATTTCTTTTGGGCTTTCGGCGGCGGGACGACCTGGGTGTTGTTCTGGGCGAAAGCGGTCACCGGCACGGCTGTCAGGACAGCGGCTGTCACCATGATCCGGCAGTTACGGGCGCCTGGGAATCTGAATGCCATGGATCAAGTCTAGACGCAGAAAATCGCGCCGCAAGCAGCACATCGTCAAAGACCTGTGAAACGACGAAAAAAGTCGACGTAAGGCGCCTAGGCTTAGCCTTCTCGAAGCTTAGCCTTCTTGAAGCTAGCCTTGGCGAGCCTTGAAGCGGCGCTGCACCTTGTTGATCACGTACACCCGGCCCTTGCGGCGGACCAGACGGTTGTTGCGGTGACGACCACGCAGCGATTTCAACGAGTTACGGACCTTCATGGGACAATCCTGATGCTTTGAAAGGCCGTGTTGAAGGCCGAACCTGAGCTACCCGAAAGTGGCAAAACGGGATTTATCCCGAAAGCGGCCAACCGCCCGGGACGGGGCGGTTTCTAAGCCATGGCGGCACCGAATGTCAATCAACCCGTCGCAACTCCCGGGGTGCCGCAACAATCGTTGATCTCAAACGTTATGCAACTGATTCAAAAGCTGATTCCGGCAGAGCCCAGCGTCAAATAGCCTCGGATTCATGCCCGCGATGCGGGCTCCGACCCCGTATAACGAGAAACGGCACGGAACGCCGCCCGCCAGAACTCCGATAGAAATGGAACCGATTTCGGCATGACGACCGCTCCAAGGCCGACCGCAAGAATTGCCGTACTCGCGCCCGACGCCCCTCTCCCGCCGCTTGACGGCTTCCGGATTTCGCTGCCTGCGGGCGTGCAACCGTTCAAGCTGAACTGGCCTTACATCATCGCCATCGGTGCCTATCACGCCGTGGCGGCGCTTGCTTTCATGCCCGGCTATTTCACCTGGAGCGGCCTGGTCGTGGCGATCGTCGGGACCCATCTGTGCGGGCTGCTCGGCATCAACCTTTGCTACCATCGACTTCTCACCCACCGCGGCCTGAAATGTCCCAAATGGCTTGAGCACGCCATGGTTGTCATCGCGATGTCCTGCCTGCAGGAAACACCGGCGCGCTGGGTCGCCGTTCACCGCCGCCACCATCAATTCGCAGACGAACAGCCGGACCCGCACTCCCCGCTGGCAGGCTTCTTCTGGAGCCACATTGGCTGGCTCCTGGTCCATCACCCGGAGCTCTCGCGGCTCGGAATCTACGAACGCTATGCCAAGGACATTCTACGCGACCGGTTCTACGTCGCGCTCGAACGCCATAATTGGCTGATCTGGATCAATCTCCTGCAAATGCCGGTGTTCTTCGGCGCGGGCTTCACCGTCGCGTGGCTGTCGGGAGAAACGGCGGCAGCGGCGGCCATGACGGGATTAAGTATTCTGATGTTCGGCGTATTCGTACGCACGGTCCTGGTCTGGCATATCACGTGGGCGATCAACTCGGTGACCCATGTGTGGGGGTACCGGAACTACGAGACCGACGAGGACAGCCGAAACAATCTCGTCGTCGGGCTGATCTCCAACGGGGAAGGCTGGCACAATAACCACCACGCCGATCCGCGCTCGGCGCGGCATGGCCATCGCTGGTGGGAGATCGACAACACCTGGCTGACCATCCGGTTTCTGGAACGGATCGGCCTGGCCACCGACGTGGTGGCGCCGAATACCCATCTCAAGGGACGGTCTGCCCAGGCCAAGATGATCACGCGCGGGTCGAACGGCGTCCCGGTCGACTAGCGGCGCGGCCCGGCCGCATGGCCGAGGCGGCTCCAACCAAAATATCGAAAACAACCCCATGCAAAGTAGAGAAATCCCGTCCGGAGGTATTTGGATACGCCATCCTGCCACGGGCCGCCATCCCTCTTGAAAAATGCAATCACTTAGTCTATATTGATAGCGTTGCTATCATTCCATAGGGGACGCCATCATGGCCGCTGTCACCATCCGCAACCTCTCCGAGGAGGCGCATCGCGCCCTGAAGGTCCGCGCGGCGCAGCACAATCGCAGCGCGGAAGCGGAAATGCGCGCCATTCTGGAGGCCGCCGTGCGTCCCGAGGGCCGCTTGCTGCTCGGCACCGCCTTGTCGGAGATAGGACAGAAATACGGTGTCACCAAAGCCGATGTCGAGGCCCTCGAACAGGTCCGCGATACGCGTCCCGCAGAGCCTATCAATCTTGAATGACTTGGCGCTTCGAATGATCCTGCTCGACACCAACGTCGTCTCCGAGGCGATGACGCGCGAACCGCATCCTCGGGTGCGTGCCTGGCTCGACGCGCAAGTCGCCGAGACGTTGTTCGTCTCCAGTATCACCGTGGCCGAACTTCTCTTTGGCATCGGTGCTTTGCCAGCCGGCAAGCGCAAGGACACGCTGGCCGCCGCGCTCGACGACGTGCTGGACCTGTTTGCCGCCCGCACCCTGTCCTTCGACACATCAGCGGCGCGGCGCTATGCCGAGCTCGCCGTCAAGGCGCGCGCGGCCGGAAAGGGCTTTCCCACGCCCGATGGCTATATCGCAGCGATCGCCGCCGCCCACGGGTTCGCCGTCGCATCGCGCGACGCGAGTGCGTTCAATGCCGCGGGTTTGACGGTGATCGATCCCTGGACCGTGACACGTTGATGGGGCGTCAAGCGGCGCCTTTCCGCGCAATGAACGCTGCTTGCCCGGGTTGTTTCCGCCCCAAGCCAAGAAAGCCGGGAACGTAACCCGGTCTCGTTGCTTGTCAGGCGCTCACATACTTACCCTTGGAGAAATCATGATCCGCCGTTTCATCGGAATTGCCGTCGTTGCCGCCAGCGTGGCGCTGCCATTTGCCGCCCAGGCGCAGGGCGTCCCCGGAGGCGTCGAGCGAGGCTCGCGCGAGGGCGAACGGGCGGCGGGTCCGGTCGGCGCGATCGTCGGGGGTGTCATCGGTGGTGTCGTCGGCGGCGTGAACGGCGTCCTGGGCGTCGACGAGCGCCCGCGCTTTCGCAGCTACGTCGTCGAACAGCGGCGCCCCTCTTATCAGTACCGCGAAGATCTGCGGATCGGCGCCGTCCTGCCGGAAGAAGGCGTCACCTACTACGACGTCCCGCAAGAATATGGCGTTCGCGACTACCGGTACACGGTGGTCAACGGCCGCACGGTTCTGGTCGAACCGCGCAGCCGAAGGATCGTCGAAATCGTCGAGTAAAACGACCGCGTGACGGATCAAGGGCCACCTTTCGAGGTGGCCCTTTTTTGTTAGTGCGTGCGAGTAACCGGAAACAAATCGGTATTGGGGTTACTGCAGTCCAGCACTGTCACCGTAATTCCTGTCACCGTAATTCCGCGCCGGCTTAGATCACGCCACCTCAATTGCTTGGCGTAGATTTGTATGACGCTGGACGTCGATGACGTCTCCAGCCGATGGCAGCGCAGCATTTCCAGCGACAAGCCGAGCGGTTTCCAACGATCTCGGATCGAAATCAAGCCCGGGTCATCGTCAATCAGCGAGGCACCGGCAATTCGCTCTTCGACACGATTGTCAGGCGCCATCGGCCCGGCGCAGCGTGATCCGCGTCAATTCAGAGGGGCGACCGAGCCGCAGCGCGAAGCCGGGCCACAGCGCGGTGCCGTTGTTGACATAAAGCGTCATCCCGCCGACGTCGTAACGGCCGGAAACGTAGCCCGCATTGGCACGCGCGGCCAGGCGGTCGAGACCCCGGATCAATCCGCCGTGCGTATGCCCGGACAGTTGCAGCGCCACGCCGAGCTTCGCGGCGTGCCGCGCGTCGCTCGGCTGGTGATCGAGCAGGATGACGGGGGCGCCGGCGGGAGCAGCTTCGAGAACCGCTGCGAGGTCACGGACGGGATGTCCATTGTGGCGCGATGCGCGGTCGGTGATCCCGGCGATAACGAGCTTTGCGCCGTCGCGATCGAGCACGATGTGCCTGTTCTCGAGCGACCGCAGACCCAACGCAGCATAGCGCGCCATCCATATGCCGTAGCCGAAAATATACTCGTGATTGCCTGATATCACGTGGACGCCGTCGGTCGCCTGCAGGTCTTGCAGCGGCTCGACGTCGGCCTGCCGCGCTTCAGGCGTCCCGTCGATCAGATCGCCCGTAATCGCGATCAGGTCTACGGCGAGCTTATTCGATCGCTCGACGACGGCGCGCGCCCATGATTGGGGAAACAGCCGGCTGATGTGAAGATCGGTTAGTTGCAAGATGGTGTAACCATCGAATTGTCGCGGCAGCCCGCTGACGCCGACCTCGATATCCCTGAGCGGGGGCACGCGGATGGCCTGCTGGACGCCGACCGCGGCGGCCAGCATGGCAAACGCGGCCAGTCCATAGCGAACGCCGTCGGGAGCGCCCACGATGCCGCCGTGGATCAGAGCGGCCGAGAGCAGCCCGATGTCGAGCACCAGTTGCAGCAACGCCAGCAGGACGGCCGTGCCGAACGCCCAGTTGAAGAGAATGACCACCGGACGCGGAAACTCCGGAGAGAATACCGAGCCCGACGAAAGCTTGTTCCATCGATGAAACTGCAGCGCGACCAGCACGAGCGCCGCCACCGCGGCCTTAATCGAAAGCGGCAGCTCCAGCGGCCAGATGAAGCGGGTCAGGATCAGGACATAGACCAGACCGAAAATGAGTTGGGGAATCGGTTCGCTCCGGATTTGGATCGGTGCAGCTGTCTACACGAACTGTGGCGCTATCTCGACTTGAATTCGCTTCGGCCAAGACAACGCGCAGGCGGTTTCGTCACGCAGTCCGCGGTGTCACATGGCTGCGCTTATGCTGAGACATAAATAGGCATTCTTCCATGCAAGGCCGCTCGCGAGGAGCGCGGAAATTTACCTTGCCGATCAATCGGCCATTACGGCCATTACGGTAACAGTGCACTTAACTTCGAACGTGGCTAAACTGAATTATTCGTTCCGGCCGGGCATCGGCTTTGTCCGCATCCATTACGTATTACGCGCGGATCAACGGCGCGCATGGCCGAGGCAGCTCCCGCCAAAATATAGAAAACATTCCCTGCAAAGCAGCGAGGGCCCGGAGCGGGTCAGTGCTCGGCGTCCTCCGGGATATCATCCGGGAACGCGCCGAGCCTGGCGATCATTTTGTCGGCGTGAGGTCCGTCGTCCACGGCTTCGGTCAATTCGAAGAACAACGTCTTGTACGATACAAAGGTTACACCGGCGGCTTTCAACCTCTCCACGGCAGCGTCGGTGCGGCTGGCGGACGAAAACAGCAATTCCTCGACGGCGAAGACATCGAACCCGAGATCGAGCAGGCCAAGGCACGACTGCAGGACGCACACATCGGTTTCACAGCCCGCGACAACAATCTGCTTCTTGTTCAGGCGCTTGAGGTAGCTGCGAATCGGCTTCTCCTTCGTGAGATCGAAGAAGCTCTTCTCGAATGACTTGGCGGCGCTGCCGAGCGTTGCCATGACACCCGCCGGCACCGCGCCCTTCCGGTCAACCGGGCGCTCGAGCGTGACGATCGTCGGAATCCGCATATAGGCAAGCAGGCGCGCGAAGCTCCCCATGTTCCTGCCCAGCCGCGCGCGGCTGCGCGGCTCGAGTTGCGCCAAAAAGTAATCCTGATAGTCGATGATTGCGCCACAACACTGATCGGCAAGGATGCGCTTGGTGCCTGTCATGGCACGACGATAGTTTATTCGCCGCTTTTCCACCAGAGAAGGGCGAACCAGCAACCGCTGGCTATGCCCTGCAAGCGACGCGCGTACCTCTCACGCCGCGGCGTCGACTCGTGGCGATCGATATCCACACCCATGCCGAAGAGCCCTGCGGCATGCAGGGCGACGACGGCTATGACGATTTCCGGGAGCGCATGGCGGACTATTTCAAGTCGCCGCACAAGCATCCGCCGACGGTGCCGTTATTGCGGCTCCGCCAGTGCACTTAACTCTCGTCGATGCGTGGCTAGCCTAATTAATGCTAATTAATGCACTGTCACCGTAATTCGAGGCTTGATCCTGATGGGTGTCTGGCGCGATCCGTGATGCGGACGCAGCCATCACCGAAGAAACGGACGCGGTACGAACGCAGCAGCTAGAAGCGACCGATGAACGACGTTGGCAGCTGGCGCTGCCAAAAAATTTTGCTCGGCATCTTGACGACCGGCCGACTAATGGGTGTCACCGTAATTATTTTCTTATAATATCTGGCCCAGAGCATAGTTCTCGAATTGAAATCGGAGCGCGTTAGTTTGGCTAGCGCATCTTTCAAGCTCTTGTGTTTGGTCGGAGCTCAATCGAGGGGTCAAATTCTGCCGTGATACGTGAGAGACAGTACCGCCCTGCATGAATGGGACCCATAGTCCATGTGCGACTCGCACGCGTACATCGTTCATTCGCCGACATTCCGAAATGATGTTCTTTAAAATCTTGCCGTTACTATCGCCCATTCTCACAAGCACTTTCTCTGCTATCGTGCAGAGCAATGCAAAGTCATAGACCATAAGCACGTTGTAATGCTCGTCCTTAATTCCGCACTGCTCAGCAATGTGATACTTCATGCCTGCTTCAAGCTGGGAGAACTCAAAGATAAAGCGGCCAATCGCTTTGTATGTAAGCTCGCTATCATGGCTTGTATCTATTTCAGACATGACCCCACCCTCGGAAATAAAATGAGCTCAAATATTCTGTAGTTTTAGATACGGTTTGAAGAGCTCTACTAGCTTCGGATACGCATGCGCTAGTTCACTTTCTATTTCGGACATCCGCGCAGCAATCTCGCTGCGTCGTTCCTCATTGTTGTCGGCGGACTTGAGACTGACTTGAAGCCCCCTATGCGAAACGGTAATTTTGCGTAGGTGCTCGATATAGTCCTTCACGTCATCTTCGAACAGGAAAACCGTCTGTCCGGTGCCCAGCACGAACGCATTGAGCATATCAAGGGTTATCTTACCCTCCATTGCGAACTCACGAAGATACTTCCGGGCTGCATCAAAGACCGAAAACCTCTTTTCATAGAGGTCGAGATTAAGCTTCGCTGTGCCAATTCGCACTTGTTTGTAAGCGATCCATGAACCCAGACAAGAAATGGCGATCAGCGCTATTGCCTGCGCCCACTGCATCCACCACGGCAAATAGTACACGCAGTTCTCCTCCCGGGTTTCGCCAACTTCAGAGGAAACCAAATCCCTCTCAGACTGACGATGATATTCCCTTTTTAAGCTGCCCGAGATCCAGCCGAATAGTATCCGCTAAGCACGCGTAGGATCCCCTCTTGGCAGCACACGCGCTTTGCCACCGCCCTGGCCACTAATAGACTCCCAAACGCTCAAAGCGCCTCCTAGAACGAAAGATCGGGGGCGTTTTTCTTAGAGTGCGACAAACGCTCTAAACATACCGCCGATCTTCGCGTGTTATTTTCAATTGAAAAGAGGGCATAGAATGGTGCCACCAAAAGTGCTGCGGATAAGAACCCGGCCGCAGCTCCAATAATTGCCGATATTGCTTCGGCTTGAAATTGGCTCAGAACAATCTGATGCCGTGATTCTGCAACAACCGATTGAACAAGGCTGCTGAAGATCGTGCCTTGAAGCGCCCCTACAAACGTAACCGCTACCATAAAAATATATGACGCAAACTCGGCAATCACTAGGACCGCTCGCCCTGTAGGCCAGCTCGGTCTAACGATTTCAAAACCGCCCTCATCCTTGCGGCCTGTACCCAAAATCGAATTTATAACGCTTATAACCCAGGCGACCGCAACGAAGGCAATTATTAGCAACACTTGAATTGAATATGTGTATTGCAACATCGCTTAATCCTCCGATTGAGCGCAAAGCCCGCCATAGAAGATTTCTACTTGAATATGCTCGTATCATCCGGGCTTCCTTTAACAGACGAAATGCCCGCCAATGCTCGAATACCAAAATTGCTGACAGTGAGCAGAACGACGTAGATGCAGACCAGTATGCTGATTGTCAAAGAGAACGTTGGGTTCACCAAAATCGAAACAATGGCGATGAACTCCAAGGAGACGAGAGCGACAAAGGTTAGGAAGAACCATACCGTCACGCTGATCGCGCCGATCCCGAGATAGAGCTTTTGGTACAAGGTAAATGTGCGTCCGCTGAAGTCCAGACTTTTGAAGGGAAGCACGATCCCATATCGTAATTTTAGGAGGCGAAGTGCAACCGTGTCACCGTCAGCCTGCTTTTGTAGAACGATATGCATAGCGTCTGTAATTCGAGACTGCTCTATCGCTCCCAACATGCCATAAATTGGCAAGCTACCCACCAAGACGAGTAAGAATTCACGAAAACTTCCAGCACTTGAGTTAAGGCCGAATACCGCAATGGGCATTGTCGGTACGAACACAGAAACCGCTAGGAGAAACGTCAGCGTGATTTGAATAACTGAGAGCTTTCTCTGACGCTCTTCAACTGCGTCGCGCCGCTTTTCCAATCCATCAATAAATTTCTCGCCAAATAGCTTTTCACGAATGGATTTGCGGTTAAGTAATTCACGAAAACTCTCGTTATCCTTTACCCGCGGCTCCTCCCATGGGATCTTCTGCTTCTCCTCGCCCATAATCCATCCCCTTGGTTGTCCCCACCTTCACCTGAACCTCAGCAACCTGTGATATACTGTCTAGTGAATGATTACTAAGACTGCGAAAGTCAACGCCCTAGCGTGCCCGATACATCGGACTTTTTGGAGATTGCGGTGACAGTGCATTCAATTGATCCGCTTGATACGTCGCGCTCTTTCCCTAGCGAGCATTGCAATTGAATGCACTGTCACCATCGAGCCAGGGGGCCGCGCCAGGCGCGAACCCGTTGGCTATTACGGTGACAGTGCACTCAACTCCAGTAAGAGTTTCGTGCACTGTCACCGTAATTTCTTTTCGCCGGCCTGGTTTTTCACCATGAAGTCGATCAACACCAAC